>Ga0102924_1000639_pt1 | contig 43075 bp, 35 predicted proteins | sample PaiPotPPM11metaG_FD_80116 | JGI IMG/M metagenome (GOLD analysis project Ga0102924, IMG submission 80116) | Iron sulfur acid spring bacterial and archeal communities from Banff, Canada, to study Microbial Dark Matter (Phase II) - Paint Pots PPM... ...
CCAGCCACCAGGATCGTGGTTGATCGGTTGCACTATTCGCCACCAATCCACCACGATCATGAAAAGTCGGATTTAGGCGTGACCGCAACCGGATCGCGGTCTGGCCAAAACCGATTATGGTCAGGCACCGGAGAATGCTGGCCTGCGCGCTGGGTCGCGTGAGGTGTTGCGTCTGGTATGGCAAAGTCCGGCCCGGTATGGCCAAGTCCGGCACTTTGGCCCCTTTGGCGCTGCGCTTAGCCCGCGGACGGTGCCTGGCGAGCGGCGACGGCGCGGGCGCAGCGTCCTGGCCGGGGGGCGGATGCTTCACGTGAAACTTAGGCGACGAGGCGTTCGGCGAGGAGGACAGCGCCGATGACGATCATCGCGGCCCCGGAGAACCGGGTGACGGCGCGGGCGGCGGCCGGGCGGGCCCGCAGGATCCGGCGCGCGGAAGATCCCAGGCCCAGGTAGAAGACGGCGCAGGTCGCGGTGAAAGCCAGCCCGAGGACGCCGAGCTGGACGGCCAGCGGCCAGTTCCCGCGCGGGTCGGTGAACTGCGGCAGCAGCGCGAGGAAGAGCAGCAGGCCCTTGGGGTTGAGCCCGCTGACGCCGATCCCCTTGACCAGCGTGGCCCGCTTGGTGCGGGCGGCAGGACCAGCCGGAACGTCTCGTATGCCGGGCCGGGCCCAGGTCCGGGCGCCGTGCCAGATCAGGTAGCCGCCGCCGGCGATGCTGAGCCCGGTGAGGAACGCCGCGGAATGCGCGACCAGGGCGCCGACGCCGGCCGCGACCACGATCGTCATGGCGGTGTACCCGAGCACCAGCCCGCCCACGGCCGCGACCACGGACTGGCCGCCCAGCCCCGCGCCGATGGTGAACGCCCAGTCCGCCCCGGGGACCATGATCAGCAACGCGGCGACCGCCCAGAACGCGACGATGGAGCCGACCGCCATGGGAAGTTCTCCTCGAATAGGCGCACCTTAAGAGGAAACTATCCCTAAATAGCCCGTAAGTGTTCCTAAATAATTTCCTTTGAACGGGTGGTAGTGGAAGAATCTGCTTCATGGACGCCGTGGACCGGAAGATTCTTGCCGCGCTCCAGCGGGATGGCCGGCTGACCGTCACCGACCTGGCCGAACAGGTCGGCCTCAGCATCTCGCCCTGCCATCGCCGTCTGCGCGAACTGGAACGCCGGGGCGCGATCCGCGGCTATCGCGCGGTCGTGGACGCGGAGGCCCTCGGCCTCGGCTTCGAGGCGCTGGTCTTCGTCACTATGCGCCAGGAAGACCGCGAGACCCTCATGGGTTTCGAGGCCGGGGTGGCCGCGATCCCGCACGTCGTCCAGGCTCAGCGGCTGTTCGGTGACCCCGACTACCTGCTGCGCATCGTCACCTCCGACCTCGCCGCGTACCAGCGGCTGCAAGACGAGAAGCTGACCGCGCTGCCCGGTGTCCAGCGCATGACCTCGACACTGGTCATGAAGCGTGTCGTCGACGACCGCCCGCTCCCCGGCTAGCCGCCCGCCATGGCTCGGCGGGCCACCCCTCCGGGCCGCCGGTGATCGATACTGGCCTCGTGGCTGAGCTACGTGCCGCGCGGCCCGATGACGTCGCCGCCGTATCGGCCATCGATCCGGCGGGCCTCGGCCGCCGCGAGGAGATCCGTGCGCTGGTCCGGGACCAAGTGAGCCTGGTGGCCGTGCAGCACGGCGACATCGCGGGTTTCCTGTCCCTCAGGCCGGGTCACTTCTACCACCGTGACTTCATCGACCTGCTCTTTGTCGCGCCCCGCTGGCGGCGGTACGGACTCGGGCGTGGGCTCGTGCGGGCCGCGCTGCGCAGCGCCTCGACCTCGAGGGTGTTCACCTCGACGAATGCGTCGAACACGCCGATGAGGGAACTGCTGCGTAGTGAGGGATGGCGCCCCTGCGGGGTGCTCACCGGCCTGGACGAGGGCGATCCGGAGCACGTGTTCTTCCATAACGTCCCCGTCCGGGTGGACGATGTCGGCATTGTCCCCTGACCAGGGGCCGAGCTCGCAGCAGGGGTGGCTATGGGTACACCGGCCGGGAGTGACGGCGCGGCGATCGTCCTCACCCGCAAGCGGCGAGCCTGGCGGGACGGCGCCCGCGGCTATCAGGTGATGCTCGACGGCGAGCAGGTCGCGATGATCAAGCGCGGCCAGACGCTGGAGTTGCCGGTCGCCCCCGGTCGGCACGAGATCCTGCTCAAGGTGAGCTGGTGCCACAGCCCGGTGGTCGAAGTCGACGCCCGTCCGGGCGAGGTCATCCACATGTTCTGCCAGCCGGGTGGGCCGGCGGGCACGGCCCTGTTTGACACCGTCGCGAACACCCGGGGCTACATCAGCCTGACCCGGTCCGACGCCGATACACCGGGCTGACGCTCCGGCCGAAGATCGCCCGGCTCATATCCCGTGCCGGCCAGGGCGTCATGGGCCCCGGTGGGCTCAGGCAGGCCAGGTGTACTCGCGTTCCACCCGAGCGATCCGGACCGTGTAGGCGCGGTACCAGCGCTCTTGTCCTAGCCGTTGCGCGACCAGATGATCGGCCTGATGCTTCCACGCGGTTATCGCGCCGGCATCGGTCCAGTAGGACGAGGTGATGCCCGCGCGCTGACCGGCGTCGTAGACCCATTCCATGCCCAGGAAGCCGGGCTGGGTCCGGGCCAGCTCGTACATGGCCTCGGCCGTCTCGTCGTACCCGTCATCAGTATCAGTTCGTTCCACCGTGATGACGGCGACGTAATAAGGCGGATCGGGAGTTGCCGCGATACCCACGGCTGCCATCCTGGCCATCGCCACCACCCGATGTCACCAAGAATTCCGGCCGTGAGACTCCGGGCCGATCCGGCAGTCTGCAGTGCACCATCGTTCTGCCCGGGCCGAGGTAGGTAACGGGCACGGGGTTGTTATCGACGATCCGCTATAATCCGATCGTGGATCGCGCGACGGAACTGGCCGGGACGCTCCTGCGACAGGCTCGCGTCGGGGCCGGGCTATCCCAGGCCGAACTAGCGGCCAGGGCCAGCGTCACGCAGAGCGTGATCAGTGCCTATGAGTCGGGGCACCGCCAGCCTGCACTGACGACCCTAGCGACCTTGGTCGAAGCGGCCGGTTATGACCTAATCGTTGACATCCGTTGGCAGCCGCAGCGGCTGGACGGGCTGACGGGCCCAGTCGGCCAGCGGGTACGCCGCTATCGACGCGACCTGGTCGCGACGGCGGCCGCCCACGGCGTCACGAACCTGCAGGTATTCGGCAGCGTGGCTCGCGGCCAGGATCGTCCCGACAGCGATGTCGACCTGCTGGCGGATCTGCCGCCGGGCATGGGGCTGCTCGGGCTAGGGCGGCTGCAGGCCGAGCTTGAAGCGATCCTTGGCAGTCAGGTTGACCTGGTTCCGGCCGGCGATCTCAAGCCAGGGGTCCGGGCGCGGGCTCATGGCGACCTGGTCGCCCTGTGACCTACCGGGACCGGCAGCGGTTGGCCGATATCCAGGCTGCGATCGTCGCAATCCGCTCCCATCTGCAACGCGGTGATCTGTCTGATGGCCTGGTCTTCGACGCCGTCCGGATCCGGCTGCTGGAGATCGGTGAGGCTGTCAAGGCCCTGCCTGCGGAGTTGCTTGAGACCCAGCCCGCCATCCCGTGGCGTCAGATCGCCCGTATGCGCGATCATCTGGCTCACCGGTACTTCGACACCGCTCATGCGATCTTGCAGGCGACCGTCGACGACGACCTACCCGAACTCGAACGTGCCGTTCAGACGCTCGCCGAAGCCTTGCCTGACGAAGAAGAGCTTCCCGGCGAGGATGAAGCTGGCGAGCAACCCACGTTGAAAATCCGCCAACGAACCCGCCATCCCAAACCTGACGTGCGGCCCAAGATTCAGGAGCACGGACCGACGGCCGACCTAGGCGCTAGTTAGCTGGAGTGGAGTACGGTACTCGGGTGTCTTGGCGGGTCAGTTCGGGACAGCCCGCGCCCGACGACGTTGAGCGGCTGCTCGGCATGCTGCCGGGCTGGTTCGGCATCGAGTCTTCGAACGTCGGATACGTTGCCGCGGCCCGGAGGCTGCCCGCCTACCTCGCCTGGCCTGCGGACCGGGAAGAGTCCCAGCCCAGCGGGGTACTGCTCGCCGTCCGGCACTATCCGTGCTCGGCTGAGATCTACCTCATGGCCGTGGATCCCGCCCGGCATCGCAGCGGCGCCGGCCGCGCCCTCGTCCAGGCGCTGGAAGCTGACCTGATCGCCGACGGAGTGGAATTCCTCCAGGTCAAGACGCAAGGTCCGGGTCGGCCTGACGCCGGTTACGCGAAGACCAGGCTGTTCTATACGGGCGTCGGTTTCCAGCCGCTGGAGGAGATCGACGGGCTCTGGCCCGGAATCCCGTGCCTAATGATGATCAAGTCCCTCTCCCCGGCGAGGGGCTGAGGGGCCTACATCGGCCTGACCCGGTCCGAGGCCTCATGCCGGGCTGACGCTCCGGCCGAAGATCGCCAGGAGCCGCGGCAGGTCTCCGGCGTCGTCCGCCACCGCACGTTCCGGGCCGATCAACCCTGCCGCCCGCCCCGCGGCCGCAAACTGCCGGGCCGTCTCCAGCGCACCGCGGACCAGATCCGGGTCGAGTTCGGCCTCCTGCCCGGTAGCCTGGGCCAGGTCCCAGGTGTGCACGACGATCTCCAGCGGATACCGCTGCACGAACTCCCGCAGTGGCATCTCCCCGCCCCACGGCAGCGGCACCGACCGCGCGAGTGCCGCGGGCCCCAGTACCGCCGTCATGTCCGCCCGCGCTGTCCGCCACACCGCCAGTGGATCATCCCGCGCCGTCGGCTTCGGCTCCGCGCCGGTGGCTGGCCCTGGCCGACCGGCCGCCCGGGCCTCGATACCGCGCAGCGCGGCGATCACGTGGCCCACCACGTCGGCAGCGGACCACCCCGCGCAGGGCGACGGCGCTTCCCACCGGTCCGGTGGTACCCCGGCCACCACCGCCTCAAAGCCATCCAGGGCCCGCGCAAACCCGTCCGGAATCACACGAGCCAGTCTCGCTCGCGGGAAACCGGTCCCGCGCCCGGTTCGCTACGCGATGAACCACATGCAAACCTGAAGCGTGCGCGAGCAGCGCGCTATGGGCCCGGCAGCGGGCGCGGCGGCATCTGGAGCAGGGGTCGCTGGCGCGCCGGACCGAACGCCCCTATCTTGAGCTCGGGCCGGATTCGCTGGCCCGTCGCGAGATCTCACCGTGGAGAGCACGTCGTGCGCCGCACCATACGGCTGTTCCGGCTGTTTCTGGCTGAGCGGTCAGACCCGGACAGGTTTTACCAGGCGCTGGCCGCCGACTCGGTCAGCCAAGTCGCGGAGTTCACCCTCCTGAGGGATCGGGTCGTCGTCGACCTGGGCGGCGGGCCAGGTCATTTCACCCGGGAGTTCCGGTCGCGCGGCGCCTCATGCGTGCTCATCGAACCAGACACGGCCGAACTGCACGCGCGGGGTGCCCCGCCGCCGGGTGCGGTCCGCGGTGACGGGATGCGCCTGCCGCTGGCCGACCGCGTCGCGGACATCTGCTTTTCATCGAACGTGCTCGAGCACGTCCGCGACCCGCTGGCGATGCTCGACGAGATGATCAGGGTTACCCGCCCGGGCGGCCTGGTCTACCTGGCCTTCACCAACTGGTACTCGCCGTGGGGCGGACACGAGATGTCCCCCTGGCATTACCTCGGTGCACGATATGCCCAGCTGCGCTACACCCGCAGGACTGACGAGGAACCCAAGCATCACGTGGGAACGACGCTGTTCCCGGTCCACGTCGGTCAGATGCTGCGCGCGGTCCGGTCACGTCCGGAGGTAGCCGTGCTCGCGGCGCTGCCGCGCTACTATCCGCGCTGGTGCCAGGGCTTGATCTGGGTTCCCGGGCTGCGCGAGCTCGCGACCTGGAACTTGCTGCTCGTCCTGCGCCGGAGGCCGGACCCAGGCTCGGCGCCCAGGCCGGCCGCAGCGGCGCGATGCGCTTCCGTGCCGTAGCGCACGCCGACAGGCAAGTTCGCCATCCGGAAGCCGTGGCCGAAATCGGGTAGTACGATCCCGCATGGCGCCTTGCGGAAAAATTGCCCGCGCTCACCTGCGAATATCCGCCGTCATCCGGGCGGGCCAAGGCTCCGCCGCCGCGCAGAAGTGGTTGATAGCCATGACGGAGGGTGCTCGGGCGAATGCTTATCCGGCTTAGCCGTCTGGCTCGCCGCCCTTGGGCGCGGCTGACGCTGCTCGCCGTCGTGCTGTCCTGCTGCGGCTACGGCCTGCACGCTGAGTGGCCGCAGGTGGCACTCGCACTCGACCGGATGCACTGGTATTCGATAAGCGTTTCGATAGTGGCCGCCGTCGCCGGTTCCGCCTGCATGATGCTCGCGTGGCGGGCCATCCTGGCGGACCTGGGTTCGCCGCTGCCCGCCCGGCTCGCGGGCCGGATCAACTTCACCGCCCAGCTCGGCAAGTACGTGCCCGGAGCGGTGTGGGCGTTCGCCGCTCAGGTTGAGCTGGGCCACGACTACCAGGTCCCGCGCCGGCGGAGCTTCGCGTCGGTGGTTGTCTCGCTCGCGGTGACCGTCAGCGTCGGGCTGGGCCTGGCCCTGGTGACCCTGCCGGCCGCGTCACCCGAAATCGCCCGGCGCTACTGGTGGGCGCTGGCTCCGCTGCCATTGGTCATCGCCGTGCTGTGCCCGCCCGTACTCGGCACCCTGCTCGACCGCTTGCTGGCCGTACTGCACCGTGCTCCCCTGGAGCGCCGGCCAAGCTTCCTCGGGCTGGCCAAGGCCGTCGCCTGGAATCTGGCCGGCTGGCTGATGCTCGGTCTCCAGGTGTGGATCCTGCTGCCCGGGATCACCGGACTGCCCGGAAGCACGCTGCTGTTGTGCATCGGCGGCTATGCGCTCGCGTTCTCGGCCGGGCTCATGCTGGTCGTCCTGCCCGGCGGGATCGGCGCGCGCGACCTCATCCTGATCGCGGCGCTCGCGACACTGCTGCCCTACGGTTCGGCCTCCGCGATCGCGATCATGACCCGGGTCGGGACCACGATCACCGACTTGGGGCTGGGCGCGGTCGGCGTCGCGCTGGGCCGCCGGGCCCTGAGGTTGCCGGCGGCAGCAGTCGGCGCGAGCGAGCCCCCCGGTCAGCTCGCGGCGACGGCCGCCGCGAACGCGCCCGGCGACTAGCCGGCGGTCCGCTGGGCCCTCGCCGCCTCGCTTGCCTCCGTCCGGTCGACGGCCCGGAACTCGCCGAGCAACGCTGCGGTCAGGCGAGCCACGATAGCGAGGCACAACAGTTGCGGGAGTGAGTGGACCAGCACGCTGCTCGCCCCGCCGGTGAGCCGCAGCCCGAGGACGACGCATACCGCGGCGGCCGCCAGCAGGCCGACCGTAAGCCAGGCGCTGGCCAGCCACCGGGCCACCTCGAACTGGCCGCGAGATTCTTCGGCGGCCAGGAACACCGCTGTCCCGGCCGGGATGAGCAGGGCAGCGAGATACCCGCCGATCCACAGGCCACCGCATGCGGCCAGGACCAGCGCGGTCACCACGATGGGGGCCTGGATCCCCCAGATGACGGGCCACGTCCGCTTCGGGAAGCCGTACTGGCGGCCGGGGGCTGCGGGGACGGCTTCCGGCTGCGTCGCGCCCACATCGCCGGGTACCGCCGGCTCGGGAGACCCGGGCCCGGCGTACCGGCCGACCGGTGCCGGCTCGCCCACCGCTGAGCGCCTGCGCCACGGCGCCCAGGCGATGATCATGACGATCAGCAGCGCGGCGAGGCCGCCGAAGACCGACAACCGGAACGGGCCCTCTGGCCCGTAGCTGAGGGTCACGCGGCCGGCCGACCCGGCCGGGAGCAGCCACGCTTGCTCCCAGCCGTCCAGCCTGACCGGCCGCAAAGCCCGGCCGTGCAGCGTGGCCTGCCAGCCGGCGTTGAAATTCTCGGCCACGGTCAGGTACGACGCCGGGTGGGCCGACACCCGGACCACCCGGGTGGACGAGGTCCAGAGCACGACGCGCGCGGTTCCCCCGGCTGCCGCGGAGACCAGGTGTGCCGTGGCCGCGCGCAGCAGCACCGACTGAACGCTGAACGCGTCCGAACTTGGCTCAACGACCCGGTTCAGGCGCCGGGCTACCGGCACCGGGGAGCAAGCCGAGAACGCCAGCGGCCGGCCGTCGAGCAGGTCCGCGTACGTGCCCACCGCCCGGGTCGCGATCAGCGTGCCGTTGACCCTGATATCGGGCCCGCGGCCGCACGGCAGCGACACCGGACGTGTGCCGCCGAACCTGAGCGGCCGGACCCCCGGGATCGTAACGTCGGTGATCTGCACCGGGCGGTGCGCCGGGGTGAAGTTCAAGGTCAGGCTAGAGGTCCGCATCGGCGCGAAGGCAACAGCCGCGCCAGGCCGGCCGACCACCCCGGTGCGCACCTGGCCACCGGACCCGGTGATCCGGACCGGCAGCGGCCGGGCCTCGCCGGGCGGGCGCGTGATCGTGATGCTGCCGACCGACCGGACGCCGGGCCAGCGGATCGTCAGCGTCGGATGGGCGTCGGCGGGGGCGGAGATCCACGCCGTCAGCGGGTTGCCGTCGAAGGCCGAATAGCCCTGGTCTTCCGGGTCGGCGGTATAGGCCGATGACGCGGTGACCTCCGGCTGGTCACCACCCGGGAAGGCATCGGCCTCGATGAGCCGCGGGCTGGTGAGCACGGCTACCCCGGACAACGTGGCGGTTTCCGGCTGGCTGACGGTGAAGGACTCATCGAAGCCGTACTGTTCCTCGGTGGGCCGGATCAATCCGGGCGAGCACACCCACCGCGCCGGGGTGAGCATGCATCCGGACGGCTGCGGCTCGGCCTTGGCCAGGACGACCGCCGACGGATCGGCGCCGCGGGCGAGCCGCACCGTCGGGGCTTTGATCGTGCGGCTGGGGTGCACACCCGGGATGAGGATCTCCCTGATGCCGGCCTGATCGCGCACCGGCTTCCGTCGCTCATGCCGGAAGGCCGCGATCGTGATCTGGAGCCACCTCGTGGGCCCCGCCGGGACGCGCAGCGTCTGGAAACCGCCGGTGTTCCGGACAGCGTCGGCGACCCGCCCGGCCGCCGTCTGGATGACCACCCTGGCCACGGCCGGGCCCACCGCGGCGGTGTCGGCGAACGCAACCCGGACGGTGCGGGGGTTCAGCCGCGTGAGGAACCCAATTCTGATCCGCTGGCCGATGCCCGTGGCACTGTTCGATTCCCACATCGTGGCCAGGTTGCCGTCGATGGCCGAGAACGGCATCAGGCCGGTGCCGAACTGGGCTGGGGGACCCCTGATCCCGGACTGAGCCGACGAGGCGGTGACGTTCGCTATCCCGAAGTATTTCGCCACGGCCACGTAGCGGTTCCAGCCCGGCTCGGTGAAGTCGGTGACCGTGTCGAAGGAGTTCAGGGGCGCCGCCGCGGTCTGCGTCTGCGAGTAGTCGATCCGGATCTCACCGAAATTGCGGACCACCCGCCGGAGCGAATCGGTGACCACGGTATACCCGGCGTGAGCAGCCGGGTCATCGTTGTTGAGCAGCACTGGCTGACCGGCGAGCACCTTGTCGTCGGCCAGCGCGAGCACGCTCTCTGGCGCGCCGTAGACGCGTACCGCCTCGGCGGCCGGCTGGATGGTCGCGACCGGGTCCGCGGATTCAACCCGGTAGACCTCGACCGGCGGGTACGGGGCGTCAAAGCTGCTAGTGGCGTTGCCGGCGCGGTGGGTCCCGGCCGGCGCCGAGCCGAACTGCGCGACCTTGACGATACCGGGTGACCCGTCCAGCGCCTGGTGTATCCGGGCGGCCCACGCGCCGTACAGATCGTCGCGGATCAGGTCGTTGCGGACCACGATGTATTTGACGCCCATGCCGGCCAGCACCGTGGCCAGACCGGGCGAGCCGTCCCCCGCCGAGATCTGCCGGTCAATCGCCTCGAGCAGCCGCATGTTGCCGACCGATCCCAGGTCGGAATTCTGCACGCTCGCCCAGTTCCCGGTCAGGAACGGCTGCAGGACGTCGTCCATCGGGCTGCCCCAGGTGTACTGGCCGAACCGGGCGCCGGGCTCCTCGAGAATGCCCTGGTCGCCCGCGTGCCGGTTGAGCCAGCTGGCGGCGCTCAGCCAGTAGCCGGGGATCCGGGTGAAGGACCCGTCCATCCCCAGCCCGCTCACGTACACCGGCAAGGCGAGCAGCCCGATCGCCACGGCGACAGCGGCGCTCGTCGCCAGGCGCGGCCGCCTGATCCGCACGGATGCCGGGAGGGCCGCCAGGCCGAGGGCGATCGGGAGCCGGATCAGCGGATCGAACTTGCGCAGGTTGCGGAACGGCGCGAGCGGCCCGTTGATGAGGTTGCCGACCGCGCCAGCGAACGGGCTGCCGAACGCGCCGGCGTACCCGGCCACGATGATGAGGATGCCCGCTAGCAGGGTGGCAAGCAGGAAACGCCGGTGCGGCAGGCGCCGGCTGGTCAGGCCCGCGAGGCCCCCGCCGGCGATCAGCGCGGTCAGGATGGTGGGCAGCGCCCCGGTCGAAATCCGGTAGGCGACCGGCTCCCACGGCTTGCCGTCGACCGCCAGGTAAGTGATCCAGTTCTCCGTGCCGCGCAGCGTGTTGAACAGGCTCGTCGGCGGGGTGGTGAGCGCCGCGCTCTCGGTATACGGCAGGACCGACGCGCCGTACTTCAGCTGCAGCAGCAGCGGGAACGTCCACCAGAACGTGGCCAGCAGCACGGCCGGCGCCCACCAGGCCATGATCCGCCAGCGTGGTACCGGCCGGGGAGCGGTCACCAGGAAGATCACCGGCGGGATCAGGACGGCGCAGGTCGCCGCGGCGTTGATGCCGCTGCACAAGGCAACCGCGACGGCCGATTGCGCGGCCGCCGTCAGCCGCCCCGAGGTGCGCGTCCCCGTGGTGCTAGTGACCGGCCCGGCCGCGGCGACCCGGACGAGCGGGATCAGGATCCAGGGGAGCATCGCTATCGGGAGGAACTCGCTCGACAGCGTCCCCAGCATCCCTAGCGCGTTCGGTGCGAGCGCATAGCCGAACCCGGCCGCGATCCGGGTGACCGGGGTGCCGATTCCCAGCCGGTCGGCCAAGCGTACGACGCCCAGGAACGCGGCCAGCAGCATCAGGGCAATCCAGATCCGCTGCGCCACCCAGGCGGGCACCGCGGCCGCTTTGGCCAGCAGGAAGAGGGGCCCAACCGGGAAGATGTAGCCGACGGCCTGGTCCTGCAACTGACCGAACTGAGACGGGTCCCACAACTGCAGGGCCCGGGCCATGAAGCCGGCCGGGTTGATCGCCAGGTCCAGCTTGGTGTCGGAGATGATCTGCCCGGGGTGCGACACGAACGCCAGGGCGACCAGGGCCAGACACGACAGGAGCAGCCAGCGTGACCTGCCGGCCGGCGCCGTGAGCCAGGTGCGGCAGGCGTGGATGAGCCGCTGCAGCAGGGCCGACGGCGTCGGCTGCGCTGGGCGCTGCGGCGCGTCGATCATGCGGGGCCGGGCGGGGCAGGCGCCGGCCCAGGCCGAGCGCCGGTGATCAGCGCGGCCATCTGCGCCGCGCTCGCATCCCAGTCGAACTGACGAGCCCAGCCGCGGCAGGCCGCGGCTATTTCCGCCCGCCGGGCCGGCTCGGCGAGTTCCTTCAGCGCGCGCTCCGTCACGTCCTCGATGCGCTCCCCGCTCTTGACCAGCCACCCAGTCTGGCCGTCGCGGATCGAGTCACGCAGGCCGTCGACGTCGTAGGCGACCGTCGGCACCCCGAGCGCCGCGGCTTCGAGCACGCACAAGCCCCAGCCTTCGCCCTGCGAGGTATTCAGGTGCAGCCGTGAGGCCGTAACCGCCTGCCGCTTATCTTCTTCGGGCAGGTAGCCGCGCAGTATGACCCGGCCGCCCAGGTCACGGGCCGCGACGTCGGCGGCCAGTGGCTCCAGCCCCGGTCCGCGGCCGATCACCTCGATCGTGACGTCGGCTAGCCGGCTCGCGATGTCCAGTACCCGGTCCGCCCGCTTGTGCGCGACGAGCCGCCCCACCCAGCTCAGCACGGTCCCGGTCGGCTCGCCGGCGGGCGCGGCAGCGCGGAAGGCATCGGCTGACAGCCCGTTCGGGACGATGTGGATCGGCCCGGTCCAGGCCAGCCTGCTGCGCATCGCGGCCACCGTCGACTGCGACACGGCAACACACTGATGGCGCCGGTAGCACCACCGCGCGACTGGCCCTTCGAGCATCCGGCCAGCCGCCGCCACGGGCCCCGGGAAGTGCACGCCGAACTGAGCGTCGTGCACGTGGTGGACGACGCACAGCACCGGCACATTCCGCGGCAGCACCAGCGGGGTAAAGAAAGGTATGCCGTTCTGGCAGTCGAGCACTGCGTCAAAAGACTTACGGTGCCAGGCCATCCAGGCCAGGACCAGCGGGTAGACGGTCAGCCTGCCGCCGCGCCTGATGATGTCGATGCCGTCGCGTCGATCGTGTGCCGCCTGGCCCGGCGCCCGCGCCGTCAGGTAGCTGACCCGCGCGCCGCGCCGGGTCAGCCCGCGCGCCATGGCCCAGGCATACTGCTCAGCGCCGCCGGCCTGCGGATGCCAGGGGTCTCGCCAGTTCACGATCGCAAGCCTGCGCCCGCGCAGCGGCTCCTGCCCGGCTGGCGCCCGCTCGGTCGGCATCACGTGGCCGGCATCGGCAGCCCCGGCGGGCTGGCGCTCGGCGCCGTCCCGTCGCCTGGGCCGCCTGGTGCAACCGCCTCGGCAGCGGCTTTCGCCAGTTCAGGCGGCACCGAAGCCGGGGAGCGAACGGCCCGGCGGATGGCTGCGACTTCGATGAAGGCCGCCAGCGAATGCCGCCACACCGAGAAGGTCGAGCCCGGGATGTCCTGCCAGCGGACCGGGATCTCGGTCGGCTCAGCACCAAGCTGGCGGCATCTGGCGATCAGCTCGATGTCGAAGGCGAAACCTGTGGCGCGCAGGTTGTAGGCCGCCGCCCGGGCGATCGGGCCGGCAAAGAACTTCAATCCGCACTGGGTATCTGTGACACCGGGCGCGATCCGCCGTGCCGCCGCCCGGAACACGGCTGCGCCTGCCTTCCGGACCACGCTGTGCCTGTCTTCGACGATGGATGCTTGGTGCGCCCGCGAGCCCAGAACCAGCGGCCGGCCGTCGAGAAGCAGCTTCATGGCCTCGTCCAGCGCCGAGAGGTCGGTCGCCATGTCTGCGTCGCAGAAGCCCACGTAGGGTGCGGTGCTGGCCAGCAACCCGGCCCGGACCGCCACGCCCTTGCCGGGGCGGTGGCAGCTGATCAGCCGCACCGGAATCTGGCCGGGAGGCCACCGCCTGACGACGCCGGCGGTGTCGTCGGTACTGGCGCTATCGACCACGATGATGGCGACGCTGCCCGGCAGTTCCGCGGCCTTCGCGCACAGCCGCGCCAGGCCGGCCGGCAGGCGGCTCTCCTCGTTGCGGGCCGGAACGACTATCTCGAGCCACGGCCCGCCGGGCCCGGACGGCGGACGGAGATCTGACCCGGAAACCTGAGTCATCGGCGGCTGAGCGGCGTCAGCCGGCGCCGAAGGCCGACACGATAGCAGCTATGCGTGGTGCTGGCATAGATATGACCTTTCGCCGGAATCCCGACAGAATACCTGACCAGCCCACCCCAATAGCTGGCTTTTCCTGTTTTAACGGGCGGGCCGCCCGGCAGCATTTGGTCAAGCTACTTGACGGCATATCGGTGCGGCGAGAACTGCATCACGCCAATTCACCCGCGACTTAATACCTCAAATTGACTTTGCGTTACCGCTTAGTCGATGACAGCGATGGAGCCCCGGCTCGCTCGCCGTCGTGCCGGGTCGCAGCGCTGACGCGGAGACCACGCCGGGCTTGCTGGCCAGTAACTGAGCATGCCTCCCGGCCGCCCGGGCCTGGTGATGCGAGACCACGGTGAACGCCGCCCGGCGGACGGCGACCTGCCGGCACAAGACCGTGTAATTCCGCTCGACGGCGCCGAACCTGCGTTTGTAGGCCGCGATGCCCTCGTTGGGGGACCCGACGAGGTCGAACTCGGCCAGGCCGGCATCCCGGGCCGCGCGCAACGCGGACCAGGTGAGCAGAGCCTGGGGATGCTTCGCCCGGTGCGCCGGGTCGATCGCCACCTGCCAGCCAAAGGCGGTCCGGCCCGCCCCGAGGGTCGCGGCCATGCCCACCGTCTGCCCGTCGAGGCGGGCGGCGTGAAAGAGCGAGCCCGGCCCTTGGCCCATAGCGGAGAACATCCGCTCGCAGGTTCCCCGCCGGTAGGTATCGCGGATCCCCTGAGCCGCGTACACCCGGGCAATCCAGTCATCCACCTGCTGAAAGTCCTGCGACTCCGCCGGGCCGACCTCGTAGCCGGCCCGCTCCGCCCGGCGGATCTCCTCGCGGCGCTTCTTCTGCATGGCCGACAGCAGGTCGGCATCGGACCTGCCGCTGAGGGATATAACGAAGGTACGAGCGGCCGCGGCGGCGAATCCGGCGTCCGGGCTGTCCCCGATGAGGTGCGAAAAAGACTGCTGGTGCGCTATGGCCCGCCGTCGGCGGCCTTCGCGCCGCAGCGCCGAGAGCGTGGCCGGAAGCAAGGTGGTCGGCACTAGGGGGCCCAGGTAGGGAAACGGCACCCAGTTGATCGTGCAGACCGGGCCGAGCTGCTTCACCAAAAGCGGGACGATCCCGGCAATCTGCCCCTTGACCAGGACCTGCAACGGGACGAACCGGCAGTGCACAGCCGGGGCCACCAACTGGAGGAAATCGTACCGGTGAAAAGCGGTCGCGCCCGGCAGGGCAGTGCAGGCATCGTCCCAGTCGCGCTGGGACAGCAGAGGCTCCAGGCTGACGGCACGGTCGGGCACCACTCGCGGCGATGGCGATCGCGCCAACGATGCGGCCCGTTCGGCGATCATGGAACTCCCCCTCCGCGCCAAGCGCTAAGCGTCCTCGACGGCATCCGCTCTTCTCTTTGCGGTACTCCTCGGCGGAGCGATCAGATCACGGCAGCAAGGTGTGCCGGTTCCGCTCCCGCGCTAGCTGCATGGCCGCAGACATCTGCCAGTATCCAGCGAACGCGATTCGCGACCATGTCCTGTCCGGGGTGAGGATGAATTCAGCGCTCTTCGCAAGCTGCTCAGACCACCGCAGTTTGGCCGTATCGGGCCCAGCGGACATATTCACCCAGCGGTGACCGAGCGCAACCGCGTCCTCGATGGCGCACCACTGCAACAGCGTGGTCGGTGAAAAGTCCCACGACTGCTCGTTCATACCGGACAGGAGAAAATAGGTGCAATCTTGGGTGCGCAGCACCAGGAGCGCGGCTATGGCACCCCCGCGCACCACAAGGCGGTACAGGCAGGCCCCGCCGCGTTCTGCCGACGCGCTCACCCATGCGCGCAGGAAGGACCATTGAGCCGCCGGGCCGAGGGCATTGGGATGGTGCTCCTTGCCGGCCATGCGGGAGCGATCGGCATGAAGTACCGCCAGGTCTTCCAGGGCATCCATGAGATCGTCCCGGTCGACCGTCCGGCTCACGGACCACTCACCGGGATATGCCCGGTCCAGACGGTTGCGCGCTCGGCGCAGCGACTCCCGCACGTTCCTTTTCAGCGGCGGCGGGCTATCCGGAGCGATGGGCAGCACGACACTGGCGCGAACCGTCTTGGTCAGTACCGTCACTTCGCTGTCGCCTGGCAGCCAGTCGGGCTCGAGCCAGAGCGGGTTCTCCAGCGGCACGACGGCCCAGTCCCAGGAACTCTCACCGGAACAGAGCCAGCTGACCAGGGCGCGGGCGACGGCTCGCGGCTGCTCCTGGTCGAGCAAGAGCTGCGGCAGTTCAACGAGCCTGGAATTGCGGCCCGTGCCCCACAGTTGCATGGAATGCGCCAGCCCGGGCCGGCAGGACCGCCGGTAGAAGGGGGCGACTCCCACGAGCCGGCCCTGCTGCCAAGCGCTCAGCAGCCATATCTGGTCGCTTGACCGGAGGAACCGCTCGGCCCACGGTATGAGGCAGTCGGGGTGGGTGAACGGATTACGCGCTCCCGCCTGCTCAGCAAACTGAGCCCACTGATTTGCAAACGCCTTGACCTCGGGCATCGAGGTGAGACTCGCAACCTGAATGCGGGCGAGCGGATCGCGACGAGGCCGAACGGAATCCCTGAAGCTATTCCGCACGGAATCTTTCAAAAGAGGAATGCCCATAACCTGTGGCACCGAGCGGGAACACCACCGTGGGAAGCTCCGCACTCTGAGTAACGCCAGCCATCGCGATGATGCTGAGCTTGGCCTGTGTGCGGGTCCCGGTGTCCGCGGCCTGAGTAGTGATGCTGGCCGTCACTACCAGTCCTCGTGCAGTGCGGGCAGGTCCAGGACATGACTTCACACTCTCATGGAACGATCAGGCGGCCACCGGGTCTCCGTCATGGGACGTCTCGGCGCGGTAATTGGTTCACGACATCAGCATCACGACATCGTAACGAGCTTGCGGCCGCCTGACGGCCTGATCGAGTTTACCTCGTCTTCCCTTGCGCGCCTGGGAGTGGCCAGGGCAAGATCACAACTAGGACTGGAACGTCGCCTCGTAGCGGCGCGATCACAAGGAGCGAGCTTGACGGCGATCTGGACCCGGCGAGTGCCGGGGGCCAGGGCACAACCGGGTTCGGCGCCGGGCTCCAGCCCTTCCAGGCTCTACGCTGCTCGCCTGGCCCGCGCCCTGTTTCCGGGCCGGAACTCCCTCCGCCCGCCGCGGTTGGCTTGGCGCGGTGGCTAGGTAATGTAGCCGGGATGGTGATTGATGATCAGCATGGTCGAGTCGTCGCGAGGCACACAGGAGTGGCTCCGCGCTCGGCACGACATAGCGGCCGGGCGCAGGTGTCCGGGATCATGCTTCATTGAGTCCCGTTATCCGGATCTCACCGAGTATCCTGGCGGACGGCCAAGGGGTTCCTCGGGCCTACCTGTCCTAACAGTTGGCTTGACGAGGCCGCAGCCCCGGTCGGCCCGGCGACTGGAGGGCGCAGGAAGCCCTTGATGCTCCCTCACAGAATGTGCATTCAGTTTTCCAGGCTCTAGCAGAAGTTTTAGCTCAAAGGGAAGAGCGCTCAGCACATCAGAGCAGCCAATACGACGATGATCAAAAGCGATCGGCATGTCAAAGGCTAACATCAGTGTGACTGGTATGACTTCGCTAGCCGAAGCACGCGCTTTCGCCCCTGAGTGGGCCGAACTCGCGGAAGCCTCGGGAGCGAAAAACCCATTTGTTCATCCCGACTGGATGATCCCGTGGGCTGAGCGCTCCCTGCGCGCGGACGAGCAGATATGGCTGCTGGCCGCTCAGCAGAACGGGCACCTGGTAGGCGTAGCTCCCTTCTACCGGCGTTCGTGGGGATCAGGGCTAGCGCATTCGATGCAACCCTGGGGCACAGGCCGCAACTGCGACCTGATTGAGCTGCCGCAGCTTCTGCTGGATCAAAGCCAGCCGCGCAACGTCGCTCGGGCCCTGGTCGGCAGGTTGTGTACCGAATCCAAGCGCTGGGACTGGGCATTCGTACCACTTGAAGATTCGCTCTGGTTCGAGCCCGACTGGCTGCCCGGAGTCGGCTCGATAATCGTCCTGACCAGAACGGTCCGGGCCAGCGTCGTCCGGTACATCGACACGTCCGCTCCGCTTGCCGTCAAAAGAAACGTCCGCGAGTCCGTCCGCCGGGCTCGTAACCGGCTGGACCGAGCATATCCTGGGCGATGGTTTATTAGCCGTGCGACCAGTCGTTCCGAGGTACTCGACGCTTTTTCTGATCTCTTGTCGCTGCACGTAGCCAGATCGCGCATCGCGGGGAAAGAGATGCATTCAAACGTGCTCAGCCAAGAGTCCAACTCGTCGATGCTCCTTGCGGTGCTGGCCGCATCGGCGGACAGAGGCGCTGCGTGCATCTACCGTCTGCTCGTTGACGGCCACGCGGTGGCCGCCTTGCTGGTGCTGCGCACCGCGGAATGCTCCTATTTCCTGCTCTCCGGAATGTCCGAGCCTTCCTGGGAATACTCTCCGGTCACTTTGCTGCAAAGCTGCGCGGTCGATGACGCGATCAAGCTTGATCACCGGCAAGTTAACCTTTCAACGGGACCCGACACCGCGAAGATGCGGTGGTCGGAAAACGTCTCGGTTCATCCAGAATTCGTCTTGGTACCTAATCGGCCCTTGTCACTGGCCACGTTCGGAACGTATTCGCTAGCTTCCGCCGTCGCTGGCGTGCGGCGTGAACGAAACCGGCACGCGTTGCTGTCCAGCCGTTCCCGGTCCGCCAAGCGGGCGCGATACGCCCCAGATACCCACGATATGAGCGATGTGTAGCATGCGCATCCTTCTGGTCAGCGACTTCTTCCCGCCCACGCCTGGGGGCTTGGAATCGCATGTGAAGCGCCTGGCCGAGGCGCTGATTGACAGCGGCCACGAGGTGGCCGTAGTAACCGGCACAGCCAGCCCTGATCCGCTGCCCGGCGGTGCGCCAGTAGAATTCGCCCCAACGATTCTGAGCCGGGTGCCGTGGGTGTTCGAGGATGGGGCACGACAGTACCTGTCACCGTTTCCGGACCCAGTTTTCAGCCGGACGGTGCGTCGCGTGGCCGAGTCGTGGAAACCTGACATAATTCACGCTCACGGCTGGTGTGCCTTTTCGTCCTACTGGACCGGTGCTCCGCCTCTTGCCGTCACACTTCATGATCATGGCTTGCGGTGCCCGAAGAGGACTTTGCTCCGGGGCAAGGCCGAATGCGCGCGAGGGCGCGGAATGCGATGCATTACGTGCGAGGGCGATCAGGCAACGGTTAAGAGGATCCCTCTGGCCGCTATGATGGGGTGGTCCGTGTCGCATCTGGCGGCACACACAAGCAAATTCATCGCTGTCTCGCATTCGGTCGCCGATCGAGTCAGGGAGATCGGCATTCCTGCATCGAAGGTCACGGTAATCCCTAATTTCATTCACATGGGCAACGAGACGCCCGGGAATGAGCCGGGTATGCCGAGCGCTCTTTATGTCGGCCCGGACGCTCATCACAAGGGTCGGTCGGTGGCCGTAGAGGCCTTTAGCCGCCTACCGCCTGGTACCGGGACTCTGGTTCTGGTCGGCAGCGACACCCCGGTCAGCGTCGATGGCGTCGTCAACCTGGGGTATCTGCGCGGCGACGCGCTATGGGAGCAGTACCGGCGAGCCAGCGTCGCCCTGGTCCCCTCGGTGTGGCCGGAGCCGTGCCCGACTGTTGCGCTGGAAGCCATGGCATTCGGCTTGCCGGTCATAGGTTCACGGATAGGCGGAATACCCGACCTTGTGGAACACGGGATCAGCGGTCACCTAGTGCCACCCAATGACCCCGCCAGCCTAGCCGAAAGCATGCACGCTATCCTGGCTGACCACGATCTGCGGAACAGGCTGAGCCAGGGAGCGCAAGCCCGCTCCCGGCGATTTGACGCGGCTGCGGTAGTGCCTCAGATAGTAGAGGTGTATGACTCGCTGCTGCAGGAGTACGCGGCCTGACCGTCTGGCCAGCGGACAGGTCAGCTGTCAGTCGTGGAATACCCCATAACGCGCTGATAGAGAGACTCCGCCGTAAGCCGGAGCGGCTTATTACGTTCATCAAAATACTCGGTGCGGCGCGCTTCCTTGGCCTGCTGGCGCTGCTCGCTCGGCAGACCGACGCTCCGGCTGTAATCCCAGCCCGTCCGCTTAGAGTCCCGGTGCCCGTTCCGGTCGACGGTCTGCCGAACTGAGCTCAGCGACTCTTCAGTGGGCACGAACTCCTTGAAGGCCGTCCCATAGCGGGTGTTCACCGTGCGGATAACGCTGGTGAGGTCCGATGTGACCATAGTAAAAGGCGCGACGACAGTCTTCTCGAGGTACGGGACGACGGCGGAGTAAAAGCGTATGTAGCTGCGAAGAGCCCAGCGCATCGAGGCATGCGGGTCCCTGACCACCAGAGAAAGAACCGCTTCAGACGGCTCTCGGATCAGTACGACCGCCGGAACGCCAAGACTCGCCGCGCGCTTGATCTGAGCGGCGGCGTGCAGGTGGTGGGCGATCAGGATCTCGCGGCCCTGAGCCTGCCGGAAGGCCACGACAGCGAACGTGTTTCCGGAGCGCGGATACCCCTCGATCACGATCTCGGTGGCCCGGCCGACCGCGCGGCGAGGGTCATCAGGTTGCTGCAGGCTCGGACGGAACCTGACGGAGGGGAGAAAGATCCACGGAATCGCAGACGACCAGTCATGGGCATGCAGCCAGGCCAGGTGAACCAAGCGGGGCTTCCGCACGATCGTCGTCCCTTCGCAGTCGCGGTCATCTCCGGAGGAGATTCTAAGCGGGTTCTCAAGCGGACCGTGGAGACTCTGTAACACGATCTTCACTTCTGCCCCCGGTTCTCCCGTAGCCGCATAAGGACGCCGCATTCGCGGAGATTACTCCGCTTTGCGGAGCCCGGATTCCGAGTGGCGGGCCAGGGCCCAATGACGGCGTGGTCCAGCTAAGGAGCCGGGTGGGCCCGCGAGCCCTTCGCCGCAAGATAAGTTGACGATCATGTCGAAAACAGCGGAAACCATCGAGGCGGGCGGGACCTACCCGCGCCGCCGGCGTCGCGCGACGTCGGCCGTGCAGGCCGGCCTCGCCGTCGTCGGCTGGTTGATCGTCGCTGTGCTCGGCCTCGTCGCGCTGCTGCGCCTCGTGGCCTGGGACTCGCTCGAGCCGCTGATCGTGCTGGACGCGCTCGCTCCGATCGTCTACCTGCCGGCCTGGGTCGTGGCGGCCGGCGCGCTCATCATGCGGCGCTGGTGGCTCGCCGGGGCCGCTGTCCTCATCGTCGCCGCCCAGCTGGCGTTCGTCCTGCCAGAGCTTCTCGCTTCGGCTCCGGTGCCCGCATGGGCCCGGCAGGCCCCGGTCGTCCGCGTGTTCGACGCGAACGTCGACAAGAACATCCAGTTCGAGGCGGGTTACGTGCGAGCCATCGAGCAGGACAGGCCGGACTTGATCACGCTCGAGGAGTTCACGCCGCCGGCACTGAAAAGCATGGCGGCCGCGGGCGTGCTGGCGAACTTTCCCTACCGTTGCGCGGCGCCTGCCTACGGCGGGATCGGCTTCCTGATCGCTTCCCGATGGCGCCTGACCGGTTGCCAGGTGCGGACCGTGCTCTGGGAGGGCCAGTGGATGCCCTACATGGTGGATGCCACCCTGTGGTCGCCGGGCGGGCCGGTGGCCCTGCGCGTCGTGCATACCCTGGCGCCGTTGCCGCTCACCCCGTACGGGCAGGAGTGGTCGCAGGCGCTGGCCGCCGTCGGGCAATCCGTGCGCGCGAGCGGCGACAGACGCATGCTGATGGTCGGGGACTTCAACGCCTCGTGGGGCAACAGCGGGTTCGCCGGCCTGCTGCACGACGGGCTGACCGACGGGGCGGCAGCGCGGGGAGAAGCGACCGATATGACGTGGCCCAACGGAGCAATTGTGCCAGCTTTTGTCCGTATAGATCACGTACTGACCGGCGCACGCCTGGCCGTCACTCAGATCGCCGCCGAGCCGGGGTTCGGCAGCGACCACCGCTATCTGGTCGCTACGATCGCAATCCGGACCTGAGATCGTCATCCACTAGCCTCGCGCCAGATGGTCGGCGTTTGACGGCTACGCGGGGCGGTCAACGCAAGGCGAGTGACGGGGCACAGAACGTAATTGCGGCGGTTCGGCGCAATCCGTGGCGCTTCCGGTACACCTGCGGCAAGCTATAGTGAGCCGGGATTGCGGCATGGTGGGCAACCAGTTTTCGACGTATGTCAGTTCACCCTGGAGTGAGAAGTGCAGAAACAGGACGACCCCCTGGCGGGCACCGGGCTGCTGCAGTCCCGGGTGGAGTGGGCCGTTCGTGGCCGCGTACTGGCCGGCAGCCTGGCCCGCCTGATCAGGGACAACTTGCCCGCACTTCCCGAATCAGAGGGCCGCGGCCTGGACATCGGCTGCCAGCGAGGGGGCCTCATCGACCAGGTCAGCGAGGAAACGAGGCTGAGCTGGAGCGGGATCGACCCCATCCTGGATGAGGCCTCATTTACCGAGAAGGGTGCGCCGATCGGCCCGGGCCGGGCGGACAGTATTCCCTACCCGGACGTGTATTTCGACGCGGCGATCCTGGCGAATGTCTTCGAGCACATCTTTCCGGATGCCCGGCAGCGATCGCTCGACGAGATCTTCCGGGTGCTGAAGCCGGGAGGGATCCTGGCCGGGCAGATTCCCAATCCGTACTTCCCGATCGAATCTCATAGCCGGCTACCATTAATGGGCTACCTTCCGATTGGCCTGCAGCGACGGTACTGGCGACTTGCTCCGGTACCGTGGGAGCACGACTTCTTCGTCGTTACGATGCGCCATGTCCGGCGGCATGCCGTGGCGGCAGGTTTTCGCGTGGCTCAGACCAACCCGTTCAACTACCCGCCTGAGGCGATCCCCAGCCGGGTCCGCCCGCTCGCCCGGATGGGCGCGCCCGTGATGCGGGTACTGCCCTGGGCCTGGCAATTCGTGCTGGTCAGGCCCGACTGAGACGCCCGAGCTATCGCACCACCCGAGCTATCGCACGGACCGGTAGATGGCCTCGTACCGTCGAGCCATCGTGGACCAGTCGAACCTCCGGTCCTCCGGCAGCGTGGTGAGGCGACCCAGCTCAATCTGACGGTCCAGCGTCGCGGCCACGGCCGCTGCGTCCGGCGCCATGACCGCTATGCGCGCGTCGGCGCGCCCCACATGCTGCGCCAGCTCGGCATGGGCCGGGATGTCGGAAGCCACCACGCGGCTGCCGGCCACGGCCGCCTCGAGGAGCACCAGGCCGAAGGCCTCCCGTTCGGACAGGCTCAGCGTTGAGGTGGCCGTGCGCTGCCACCGGCGCAGCTCCTCGTCGCTGACATGGCCGAGGAAGGAGACCCTGGTCTCCGCGCCCAGCTCCCGGACCAGGCGTTCGAGCGCGGGCCGGTGCGAACCCGTTCCGCAGATGACCAGCCGAGCGTCGTTACGCATGCGCGCAACCGCCTGAATGGCCGTGTCCACGCGCTTGTAGGGTTCCAGGCGACCGGCGACCAGAATGACCGGGCGGTCGGTCTCGATGGGCTCGGCGGCCAGGATGGCCTGGGTGTCCACGCCCAGCGGGATGACGGACAGCCGGGGTTCCACGAACGGATACCGGCGCAGCAGCAACTCGGATTCTGCCACGGAAACGCAGGTCACCTGGGCCGCACGCCGGAACAAGAGCGATGCCAGCGGGTCGTACAGGGTGTGGATGCCGGAGGCTACCTTGGTGTGGCCGACAGCGTGAAAATGCGGGGTGAACACCAGCGGCACCTTCGGCACGGTGGCGGCCATCATCGCGGGCGCGGCGTGAAAGCTGTGCGCGTGGATGACGTCGAACAGCCCTCTGTCTCGCCACAACGCGCGGCCGAGCCCGGGTGCGACCGGAAACTGGTGGGAGCCGATCCAGTCTACGAACCGGCGCACGGGATACTTCTGCGCGGCCGGAAACTCCGCGCCCCGTGGCCGCTGCGCGTAGACCCGCACCTCATGGCCGTACCCGGACAGCTCGTCGGCTAGGTAGCCGGCCACGACTTCGACGCCGCCGAGTTGCGGCGGGAACCCCGGGGAGACGAGCGAGATCCTGATTCGAGTGTCCGATGACAACGCGTCTCCGTCCGCTACGTGGTATCCGGCGGGCGAGCGGAGGGGCCGGATAAGTTCGGAATGTTCGGCGTGTAGGGGGAGTGCCTGCTGGCGGCTAGCGTGGTGACCGCTCGCCGCCCGGCACGGGTATCGTAACGCCCCGCAACGATCCAACCGGCCCGAACCCGGCGGATGCGGGCTTGGCGCGCATCGGGGGCGCCTCACCCAGTCACGACCGCTCCGGCGGATAGGGTTCCTCTGGGGCGACGCAGGACAGCCCGGCCGCCACAGCGGCCAGTCCGGATCTTCTGATCAACTCGGTCGCGGCCGGCCAGCGCCAGCACCTATACGTTCTTGATTAAAAAAGTTCTATTAGGGCCAGCCTCGGCGCCGCGTCCGATGAGCCGGACCCGGATTCCGGAAGATCTCTGGCCTCGCGCGGCGCCCTGCATATGAGCGTCAAGCCGCTATTTGACGCCACCCTGCCGCGACATTACCCTCCATAACGCGCAGATTTTTCCTCATGCCCCGCAAGCGGAGGTTGCCCTTATGACCGCTGAAGACAATAGTGAAGTGGCGGTCCGGCCAGAGCCGCATCGACGCCTTGTCGCGAACCTCGTGTTCGATGCCCTGAACGCTGTCATCCCCGCCGGGCTGCGGCCCGAGACACTGGACGAGCACCAAGAACTCTACGCCGACCTGGGCATGGACTCGCTGCGCTTCGTCCGGTTGCTCGTCGAGCTCGAGAGCAAGCTCGGCGTGCACCTAAACGATGAGGAACTAATGACGATCGAGCTCGTGAACGTCGCGGACCTGATTGATCTGTTCGAGCGGATCTCGCTTCCGGCTGCCGGGTGAACCTAGATCGCAGTACGACCGGAGGGCGCGGCATGGCTGCCACAGAGCGAGACCCGCAGCTTCCTACTCACTGGTTCAACATCCTCTACGACCGGCCGCAGTACGTGGCCTCCGCGGTATCGAGATCACATTTGCCGGAAGAGGCAAAATGGGCGGGGCGCGGCCTGCAGATGCAGCAACCGCTCTCTCTCGCCCGGCAGTCTCTTAACACGACCGATCGGTACATACCGATCCCCGACGAGGTCCTCGACCTGTACGCACAGTACCGTCCGACCCCGTTGCGCCGGGCGGTGCGCCTAGAGGAGCGCCTCGGCGCCAACGCGCGGATCTACTACAAGTACGAGGGGGCCAACCTCACCGGGAGCCACAAGCTCAATACGGCCCTGGCTCAGGTCTATTACTACGCCCGGGCGGGCGTGCGGCGCATCGTCACCGGCACGGGCGCGGGCCAGTGGGGGACCGCTCTCTCCTACGCCTGCCAGGGCATGAACCTGGGCTGCGAGATCTTCTGGGTCCGGTCCACCTTGCGGCAGAAGCCCATCCGCGGCGACATGATGCGGCTGTTCGGCGCGGTCGTCCATGAGAGCCCGAGCGACCTGACCGAGGTCGGGCGGAAGGCGTTCGAGGAGGATCCGGCGGGGACCGGTACCCTCGCCGTGGCGAACGCGGAGGCTCTCGAGCTCGCCAGCGAGGACAGCGAGTCCCGGTTTGCCGTCGGGAGCGGCGAGAACTCGGTGCTGCTCCACCAGACCGTCATCGGCCAGGAGGCCGTCTCGCAGATGGCCGCGCTGGGTGAGTTCCCGGACTGCGCCATCGCGTGCATGGGCGCGGGGTCGAACTTCGGCGGGATGGCGCTGCCCCTGCTCGGCGCGGCGAAGGACCGCGGACGGGCGATCCGGCTCGTGGGCGCCGAGTCCACCGCGTGCCCGAAGCTGACCCGGGGCCGCTACCTCTACGACCTGAGCGACGCGCTGGGCACCACCCCGATCACCAAGGTCTATTCGCTCGGCAGCAGCTACGTGCCGCCGCCGGTGTACGCGGGCGGACTGCGGCATCACAGCGCCGGGCCGCTGGCGAGCGCCATGTTCGCGGACGGCTCCATGGAGGCGATGGCCATCGACCAGGCCACCGCGTTCCGGGCCGGACTGCTGTTCTGCGAGACCGAGGGCATTTTGCCCGCTCCCGAAGCCGCCCACGCGGTAGCCGGGATGATGGACGTCGTCTCTCGGCACCCGAGCCAGGAGCCCCCGCTGGTCATTCTGGTGAACATCAGCGGGCACGGGCTGCTGGACCTGGGTGCCTACAGCAGGTTCGCCGCGGGCGAGATCGATGCGGTGCAGGCGGATGAGGACAGCCTGTCGCGGAGCTTCAGCGCCCTCGAGGAGTTCAACCAGGGCATCGCGGAACCCGCGGAAGCGATGTGACCGCCGAGTGGCTGGCGCGGTCGTTCCTGCCGCAGCCGGGCCCGGATCACCTGGCGGCGAGGGAGCTGGCGCGGCAGCATGCGCCCGACGCCTCGGCCGACGACGGGGAGCTGCGGGCCGCCTGGAAGCGGTTCGGCGATTCCGGGTTGTTCCGGCTCACGATCCCCGACGCGAGCCTCGACGTCGATACGGTCCTGGCCACCCTGGAGGGGCTCGGCGAGGGGACTCCGAACGCCGGCTTCCTGCTCAGCCTCGGGGCCCACAGCTTCGCGGCGGGGGCTGCGATCTCGCGGTTCGGCAGCGAGAGCCAACGGCGGACTCTGGACCTCTTGCGGGACGGGAGCGCCATCGCCGCCTTCGCGGCCTCGGAGCCGGAGGCGGGCTCGGACGTCATGTCGCTCAGGACACGTTGCGTCGCGGTCGGTAACGACTACGTGCTCGAGGGCACGAAGCACTTCGTGACCAACGCGGGGGTCGCCGACTATTTCGTGATCTTCGCCACCAAGGAGCTCCGGCTGAACTGGCGGGGCGTCACCGCGTTCCTCGTGCCACACGACGCGCCCGGCCTGTCCGTCGCGCCGCGGCAGCGGCTGATCGGCCTCACCGGCTGCTCGATGGCCACGGTGCACCTCGACTCGGTGACCGTTCCCGGTACCGCCGTGCTCGGACGCCTCGGGCAGGGATCGCCGGTCTTCCGGCACGCGATGCTCTGGGAGCGAAGCCTGCTGGCGGGTCTGACCATCGGGGCGATGCGTCGCCAGCTGACCGGCGTGATCGACGCGGCGGTGGCCCCCGACCAGCCGGCCGAGGCGAGCACCCGGCACCCGGACACGGTCGGGCCGGTCGTCGACATCGCGGGCCGCTACCTGGCCGGGCGGCTGCTCGTGCGAGACACGGTGACGAAGCTGGCCGCGGGCACGCTGACCCCCGGGCAAGCTAGCCTCACGAAGCTCTGGATGAGCGAGGCGGAGGTCGCGACCAGCCGCGACCTGGCCGGGACCGACTGGGCGACGGGGCTGCTGGCCGGTTCGCCGCGCGCGGGTGATCTCCTCAACGCGATCGGCGGGACGATCTACTCGGGCACATCCGACATCCAGCGGAGGATCGTCGCGGCCGAGCTCGGGATCCTGGAATGACGCCGGCCCTGTCCCACCTGCTCCTCCGGGCCGCCGACGCGCACCCGGACCGGCCGGCCGTCTGGTCGTCGGCCGGCGAGCTGACCTACGCCGACCTGTGCGACCGCTCCCTGCGCCTGGCCCGCGCCCTGGTGGAGCACGGGATCGAGCCGGGCGACCGGGTGGTGATCGCCCTGGCCAAGGACGTGACGCTGCCGATCGCGATCTTCGGCACGTTGCTGGCCGGCGGCGCCTACGTGCCGGTCGACTACCTGACTCCGCCCGCGCGATGTCGCTCCATCGCCGCCGACGCCGAGGCGGTCGCCGTGATCTCCGGACCTCGGACGATGCAGGCGATGATGCCCGGTGACGCGGACCCGGCGCACGACGGCCCGCGCGACAACTCTCCGGCGCTGCACTGGCTCGGCCGGGGCTGGTTCGATCGGGAGAGGTCCGGGGAGCGCCGGCCGGTGAGCCGGAGACTGGATCAAATCCAGCAACTCGGCCCGCTGGGCTCGGCGGTCCAGGTGCCGGCCTCGGCGCTCGCGTACATCCTTTACACATCGGGCTCCACCGGCCGGCCGAAGGGCGTCGCGCACACGAACGCCAGTGCCCTGGCCTTCGTCCGGTGGGCGGTCGATGCCGTGGGAATTACGGAGAACGACGTCCTGTCCCAGCATGCCTCCGCGTCGTTCGACCTGAGCGTATTCGACTTCTTCGGGGCGGCCATGGCGGCGGCGCGGCTCACGCTGGTGCCCGCCTCGACCTTCGGTCGCGTGGCCAGCCTCTGCCGGTTCATCGTCGCGACCGGTGTCACGGTCTGGTACTCGGTGCCGTCGGCTCTGCTGCGCGCCAGCAGCACGGAGTCGCTTGCGCTCCTGCGGGACAGCGCCCTGCGCCAGCTCATCTTCGCCGGCGAGGAGATACCGGTGGGACCGCTCCGCGTCCTGTGGCCCAACCTGCCCGCGCGATGCCGGGTCGCGAACTGGTACGGCCCCACGGAAACCAACGTCTGCACGTTCTATGACCTGACGGCGGCCGACGTGGCGGGCGCAGACCCGATCCCGATCGGAAGGCCTTGCCCATATGCCACCACATCACTGGTGGCGGAGGATGGCGCGGCCACGTCGAACGGCGCGGGGGGCGAACTGCTGGTGGCTTGCGACACGCTGATGTCGGGGTACTGGAAGCTTCCGGACGCGACCTCGCGGGTATTCACCGCCGGGTCCGACGGCCGGGTGTACTACGCGACGGGCGATCTCGTCTCTCGAGACGACCGCGGGTTCACCTTCGGCGGCCGGGTCGACCGGCTGCTCAAAGTTCGCGGGCATCGCGTGCAGCCTGAAGAGGTGGAGCACGTGCTCGAGCAGCGGACCGAGATCGACGAAGCCGCCGTCGTCAAGCACCGGCGAGGCGACGTCGAAGTGCTGGCCGCCGTGGTACGCGTCGCCGACGGAGAGCCGCTTGACCACGATGCGGTCATCGGCCACTGCGGCAGGTTCCTGCCCGCCTACATGGTTCCCGATGCCATCGTGCCCGTCGGCGAACTGCCGCGGGGCTCCCGGGGGAAAGCCGACTACCAGGCCGTGCTCGACCTGGTGGAGTCCCGTCGCGACGCCCTGGGACAGGCCGGGCCGTCCGGGGGCTGAGCCGGTCAGTCCTGGGCCTGGACCCTACCCGTTGGTCCCGTCGTGCAGGACTCTCGCCTCTGGCGGAACGATCACCTCGGTGGCCAGTGAAGCGTTCCGCTGCGGCTGGACCAGCCCGAGGGCGCCGAGAATGCCGGTGCTATTCCAGAAATCCCAGTGGGCGGGGCTCCTCCGGATGGCGGCGCTCACCTCCGCGGCGCAACGCCCGAAGGCCGCGGCGGTTTCTTCTCCTTCCACCGGCACCGGCGCGGAGATCTCCCACACCTGGTGGCGGTAGTCGGGCGAGCGGTAGAAGAAGGCCATGAGCACCGGCGCGCCGGTCAGCTGGGCCAGGGTCACGACCCCGGGCAGCAGCCGGATCTGCTGGCCGAGGAAGGGAACCTCGATGGCGCGGACCCGGTCGCTGGCCAGCGGCGGCGCGTCGATCGAGATCGTCACCACCTCATTAGCGCGCAGCGCGGCCGCGGCCAGCGCCGCAACCTGGAAGCGGCCCGGCCAGGGCTCGATGTTCGGCCGCTGCCGGTAGCGCCGGAGCGGCCGGGCGTAGACCAGTTCCCAGAACCGCCGCTCCGCCGATGAGAGGCCGGGCACATACACATGGGCCCGGCGCCCGATGGTGGTGACCGGGATGCCGCTGGCGTGCAGGACCGAGAAGCCGCTGTCGTAGGAACCGAAGTGGGCGGAGCACAGGATGGCTCCCTTGCCCCCCGCCAGCGCGGCGTCCAGGTGTTCCCGGCCGCGGATCTCGACCAGCCGCTGGAGCGGCCGTGTCCTGCGCCGCAGCCGCTTGACGTCGACTGCCTCACAGGAGGCGAGCCGGAACCACTCCCGGGCGACCTGCTGGATGGCCGCCGGGCTAAGGTCGTTTCCTAGTACCAGTTGCAGGTTGCGGGCCAGTTCGGCGCGCTTACCGGCCTGGAGCCGGAAGAACAAGTCGCCGTACCAGCACGCCATCCGGTAGCCGAGGGCGGCCGGCAGGCGGGCCAGGGCTGGTGCGGCCAGGATCGACAGCACGATCCGGACCTTGTCGGCCGACCGCATCCCGGGTCGAGGGGCCACGAGCAGACTCCTTCGAGTCGAGGTCAGCATCAAGCTCCGGCCGGAATCCTGGCGCAGGCCTCCTGGTTTCCGGGCCAACAGGCAGCTCGCGCTGATCGGCGCTCGGTTAGAAATCCCCGCCGTACCCATGCCCGCATGGCTGGCCTCCCCACCACTTGTGGCCGCCACCCGCAATGGCGGTCCGACTGGGGACATGGTGGCCGTGGCCGACCGGCCGACCGTAGGCATGGTCGACCGCCGCAGGACCGCCCGGCGACCAGCGTCGCACGGGGCCCCGCGAGCCTCCGCTTCCCCGGTCAATCATAGTCTCATCCGCAGGTACCGGCTGAGATCAGGATCACCCGCCCGGAAAAGCCGCCTCAGGTGACCTGAACTGCGGTCACGCGGCGTGTCGCGAACGCCCCAGATGTGTAAAATCCTCCCGCCCCGCAGCATTCTGGCCCGCCATCGGGCCGGACGGCCCAAAACTGCGAAAGTTGAGTGATCACGGACCCAGAGATTCCCGCCAGGCCCGGGCGAACGCGGCATATTCCACCCCTCAGATCGATTACACTTCTGCTAAACCGTGCCCAGCTAGGACAAGGTTCCGGCGGGTGCAAGCGTGAAACCTTCTGGAGTCCTGGCATGCGGTTGGTGCAACAGCGGTTGTCTGTGGATCTCGGGGAAGACAGCCCGTCGACGGCGCCGCCGGCCCCGAGCAGCCCACTGGCTGAGCTCGCGGCGGCCGGTCTCATCGTCGTCGGCGCCGTCCTGGTGATCTGGGCATACCACAAAGCGCCGACTTCCGCGATGGGCTCGTACGATCCCATCTTCTGGGCCGGAATGGTGCTCGTCTACTTGACGGTCGCGTGGCGGGCGGTATTCGGCCGCTACACCGTTCTGTGGCTTGGATTTCTCGGGCTCTTTACCCTGTTGCCTAAGTTCTGGATGAGCCCGGATGGCCCGATCTACTTCGATGAGACGGCTCACTTCGCCCTGCTGCGGAACGTCGTTTCGTCCGGCAAGCTCTTCCAGCACACGCCATTGCTGCCGATCGGGACTTACTACCCCGGCATGGAGAGCGTCGCGGCCACGATCCACTGGCTGACCGGCATTTCCCAGTGGCACTCGGCACTGACCTTGATCGCCGTGGCGCACGGCCTGCTCCTGGTCCAGGTGTACTACATAGCGCGAGCGCTGCAGGTCCCCCATCAGTGGGCAGCGGTGGCCGGCCTGGTGTACGCCGTCAACCCGAGCTTCATCTACGAGGACGTCCAGTTCGCTTACGAGTCCCTCGCGATCCTGCTCATGCTGACGATCGTGCGCCTGTACCTGGAAGCGCTGGCGGCCGAGCGATCTGGCGGCCGCACCTGGGGGCAGTGCCTGTGGACGGCGCTGCTGATCGGGGTGCTCTCCTTCGGCTGTGTGGTAACCCACCATCTCACCAGCCTGACCGGCATCGACCTGCTCCTGGCGGGCGCGCTCTTCGTCAAGCCGCTATCGGGGTTCCTCGACCGCAGGGGCGGCTGGCGCCGCGCGTTCGTCAGGTGGACCCCGGTGCTGACGCTGGGGGGGTGCCTGGCCCTGTGGATCGCGTTCGCCGCGCCCGGAACAGTGCCCTACCTGTTCCCCCACGTGTCCAAGCCCACCCAGCTGATTCTCGCCCTGGCCGGAGTCGGCCACTCCGCCAAGGGCGCCAGCGGGCTGCGGTCGCTGTTTAGCCACTCGGTTGCCCCGGACTACGAACGACTCGCGGCCATCGCCGCACCCGCCTTGATCGGGATCGTGTTCCTCCTGGTCGCAATCGGCTGGCTCTGGAAGCGCCGCTTCCGGTTGAGCTTCATGTGGTCGCTGGTGATAGTGGCCGCCTACCTCGTGAGCCTTCCGCTGACGCTGACCGCCGGGGGCGATGCGGGGGCGCACCGGACCTGGGCCACTACGTTCCTCGGGGTCACCCTGCTGCCGGCCGCTCTTGTGCTCTTCTACGAGCTGCACCACCGTCGGCCGTGGGTGAAGGGCACGGCCGCGGCGGCAGGCGCGGTCGCACTCATCGTTCTGCTCATCGGGAACGTCACATCGGGCACGCCGATCGACTACCGATTCCCCGGGCCCTACCAGTTCGGCTCTGACACCCGCAGCGTCACCCCCGAGACCCTGAACCTGGCTCACTGGGTGGTGGAGCATATCGGCCGCAAGGCCCATGTCGTCACCGACCGTTTCACCGCGGTGGCCCTGACGACACACGCCGAGGCCATTACCCCGCTGGACCTCGCCTCACTGCCGATCGCGGGCATCTGGTACAACCGCCGCCCGCCCAACCCGGCTCTCATGTCCTCCTTGGATGATCAGCGAGACGATTACCTGGTCGTCGATCTTCGCGACACCAAGTTCACTCCGGTGGAGGCCCCCCTGTTCGTCTCGGGCGAGCCGACGCTGGTGCCGCAGCGGAACATGACGCGTCTGGCGCAGTGGCCGTGGCTGCATCTCTTGTACTCATCAGAGAACTACCGGCTTTACAAGATCAACTTCGCGCTGTACAAGAGCTGGTATCCGTCCCACGCGAGGGACGAGGGATGAGTTCGTGAGAACGTCCTGAGGAACTGCGCGTAAGGAAACCCGCGGCGTAGATCAGCAGCTGGCTCGGCCGCCAAGGGTGGCCGGTCCGGATGGGGAGCTTGCCGACCCGGGTAATAAAGAGCACGGCGCCGGCGCCTGGACCCGACGCTATACGCGGAGAACCGCGCGGACGCTCGGACCTACAAGCCCTGCATCCTGCACCCCTGCATCCGGGCCGCAGGCGGGGCCTACATGCGGAGCGGGCGCTCCTGCAACTGGTGACGGACATCACCGCGCGGAGCGCTGCTGCTGCTGCGACGATGCCGTCCCGGGCTCCCGGAACGCCGCGGGGCCGCCGCCGCCCGGACCGGGCGGCTGTGACCACGGCTACGGCCACGGCCCTGGCTCTGACCCGGCCGGACCGTGCGGACCTGGCGGTGCCGGCTGGCCTCGGCGGCCTGAGTCATGAGCCGGCCAGATGGTTCGTAACCCGACATCGCGCGGCGCATCAGCAACACGAGCGTAAGTGCGGCCACGACACACACGGCCAGGCGGATGGCGAGCCACAAGCGCGTGGACGGCAGCGCCCCCAACGCCAACGTGGCGCCGGCGCCAGCCAGGATGAGGGCGCCGAGGAAGGGTGAAATACCGGGAACCTTCAGACCGGAACCCGCGGGCTGCCGGGTGAGCCGGGCCAGCAGGAGGAAGGAGACCACCGTCGCGATAGCCGAGCCGGTGATGCCGATCAACGGGACCAGGATGATATTCAGGCCCACGTTCACCACCGCGGCGATCAGCGTGGTCAGCGCCGCCCGGCCCGTCTTCCCCTCGCTCATCAGCGCACGCAGGTTGGACAGAAACTGCCCGTAGGGGAACGCGTAGATGGCCACGATCGCGACGATCAACGTCAGGCTGGCGGGATGGAACGATGGGGGGGCCCACAGTCGTAGCACCACTGGGGCCCCGGCCCCCAGGCCGCATACCACCGGGATCAGCAACAGGTTCATCATGTCGCGGCTGCTGGCCAGGAGCCGCGACCGTACGGCGCGGTCTTTCATGGCGTAGATGCGCGGCATCCACGCCTGATTGACGAAGACGAGCAGGGTGACGCCCAGCGCGCCCACGTTGTAGGCGACCGAGTAGCGCCCGGTGGCGGCCGACCCCAGGTCATGCCGGACGACAATCCGGTCGCCGGCGAAGAGAATGAAGCCACTCAGCTGCTGCGGCACCATGGGCAAGCCGAAGAGGAAGGCCCGCCCGTAGCGGCGGATCGCGGCCAGTGCGGACCAGGCCGGCCGCAGCGCGATGAGGCCGACGAGGGCGGCAGTGCCCTGCCCGATGATCACTCCGCAGAGGTAGCTCGTGATATTGGGCGACCAGAGGTACAGCAGAGCCAGCCCCGTCGCCTGTGCTCCCACCGACTGCAGGGCCGCGACGAAGATCGCCATCCCCAGGCGTTCTCTGGACCGAAGCATGGCCAGGCACGTCCAGGTCACCGCCAAGAGGGCGCCCCACAAGGCGGCCAAGCGCGCGTCCAGGAGCCGGTACAGCCCCACGGCGGGACCCCAGGCCGGTGCGGCCAGAGTAACAACCACGCAAGCAGCGGCGGCCATCACGACCGAGATGGCGAGGACTCCGCGCGCCCGGCGCGCGCCCTCCCCGGCGAACACCTTCTGCGACGCGTAGGGGAGTCCGAAGCCGAAGATCGGCCCGAGGATCTGCATCACCGTGGCGCACAGTGCGAGCTGCCCGAACTGGTCCGGGCTGACGCGCCGGGTCAGGATGGGCGTCGCCATCGCGGTCAGGATGAACTGCAGGGCGGACACCACAAGATAGAGGAAATCCCGGGTGAACATGCGACGCAGGGCATCGGCTGCCGCTGGGTGATCGCCCGATGCCGTGGCGTTAGAAGTCATTCCTCACTCACATTGGACCCTGGCCGAACAGATGCTCGGGTGGTATCGGGCGGGCTTCAGGGTTTCACCGGCTTCTCCTCGGGCTGCCATGCGCCGCCGATCCAGCGCTCTCGGGTATTGAGCCAGGAACATCCGGCCCGCAGCGTCGGCCGGACCCACCACGGCTGATTCGGCAGGGCAGGCGGCCGGAAGTCCTGACTGACTCCGGGCCCACTCTTGAGTGCGGCGGCCAGCCGCTGACCGGGGCCTGGGTCAGCCGGGCGACTGGCGCCGGCCGGGCGGTGCAAGGATGCGGCGGCCGTGGCGATCTCGCTATCGAGCTGGACGCCGAACGAGGACAGGCCCTCGAAAAGAAGCTTCACCTGGTTGAGCGGGTCTTCCATCATCGAGTCGAAGTCGACCGTCACGACGGGCAGCCCGGACAACGCTTCGACAGCGCGGCGGTTGTAATCGTCCCAGAGCGCGTAGCAGTAAAAGTGCGGGTAGCCACCGCTCTCTCGGCGATAGAGCGAGCGCATCACCGGACCGGCATCGCGGACAACGAAGACGACGCAGAAGTCCTGCAGTACCTGCCGCCAGAGCGGAAGAGTCAGACAGATCCGCGGGTCCTTCCACAGCCACCGCTCGCCTTGGAAGACATCGTCGAACGTGGCGCGCATGACTCCCCGGAGATGGGAGGCGCGTCGTGACTGCAGCCATGACCGAGGCATGGGCGGCATGGCCATGTCGAAGCCACCGAAGACCTGCAGGATCACGTTGTTCAGGGCGCACAGCTGCCGGCTCTCCCAGTGCCCGCTGGGATTGTCTTTCGCCGAATAGATGTCGTCCTCACGGCCGAGCGGAACGCCCAGAAGGTTAACCACTCGTGTCACCGCCGACGTGCCGCTGCGGTGCATGCCAACGACTATGACCCCGTTCGTCATCTTGGGAGGCTCACCTGCGCTCGCCGAAGGCGGCATCGTGCCGGAATTCATCCGGACCGGCGGATGGTGGTCTCCGGTGCAGCCCCCCGGCCTGGCCAGCGAACAACTGCCGGGCGTAGGAGCCGACCAGGAAAATGGCCGTAAGCGCGCCTAGCAGCAATCCGAGCGAGCCCGGGCCGAGCCGGATGCTGCTGACGTCGAGCAGCAGCGCCGCACAGACGATGAGCACGATCGATACCGGTATCGCCACGGAGATCGCCTGCCAGTTAGCGGGCTGCCCTAGTAGCCGCAGGAACGCGTAACCCGGGGCCAGCAACAGGGCCGGCAAGACAATTACCCGTGATAGCCCGGGAAGGACCGCGGCGCCCATGAGCAGGAGGGCTCCGACGGCGAGGAGCCCCGGGTCTCGTGCCAGCTGCATAGGGGTACGCGGTCCTTGCGACGACTCGTCACCGGATCCCTGTAGCAGGTCCATGACCCTCATGCGCCGACCTTCCGGGAGACCGTGGGTGATCCAGCTCGCCGCCCGCCGCCGCGCTCGGCCTCGCGCAGCTCACCGATCAGCTTCTGGTAACGGTCCAGGATTTGCGGCCAGGAGTGCGGGTTCGCGTACCGCTCGCCGCGACGCAAGGGCAGCTTGAGCAGGGCGTCCCGCAGCGCGGCCGGATCCTTCGGGGGCACGAGCACGGTGCCGGCGTAGTCCCGGACCGCCTCGACCAGCCCGCCGACCGCGGTGACGACCACCGGCAGCCCGGCGGCCAGGGCCACGTGTAGTGGCCCCGACATCGAGGAACGGTGATACGGCAGCACGATCGCGTCGGCCCGGGCCACGTATTCAGAGAGCTCGTCGTCACTGACGTACCGGTCAACGCGCTCGATCAGGTCAGCGTGCGGGCTGCGGGCGATGGCCTCGTTCGGGGCGGTCCACCCCTCCCATGTCTCGCCCACTACCGACAGCCGGAACTGGCTGGCCTGATCACGGTCGAGCATGCTGAACGCGGCCACCAGGTCCTCCACGCCCTTGAAGGGGCGGACGACACCGAAGTTGAGCAGCCGGAACGGGGCGTCGACCTGGGCGTCAGCCCGCGGCGCCGCCGCGGCGACCATGTGATGGTAGGGACCGTGTGGTATGACCCGCACGATGGCGTTGCCCAGCTGGTAAGCCGCCGGGATGGCCTGCAGGTCGTAGCTGGAGTGCACGACGTGCGCATCCACCAGCGGCAGCAGGCGAGGCATGAGGGCCTGAACGTAACGACGGGCGCCGGACATCGCCGCTTCCCCGACATCCTGTCCCTCGTGCCACTCCAGGACGATCCGGGCACCGTGCCGGGCCGCGTATCTCGCCAGCCGCAGGTACGTGTGCAAGACGGCGCCGGTCCACCACTGGAAGATGACCACGGTGGGACGCTGGCGGTCGAGAAACCGCAACGCCTTGGTCAGGGATGGCCCCCAGTACCAGTCCACGCCGTCGTACACCGGCACATCAGGCGGATAGTCCACCGCGTTGGCCACGGCCGTACCGACGTGATCCCGGCCGGGGTAAAGGCGCCGGGGGACCAGGCGCCGCATGAGCAGCGCGCCAACGTCATATTCGTTCTTGAGGGCACAGGAGAGCAAATAGGTGTAGTGGCTGATACCCGAGGCGAAATGCGGGCCTGAGCCGATAACGACCACTCGCTCACTGGAACCGTGGCGGTCAGTGGTCATCTGCTCGGCGGTCACCTGTGCGCCCCTGCCGTCGGATGATCCGGACGCATCGGGACGTTGTGACACATCTCTCCTTGTAGTATTCATTCGGAATCCAGCACGCCAAAGATTGCGGGAAAGCTTCTATATGCACAGGTCGGTCTGACGCTCAGGCCTGGGCGCAGGCGCAAACAGTGACAATGTTAGCAGTTCGCCTGATCACCGGCCAGGCGTACTACCGATCACCCAGCCCGCCAGGTCCGTCCTGGCCTTCCGTCCACCTCGCCGACCAGTGCCTGCCTAGGCGCCCCGGACGGTGCGCGCCGCTCGCCCTCCGCGGCTGCGATCTGGGCGGCGACCCTGTGGACGAGATGACACGGCCCTTCCCGGCCCCGCCCGGTCCACGACCTACGTCGTCAACATGTGACCAAGTGCTGCAAAACCAGGCATCACCTCCCGTCAAGCATCTTGACCATACTCAGCGGTTAGAACTTCCCATGCGGCCCACATCTCCAGCGATGCCTCGCCCTGGCCATCCTGCGGATATGAGACGCATAGACGTCAAAAAGAGTTTACAGGAGGAGTATCGGCCGGCCCGGGCGCTCTCGATAGCGATCGAAGAAGGTCGCTAGCCCGCTGGCCAAGGCGACAGACCTCCCTTGGGTCAGCCCAAGTGGGTCATGATCCGCTTCCTCGATGCCCGGGAGGTATGTCCAGGTTTATCACAGAGATTGCCGAGGGTTAAATCATGGTTAAATTTTGTACGCTGAAGCCGGTACTGCGCCTTTTCATCCCGAGCTTGGCGGGTCTGTCACCTTATATTGGCCGGTCCGTCACTGTGGTCTGATATACCCGCTCGTTACCCTCGGGCCAGGCGAGATTCCACGGGCAGGCCAACGGGCCCGGCCGGCCGCGCGGGCTAGGCCGGGCTGGACGGGCCAGGCCGGCCTGCGCGGTCCAGATCGTCCGAGCCGTCCACGTCAGGCAGCAAAAGGGTGCCGCCACGGGTGGCCCGGGCTGGACAGTGTGCAAGACCTCCGTCGTGGCGCTCGGGCCTGCCGAGCCCGGGTACCCTTGTCGCAACTCTGACAATTGGGTGAAGGCGCCCAGCGGCGGCCGCACTAGTGACGATGACGCTGGTGAGGTAGCGGACCCATAGCGGAGAGGCTGGTTGGTGCGCAGGCTAGTGGTCTTCGGCGTGTCCATTGCGATAGTTGCTGCGGTAATAACGGCGATCGTGACCAGCGGTGGACGACAATCCGGGCCTGGCGCGCCAGCTACCGGACCGCAGGGTTTCTCCCGTGGATTGACGCTCCTGCCGGCACAATCCGGCCCGCAGCGCAGGCAGCAGGTTGCCTCCAGGATTGCCGGACTCCGGGTAATGAACTACTATCCGGCCGCCGACGGCTGGAGCAAGATGTGGACAGACTGGAACCCCGCCGTGCTGAAGAAGGACTTCGCCCTGATCCGGTCACTCGGGGCCAACACGGTGCGGATAACGGTCTTCCCGTACACGTTCGGCTGGCCAGATATTTCAGCTCGCATGGCCGCTCGCTTCGCGGAGACACTTAAACTCGCCGCATCAGCGGGTCTCGGCGTCCAGCTCACCCTCTTTGACTGGTGGGATGCGTTCCACCACCTTGGGCAAAGCCAGGCGTGGATGAAAACCCTCCTGCGCCCTTATGCCTCCGATCCAGAGATTCAGCTGGTCGAGATTAAGAATGAGGTCACCCCCTCAGATCCTGACGAAGTCGCCTGGCTCCGGGCCGTGCTGCCGACGCTCCGGGCTGTCCTGCCGCGAACGCCCACTACCGTCTCGGTATCTAGCTCAGAAGGCCCTCGGGGGTTTGTCCAACTGCGGCAGGAGCTAGCCGGAGCCCCCATAGACGTCGCGGACATTCACTTCTACGGCGGCGCAGGAGCAGCCTACAGCTGGATGCTTGCGGCAAAACGAGCTGCTGGTTCGCTGCCGTTGTTCGTCGGCGAGATTGGCTTCCCCGTCTCGAACGGCTCAAATGCTAGTGGCGGCGGCTCAAATGCTAGTGGTGAGAGCCCGGAAGCCGCAGATCTAGCGCAGGCACACTGGTTTAGCGTCGTCTTCGCGGCGGCACGCGCAGCCGGCGTCGCCACACCCGCTCCTTGGACGTTGTACGACTTCCAGCCCGGTTCTCTCCCGCAACGAGCGCAAAGCCACAACGCAAGTGATTTTGGCTTGTACTCGGCCACGGGCCAGGCGCTGCCGTCGGCCTGGATAGTCAGGCAGGCCTTCGGCGGGGGCAACAACATCTTGAACCTCAGTTTGAGCCTGGGCGGGCGAAACGACATGCTGGCCTGGACGCCCTATCTTCCCACGCAGGGCACGCTGGCTTACGACCCCGATGTCGGATATCCCCGGGCGGGCTCGGTCCGCCTGTCCGGCACCCGGCTAACCCGGGCCGGCGCGCCGTCCTTCTATCAGGTACCGGCCGATCCTGCTATTCCCGGCCAGCTCTGGAACGTGTCCGTGTGGGCTAAAGGAATCAAGGTGAACGGTACCGCCCAGGCGGCCCTGTCCTGGTTCGATTCTACTGGCTCATATATTGGCGGTACGAGCAGCAAGGCCCTGCCGCACGGGAATCCGCAATGGACCCAGCTTGCGCTCCAGACGCGGGTACCCCCCAACGCGACATCCGTTCTGGTGAGCCTCGCGTCGATCGGCGTCGCCGGCACCGTCTGGTTCGCCGACGTCCACATCGAAGTGACGCCGTAACCGTCCAGCCACATCGCAGCATCGTGGTCGCCGGACCCGGACATCGACGCCCACGCGCGGCCCGGCCGGCGGCACCTGCGCGCTGCCCGGCCGACGAAGCCTGCGCGCTGCCCGGCCGGCGGCGCCTGCGCGCTGCCCGGCCGACGAAGCCTGCGCGCTGCCCGGCCGACGAAGCCTGCGCGCTGCCCGGCCGACGAAGCCTGCGCGCTGCCCGGCCGGCGAGGCCTGCGCGCTATCCGGCAGACCGGGCCGGATCGTGGTCTCCGGCTGCCTGCCTGACCGGCTGGACGCCCCGGGTCGCGACGATCCGTCATAATGGCCTGCCCACGCCGTAGCTTCCGTGATCTTGCCTGCCCCACGCCGTGGCTCCCATGGTCGTGGTGGATTGATTGCGATAGGTAAGCATCCCGAAGCTTCCGGCATGTCGCGGCTCGGAGATGTGCTTCGCTGCGTCGTCACGGCCAGGCGGCCAGGCCGCCGGTGGCGTTTTGCCCGGTTTGCGGATATTTACGTCCCCGGCCGCGGCGTTGCCATTCGAGTCGATGGACCATTGACCCGAATCTATTGCGGTCGATGGGCCATCCACTCAAGATCGCCCCCGGGGCGCGGCCGGAGCGGGACGCAGGAAACCGGTATGTAACGTCACAAAACTGGCGCGGTATCGCGGCACGCCGCCAACTCAAGTTGTTTCGAGACGCTTACTAGTTGCAAGGGGATCAACCACGATCATGGGAACCGGCCCGCCCCGGGCGGGCCCAAAGCCGCCAGCGCTGCACTTCGGGCATCGATCCTTGCGTTCGTGACCGTTCCTAGGCCAGCGGCTTACCCAGCTCTCCCGCGGAGACCGATCCATCGCTCAAACTTACCCTATAAAGTATAGTAATATGAGTTACTCAACTTAGGAGAGCTGATGGACCAGGCGGAGAGAGACCACGTCCAGTACGAACTCGAGAGCGCGGCGAACGAGCTCTTCCCCCGCTGGATACGCCGAGTCGAGTTGCTGCGACACGAAGACGCACCGACGATCGAGCCTGGCCAGCTGATGGCCAGGCTTGTCTTCGGCGATCCCGTCCGCGGCCGTGACGGGACTCCCGATCCCCGCCAGGCGGCCAAGTACGCCAGGACGTTCAAGATGGCCATCGGCCCCGGGCTCAACCAGTTCCAGGAAAATCTGTTGGAGCGGTGGCCCGAGATCCGGTACATCGAGGTGATGACCGAAGACGCCAGCGGCCAGCGGACGGGCGGTAATGTCCGGCTTGTCGAAGATAGCCGCGAAGCCGCTGACGGTGAGTTCACCCACGTGATGGTCCGGCTCAAGGCGGCCGAGCTGGACATCGTGGACACGCTGATCGCCGCGGGCATCGCGAACAACCGTGCTGAGGCCATCCGCTGGGCCCTGACCCGCATCCCCGAACGCCCCGCCTACGAGGAACTGCGTAAGCACACTCGCGACATTGAACGGCTCAAGAGCGAGTTCTGATCGCCGGCGCATTCGGCGGCCTGGCGGTAGGCGGACTGGGAGGTCCTGGCGTGACCAGTAAGTTCACCGAGCTTGCGATCGACTGTGCCGATCCCGGCGGTCTCGCCCGGTTCTGGTGCGCGGTCCTCGACTACGAGGTGCGAGACCAAGACGACGGAACAGTCGCCATCGGCTCGCCTATGGTGCCGGAAGGCAAGGACCGCCTTGGCCCGGTACCGCCGACGTTGACCTTCGCCCGCGTGCCCGAGGGCAAGACCGTCAAGAACCGGCTCCACATCGACGTCAGCCCGGCAGACCGGGAGCAGGACGAAGAGGTCCGTCGCCTGCTCGACCTGGGTGCCCGGCACGCCGACGTCGGCCAAACCGGCGATGAGAGCTGGATCGTGCTTGCCGACCCGGAGGGAAACGAGTTCTGCGTCCTTGCCGGCCGCCGCCCCTAGCAAGCGCGGTCCCCAGACGCCCAACTGCTGGCGTTCGTATGCTGCCGACTGTGCGACTCGCCTTCCCAGAGCCGCCGCTGGCCGGCACAGGCCTTGTCCTTCGCTGCCCGGATGCCGGTGATGTGCCCTGGATCACCGCGGCGTGCAGCGACCGCGAACTGAGCCGGTATATCCCAGGGATCCCTTACCCCTACTCGGAGTCGGATGCTCGTGCGTTCATCGAACACGTCCGCCAAGGCTGGGTTGAGGGAACCGAAGCCGCCTTCGTGATCGCGGACGCAACGACCAACGATGGCCGGGGAACGATCGGCCTTCATCTCCACTCCGCTGACCCGCAGCTGGCCGAGGTCGGCTACTGGCTACGCCGCGAGGCCCGCGGGCAAGGCGCCGCCACCAATGCCGTACGGCTGGTCTCGGGCTGGGCCTTCGCGGAGCTGGGCGTCAGGCGGCTGAACCTCATTACCGCGCCAGAGAATGCACCATCCCAGCGCGTCGCCGAACGCGGGTTCCCGTGGAGGGCTGATACTTCCGCGCCGGGTGAAGGTCACCCCCCGAGAATCTGTGCTTAAGCTCGATCGGTATGACGACGCCTGATCCGCGCATTGCGCTGTGGGTGCGTGCAGCAGCGGGTGACCCGAATAACCCGGTCGTGGATCATCCGGGGCAGCCTGCGGACTACGTTCACACGGATGGCACAGTCTGGACGTGGCGGGGGAGATGGCGGGTACTCGGCGGCAGCCACCACATGCGCGTCTACGACCTCGTGGATCCCGCCACCGATGGCGACTGACCCGAGCGGGGTGACGGACTGCCGTAGCAGTCGGCATCGTGCGCCACTCCACGCGCAGCCGGACGAGCTTGGCTGAATGGCACGTTAATGGCACGAGCGCCCCGACCAGTGATCTTGACCGGGGCGTTTTGCCTGGTTGGTGGAGCTAACGAGACTCGAACTCGTGACCCCCTGCTTGCAAAGCAGGTGCTCTTCCAGCTGAGCTATAGCCCCAGAGCCGCCTGTGCGGCGCTCCCAGGGTACCCGCGTTGCCGGCCGCGCTGCGGCTGGCGCGGGACTGCCGACGGGTCCCTCGACCCGGACCGCCGTGAGACGAGCACGTCGCTATGAGCTACTTGTCCGGATCTCCGTGCGACCTGCTTGTCTGGTTGGCCAGTTAACCATTCGTCTCTCTGATAACATAACTGTGCGAGGCCAGCAAACCCCACAGTGTTAAGTCGCGTACCGGGCTGGCGGCGGAGATCGGCCTGGACGGGGCCAGGACGCAGAAGTACGCGCATCAGATCGCGGTCGCCAGCTGCCGGAGCTACGGGCTGTCGCCAGTCCCGGCCCGGCGGCGGCTGCGGGACCAGGCCGCGCTCGTGTTCCGGATCTTCCGGCGGCGCAACAGGCACAACGGGCGCAACAGGGCCGGCCGGGCGTCCCGGCAGGACCGGCAGGAGTGGGGAGAGCGGGCTTAGCTGCCGGTCGCCTCGCGCGGGGCGGGGTTCGCGGGGTACGCGGTTGAGGTA
>Ga0102924_1000640_pt1 | contig 42997 bp, 36 predicted proteins | sample PaiPotPPM11metaG_FD_80116 | JGI IMG/M metagenome (GOLD analysis project Ga0102924, IMG submission 80116) | Iron sulfur acid spring bacterial and archeal communities from Banff, Canada, to study Microbial Dark Matter (Phase II) - Paint Pots PPM... ...
CGGTCCCGGCCGATGCCGGCGGCTTGCAGCGCGGCTAGCCGCCGGGCGAAGAACCGGCAGATCCCGTCCCGTACCGCCACCGGGTCGGTCACCACCCGCGTGGCGGGCCCAGACGGCTGCACGACGTGCATGACGACCAGCCGGCACTGCGATGCCGCCAGGACCGGCTACAGGCCCGGGTCGACGAACCCGTGGATGTCGTTGAGGCAGGCCGCGCCGGCGGAGAGGGCGTACCTGAGGGTTTCCGGCCGGAACGAGTCCACCGCGATAGGAACCCCGTCCGCGGCCAGTTGCCCCAGAACGGGGGCAAGCCGTCGCCGTTCCTCCCCGGCCGGGACCGGGGCGGAGTCCGGGTGGCTGGCGGCGGGACCCAGCTCAATGATGTCGGCGCCTTCGGCCCGCAGGTTGCGGGCGTGCGCAACCGCCGCCGCGGGATCGAGGTAGCGGCCGCCGTCCGAAAACGAGTCCGCGGTGATGTTGACGATCCCGACGATGCGCGGGTTCCCCGCCGGAAGCAGCGGGCCTGGCGGTGCGGTTACGGGAAGTGGGCTGCTCATGCGCGTGCTCCTGCCGACGGCATCAGATGCTCGCCCAGGCGCACGGCTACCCGGGCAGCAGCCCGGCAGGCCGCTCCCCGGTGGTGCTCCACCCGAACGCCAGTCACGGCCTGCCACCACCATACGGCGCGGCATGGCCCGTCGCCAGGTCCGGGCTCAGAACCGCATCCAGTACGAGGCCGCTTGCAAGCAAGGTCACATTGCGCCGAGCAGCACCGAAGCGTAGACAGGCGGCGTGAGCGAAAGCATCGTTTCCGCCGGCCAGGGCAAGATCGTCACGGCGCGGGGGAGCGTGATGGCGTTCAAGGCCGTCGCCGCTCAGACGGACGGGGACTTCTCCCTCATGGAACGGACCGTTCCGCCGCCCAGTGCTGCAAAGCCCAGTCGCCGCCCGCTGCCGCACCGGCACGTGAACTGCTCGGAGGCTTTCTGGGTGCTCGACGGGACGATCACGTTCGTCCTCGACGGCGTGGAGCAGCGGGGCGGCCGCGACGACTTCCTGCTGGTGCCGCGCGGCGCGTCGCACACGTTCGGCAACGACGGCGAGGAGCCCGCGCGGCTGCTGGTCCTGCACGCCCCGGCCATGGACGCCTACTTCGCCGAACTAGACGCCCTATGGTCCGGGGAAACCCCGCCGGCCCCGGAAGCGGAACGCGCCCTCATGTCCCGCTACGGCATGGAACCCGGCTGACTCCCGGCTCACCGGCGCCGGTAGAGCGCGGTGCGGCGGCGCGCTCCGCGGACGGCTAGCGGGTCAGGGTGAAGGCGGCCGGGTCGCGCGGCGGGCGCGGGCGCGCCGGGGCGGCCGGATGGCCGACGGCGACCGCGCCCATGGGGAGCCAGCCGTCCGGGAGGTCGAGCGCGCCGGCCGCGACGTCCTGGCAGAACAAGGTCGACGAGATCCACGCCGAGCCCAGGTTCTCCACGGCCAGCGCGACCAGGAGGTTCTGCACCGCCGCGCCCATGGCGACCACGAACATCTCGCGCTCGGCCCGCAACCGCCGCTCGTCCGGGTAGGCATTGCTGGCGGACAGCTCGAGGCAGGGCACCACGATAAGCGGCGCGTCCCGCAGCGGCTCGCCGCGCCTGAGGCGGCGCGCGATCTGTTCCTCGGTGAACCCGTCGCCGCGCAGGTCCGCGACCCACGCGTCCTGCATCGCGTCGAGCAGGGCCAGCCGGGCGGTCAGCGACGAAACGACCACGAACCGCCAGGGCTCGCTGTGGTGCGGCGCGGGCGCGGTGACCGCGGCGGCGATCGCCCGTTCGACGGCGGCGGGGTCGACCGGGTCGGCGGTGAACTCGCGGACCGTGCGCCGCGCGGGCAGCACGTCGGCCGCGCCCAAACGGAACATGTCCTCGCTCGACGGCCGGACCAGCGCCCGTGCGCCCGGCCCGTCGGCCTCGGTGACCAGCGCGGTCAGCCCGCGGACGAGGGCGACGGGCAACTGTAGCGCCTTGCCCTTGACCAGGTCGCCCGCGGCGGCGATCTCGTCCGCCACCGCGGCCACGGTCACGTCGAGGGTGTTGCCCCACGCGTCCGCCTCGCCCCGGTGGTCGCGCGCCGGCAGCACGCCGGCCGCGCCGATCGCGGTGTCGGTCTGCCCGGCCCGCCAGGGGCGGCCGAAGGTGTCCGTGACCACGACGCCGACGCTCACGCCGGTCCGGCCTCGCAGCGCCTTGCGCATCCGCCGCGCCGACTCGTCCGGGTCTTCCGGCAGCAGCACGACGGTGCCAGGAGCGGTGTTGGACTCGTCCACCCCGGCGGCGGCCATGACGAACCCGTGCCTGGTCTGCGAGATCGTCATCGTGCCGCGCCTGGCCACCACCCGCACGGTCTCCGCGGCGACCGCGTCTTCACGGGTCATGGCGGCCACCCGGCCCTCGGCCTTGCTCACCACCTTCGAGGTCACCACGAGGATGTCGCCGTCGACCAGCCCGGGCCCGCCAGGCGCCGTCACCGCGTCCGCGATCAGCCCGGCCAGGTCGTCACCGGGTGAAATTTCGGGAATGCCGGGGACGCCGTAAATCTGCACCGCGTCCGGCGCCACGTCTGGTGCCGCCGGGCTGACCGGTGCCCCGGCGGACGGTGCCTTAGTCATGAACGAGTTCCTTTGCGAGGTCGATGGCCGCCTGGGCGATCGCGGCGGAAGACGGGATGTCGCGCATGTACAGCGGCAGTGCCCGCACCGCGATGCCGGCCAGCGCCGGGTCGTCGCAGGCGGCCTTGTCCTGCTCGTCGACGAGCCAGCCGTCGATCAGCGCGGGGCCGTAGTGCGCGGCGACGGCCGCGGCGGACGTCTCCACGCCGATCGCCGTCAGGCAGGCGTCGGCCATGCCGCGGACCGGGGCGCCGCCGATGATCCCGGAAACGCCGACGACGGTCTTGGCGGAAACGGCTTCCCTGATGCCGGGCACGGCAAGGATCGGCCCGATCGACACCACCGGGTTGGACGGAGGGAACAGCACGAAGTCGGCGTCCGCGATCGCCTCGAGCACGCCGGGCGCCGGCGCGGCGGACTCGGCGCCCACCGGCGTGATCGCCTCCGCGGCGATTTCCGCGTGCAGCCGCACCCACCACTCCTGGAAGTGGATCAGCCGGCCTTCGACCTTGACCCGGGTCTCGACCCGGTCGTCCGACATGGGCAGCAGGCTGACGCCGGGCCGCCAGCGCGCGCACAGCACGCGGGTGACCTCGGAGAGCGGCTGACCCGACGCCAGCAACTGACTTCGGAAGATGTGCGTGGCGAAGTCGAGGTCGCCGAGGGTGAACCAGGAGGGCCCCGCGCCGTAGGCGGCGAGTTCGTCGCCCACCCGATGGGTCTCGCCGGCCCGTCCCCAGCCCTGTTCTTCGTCGCTGCCGCCGCCCAGCGTGTACATCACCGAGTCGAGATCGGGGCAGACCCGCAGGCCGAACAGGGTGATGTCGTCGGCGGTGTTGCCGATGACGGTGATCGTCGCGTCGGGGGCCGCCGCAAGCAGGCCGCGCAGGAAGCGCGCGGCGCCGATGCCACCGGCAAGCACGGTTATCCGCATGGGTCAATTATCTCCGGGAGGACGACCCGCCTGGACTGCGGCCTCGATCACGTAGGGTAATCGAAGCTGGCTGATCGATTACGCAGAGAAGTTTTTCGGGGAACTTACGGTGCATCTTGGACAACCAGGGGGCCAATACCACGTTCCTCGCTTGACTAAAAGCGAGACACGCGGGTGTAATTTCATTGGTGTGATTCTCGCTGTCACGGGAATGGCAACGAGTGTCAAATGGGGGCTCCGAGAGGGAGGATGCGCTATGACTGAGGTCATCGTCCCGCTGACGCAGGTTGCGGTCCGTCCAGAGGACATGGACGATCTGGGTTGGCAGGACCGAGCGCTCTGTGCGCAGACGGATCCGGAGGCGTTCTTCCCAGAGAAGGGCGGCTCCACCCGGGAGGCCAAGCGGGTCTGCCGGAGTTGCGAAGTTCGTGCTGAGTGCCTTGAGTACGCGCTTGAGAATGATGAACGGTTTGGCATCTGGGGCGGCCTGTCCGAACGGGAGCGGCGCCGCATCAAGCGGGAAATCGTCTAGCCCCGTGCGTCTAGTGCGGTGCGTCTGGTGCGTTCCGCGCACCAGACAATACGCACGGTAGCGTCCCGACGGCGGCCCCCCAGACCACCGCTGTGTGCATCATCCGAGGTCAGCGCGGTATGGCCCATTACGGTATGACCGACATGTGTCCGTAACCCTGCCGCGTGCGTGCACGGGATGTATCGTTCTCAGGGTCAACGCGGGGAGAGCTGACCGGACTGGCCTGCCGTCTCGCGGGACGGCCCTAACCACCAACCTGCGCTGGACTCCTTGTCAACTTCCGCACCGCAAACCAGGCATACCGTCACGGCGCTCATCGTCGCGCACGACGGTGCTCAGTTGCTGCCCGCCCTCGTGCAGGCGCTGAAGGCGCAGACTTACCAGGTCGAGCAGACGGTGGGGGTGGACACCGCAAGCCGGGACCGCAGCGGTGCGGTGCTCGCCGAACTGATCGGCCAGGACGCGGTCTTCGGCATGAACCGCTCGACCGGCTACGGCGAAGCGGTCGAGGTGGCGCTGCGGCACGCGACCAGGCGACGCTCTGGCCCGACCGACCCTGGCGTCAGCCGGATCGAGTGGATCTGGCTGCTTCACGACGACTGCGAGCCCGCGCCCGACGCGCTCGAGAAGCTGCTGCGGGCGGCGAGCAGGGACCGCTCCGTGGTGGTGCTCGGGCCCAAGGTGCTCGACGGGCAGGACCGGCGGACCCTTCGCGAGGTTGGGGTCTCCATCGACCGGGCGGGCCGCCGCATCACCGGCATCGACCCCGGCGAGATCGACCAGGGCCAGCACGACCACAAGCGGGCCGTGCTCGCCGTCGGCTCGGCGGGCATGCTCGTCCGGCGCGACGTGTGGGAGAAGCTCGGCGGCTTCGACCCCGCCCTGCGGTTCTTCCGCGACGACATCGACTTCTGCTGGCGGGTTCAGGCCGCTGGCCTGCGCGTCCAGGTCGTCACCGAAGCCGTCCTCTACCACCGGGAGCTCGGCGCGCGGCGCCGCAGGCCGGTCGACGGCGGCAGGGCGCGCCTCCTCGACCGGCTCAACGCGCTGTTCGTGCTCGCCGTCAACCTGCCGCTGCTGACCATGCTGCGGGTGGTCGGCGGCGCCATCGTCGGCTCGCTGATCCGCGCCGCCTACTTCCTGGTCACCAAGCAGCTCGACCTGTCCGCCGCTTACGCGTTCTCGGTCCTCGGCCTGTTCGCGCACCCGATCAAGCTCTTCAAGGGCCGCAGCCGGCGCGCCGCGGGCATCGCCGAGGGATATTACGCGGTCCGTGTCTTCATACCGCCCGCGCGCACCCTGTTCAGGCTCGCGGAAAAGATCGCCGGGCTCGTGTCCAACGGGCCGCCGCAGGTGTCCTACGGCCGCCACCAGGCCACCGTCGAAGAGTCGGAAGAAGACGAACAGTTCACCGACCAGCCGTCCCTGATCCGCAGGATCATCGGGCACCCGGGGGTGCAGCTGTTCGTCGGGCTCCTGGTCATCGCCCTGATCGCCGAGCGGAGGCTGCTCGCCGCCACCCCGCTCGGCGGCGGCGCGCTCGTACCCGCCTGGGGCGGCGCCGCCGCCCTGTGGCAGGAGTACCTGGCCGGCTTCCACGCGGTGAGCGTCGGGTCCACCGCGTCCGCGCCGCCGTACCTGGCGGTCGTGGCCGCGCTCGGCACCGTGCTCGGCGGGCAGGCGTGGCTGGCGGTGGACGTCCTGCTGCTCGGCTGCGTGCCGCTCGCCGGGCTGACCGCCTACCTGGCCACCCGCAAGCTGATCACCGCCACGCCGGCCCGCGTGCTGCTCGCGGCGACCTACGCGCTGCTGCCGGTCGCCACGGGCGCCGTCGCGGCCGGCCGCCTCGGCACGGCGGTCGCCTTCGTCCTGCTGCCGCTCATCGCGATCAGCGCGGGCCGGATGCTCACCGCACCACCGCGCCAGGCGCGGCGCGCGGCCTGGGCGACGGGCCTGCTGATCGCGCTGGCCGCCGCGTTCGCGCCGCTCACCTGGGTACTCGGGCTCGTGTTCGCGGCCGGGGCACTCGCCGCGCGGCGGTGGCTCATCCCGGTCAACCCGCTGAACGCGGCCATCGTGGTCGTGGCGCCGTTCTTCGTGCTGTTCCCCTGGTCCCTGCACCTGCTCACCAGCCCGTCCGCCTTCCTGTCGGAGGCGGGCCTGTCCACGCCGGGGCTCGCCACCCGCGGACTGTCACCGACGGCGCTGCTCGCGCTCAGCCCCGGCGGTCCCGGCCTGCCGCCCGTCTGGGTCACCGTCGGCCTGGCCCTTGCGCTGGTCGCGCTCGTGCTGCCCGCCAGGCGCACCGGGCTCGTCCTCGCCGGCTGGTCCGTCGCCATCGCCGGCATCCTCGCCGCCGTGCTCGTCAGCCGTCTCAGCGTCACGCCGACGGCGGGCGGCCAGACGGCCGACGGCTGGCCGGGAGTAGCGCTGGCGCTCGCGGCGCTGGGGTTGCTGCTCGCCTCCGCGCCCGCCGCTCAGTGGCTAACGGAGATCATCCCGAACGACAGCGGCCAACTGCCCGAGGGCACCCCGGCTGAGGCCGCGGTGTACGGCCGTTCGAGGCGGCTCCTCGCCTGCGTCGCGCTCGCCGCCGCCGCGACCGTCCCGCTGCTCGTCGCCGGGTACTGGGTCAGTGACGGCGTGCGCGGCCCGATCAGCAAGATTTCCGCGCCGCTGCTGCCCGCCTTCGTCTCCGCGTCCGCTAACTCCGGCGAGCAGTACCGCACGCTGATACTGCGGCCCGACACCGCGGGACTTGACTACATGGTCGTCCGGCAAGGCGACCCGACGCTCGGCGAGCCGGAACTCGGCACCGCCGCGGCCGCCGGGTCGGCGCTGAGCCGCCAGGTCGCCGCCCTCGTCGCGCCCGACGGCGCCGACGCGGGCGACCCGGGCCTCGTCCTCGGCTCGTTCGGGATCAAGTGGGTGCTGCTGCCCGCCCCGGTCGACCCCGCGCTCGCGCAGCGGCTCGACGCGTCGCTCGGCCTCGCCGCGCAGAACAAGGGCTCGTCGTACGACCTATGGCAGGTGGCGGGCCCGGTTTCGCGTGTTCGCGTCGTGGCGGCCGACGGCACGACGACGGAGCTTTCTTCCGGCACGGTGAACATGACCGACGTCGCCGCCCCGGCGAGCGGCGGCACCCTGGTACTCGCCGAGCCGTACGGCGGCTGGACCGCGACGCTGAACGGGCAGGCGCTCAAGCCGGTCGCGGCGCCCGTAGACGGCTGGGCGCAGGGGTTCGTGCTGCCGTCAGGCGGCGGGAAGCTGTCGGTCACCAGGAACGACCTGGCCCGCACCCTGTCACTGCTACTCGAACTGGTCGCGGCGCTGGCGATATTGCTGCTCGCCCTGCCCGGCAAGCGCGTCGACCCGGTGCAAGAAGCCAAGGCGCTCGCCGCGCTCCGTGAGGCGAGAAACGGCGAGCGGGCGGAGAGTCCCGTGCGCCGCGCGACCAGAAGCCTGCAGGCCGCGGGCGCCGGTCACCGGGCCGCGGGCGGCATCGATCGGTTCGGTTCGCGCTTCGCGGGAAGGCGGCGGGCCGGGCAGTCGCAGGGAGAGCCGGAGCCGGCGAACGAAGAGGTCCTCGCCTCCCAGGCGGCAACCGACCATGCGGCCGGCCGAGCGACCGATGGCCAGGCGACTGGGGGCACGGCGGCGGCCGGGACGGCCACGGACGCGGAGTTCGCGCACTTCGCCAGGACCGACGCCGCGACGGCGGTCGGTCTCGCCGAGCGGGGCCATGGGCGCCGCGGCCGGCACGCGGGCACGCCAAGCGTCCCCTGGGCCATGGACGGCGACTTGGACAAGCCGGGGCCGATCGGGGCGACGGATCCCCGGACAGTCGATCCGCCCGATTTGTCGGAGCCGCTCCAGGACGACGGGCGGCACGGCGATCCCGGCCGGCGGACCGGTCGGCAGGCCTCGATACCGCAAAGCCCGGTGCTCGGCACCCCCGTGCCGGAGACCAAGCCGCCGTGGGAGATCGGACCGCAGCGCATACCGTGGGACAGCGGTCCGCACCCGGTACCGCCGGCGGGCACGAAGCCGCGCTACCCGTGGGAGACCGACTCCCCGCCGTCCGGCACGCCCACCGGGTCGCAGCCGGTCCCCAGGACGACAGAGCAGCCCGCCGCGAGAACCGGCGCCCACCCGGTCTCGCCAACCGGCGGTCAGCCCGCCCGGGGGAGCGGCCCGCAGCCTTCATTCCACCCCGCCCAGGGAACCGGCCCGCAGCCTTCACGGCAGCCCGCCCAGGGAACTGGCCCGCAGCCTTCACGGCAGCCCGCCCAGGGAACTGGCCCGCAACCTTCACGGCAGCCCGCCCAGGGAACTGGCCCGCACTCCTCACGCCAGCCCTCAGCGGGAACCGGCCCGCACTCCTCACGCCAGCCCGCCCAGGGAACTGGCCCGCAACCTTCACGGCAGCCCGCCCAGGGAACCGGCCCGCACTCCTCACGCCAGCCCGCCCAGGGAACCGGCGCGCAACGTTCGTGGGGGACCGGCGAGCAGCCGCTTCCGCGCGCGGACGGTCAGCCCGCCCCGGGGACCAGCCCGCAGCCTACGTTCCAGGCTCGCATCCAGTCACCCGCGGGGACAGGGGAGCAGCCCGCACCGCCGACTGGAACGCAGCCCGTGGAGCGGGCGCCATGGGAGCTCGACGACTGGGACGGCGATGACGGGGCGGACGGCGACGCATCCGCCGACCGCCTCGCGGCGGAAGCCGGGCCAAGCCCCGACTCCAGCTCCGGCGCTTATCCGACGGCCGGGCGGCCCAGGCAGGAAAGGGGCGCGCACCGGGCGGTCAAGCAGCGGAAGCCGGGCCGCTGGCGCGGCGGCCGCCCGACCGGGGACGGTGAGTCCTGATGCGCCGCTTCGCCCTTCCCGGCGCGGTGCTGCTGGCGCTCGCCGCCGCGTTCGTGATCGCGTGGGGCACGCTGCCGGGTACCGGCCAGGCCAGCACGCAGGCCGGCCAGCAGGCCGCGGTGACGTCGATCGACCGGTCCTGCCCGCCGTCCGCGCCGGGCTCAGGCACCGCGCAGATCTCGATGCTCGCACTGCCCGCGCAGTCGGGTGCCACCGGCTCCGCTGGGTCTTCTAACACTGCCACTTCTACCGGCACCGCCACGTCTACCGGCACCGCCACGTTCAGCGCGGTCCCGGCCGCGTCGGCCGCCACCACCGGGGGGAAGGCCGCAGGGAAGGGGACCGCGGCCGGCCGGACGGCCCCGTCGGGCAAGGCGAAGAGCACGCAGCCCGTCACCGTGACCACTCCCGGCGCGGTCGCGACCGTCACCGCCGCGGGCAGCGGCGGCACCGCCGTGTCGGCGACCGGCAAGATGGCCGAGGGGTTCGAAGCCGAGCAGTCGGACGCGTCGGGCACGGGGGTCGTGAGCTGCACTCATCCCGGCTCGGACATGTGGTTCGTGGGCACCGGGGTGGCCGTCGGCGCCTCCCAGGTCTGGCTCTACCTCATGAACACGGGGAACCTCACGGCGCAGGCGGACTTGACGATCCTCACCGACACCGGCCAGCAGGACGGCCTGAGCAGCGCCATCACGATCGCCCCGAACCAGTCGGTCGCCGAGAACGTCACCCCGTACGTGCAGGGCTCGCAGGCGATCGCCCTGCACGTGCAGGCGGCCATCGGCCAGGTGGGCGCCTCGGCCTGGGAGGGCAGCGGTTCGGGCGGCGCGTGGCTGCCGCAGGCGAACGCGCCGGCCACGTCCCTGGTGATCCCCGGCCTGACCGTGGCCAGCAGCGCCGCGAAGCTGTTCGTGGTGGTCCCCGGCTCGACCGACGCCCAGCTGAAGGTGGTGGCCTACACCCCGGCGGGTGCCGTCAACCAGTTCCCCGGCACCCCGGTGGACGCGTCGGCGGGCGCCACCACATCCTTCGCGCTCAACTCGCTTGGCGCCTCGGCCGCCGGGCTCAAGCTGACCTCTAACCAGCCGATCGTGGCCGGCGTGCTCGTCCCCGGCACCGGCATCGGGTCGTTCACCACCGCGATGCCGCCGATCACCGAGCAGGGCGTGGTCGCGGCGAACCCGGCATCCAAGGGCGTCACGGTCGGCCTGCTGCTGACGGCGCCGTCGGGCCCGGCCCGCGCGAGCATCTCGGTGATCGCCGCGGACGGCACGGTCACCACACCCGCAAGCGACCAGTCGGTGTCGGTCGCCGGGGGCCACACCCTCGCGGTGGCCGTCACCAGACCCACCACGGGCGGCCGACAGCCGTTCGCGATCGTCGTCACCCCGCAGCGCGGCTCGGGCGCGCTCTACGCCGTCCGAGTAGTCACCTCGGGCACCGGCGGCCTGTCCGCCCCGCTGACCTCGCTGCTCCCGGTCTCGAGCGCCATGACCTCGATCACGCTCCCCCCGGCCCAGGCCTCCTACACAGCCGTCCTGCCGGCACCAACGGGCTAGCCCCAAGCCCGACAGACAAGCGGCGAATAGCGCCCTTCACCGCCGGACCGCACGCCCGTCGGAGCAAACGTGACATCCCGGCCATCCGTTGGCCCATAGCCTGGACCGCCGCAAAGGTGTACTTACTTTGCGGGGTGATCGCGCCCGACTCATAGTGTTTTGAACCCCGCAAACTAAGTACACCTCATGGAGAACTACGCCCAGGCGCACGGACGGAGAACTACGCCAGGCGCACGGCAACCACGGCAGTCGGCCGGGCCGCCTGGACCACAGCCGGACCGCGGGACGGGACGCACCTGCCAGCGGGTCCGGGTAGTGCGCTGTCCGCCGCGGACAAGCCCGCAACCCGGAACCGGCGGCGCGACGCCCGGCGTGTCCGCCCCATGTGTCCGCGTGGGCCGCCCGGTGCCTTGATCGCGGGTCATCCGAGGGAAACCGTCGCGGAGCCCGGCGGCTTGCCCCGCTTTGTCGGTATTTACCGGGCGCATCTACTAGCTGGTAACACGATTGCGTGACGCTTGGGGCGATATCCGCCCCGTATGACCCGCGATCTTTTCAGGGACCTCGCCCCCGGCATGCCGGGTGTGGCGGGCGGAGCCTCCGCTCGTTCGCGCCCGTGTGCAGGTAGTCCAATGAGCGGACGCGCCCCTAGGGCGGTGGTGGCCGTAGCTGGAAAAACGAGAAGAGGTGGTTGCGGTTCGCGGCTGGCTCAGGTTCGTGGCTGAAGCCGCCGACCCGGTGCGGCAGCGTCGGAGCTTCCCGCCGTGGTTGCCGTCCCGGCCGGTATGAAGTCCCGTGCTTCCCGCCGTGGTGGCGTCGCGGCCGGTATGCAGTCCTGTGCTTCCCGCCGTGGTGCCCTCCCGCCCCGGTGCGAAGTACCGTCCCTCCCGGCATGAAGTCCCGCGCCGCTCGCGTGCCTTGGGATGGTCGGTTAGTCGAGGCCGCCGCGGTAGCCGGGGTCCACCGAGTCTGGGTCGAGGCCGAGGAAGGCGGCGAATTCTTCCACTACGATGTCGAAAACCAGCTCGGTCAGCTCGATGTCGCTTTCCGACCTTGCCATCAGCGGGCGGCGGTAGACCACGATGCGGGCCGGCGTGGCCGGGCGGACCGGGTCGGTGGAAGCCGGCGTGGCTGGGACCGTCCTGGCGAGCGGCAGCGACACGCTGTCGTCGACGAGTTCGTCGGCCTCCGGTACCTCCTGGACGGCGAACTCCACGCCCGCCAGCTCGTTCTCCCAGCGCGGCTCGAGGCGCGCCACGGCGTCGAGCACCATGTCGTCGAACTGCTGCGAGCGGGTCCGGTAGAGAGGCACGCCCGGCGGCACGAGCCGACCGCGCAGACCACGCCCGTGCCGGTCCCGCCGCCTGACCCGAGGGGGCTGAGCAGCCTCGTTCTCACCGCTGTGCATAGTCACCGAGCGTATCTCCGCCGCCCGCCCACCGGGTACCGCCGAGGCAGACAAAACGACACGATCGCGAACCATGCCGGGGTGATGGCGTAACCGCGTTCGGATAGGTACCGTCAGCCGTTGTGAGTGAGATCCAATGCCTGCCGCCGGCCCTTAGGGCGGCGCCGGCGAGACGGCAGAACGGCGCTCACACGAGCTTGGTCCTTCTCGGCGGGGGGACCACGGCCACTATCGTGATCAATATCGATCTGGTGAGGGTGGTGGGCTGGTGAACTCCCGTTGCTGCTCACGTACCGCGTGCAAGCAGCCTCCCGTCTACACGCTCACGTACGTGTACAAAGACTCCACGGCCGTACTCGGCCCGCTCGCGGGCTACGTCGACCCCCATTCGTGGGACCTGTGCGAGATGCACGCCGCGCGGCTCGTGGTGCCGCGCGGCTGGGACGTGGTCAGGCTGCCGCCCGACCCGGCGCAGGAACGGGCCGACGACCTCGAGGCGCTGGCGAACGTCGTGCGCGACGTGGGGCGCGCCGAGCGGGCCGCCCAATCACAGCAAGCACTGCAGGCGCAGCCGCGGCAGGCGCAGCCCCGGCCGGCCCAACCGCGGCAAGCGCAGCCGCGGCAGGCCGCGCGCCCGGCGGCCGCCGCGACCGCGGAGCCGGTCGGCCAGGGCGTCGAGGTGGGCCGCCGTGGTCACCTGCGCGTGGTCCGCTCCGCACCGACGCCGCAGCCGGAAACCTAGCGCGAGCCCAAGCGCGCGCGGGAAACACTAGCCGCGGTTAACCGGAACCACTCCTCGCTAGCCTTTCGCCTTCCGCTAGCCTCGCCTGGCGGCGCCTTGTTTGGGCGTTGGCGCCGCGTGACCGATAGGTTGATCCTGCGAAGTCACTCGGGAAGCCGGTAAACGACGGGCTCATATGAAGGCGGGGACGAAGTGTCGGACCTGAACAAGATTTTCAAGGCTTACGACGTTCGCGGCATCGTCCCCGACGAACTCGACGAGTCGGTGGCCGAGGCCGTCGGTGCCGCGTTCGTCCGGCTGACCGGGACGAAGTCGATCGTCACCCTGCACGACATGCGGCCGAGCAGCGCGCCGCTCGCCGAGGCGCTCGGCCGGGGTGCGGCGTCCCAGGGAGCGGATGTCATCCACGGCGGGCTCGGCTCCACCGACATGGTGTACTACGCGAGCGGGTTCCTCGACATCCCGGGCGCGATGATCACCGCCAGCCACAACCCGGCCAAGTACAACGGGATCAAGCTCTGCAAGTCGGGCGCGAAGCCGGTCGGGATCGAGACGGGCCTCGCCGAGATCAAGCAGATGGTCGCGGACGGCGTGCCCGCCTACGACGGCGAGCCGGGCACCGTGTCGACCAGGGAACTGCTTCCCGGCTACGCCGAGTACCTCAAGAAGCTCGTCGACATCTCCGATATCCGCCCGCTCAAGGTCGTCGTCGACGCGGGCAACGGCATGGCTGGCTACACGGTGCCGGTCGTGTTCGAGGGCCTGCCGATCACCACGGTCCCGCTCTACTTCGAGCTGGACGGCTCGTTCCCGAACCACGAGGCCAACCCGATCGACCCGCAGAACCTGCGTGACCTGCAGAAGGCGGTCAAGGAGCACCGGGCGGACATCGGGCTTGCCTTCGACGGCGACGCCGACCGGTGCTTCGTGGTGGACGAGCGCGGCGAGGTCGTCAGCCCGTCCGTGCTGACCGCGCTGATCGCCACCCGCGAGCTCGCCCGGGAGCCCGGCGCGACCGTTATCCACAACCTGATCACCTCCCGCGCGGTCCCGGAGATCGTCAGCGAGCACGGCGGCGCGCCGGTCAGGACGCGGGTGGGCCACTCGTTCATCAAGGCGAAGATGGCCGAGACCAAGGCCATCTTCGGCGGCGAGCACTCGGGGCACTTCTACTTCAGGGACTTCTGGTTCGCCGACTCGGGCATGCTCGCCGCGCTGCACACTCTTGCCGCGCTCGGCCACGACGACCGGCCGCTGTCGGCCATCCTCGCCGACTTCTCCCGGTACGCGGCGAGCGGCGAGATCAACAGCGAGGTCGGCGACCAGGCGGCGACCACGCAGCGGGTCAAGGAAGTGTACGTGTCACAGCCCGGGGTAACCACGGACGAACTCGACGGCCTCACGGTCCTGGGCGACACGTGGTGGTTCAACCTCCGCCCGTCGAACACGGAGCCGCTGCTCCGGCTGAACGTCGAGGCGGCGGACGAGGTTGAGATGGCCGCCATCAGGGACGAAGTGCTTGGCCTGGTGCGTGGAACCGGAAGTCGTTCGGAATAAATGAATTTGATCTGCGTAGCAAGGGACACATGAAGATGGAACTCGAAGACTGGGTGCTCGACATCATCGTCTGCCCGAAGTGCCGGGCCGCCCTGCGTACCGACGATGCCGCGAGCGAGCTGGTGTGTACCGGGTGCGGGCTCGCTTACCCGGTCCGTGACAACATTCCCGTCCTGCTCATTGAGGAAGCCAGAAAGCCATGATGAGGAAGATCGTCGCGTCGCGCGGACCCGATACGATGGCGGCTTTTGCCATCGGGTCCGCGCGACGGGACAGCCGGGGGGTTCCGGGGGGTCGCCCCCCCGGGGGACATTGAATACGCCGCCAGGCGGTGCCGCGCTCGCGGCCTTCCGCCTCGACGACACGGAGATCGTGGAGGCGGGCGATCCCGGCGGGATGCTGCGGCAGGTCGCCTCGTCGGCCGCGCAGGTCCGCACGGCGCTGCACGCGTGCGCCGAGGCGGACCTGTCCGCGCTCAGCGCGGACACCAGGCCGCGCGCCATCGTGGTGGCGGGTTCCGGCGGCGCGGGCGGCTCAGCGTTCGCCTGCGACACGCTGGCGGCCATCTGCGGCCTCGGATCCCCCGTCCAGGTGACCGGGGTGTCCGGTTACCAGCTTCCCGGCTGGGTCGGCGCGGCGGATCTGGTGATCACGGTGTCCAGGTCCGGGCACACGGCCGAGGCGCTCGCGCTCGCCGGCGAGGCCGCGCGGCGCGGCTGCGACCTGGTCGGGGTGAGCGCGCCCGACTCGGCGCTGCCGGAGCTGGTGGCGCGGTCGCGCGGCACGTTCATCCCGGTGACCACGGTGGGTCCCGCCCGGGCGATGCCGTGGGCGCTGACGGTGCCCGTGCTCGTCGTCGCGGCCAAGCTCGGCGTGGCGCGCATCGACGACGCGTCCTACGAGGCGGCCGCGGTCGCCATGGAGGACGTCTCGCACCAGTGCCGCCCGTCGAGTGAGTCGTTCGTCAACCCGGCTAAGTCCCTCGCGCTCGACCTGGTGGGACGGCTGCCGGTGATCTGGGGCGGCTCGCCGGTCGCCGCGGCGGCGGCCAGCCGGTTCGCCTCGCAGCTCGCCGCGAACGCCAAGCACCCGGCGCTCGTCGGGCTGCTGCCGGAAGCCGGGCACGACCAGGTGGCGACCTTCGACGGCCCTTTCGCGCCGCCCCCCGAGCCCGCCTTTCCCGCCGCCGAGGAGTTCGGCCCGGAGTTGGACGACGAGGACTTCGGCCTCTCGGATGAGGACGACGCGGAGCTCGACGGCCTGACGTCCGAGGAGGCGTCGCTGAGGCTCGTCCTGATCGGCGACCCGGCGGGCGAGTACCCCACGGTGGAGCGGACCAGGGCCGCGGCCGCGTCGCTGGCCGGGGTCAGGGGCATCGACGTGTCGGACATCAGCATGGACGCGAACGCCGACCCGCTGCGGCGGCTCGCCGCGACCGTGCAGCTGCTCGACTACGCCTCGGTCTACCTGGGGATCGCCTCGGGCATCGACCCATTGGCGATCGCCGCGATCAAGGATCTGCGCGATCTCACCGGCCGCGAGTAAGGCAAATCAGTGCTTCTGGTTAAGACCGGGGCGCGCGGGATGGGTATGCTACGCCGGTGAAGGCCGTCGTCGCCGCGCTCGCGGCCAACCTGGGCATCGCCGTCGCCAAGTTCGCCGCGTTTCTCGTCACGGGCTCGGCGTCAATGCTCGCCGAGTCCGTGCACTCGGTGGCGGACACCGGCAACGAGACGCTGCTGCTGATCGGACGCGGCCGGTCCCGCCGGGCGCGCACCGCGGAGCACCCGTTCGGCTTCGGCCGGGAACGGTACTTCTACGCCTTCGTGGTGGCGGTGATGCTGTTCACCGTCGGCGCGGTGTTCTCGATCTACGACGGCATCCACAAGATCCTGTCGCCCGGTTCGCTCCAGTCGCCCGTGGTCGCGTACGCGGTGCTCGGCCTGTCGATGGTGCTCGAGGCGTTGTCGCTGCGCACGGGAATCCGCGAGGCGAACGAGGTGCGGCAGAAGGGGCACGGCTGGCGGCAGTTCGTCCACGTGACGAAGACGCCCGAGCTGCCGGTCGTGCTGCTTGAGGACACGGCGGCCCTGCTCGGGCTGTGCTTCGCCTTCCTCGGCGTGCTGCTTTCCCAGCTGACCGGGCACGAGCAGTGGGACGGCGTCGGTTCGGTCGCCGTCGGGGTGCTGCTCGCCTGCGCCGCCTTCATCGTGGGCTACGAGACCAAGAGCCTGCTGATCGGCGAGTCGGCCACGGAGGAGACGCAGGCGCGGATTGTGGCCGCGATCGAGGCCGGCCCGGAGAAGTTCCGGCTGATCCACCTGCGGACGTCGCACATCGGGCCGGAGAGCCTCCTGGTGGCCGGCAAGATCGGCGTGGCCGCCGAACTGACCGCGGCGGAGTTGGCGGCGGGCATCGACGCCGCGGAGAAGCGGGTGCGGGCGGCCGTGCCGATCGCGGAGACCATCTACCTGGAGCCGGACATCTACCGCCCGGGGCGGGAAGACCCGCACGACCCGTCGGTGGCCATCGTCCAGCGCACGACCCGCCGCCCGCGCCTGCGGCCGCCGCGCCGGTCCTGAGCCCAGGCCGGCGTGTCGGCGCATTTTCGCACGGGCCGTCGGCGTGCCGCGGGTAGTTGCCTGATTTGGGGTGAATCTACGGTGATTGACCACGCCGTATTTTCCGAATCAATTATGTGCAATCCTTTGTCGACGGTGTACACCCTTTCGTAAGTTGCCGTGATGCGTCCCATTCGTGCCGCTTGCTTTACTCGCCGTGACCTAATTGAGATGCCGTTTGAGCTGCGATGATGAGCATAAATTGGCTCAAGTGCGACCAAGTGGCGCCGTCGCTTTGAATGCTCGACTGAAATCTCGCTAAACTGCATCGACTTCGTCACTCGCCGTGTTCGCCTCCGGTATGGTTTGCGACTGGCAAGAACGTACGAATTCATCGCCGGAACCTGTCCGGCGGTCAATGGTAAACAAGGGGGAGTAATGCTCAAGAAGACCCACGCTCTCGCGCTCACCGTCGCGACCGCGGGGCTGCTCGGCCTTGGCACGACGATGGCGAGTGCCGCCACGACGACGGCCGTTTCGCACCACCCGCAGATCGTCAACGTCAGCAACAACCAGGTTCCGCTCCAGGCCTGCGGCAACGACGCGTACGGCAACGTCATCGGCGGCCAGGTTCCGGTTGAGGGCGACGCGCTCGTCGCTAGCCTGCTCAGCCCGGGCTCGGTCACCAAGAACAAGGCCGTCAACAACCGCGGCTGCAAGATCGACAACAACGAGAGCAACCGTCACGGCGACGACAACGCGCTCGCGGACGTGGCCAACAACCAGATCCCGGCGGAGGCCTGCGGCAACGACCTCTTCATCAACGGGATCGGCGGCCAGGTGCCGCTGCAGGGCCTCGACGGTGCGCTGTCGCTGCTGTCGCCGTCGGCCATCACCAAGTCCACGGCCGTCAACAACCAGGGCTGCAGCATCAAGAACAACGAGAGCAACGGCAAGCACGTCGTGGTGAAGCACCACTGGGGCCACTAGGCCTCTCTGTTACCCGGCCGAACTCTGGCCTGGCATCAGCGATCCCCGCCTGCCATCCGGCAGGCGGGGATCTTTTTATGCGGACCCCGGCCGGTCACCGCTCGCGCGCGCCGGGCGCGCTCGGCGGCGCGCCGCCGAGCGCGCGGAGGGCCCGCTCCTTCTCGAAGTCGAGCGCGCGGCCCGCGCCGGGTCCGGCGGGCACGTGGCCGGTGCGCCGCCCCAGGTCGGCGACGGCGGCGCGCGCCGTCGGGTCGGTCAGCACCCGCAGCCCGAAGGCGAGCGCGGCAGGCGTAATGTCGAAGCGCCGCTCGATGGCCAGCCCGGCGGTGATCGTGGCCAGGTCTTCCTCGGTGAACTGCCGGTGCGCGTGGCCCCGCCCGTACGGCCGGTCGCGCAGCGGCGGCAGCAGCCCGAGATCCTCCCGGTAGCGGAGCATGCGGGGGGACATGCCGAGCCGCGCGGCGGCCTCAGTGATGCGCATGAGCATCAATCTAACATTCTGCTGTTAAAAAACGACAGCAATCCGTGCGCCGCGGTCGGCCGAGCAAGTAGCGTCGCAGTTGTCATCCGGGGGGACGACCCCCCGTAACCCCCCGGCCGCGCACTCGATGGCAAAAACCGCCAATTATATCGAGTGTGCGAGGATCCGGGGAGACTCTATGAAGGGGTGTTTGCATGAGCGCCGAACCGTACCGGGTCGCCGACATAAAGCTGGCCGACTTCGGCCGGAAGGAGATCCAGCTCGCCGAGCACGAGATGCCCGGCCTGATGGCTACCCGCGCCGAGTACGCGGCGTCCAAGCCGCTGCGCGGCGCCCGGATCACCGGCTCGCTGCACATGACGATCCAGACCGCGGTGCTGATCGAGACCCTGGTCGCGCTCGGGGCCGAGGTGCGGTGGGCGTCCTGCAACATCTTCTCGACCCAGGACCACGCCGCGGCCGCCATCGCGGTCGGCCCGGACGGCACCCCCGATGACCCCAAGGGCATCCCGGTCTTCGCCTGGAAGGGCGAGACGCTCGAAGAGTACTGGTGGTGCACCGAGCAGGCGCTGACCTGGCCGGGCGGCGAGTCCCCGAACATGATCCTGGACGACGGCGGCGACGCCACCCTGTTCGTGCACAAGGGCGCCGAGTACGAGGCCGCCGGCGCGGTCCCGTCGCCGGCCGAGGGTGACTCCGAGGAGTGGCTGGTCATCCTCGACCGCCTGCGTAACTCCCTCGCCGACGCGCCGGGCAAGTGGACGGCGGCGGTGAACAGCATCAAGGGCGTCACCGAGGAGACCACCACCGGCGTGCACCGCCTGTACGAGATGGCGAAGGCAGGCACGCTCAAGTTCCCGGCGATCAACGTCAACGACTCGGTCACCAAGTCCAAGTTCGACAACAAGTACGGCTGCCGCCACTCGCTGATCGACGGCATCAACCGGGGCACCGACGTGCTCATCGGCGGCAAGGTCGCGCTGGTCTGCGGGTACGGCGACGTCGGCAAGGGCTGCGCCGAGTCGCTGCGCGGCCAGGGCGCCCGGGTCATCGTCACCGAGATCGACCCGATCTGCGCGCTCCAGGCGGCGATGGACGGCTACCAGGTCACCACCATCGAGGACGCCCTGCCGTACGTGGACATCTTCGTCACCACGACCGGCAACAAGGACATCATCACCGCCGACCACATGGCGAAGATGAAGCACCAGGCGATCGTCGGCAACATCGGCCACTTCGACAACGAGATCGACATGGCCGGCCTCACCGCCACCAAGGGCATCAAGCGCAACAACGTCAAGCCGCAGGTCGACGAGTGGGTCTTCCCTGACGGCCACGCGATCATCGTGCTGTCCGAGGGCCGACTGCTCAACCTGGGCAACGCGACCGGCCACCCGTCGTTCGTGATGTCGAACTCCTTCACCAACCAGGTCATGGCGCAGATCGAGATCTTCACCAAGCCCGAGGAGTACCCGGTCGGCGTCTACACGCTGCCCAAGCACCTGGACGAGAAGGTCGCCCGCCTCCACCTCGACGCGCTCGGCGTGAAGCTGACCGTGCTGTCCAAGGAGCAGGCCGACTACATCGGCGTCCCGGTCGAGGGCCCGTACAAGCCGGACCACTACCGCTACTGATGAACGCCACCGCGCTCCCTCGGGGGGACGGCTCGCCGAACCCCCCGCGGGCAGGGCGCCGGTACCGGTCCGTCCCCGGGCTCGCCGAGCTCGGGGGCGGCCGTATCAGTTATTCAGAACGGATGATGCCCCTCCTGGCCGCGCTCCATGACCGGTTCGGCGCGGAGCAGCCGTTCGCCGGGCTGTCCGTCGCGGCCTGCCTGCACGTGACGGCGGAGACGGCGGTACTCATCCGCGCGCTGCGGGCGGGTGGCGCGCGAGTGGCGCTCGCGGCGTCCAACCCGCTGTCCACCCAGGACGACATCGCCGCCGCCCTCGAGGCCGACGACGGCGTCACGGTCTTCGCGCGCTCCGGGGTAGACCGCGACACCTACTACCGGAACATCGAGCAGGCCCTCGACGCGGTCAACCCCGGCCCCGACCTGGTCATCGACGATGGCGGTGACCTGGTGAGCACCCTGCACACCGCGCGTCCGGCGCTGCTCGCGCGGGTGCGCGGCGGCTGCGAGGGAACGACGACGGGCGTGCTGCGGCTGCGCCGGATGGCGGCCGACGCGACCCTGGCCTTCCCGGTGATCGCGGCGAGCGATACCCCGGTCACCAGGATCGTGGACAACACGCACGGCACCGCCCAGTCGGTGCTCGACGGCCTGCTCCGCGCCAGCGGCGTGCTGCTCGCCGGCAAGACCGTGGTGGTGGCCGGGTTCGGCGCGTGCGGTTCGGGCATCGCCGAGTCCGCCCGCGCGCTCGGTGCCCGGGTGGTCATCACCGAAGTGGACCCGGTGCGCGCCCTCGACGCCGTGCTGCGCGGCTTCCGCGTGCTGCCGATCGCCGAAGCCGCGCCGATCGGCGAGGTCTTCATCACCGCGACCGGCTCGACCGAAGTGATCACCGCCGAGCACCTGGCGGTGCTGCGGGACGGGGCGATCCTCGCCAACGCCGGGCATTTCGACGTGGAGATCGACGTCCGGGCCCTCGCCGCCATGGCGGTCGCCGTGCACACGGACGTGCGACCGCACGCGGACGCGTACGAACTGTCCGACGGCCGCCGCGTCCTCCTGCTCGCCGAGGGCCGCGTGGTCAACCTCGTCGCTGCCAACGGCCACCCGCCCGAGGTCATGGACCTCGCGTTCGGCATCGAGGCCTTGACGCTCGCCCGGCTGGCGGCCGCCGCGGAGCGGCTGCCGCCGGGCGTCCACCGCGTGCCGCCGGACATCGACGCCGAGGCGGCCCGCCTGGTTCTCGCCGGGCTCGGCGCCAAGCTCGACACCCTGACCGAGGCACAGCAGGCCTACCGCGACAGCTGGCGCATCGGCTCCTAGGCCGCAGTCTGCGGATACGCGAGCTACGCCGCAAGCAACGGTGAGCCGTCCGGTGGTAATCCCGCGACCGATGGGCGGTGGCGGGCGGCGCGTACCCGGTCGCCGCACCGGGCCGAGCACCACTGGCGGGCGGCGTGGGTGCGCAGGAACCAGCGGATGCACCCGTGCGCGCCGCATGGGGCCGACTCGGCCTCGTCGGCGTCGGCGAGCACGCCGCGCGTATCCTCTAGGACCGTGGACACAACAGCCGGGTCGGCGCTGCAGGGGAACGAAGCGATGCCCGAGCCTGAGGACACCGGCGGCGCCGCGCCGCCCGAGTCGGCGGCGCGATCCTGGCTGCCCGGTCGCCGTGCCGTCACCATATGGTTCGCGATCTTCACGGTCTACGCCGGCGCCGAGATCTTCACCAAGCACGCCGACGGCACCTGGGGTGCCTGGGCCTGCGGCGGCTACGCGGTGGCGACCGTCCTGCTGTTGGTCACGAAGAACTGGCTGGCGCCGCTTACCGCCGCCATCGTCGGCGCGTTCCTCGCGCCGCTCGTGTGGATGATCCTCAAGGTCCCTGACACGTCGACCGCCGAGGTCGTGGTCATCAACCGGTCGGCGGACTACCTGGTCAAACACGGCACGCCGTACCTGCCGGCCAGCCTCATCACGGACTGGCAGCACTACAACCCGTACCTGCCGCTGATGGAACTGTTCGGACTGCCGCGCGAGGCGGGCTTCCCCGAGTTGCTCGGCGACCCGAGGATCTGGACCTCGCTCGTCACGGTGGTCGCGCTCACCGCCGCCTTCGCGCTCATGGTCCCCGGCGCCGGCCAGGACCGTCGCCGCCAGGTGGCGGTGCTCACCGCGATCTCCGTCGCCTCACCGCTCATCGGTTTTCAGCTGACGGTCGGCGTCACCGACCCGCCGATCATCGCGCTCATCTGCCTGACGCTCGCGCTGGCCGCCCGCGGCCGGTTCCTCGGCGCGGCCCTGGTGCTCGCGGTCGCCTGCGCGACGAAGCCAACCGCGTGGGCCGTGGTCCCCGTGCTCGCGGTCATGACCTGGGTCGGCGCATCCCACCGGGCCGCGGTCAAGTTCACCGGCACCGTCATCGGCGCCGCCGTCGTGCTCGCGCTGGCCGCCGCGCCGAACGCGCTCGCCACCCCGGATGCCATCAAGCTGAACCTCATCGACTATCCGCTCGGCACCACCAAGTTCAAGACGGTGGCGGACAGTCCGCTCCCCGGCCACCTCATCTCGCAACTCGGTCACGCCGGGCACCTGACCGTGGACGCGCTCCTTGCGCTGGCGATCATCGCGTTCGCCGCCTGGCTGCTCGGCCGCCCGCCGCGCGACGCGCGGGACACCACCGTCCGCCTCATCGTCTTGTACGCGGTGCTGTTCACGCTCGCGCCGTCGAGCCGGTACGGCTATTACGCCTACCCGCTCGCCCTCGTCGCCTGGCTCGCCCTCACCAAGGGGGCGACGGGCGCGAAGGCGCAGACGCTCCGCTTCCAGGTGCCTCGTCTGCGCCTTCCCCGGCGATGACCTCGAGCAGCCCGCTACGGCAGGCGCCAGTCGATGGGGTCGGCGCCCTGCTCCTGCAGTAGCTGGTTGGCGCGGCTGAACGGCCGGGTCCCGAAAAAACCACTCTGCGCGGACATCGGGCTCGGATGCACGGACTCGATGCGCGGGATGCTGCCGAGCAGCGGTGCGAGCTTCCTGGCGTCGCTGCCCCACAAGATGGCGACCATCGGCGTGTCCCGCTTGGCGAGGGCGCGGATCGCCTGCTCGGTGACCTGCTCCCAGCCCTTGCCGCGGTGGCTGCCCGGCTTGCCCGGCTCGACCGTGAGGACCCGGTTGAGCAGCAGGACACCGCGCTCGGTCCACGGCGTCAGGTCGCCGTTCGACGGGCGCGGGTAGCCGAGGTCCTCGGAGTACTCGCGGAAGATGTTCACGAGCGAGCCGGGCAGTCGCTTGACGCCCGGGTCCACGGAAAAGCTCAGGCCGACCGGATGGCCAGGCGTGGGATACGGATCCTGGCCGACGATGAGCACCCGAACGTCGGCGAACGGCTGCTTGAATGCCCGCAGCACCTGGTCGCCCGCCGGCAGGTACCGCTTGCCCTCGGCGATCTGCTCGCGCAGGAACACGCCTACCTGTGCGATCTGGTCCTCAACCGGGGCCAGCGCATCCGCCCAGCCCGCCTCAACGATGTTGCCCAATGGTTCAGACATGCCCAGAAAATAGCGCAGCCCGCCGACTAAGACGGCGGGTCGTCGTCGCTGACGCGCAGGACCTCCTTGCCGATCATGCCGGCCAGCACCTCGGTCGAGTGGGCCATCAGCTGCCCGGCCTCGGCGTCGCGCAAGTGCCGCTGGATGGGCGAGCTCTTCAGGAAGCCGGAAGCGCCGCCGATGCGCAGGCCGAGTTGCGCCACGTCCACGGCGACCTTGTTCGCCAGGTACTTGGCGCGGCACAGGTTGCCGAAGTACGCCGGCTGCCCGCTGTCGGCCTGGCCGAGCGCCTGCTCGTACAGGGCGTGCGCCGCGGCCAGCCGGGTCTGCGCGTCGGCGACCTCGAACTGCACCCACTGCTGACGCGAGAGCGGCTGGCCGAGGATGATCCGTGAGGTCGCCCGGTCGACCAAGGCGGCGAGCGCCGCATCCGCGATCCCCAGCGAAATAGCGGGCAAGCCCGCGGGTATCACCGCGAAATCGCCGGGGCGCGAGGCACGCCCGCGATGTGACTCCGGGAGCAGCGTCTTGTGGAAGGCCAGCAGCTGGCTCCGAGTGGCGCGCAGTCCGAGCGTGTCCCAGATCGAGATGATCGACACGGTCTCGTCCGGAACGATTCCGAAGAACGCGGGTACCCCATCCGCCAGAGCGTTCACCAGCAGGTAGTCGGCGATCTCGCTGGCGGAAACAAAGCGCTTCGCCCCGTCAAGTAGCCAGCCGCCCTCGGCCGCCACCGCTTCCTGCTGGGGGTTGAGGAACCGGTTGCCGCTGGCCGGCTCCGACAACGCGACCGCGAACCGTTTCCCGGCGAGGAACTCATCGGCGAAGAGGCCACCCAGGCTGTCATGGGTCATCTCGGCCAGGCCGACGCCGGCGCCCGCGTGCATGACCAGGATCGTCGCGATCGACGGGTCGGCCGCGGCCACGATGCGGACAAGGTCGCCGAACGCCCGGTAGCTGAGCCCGCCGCCGCCCAGGTACCCGGGCAGGATGGCCCGCGTCACGCCGGCCGCGTGCAGCTCATCGAGCCCGGCCACCGGGATCTCGGCCCGCTCGTCGTAACCTGCGGCTTGCGTCGCGAACTGGACGGAAAGCTCCCGCACCCGGTCCATCAGCCGGCGCTCGCCGGCGGTCTGCTCCATGCCGTCAATTGTCATCCGGCTGGCGCTTCGCCACCGTCACCCAGAAGTGGAATGCGCGGTGGAAGATGAATCCTCGGCCGCGGCCTTGGTCCATTCAGCCCAGTCGGCGAGTGCCTGGCTGATCCGGATGCCCGCCTCCACCGCGACCCGGAGGGACTGCGTCTGGGGGCTGTGGCCGAAGTCGCCGCGGTCCTTGGCCGCGGCCAGTTCCCGGTACCGGGTGGCCAGTGCGCCGTAGTACGCGGCCTCCCGGTCCAGGTGCTCGGCCAGTTCCTCAGGGGTCATGAGCCAGAAGAACACCGAGCGCAGCAGGGATTCCATGCGGATCGTATGGTCGACGTCGGCCGAAGAGAGCCACCGGCGGACCTCCTCGAGCCCGGCCTCCGTCGGCTGGTAGGTGGTGCGGCCGCGCGGTCCTTCCGATTCGACCTCGATGAGCCCTTCTGTCCGCAGCTTGCGCAGCTCGCCGTAGATCTGCGGATGGCCCGCCGGCCAGACCGTCCCGAGAACTTCCTCGAACCGCCTGGTCAGGTCCCATCCGGAAGCGGGCTGCTCAGCGAGCAGCCCGATCAGGGCGTGCCGAAGCGACATATCCGGGCTCCATCGCAGTGTCTATTGCAACATGTCAACATCGACGTGTATGACGAACACGCAAGGACCAACCTCACCTGTCAACATTAACATGTCATGATCGACGTAAGGGAAGTCGTGCCAGCTAGCTCCGCGGCAACCACCGCGCTGCCCACGGGCCTGCGCCGACCGGCTCCTCCGCGGCTTCGCCGGCCTCAGCACGAAGGCGGCGGTGATCACCGTACGCCGGCGGCACGGCGACTTCGCTGGCGCTCCCGCCAACCGCACGGATCCTCGGCGTGCCACCGGCGGGTTCTGGACCGGGTCGTGTCATAGAAGAGCAGGGTGCACTCCCGGCGGGCGCACTGGCGTACCCGGCCTGGCTCAAGATCGGCGAGTTCCCCGATTATCCGCCGGGCCAGGTAGCCGGCGGTGGAGCCTTCCGTCCACACCAGCTCCTGGCGCAACTCGCCGCCGACGACCGACAGCTCGACGTGAGCGCTGCTGTCTCTGGCGAGCTCGTTGAGGTCACTCGCCTCGGGCATGGCCCCGTCGAGAAGCGCCCCGGAGATTCTGGCGGCGATGCGCTGGAGCTGACGCAGGCCCCGCAGCTCGGCATCGGTCACTGGCCCCTGGATAAGCGGGCCCAGCTGCTCCGTCGCCGCGCCGGTGGATGGCAGTACGGGCTCGGCGAACGCGGCCGACACCCCGGACGGTCTGCGCGGGCGGCCGAGATTGGCCAGTGTGATCAGCGCCTCGGAAGTCACTTCGGTCGGCCGCTCACCGGCGTCGCCACGATCCGCCGCCGAGGTTCGACGGCCAGCCGGTTGGCTGCCTGAGCGTTGGGGTGCCCGGCGTACGCCAGCAGCGACGCATCAGCGTACTCACGAGTTTCCCAGCGGCTAACCACAAGCAGGTGACCTGGGTCATCGGCGTCGGTAAGCAGTTCGTGATTCAGGTAGCCGTCGAAGCCGGGCATGTCGCGCCAGATGGCTTCGGTGACCGCTAGTCCCGCCGCGGCGTCTTGCGGCGCGAACCTCGACTCCCAGATTGAGTAGATGGCGATCACGTACCTCCGACTTAGCCGTTGTCACGGTCTAACTGGATTATAGACCGTGACAACATGGGCCGCGAACCGGCGACTCCTCCCGCATCGTTGACCGGCGCGAACGGCCGAGCGTGATAAAGCTTGCGTGGCGATCACCTCACACGGCGACGCCCGTAGTCGAGCGCGACCGGGCCGAATGGTCAAGATTGAGGGTCAAAAGCGAGACGGGCGGGGTAAGGGCGCGGGATTTGACGGACATTTTCCGTGTTCGCCCACAAAATGCTGCGTGGATTTGAATGACTGGCGTGATCGCGGGTCAAATGGGGCGCAATTCGCCGCTTTTGACCCGCGGTCTTTAACGGATACCTGTAGGGGTATTGAGTAGCCCGCCGGGATGCGACACAGCTGGGTAGGTGCAGCTCAGAGGCCTAAGATCGAAGAATTGAGACTAGTGGGACCAGCGGGATCGCGCCTACATGTGATGCAAGCCATTCGGACCGTCGGTCGCGCCATTTGCGCGTGGATTTCATGATCGCGAAGGTTTTTCATTGGATACGCTGAAAATTCTTCGTGATCATGAAATCGACCATGGAAATTGGGAGCGGACAAGGGATGTGGGATACTTTCGGCCCCCTGAGGGGCGCTTTGTATCCCACGTAATGAGTCTCCTGCTGGTGAGGCCGAGTTGTGCCCTTGAGTGAGGCCGAAGCCGGACAGCAGCCCCAAAATGCCGAAGCCCCAGCCGCGGTGCCGACGAAGGCGATCCGGTCGCGGCCTCAGTCGATCCGTCGCACCGAGATGAGGCACAGGCCGAGGTCGCGGATGCGGTTCAGCACGCCGTGCAGCGCCGACTGGTCCGCGATGGCCGTGGTGATGACCGACTCGCCACCTTCCGCCGCGATGCACGCCGCGCCGAACCAGGCGGCCCGTCACGCACGTGCTGGCCAAAATCGGGGCGAGTAACAGGACCGAAGCGGTGGTACGAGCCCGCGAGCTCGGGCTTCTTGACTGACCGGCCTACCGGTCCCGTGGTGGAATGCCCCGTGGTGGAATGGCCCGTGCTCGCCGCCGCCGTGGTGGCGCTGCGGATCGCGGACGCGCGCGGCGAAAGCCAGCCGGCCGCCAGCGCAACGCCGGCCTCGGCGCGGACGATGCCATGATCGCGCTCGTGCAGCGCTAGGCGTCGAAGACGCGGTACGAGCCGATCGGAATAAGTTCGTCACGGGAGGGGCCTTCCGCCCGGCGTTCGGCGAGGCCCTCCTGGAATTCACCAAATGCCTTGACGGCGAGCAGCGGACTGGGTTTGTCGCTGTCCTCGTTTTGCACGAGGTGGAGGAAGGTCACGCCGTCGGACAGCCTGAACGCCGCGTACCGGAGGCCTTCCGGGCGGTCTTGCCGCAATTGCTCGTAGACCGCGCGAATGAGTTCCTCGTTCTGCGCGGCGTGTTCTGGCTTGGTCGTATAGCGGATCAGTTGCTGATTCAATGTCTTGCCTTTCTTAACTCGACTTACCTTGCGGACGCCGCGACCTGAACGTGGTTCACCGAGTGCTGTCGGCGGGCGCCTGAGCGGGACCGGAAGCGAGCCGCGGCGCGGGCGACGCGGCGGGCGCGCGGTTCGCCCGCGCCGGCAGCATCACCGCGACGGCGACCGCGGCCAACGCCATCCCCGCCGCGGCGGCGAACGCCGCGGCGGCCCCGTCGCTGAACGCGGCCCAGGTCGCGTAGCCGCCGTTGGCGGCGAAGGTGGCTCCGACGATGGCCACACCGAAAGCGCCGCCCAGTTGGCGCATCGTGCTGAAGGCACCGGATGCCTTGCCGATGTCGCTCAGGGCCGCGGTGCTGGTGACCGTCCGGGTAACCGCGGGGATGGCCACCGCGAACCCGACGCCGACGAGCGTCATTGGCGCGATGAGGGCCGGGTAGTCGTTAGTGGGGCCTACGGCCGCGGCGATCCAGGCCATCCCGCCGGCCTGCAGCGCTACGCCGGTCGCGACCAGGGTCCGTCCGCCGATCCGGTCGGCGAGTGCGCCCGCCCGGGGAGCGATCAGGAAGGGCGCGATGCCCCAGGGCAGCAGCCGCAGTCCGGCGCTGAGTGGTCCTTGGCCCGCCACGACCTGCTGGAACTGCGGCATCAGGAAGACCGCCCCGCTGATCGACGCGTTGATCAGGAAGATCGCCGCGTTGCCGGCCGAGAACGCGGGAGAACGGAACAGACGCAGCGGCAGCATGGGTGCGGCGGCGCGTTGCTCCCTGGCCACGAACGCCAACCCCGCCGCCGTGCCTCCGGCTAGCGCGCCAGCCGTCTCCGCACTGCCCCAGCCGACGGTGTTGCCCCGCACGAGTGCCCATACCAGCCCGAGGGCGGCCGCCGTGAAGAGGACCAGCCCCGGCACGTCCACCGCGCCGCCAGGACCGGTGGCCTCGGCGAGCCGACGCCGCACGAACGGGATCGCGCCGAGCGCGATCGGCACGTTGACCCAGAAGATCCACTGCCAGCCAAGCCCCTGGGTGACGACTCCGCCGATGATCGGGCCCGTCACCGCGGCCAGCCCGGTCACGCTGCCGTAGATACCGATTGCCCAGCCACGCCTGGCCGGCGGGAAGGCGCCGTTCAACAGCGCCAGGGCCATCGGCACGATCGCCGCCGCCCCGGCGCCCTGCACAGCGCGCGCGGCGATCAGGACCCCCGCCGTGGGCGCCAGGGCGCATCCGGCCGAGGCAGCCGCGAATATGGCGAGTCCGGCGATGAAAACCCGGCGGCGCCCCAGCCTGTCTCCGAGCGCCGCCGCCGTCATCAGCAGCACCGCGAAGGTCAGGGTGTACGCGTTGACGGTCCACTCAAGGCCGCCGAGTGAGGCATGCAAATGACGCCGGATTGCGGTCAGCGCCGTGGCGACCACCAGCATGTCGAGTATCACCATGAAGGAGGCGAGCGAGGTGAGTGCCAGCACCCACTTCTGTTCCTTCGTCGTCCTGGCCGTCCGGCCGTCGGCCGGTGCCTGGTTGCGATCCACGTCGCACTCCTCGCTGTGTATTTCGGTTCCTGCTCGTTGTGACACCAAGCCGGACGCGATCTCACCGATAACTTGGGGCCGCCGCCGGTGTCTCAAGAAGTGGAGGACTTGACGACCTACGACGTGGAGGTGCGGTGGTGCCAGACAGCGCGCTGGCCCGGGCCCAGGCGGGCGACGAACAGGCCTTTAGCGACCTCGTCGCCGGCTACCTGCGTGAACTGCACCTGCACTGCTACCGGATACTCGGGTCAGTCGCCGACGCGGAAGATGTGGTGCAGGAAACCCTGCTGGCGGCCTGGCGGGGACTCGGCCAGTACGAAGGGCGGGCATCGCTGCGCGCCTGGCTGTACCGAATTGCGACCAACCGCTGCCTGAACGCCTTGCGCGACAACAGCCGCCGACCGCAGCGGCAGCCACCCCGGCCGCCCTTCGACCCGCCCAAGCCGAGCCGCCAGGGGGAACCCGTGTGGCTAGACCCCATTCCTGATGACCTCCTTGACGAGATAGCGGATCGTGCTCAGGAACCGGGTGCGCAATATGAGGCCAAGGAGACCTTTGCTCTGGCCTTCGTGGCCGCCTTGCAGCACCTGCCGCCCCGCCAGCGCGCTGCCCTCCTGCTCCGCGACGCCCTCGGCTTCAGCTCGCCCGAGGTAGCGGGCATGCTCGAAGCCAGCGAGGCCTCGGTAAACAGCGCACTGCAGCGCGCCCGGTCCACCATGGCGACGCGCCTACCCGGTGCGGACCGGGACCGCGCACCGCTGCCCCGCTCGGCTCGCGAGCGTGACCTCGCCGCGAGGTTCGCGTCTGCTTACGCCGCCGACGATATCGACGCCATCGTCGCGCTGCTCACCGACGACGCCTGGTACACCATGCCGCCGGTGACCCTGGAGTATCAGGGCCCCGCGGCCATCGGCAACTTCCTCAGGGAAAGCGCGAGCTGGCGCGGCCAGCGGAAACAGCGGCTCATCCCCACGCGGGCCAACGGACAGCCGGCCTACGCCTGCTACCTGTACGACGGGCAGGCGCCGATATTCCGCGCCCATGGCCTGATCGTCCTCACGCTTGAGGGCGACCGGATCCGCGCGATCACCCGCTTTGTCGACAGCAGCGTCCTGCCCCGATTCGGCTTCCCGCGGACACTACCCGACTAGGGCGGTGGTGCCGAGGTTGCCACCGGCTTCTTCCACTTCTGGCTGCCCCGCTACCGCCGCATCACGAGCTCTCACGAGCGGGCACAGCCCTCAGGTCCTGGTGTTAGAACGTAAGGACGACCTTGGCCCCCGGCGACTGCGACTGCGCGGTCCAGGCCTCGCCGATCTGCGCGGCCGGGAACGTGCGGATCGGCAGGTCGAACCGGTCGGACATGGCCAGGAGCGCTATCTCGCCGTAGGCTTCGACGCCTTGCGCCGGCGTCACCGAGGCGCCGCTGAATCCGGTCAGGGTGAGCCCGCTGTGCCGCAACCAGCCGGACTCGACCGTCATCGCCCCGCCGGCGACCTCGCCGAGGTTGAGGTAGCGCCCGCCGGGGGCCAGGCACTGCACCGCCATTGGCGCGTACCCGCCGGCGAGCGGGTCAACGACGACGTTGACCGGTCCGCCGACCGCATCAAGCTGAGCCCGCAGGGAACCATTCGCGTCGAGCAGCACGGTGCCGTCCGCGTAGGCCGCCAGGGTGGCTAGCCGCTCCGGATCGCGGCCCGCCGTGATCACCCGCTCGGCGCCGAGATGCCGGGCTACCTGGACGCTGGCCCGACCAAGGGCGCCGGTGGCGCCGAGCACGAGCACCGACTCTCCCTTGCCGAGCGCGACCCGGTCCCTGAGCGAGATCAAAGCACTGATGCCGACGACCCCGATGGCCGCCGCTTGTTCGTCGGTGAGTTCGCCGGGAACCGTTACGCAGATGAGGTCGGGTGCGGCGACATACTCCGCGAACATTCCGCCCGTTCCGGCCACCCGCAGCCTGGCACCGGCCGGGTAGCGGTCGCTGTCCACCACGACTCCGACGGCTTCAACGCCGGGGACGTGCGGCAGTCGCGGAGCGCCCGCCGGATGCTTGCCAGCGGAAATGAGCAGGTCGATTGGGTTGAGCGCCGCCGCCGTGACCTTCACTAGCGTCTGACCCGGCGAGCGATCCGGCTGTGGGTACTCGGTCAACTCGGGCGCTTCACCGAGTTGCCTCACAACACATCCCAGCATTGGTACCTCCGTGGCTGTCCGTAATTTGCGTCCCCACTCTACTCAATGACCGACCGGTCGGTCAATGTGCAAGCCAGGTGGAACCGTACTGGTCTGCGGCGGCGGTGTTGGCCGTCAGTCTCTCGGCAGCGTGCGGGGGAGGCCGAACCGACCGAGCAGCCCCTGATCACCGAAGCGCGTGAGCCCACAGACCCGGTCGCCGCGCAGCGCGAGCACCAGAATGCTGCCGGCCCGCCAGATCGGCGCGCAGGGGTCGGGAAGGTAGTAGACGACGGCGGGCTGATTGTTGGCCCGGGTAAGAACCACCTTGAGCTCTTCGCCCCAGAACGGAAGCTCACCGAAGAATCCCGTGATCGCCTTGGGCCCGCGGAACTCGACGGGCTCGGGCGGCATGGTGATCCTGGCGTCCTCGGTCAGCAGGGCCACTAGCCGGTCGAGGTCAAAGTGCTCGAGCGCGTCGACGAAACGGGCGACGACCGCGGACTCGGCGGGGGACTTCGGCAGCGGGACGTCGTGCGGATCCCGGTGGTGGCGAAGCCCGGCCCGTGCCCGGATGAGCGCGCTGTTGACGGCGGCGGCGGTGGTTTCGAGAATCTCGGCGGTCTCGGCGGCCGAGAAACCGAGCACGTCCCGCAGCACCAGAACCGCTCGCTGCTGTGGCGGCAGGTGCTGCAGGCCCGCCACGAACGACAGCGCGATTGACTCCCTCGTGTCATACCGGGCTTCCGGACCGGGGGTAACGTCATCGAGCAGCAGGTCGGGGATGGGCTCGAGCCACCAAGGGTCATCCGATCGAACCCGGCCCGTCCTCCCGGCGTTCTGATCGGGCAGTTCGGCGGGCTGCGGCCGCCGGGACTCGCCGCGCAGGTAGTTGAGGCACCGGTTGGTGGTGATGCGGTACAGCCAGGCTCGCAGGGAGCGGCCGTCGAATTGGCCAATGCCACGCCATGCGGCCAACAGAGCCTCCTGAAGCATGTCCTCGGCGTCGTGGAACGATCCGAGGGTCCGGTAGCAGTGCGCCAGCAGCTCCGCGCGGTACGGGCCGACGAGTTCGCGGAAAGCCTCGCCATCGCCGGCCTGGGCACGCGCGAGGATTGCCTCGGTCATGACAGGGCGGTCCTTTCACCTGGTCGCCTTGATAACGCCTCCTAAAGGTGCAACACCAGCGACGCCGCGAATTCATCGGTCAGTCGGCGGTCACGGCGGGGCTTCAACCGGTGAAGACCCAATCACAAGGACCGGAGGCATCCGTGACCTCACTCGATCGCGGTGAGCACATACGTGGCGAAGGAGCGGCGGTCCCCGCCGGAGTGCACCGCTGGCGGGCATTCGCGCTGCTCGCCGTGACCTACTGCATGACTGCAGTCGACCTGACAATCGTCAACGTCGCGCTGCCAACGATCGGCGTTAAGCTCCATTTTCCCGAGACCGACCTGCAGTGGGTGGTAACGGCTTACGCCCTCACCTTCGGCGGGTTCCTGCTGCTCGGTGGCCGGGCGGCCGACCTGCTCGGCCGCAGGCGCATGTTCATGATCGGGCTAGTGATCTTCATCGGCGCGTCGCTGTCCTGTGCCCTGGCCACGAGCGAGACGTTCCTGATCGTCATGCGCGGCGTTCAGGGCGTGGGCGCCGCGGTGGTACTGCCCTCCGCCCTCTCGATCGTGATGAACATGTTCGGCGAAGGCGCCGAGCGCAACAAGGCGCTTGGCCTCTGGGGCGCCATCGGCGCCAGCGGCGCCACCATCGGGCTGCTGGCCGGGGGTGCCCTGACCCGGTACGCGGGCTGGCAGTACATCTTCTACCTGAACGTCGCCATCGGTGCGGTCTCCCTGCTGCTCGCCCGGCGGGTCGTGCCGGAAAGCAGGCTGCGCGGCGTGCGCCGTCGCTACGATCCGCTTGGCGCGCTGACCGTGTCCGTCGGCCTCGTGGCCTTGGTCTACGCCATCTCGCAGGCGCCCGTCGTCGGGTGGACGGCCACCAGGACCCTGGCCTTCCTCGCGGTGTCGGCGGTCTTGCTGGTTGCTTTCCCGGTCATCGAGCAGCGGGCCGAGGCGCCGCTCTTGCCGCTGCGCCTGTTCCGATTGAAGACCCTCGCCGGGTCGAACGCCGTCGGCTTCCTGCTCGGAGCCAGCTTTTACAGCTTCATCTTCATCGGCACCCTGTATATGCAGCAGGTGCTCGGGTACTCCGCCATGAAGACCGGTCTCGCCTGGCTCGCGACCTCGGTCACGGGCATCGCGCTTGCCGGACCAGCGCAGCTGCTCGTCACCCGCACCTCCGCCAAGCTGGTCATGGCGGCCGGCATGACGTTGGTCGGCGCCGGGATCCTGTGGGCGACACAGGTTCCGTCGCACGCGACGTTCTGGGCGGATCTGGCGGGCCCCCTCTTTATCGTCGGGGCCGTGACCTGGGCTTTCATCCCGGTCTCGATCGGGGCGCTAGCTGGAGTGACGGAGCGCGACGCGGGCGTCGCCTCCGGGCTCATCGACACATCGCAGCAGATTGGCGGAGCGATCGGCATCGCCGTCGCGTCCACGGTGGCGACCGCTCACTCGCGCGTTCTGGCAGGCCAGGGCCGCGCTGCGGCCGTAGCGCTCACCGGTGGCTTCCACTGGGCGTTCTGGGTGGCCGGACTCACCGCGCTGGCCGCCGTCCCCGTCACGTTCCTTCTCGTCCGGCGCACGGAACTGGCCCGTGCCGCCGCGGCCTTCCAGCAACGGGACGCCGCGGCCCCATCGCCAGCTACACCTCAAGGAGGTTCACATGCCCACCACTGATCTCACCGGCACCACCGCCCTCGTGACTGGAGCAAGTCGCGGCTTCGGCAGCGGCATCGCCGCGGCCCTCAGCAAGGCCGGCGCGCGAGTCGTGGGGGTTGCCCGTAACCACGATCAGCTTCAGAGGCTGCAAACGGAACTCGGTGACTCGTTCGTCCCGGTAACCGCGGACGCCGCCGGGCCGGTGACGGCCGGCCAACTCATCGACGCCTACCGGCCGGCGATCCTAGTCCTCAACGCCGGCGCCGCCCCGCTGACCCGCCCGATACAGCAGCACACCTGGCAGACCTTCAGCCAGAACTGGGACGTCGACGTGCAGCACGTCTTCCGCTGGGTTCGCGAAGCCTTGCTGACCCCGCTTGACCCCGGCAGTACCGTCATTACCGTCTCAAGCGGTGCCGCCCTGCGCGGCTCGCCGTTGTCCGGCGGTTACGCGGGGGCCAAGGCCGCCATCAGGTTCATCACGGCGTACGCCGCGGACGAGGCCGACCGGGCCGCCCTGGACATCAGGTTTCGCTGCGTGCTCCCGCAACTGACCCCGGCAACCTCGCTTGGCCTGACCGGCGTCGCCGCCTACGCCGCCCGGCAAGGGGTCGATGTCGCGAGGTACCTGGAGATGGCCGGGCCAACTCTTACCATCGAGCAAGTCGGCACCGCCATCTCCAACCTGGTGACCGACCCTAGCCATGATCGCCCCGCCTACCTGCTCACCCCTGCGGGACTGACCCCCGCACCATAAACCGCGCCGACGCTGCGAAATAGCAGAGCGCCCGGCACTGCAAGTTGCCGGGCGCTCTGCTGATGCTGGCTACCAGTTCTGGTTGTTCTGGCCCTGGTTGGGGTCCGTGTTCTGGTCGTAGCCGTCCTGCTGGTTCTGGTCCATGTTCGGGTCCTGGTTGCCCGTCTGCTGGTTGGGGTCCATGCCCTGGCCCTGGCCCTGGCCGCCGCCCATGTTCTGGTCCTGGTACCCGCCGCCCGTGTTCTGGCCGCCCATGTTCTGGCCGCCCATGTTCTGGTTGCCCATGTTCTGGTTGCCCATGTCCTGGTCCTGGGACCCGCCCTGCTGGCCGACGGTGTTCTGGGCTGTTTGCATGTCGCCCTGGCCGCCCTGGCCCCCGAACTGCTGCTGCGCCTGCTGTGCCAGGTTGGGGTCGTTCTGCTCTACGTCCTCGGCCTCGTCCTTGGCCTTGTCGAAGATGCCCATGATTATCCCCGCTACCTTTCCGAATGCCGACGATCTGCCGACATTCCGTTTTCGCACCTAACGGAAGAAGGCGCGTATGGCACCTACCCCCGGCATGCGCGCCTACCCGTGCGAACGCGCCGGAGAATTATAGGTTTTCGCTCATGATCTTGCCTGACTCTTACACTGTGGCCACAACGGCAAACTCTTTTCCGGCGACGCCCGCGAGGTTCTCCGTGCTATCTCCTTCCATTTACCGGTAATTCCTTATTATCGTGCTAAATAGGTCAACACCCCCCCATTAGCCCGTTATCGTCCCCAAGGGTATTTGTCCGCATTTGTCCGCCACGGCCGTGGGCAAGCTGAGGCGTCTTCAGGTTCGCCCGGGACCCCGCCGTCGCCGCCCGACTCGCCCTGTGCCTGGTAAACGGGCTCCTGGGTGGTGCGGACCTGGTAAAAAGGGGTAACCTGCGCATGCGAGCGCGGGTTGTCAGCGATGGACGCCACTGTCCGTCGTCGTGGGTGCTCTGTTTGGAGCCAGACACATGGAACGATGGGGCGCATGAAAGGACGTGTGCTGGTCGTCGACGACGACGCGGCGCTCGCGGAGATGCTTGGCATCGTGCTCCGCGGTGAAGGGTTCGAGCCGACGTTCGTCGCGGACGGAGACAAGGCGATGGATGCCTTCCGCGACACCCGGCCGGACCTTGTGCTGCTTGACCTGATGTTGCCCGGTTCCGACGGCATCGACGTATGCCGCCAGATCAGGACCGAGTCGGGCGTGCCGATCGTCATGCTGACCGCTAAGACCGACACCGTGGATGTCGTGCTCGGACTCGAATCGGGGGCCGACGACTACATTCTCAAGCCGTTTAAGTCGAAGGAACTCGTCGCCAGGATCAGGGCGCGGCTGCGGCGCACGGACGAGCCCGCGCCGGAGATGCTGCAAATCGGCGACGTGGCCATCGACGTGGCCGGTCACTCGGTCAAGCGGGACGGCGAGACGCTGAGCCTCACCCCACTGGAGTTCGACCTGCTCGTCGCCCTGGCGCGCAAGCCGCGCCAGGTATTCACCCGCGAGGTGCTGCTCGAACAGGTCTGGGGCTACCGGCACGCGGCGGACACCCGGCTGGTGAACGTGCACGTGCAGCGGCTGCGGGCCAAGATCGAGCAGGACCCCGAGCACCCCGAGATCGTCGTGACGGTGCGAGGTGTTGGCTACAAGGCGGGACCTGGCTGATCGGCGGCCGGAGGGGAGTATGGCGCAGCGGTCTGCGGAACGCGCTCGCGACCAGCCGGATGTGCGCGAGGCATGGGAAATGGCCATCCGGCGCAAGAAGTGGGTGCGCTGGATCGTCAGCTGGCTCCCGCACCGGCTGACTATCACCATCCGCACTCTGCTGCGCCTGCAGCACCTGATCATCGACAAGATCAGGCACCAATGGCGCCGGTCGCTGCAGCTGCGGGTGGTCGGCACCACCCTGGTGATCTCCGCTGTCGTGGTGGCCGTGCTCGGCTTTTTCCTCACCGAGCAGATCGCCGACGGTCTCTACGTCAACGCGGAGACCTCGGCGCGCGCCCAGGTGACCACCGCGCTGGCGACGGCGCAGGCACAGCCGGGCCTGACCGCGTCCCTGGAGGGCGGGCAGGGGCAGACCGCGTACCAAACTATGTGGTCGATCGACCACCTGCTCCAGCCAAGCAGCGGCACGCCAAGCTACAGCGTGGCCGTCGGGCTGAACGCCGCCCTGCTCGGCCAGCCCGGCTTCCCGAGCTGGGCGGAGAGCGGCTTCAACGCCGCGGAGACGTTTCCCGCCTCCTTGCTCGCCAGCGTGCAGGCGGAGCAGCTTGCCCAGGAGCGCGGTAAGACGGAGAACCTGCTGTACTTCGTGCCGACGACCCTGCTGAACTCGAGCGGTCAGGGAACGGCCGCCATCGCGATCGGCGTGCCGCTGTACAACTCCTACCAGCTCTACTTCGCGTTCCCGCTCACCGAGGAGCAGCAGACGCTCCAGCTCGTTCAGAAGACGCTCATCGGCGCTGGTATCGCGCTAGTGGCGCTGCTCGCGGCGATTGCCTCGCTGGTCACCAGGTGGGTGGTGCTGCCGGTGCGGCACGCGGCGCGGGCGGCGCAGCGGCTGTCCGCGGGCAAGCTCGAGGAGCGGATGGTCGTCGGCGGCGCCGACGACCTCGCCGCGCTCGCCACTTCGTTCAACGACATGGCGGCCAGCCTCCAGGAGAAGCTGCTGCAGCTCGAGGAGCTTTCCAACGTGCAGCGCCAGTTCGTCTCTGACGTCTCGCATGAGCTGAGAACCCCGATGACTACGATCAGGATGGCCGCGGAGATCCTCTTCGAGTCGCGCGAGGAACTGGACGCGGCCGCGGCGCGCAGCACCGAGCTGCTGCAGAGTCAGATCGAGCGGTTCGAGACCCTGCTCACCGACCTGCTGGAGATCAGCAGGCACGACTCCAACGTCGCGACGCTCGACGCCGAGCCCGCCGACCTGTGCGACATCGTGCGCAGGAGCGCGGACGACGCGCAGCAGCTCGCGGAGCGCCGCGGCGGCCGCATCGAGTTCCGGCTGCCCGTGCAGGCCTGCATGGCCGAGGTGGACCGGCGCCGGGTGGAGCGGATCCTGCGCAATTTGCTCGTCAACGCGGTGGAGCACGGCGAGGGGCGCGACGTGGTGGTGACCGTGGCGGCGGACAGCGAGACGGCCGCCATCGCCGTCCGCGATCACGGCGTCGGGCTCGTCCCCGGCGAAGAGGTGAAGGTCTTCGAGCGGTTCTGGCGCGCCGACCCGGCGCGCGCGCGGACGACGGGCGGCACCGGCCTTGGCCTGGCCATCGCGCTCGAGGACGCCAGGCTGCACGGCGGCTGGCTGCAGGCGTGGGGCGAGAAGGGCCGTGGCTCGGTGTTCAGGCTCACCCTGCCGCGGGTGACGGGCCAGCCCATCGCGGGCTCGCCGCTGGCGCTCGGACCCGACGAGGCGGAGGTCGTCACCAGCTCCGTCATCACGCTCGAGGCGGACCTGTCGGGTGGTCAGCTTGCCTAGGCCGGGCCGCACAACGCAACGAACCACGGGGCCCCGCACCAAGCAACGCCCCGTGCTCGCCCTGCTCGGCACGCTCCTCGTCGCCGCGCTCGCCGCCACCGGATGCGTGTCGATGCCGACGGGCGGGCCGGTAACGCCAACCCCGGTGTCCCAGGGGACCGACGCGCAGAATCAGTCCAACGTGCAGGTCCAGCCGCAGTTGCCCGGCGCCAACTGGGGACCGCAGCAGATCGTCGAGGGATTCCTCACCGCGTCCGCGAGCTACGGCAGCTATCCCTGGGTGGCGGATGCCTATCTCGCGCCCCTGGCGCGGAAGTCCTGGAATCCATCCTGGTCGGCGTTCGTGTACAAGTCCGGACCCACCCCTTCGGTGCCGGTCTACGCGTCCACCGCGAAGAACACGACGACGGCGACGGTGTCGATCACCGGCGTCATCCAGGCGAGCCTGGGAACCGGCACCTACTCCGTGCCGTCTTCCACGCAGGGCAGCGCCTCAGACGCGCCGGGGCCCTTCACGCTGGTCAAGATCGGCGGCCAGTGGCGGATCTCCTACGCGCCGGGGCAGCTGCTCCTCACCAGCAACGCGTTCGCCAACGACTACCAGCTCCGCGACCTCTACTTCTTCGATCCGCATACCAGGTTCCTCGTGCCTGACCCGGTCTACGTGCCGGTGAAGGCCAAGACTGGTGACCTCTTGGACGGGCTGGTTAACGAGCTGATCGCGCCGCCGGGTGACTGGCTGTCCGGTGGGGCAACGCGGACCGCCTTCCCCAAGGGGACTAAGGTGACCGACGTCACGCTCGACGGCGTGACTCCCGTCGTCAACCTCACGGGCAAGGCCATCGGCAAGGCCAGCACCGCAGTCATGGAGCAGCTCTCCGCGCAGCTGCTCTGGACGCTGTCCAACGCCCAGAGCTGCTCAACCAGCCAGCAGGTCCAATCCGTCGAGGTCATAGTGAACGGCAAGCAGTGGCCAACCGGCGAGGGCGGCGCCGTGCAGGGCAACCCCGGCTGGCGCCCGGCCTGCGGCAGCGAGCACTTCTACTACCTAGCCAGCAACGGGTACCTGACCAGCCGATCAGGAACAGGAAGCAATCCAGTCGCGAAGATCGGCACCGGGTACTCCCAGATCGCGGTCTCCGCGGACGGCAAGTACCTGGCCGCGCTGCACGGCACAACGCTGTACGCCGGCCTAGTCGGCGGTCCGCTGACCAAGCGCGGTACCGGCTTCTTGGCCATGAGCTGGGACACCAATGACTACTTGTGGGCGTCCGCGTCGCAGGGGAACCAGATTCTCCTGTTCCGCAGCACGCAGAACCCTAAGCAGCCGCTCACCCAGCCGGTTCCCGTTACCGGGATCGGCGGGCCGGTCACGGCGCTCCAGGTCGCGCCGGACGGCGTCCGGGTCGCGATGGTCATCGACAACCAGCTGACCTTCGGCGCCATCGCCATGCCGCAGCCGCAGTCGCCGTCGCAGAGTCCGAAGATCTCGCTGTCGCTGGTGCAGGACAACCCGCCCGCGCAGAGCCAGTCCGGTTCGGCGAACGCCGCCTTTACGTCGTTGACCTGGTACGGCTCTGACTACGTGATCGCGCTCTCCGGGCCGGCCCCCGCGGTGACCGAGTATCCGGTCAGCGGTGCGCCATCGCCCACGTCCATCCAGGCCGAGCCCGGCATGCAGACTATCGCCGCAAGCTCGGGACAGCCTCTGGTCACGAGCCTGCCGAACGGCCAGCTGATGAGCAACGCCAGCCTCACCGGCTCCTGGATGCACATCAGCAACGGCGACACGCCAGCCAAGGGCAGTTCGCCGATCTACCCGTGATGACCTCAACCCCCAAGGTTCGGGGGAACTCGGCCCGGAAACCATTGTTATAAGTCTGTTATGTTATGTTTCGGGTTCAATGTCCAGCCTGACATTTGGCCTCGTAAGAGCTAGCGTTCATGCATGGCACTCGCCCGGGTCCGTGGTTGCGCCGGGCAGGCCCGCCGAGCCGCGCAGGCGGCAGGCGGGTCTCCCAGGCAAGCCGATGCCAGTCGCAGGCGAAACGGTCCACGTAAGGCGACTTCTCGTCGTCCGATCACGGTGCGGCTTAGAAGTAAGTCCTGCCTCGCCGGGGAGCACATGACGCGCCCCGAATCCGGGAGAAGGGCAGTAGTGGCCATGGAAGGCCGCGAACCTCTCAGCAGGCGGATGTGGGGTCGAAGACCAGGTCGGCCGGGCGAGTGTCCCAAGGTAATCAACGCCGAAGGGGGATCGAGATGGAAATCACCTTCAAAGGCAGGCACACCAGCGTTCCCGAGCGCTTCCGCAGGCACGCGACCGCGAAGCTGGCCAAGCTAGAGAAGCTCGATCAACGCGCGATTCGAATTGATGTCGAAGTGTCGACGGAGCGCAACCCAAGGCAGGCCGACCGGAGCGAGCGGGTAGAGCTCACGATCAGATCGCGAGGCCCGGCCATTAGGGCCGAGGCCGCGGCCGACGACCGCTACGCGGCCCTCGACCTCGCGTTCGCCAAGCTCGAAGGCCGGCTGCGCAAGGCCGCCGAGCGGCGCAAGGTGAGGCGCGGCGACCTGACCGTGCGCTCCACGGACGCGCTCGCCGCCGTGGCGGCCGGGACGGCGGACGCGACCGTCATCGCCGCGGAAACGGCGGCACTCGCGGACGTGGACATCCCCGCGATCCCGCGGCCGGACGACGCCGCCGTGCTGGCGGGCACGCCGGTCGGCCGCAAGGCGAACGGCAAGGGGAGCGGCAAGCCGAGCACCAGGGCGGCCGCGAAGGTCGGCAGCAAGGTCAACGGCGGACCGCGCCGCCCGGAGGCGGTGGTGCCGCTCCCGGCGTTCCCCCAGGACGAAGGCGGCCCCGCCAACCGGGACTTCGCCGGATTCCGCGACGAGGCGGAAGCGGAGGAGACGGTCTCCGGCGTGCTCCGGATGGAGATGGTGGGCGACGGCCCGCTGGTCGTCAGGGAGAAGTTCCACCCCTCGCACCCGATGACGATCGACGAGGCGCTCCTCGAGATGGAGCTCGTGGGGCACGACTTCTTCGCCTACCACGACAGCCAGTGCGGGAAGTTCAGCGTCATCTACCGCCGCCGTGGCTACGACTACGGCGTGATCAGGCTGGTTGAGCATTAGAAAGCGCAAAGCAATTGCGTACCGTCCCGGCTGGCACTGTCGGGGCGGTACGCGTAGCTTTAGTGACATGTCCTATCCTGTGCGTGAACTGCGAACGCTGCGGAAGGAGCGGCCGTGACCGAGCGGTCTCTTGCGGCCAAGAAGAATCCCCCCGTCGCCCCCGCAACAGCCCCTGAGCCTTCCGCTACCGCGGCAACAGACCCAGGGCGGGGCACGGACCCGATCCGGGTACTGATCGCGGACGATCACGCCCTGTTCCGCCGTGGCCTGGAGATGGTCCTGTCGGGGGAGCCGGGCCTCGAGCTCGTCGGCGAGGCGTCGGACGGTCAGGAAGCGGTCCAGCTCGCCACCGAGGTGGTGCCCGATGTCGTGCTCATGGACATCCGCATGCCCAAGATCACCGGCATCGAGGCGGCGCGGCAGATGAAGGAGGTCGCCCCGTCCGCCAAGATCGTGATGCTGACGATCAGCGACGAGGAAGAGGACCTCTTCGAGGCGATCCGCGCGGGTGCGAGCGGCTACCTGCTCAAGGACATCCCGCTCGACGAGCTCGCCGACTCGGTGCGCGCCGTGCACGGCGGGCAGTCCCTGATCAACCCGTCGATGGCGGGCAAGCTGCTCACCGAGTTCGCGACGCTGGCCCGCCGAGACTCCGAGGACGAGCCGGCCAAGCACGCGCCGGCGCCGAAGCTGACCGAGCGCGAGATGGAGGTGCTCCGCCTGGTGGCCCGCGGCCTGAACAACCGCGACATCGCCAAGGAGCTGTTCATCTCCGAGAACACCGTGAAGAACCACGTGCGGAACATCCTGGAGAAGCTCCAGATCCACTCCCGGATGGAAGCCGTGATGATCGCGGTCCGCGAGAAGCTGATCGAGATCAGTTAGCTTGGGCGTCTCCAAGATCAAAAGCCGGATCGTCCCGAACGGATGCGGCTGACTCTCCCTGCGGCATGCCATGACATTTTCTGCGTGGGTGCAGGGCTTCTAGGGTTCTTCTGCTGCGCCCGACATTGCTCCGTACCGGTGGGGAAGCGCCTGGCTTGGCGGGGACCACCGCGCGCAGTCGTCGACCAAAAGGCGGTCGCCGAACGCGCGCGGCTTGGACCCCGCCGCGCCCCTCGCTTCTCACGGGCAGGAAGTCAAGATCAAGATCAGGCACCGCCCGCCGCCGAGCCCTTTCCGTCCCGCCGTCCCGCTAGCCCGCCAGCGTGATCGCGGGTCAAGCGAGGGAAAAGGCAGGGACAGCACCCATTCCAGCTGTGCAAAATAGAACAAAGTACCCTAAGTTGTACCGCCCAGGGGTGATCATGGGTCAAAATTGGCGATATCCGCCCCGGATGACCCGCAATGAAGAAAACAGCCGACCGGCGCCTGGGACAAAGCGCCGCAAAGCACCGCAAC
>Ga0102924_1000641_pt1 | contig 42987 bp, 36 predicted proteins | sample PaiPotPPM11metaG_FD_80116 | JGI IMG/M metagenome (GOLD analysis project Ga0102924, IMG submission 80116) | Iron sulfur acid spring bacterial and archeal communities from Banff, Canada, to study Microbial Dark Matter (Phase II) - Paint Pots PPM... ...
CCACTCGCCCCGCCAAAGTAGTAGACCTCGGGATTCCCGGCGATGCCCGCCACGGCAATCGAACGACCGCCCCGGAACGGCCCGATCAACCGCCACTTCATGCCCTTCAGCCAACTCGGATTGGTCCGCGCGGTTGGCTGAGGCGCAGGCGGCTTTGCGGCTTGATGAGCGGTGATGCGCTCTGCCATTATCAACCCCACCAAGGCTGTCACAGGCACAATCAAGCGAAAGATCCATTTCCTTGGACCGAACATGGCACACACTCCCCTCGATTAATTGAGCCGCCGATTTTAACCTGCCAGAGACGAAACGGAAAGAAATTTCTGTGGGGTTCCCATGAAAAGCAACCCGCCGTCAACAGGAGCGTTGCGGTAGGTATAAAGCAATACGCGCTTTTCCTTTTGATAAGGCCGTGATCTGCTATATACTGAGCCGATTTTTGGCTGTTAACTTAGAACAGCAACAAGCGGCCAGCCGGCGCCGATTAGGCGGTGGGAGCAGAGGCGGACGGCTCCTCCGGGTAAATTCAAGCTGGAACCGACGGACCCATGAAACTTTCACTTACAGACTGGTTAGTGGTTGCCGCCTATTTCCTGCTCAATCTTCTGATCGGGCTCTACTTCCGGAAAAAATCAAGCGCCAGCACAGACGATTTTTTCGTTTCAGGACGGCAAGTGAGTTGGTGGCTGGCGGGGACTTCAATGGTTGCGGCCACCTTCGCCGCAGACACGCCGCTAGCCGTCACCGGCCTTGTAGCCACACAAGGAATCGCCGGCAATTGGCTCTGGTGGGGGCTGCTGCTGAGCGGCATGATGACAGTGTTTTGCTTCGCCCGCCTCTGGCGCCGCGCCGAGATTGTCACCGACGTGGAGTTCGTGGAAGTCCGTTACTCCGGCAAACCCGCCGCCTTCCTGCGCGGCTTCCGTGCCATCTATTTCGGCATTCTGATGAACTGCGTGATCCTAGGCTGGGTCAACTTGGCAATGGAAAAAATCCTCAAGACCGTCCTGGGCGTCAGCACGTTCTGGGCCCTGGTCATCATCTTCGGCATCATGGGCTTTACCAGTTTCTACTCCTTCATCTCCGGCTTGTGGGGCGTGCTGTGGACGGACTTCTTCCAGTTCATTCTGAAGATGACCATGGTCATTGTACTTGGCTATTATGGAGTTGAGGCCGTGGGCGGAATGAAGAGCCTGCTCTCAAAGCTGTCGGTGATTGACGCCGCCCGCCGAGCCGCGCACCCCGGGAACGGTTCGATCCTCGACTTCGTGCCTGGCTTCAGTTCCCCCTGGATGCCCTTTGTCACCTTCTTTGTCTACATTGGCATCAATTGGTGGGCGAATTGGTACCCGGGCGCGGCTCCGGGCGGCGATGGCTACATTGCCCAGCGCATCTTTAGCACCAAGGATGAGAAGAACTCACTGCTGGCTACACTCTGGTTCAACATCGCGCAGTATGCCATCCGCCCTTGGCCCTGGATCATCACGGCGCTGGTTTCCGTCGCGCTGTGGCCACACTTAAAAGACCCTGAGATCGGTTACATCAAGGTGTGGGTGGATTTCCTGCCGGGCGCGCTGAATGGACTCATGCTGGCGGCCTTCGCAGCGGCCTATATGTCCACCATCGCCACCCAGCTCAACTGGGGATCCTCTTATATGGTGAATGATCTCTATCGCCGCTTCATGGCAAAGGACAAAACAGAAGCGCACTATGTTGCAGCCTCGAAGCTGGCCACCTTGGGCCTCGCCGTGGTGGGCGCGGCCGTCTCTCTGATCATGACCTCCGTCGCAGGCGGATGGGCGCTGGTGCTGGCCATTGGCGCCGGAACTGGAACCGTCTATCTGTTGCGATGGTACTGGTGGAGAATCAACGCCTGGTCTGAGGTTTCTTCGATGACCGCGGCGTTCGTCACCACCTTGGTACTGCATGGTATTTTTCATATTTCGGACTCCACCCCCCACGGTTTTGCTGAGTCCATTCTGACGACGGTGGGCGTCACCACCATCGTCTGGCTAGCTTGCACCTTCTTGACGTCGCCCGAGCCGGAGCAAAAACTGATAGCTTTCTATCGCCGCACCCACCCCGGTGTCTGGGGCTGGAAGCACATTGCGGCCAAGGTCCCGGACGTTCCTCCAGACCGCGAAGGCTGGTATAACCTGGCTCACTGGATCCTCGGCTCGCTGATGGTTTACCTCATGATGTTCGGAGTTGGTAGAATCATCCTCGGCCCCGCGTGGGTTGGTTGGGTTTACATCGCTGTGGGCGCGCTGTGCGGCGGCGTGATTTATTGGGATTACTCGAAACGCGGCTGGCAGACTTTTTCGGGGAAAACCTAGGCCATCCGCAGTCAACCATGGATGGTCAGCTCTTGAAAGTCGGCTGTATCCGAATGAAGCGATTTATTTGTCCTTACCTTTCGGCTGAAGTCGAGCTTGGCGAAGAGAGAGAGCGTCGAATCCAGGAGAGTCATCCTGACCTATTACCTGAGTACCGGAATCTGATCGGTGAAACTCTCTCCGGGCCGGACCAAGTGCGCCGAAGCGCCTGTTTCTCAAGCGCGCGATTGTTCTCCCGGTGGTTTGAGAACATCCAAGGCGGCAGACACTTAGTGGTGGTGGTGGTGACCGATGCCGCAGGGAATCGTCATTGGATTATCGTGGCTTACTTTGCAAGGAGGCTGGCGGAAGGTGGTGTTGAGTGGAAGAAGAGTTGAAGTTCAAGTATGACCGCGGGTCAGACATCTTGCACATTGAAAAGCGTCAGCCGTATCCCGAGCAGGAATCAGAAGAAGTGGGAGACGATGTCGTCGCGCGGATGAACCCAAACACTGGAAAGATAGAAAGCCTGGATGTTCTCTTCTTCTCCACCCGCATTCCTCGCGGGGATCTGTTTGAATTGCCTGTCACGGCCGACCTGCGAACGCCGGCCTGCTATGGCGATTCCTGATTGCACGCCGCTGAAAGCTGACGGCTGGCCGCCATGATGCCTCGACACAATCCGTCCATGACATCCCAAATCCGAATCACCGAACGTGAAAACCCTGCCTCGGCATCCTTTGACACCAAGTCAGCCGCGCAAATCCTGCGAATCATCAACCGCGAGGATCAACGCGTGCCGACCGCCGTGAAGCAAATTCTGCCACAGATTGAGAAGGCCGTCGAGATCATCGTTCCCGCCCTTGCCAAAGGTGGACGGCTGATCTATGTGGGCGCAGGAACCAGCGGAAGATTGGGAGCGCTTGATGCTGCAGAGTGTATTCCCACTTTTGGGACACACCAAGTGGTGGCGGTCCTGGCCGGAGGCCGACAGGCCATGTTCCGGCCCGTCGAAGCCGCGGAGGACCGTCCGGCGCAGGCGGTGGCAGACCTGCGGAGAATTCGATTCAGTCCGGGCGATGTGCTGGTCGGAATTTCCGCAAGCGGCCGCACGCCTTACGTGGCGGGCGCGATGCGCTATGCGCGAAAGCTGAGAGCGCCGGTCATCGCCCTCACCTGCAATCCTGGCGGCGCCATTATCAGGCTAGCGGATGTAGCCATTGTGCCGGTCGTAGGACCCGAAGTCATCACCGGCTCCACTCGCATGAAGGCCGGCACAGCACAGAAAATGGTGCTCACTATGCTTTCAACCACTGTGATGGTGCGGCTGGGTAGAGTTTTTTCCAATTTGATGGTGCAGGTTCAGATCAATAATGCGAAACTCCGCAAGCGAGGCCAGGACATGGTGGCAAAAATTACCGGAGCAAGCCCCTCCGTCGCGGCGCGCGCCCTCACGAAAGCAAAGGGCAACCTACCGCTGGCTATCTTGTTGATCCTGAGAAAAGTCAGCTTGCCGGAGGCTGAGCGGGAGCTTGCATCCTCGAAGAGTACTGCAGAGGCCATTTACAAGGCGCTGAGAGGATCGGGAAAATTGCGGGTATGACCGGCGTTCGCAGGGAAGCATCCAAACAAGGGTAACGCAACGATATGGACAAGTTCATCATTCAAGGTGGAAGGCAGTTGGAAGGCAGCGTCAAGATTAGCGGCGCCAAGAACGCCGCGTTGCCCGCCATGGCGGCGGCGCTGCTTACCGGTGATGAAGTTACGCTTCATAACGTTCCGCGCGTCCGGGACATTGGGACGATGCGCAGCCTGCTGGACGAACTGGGTGTGGATTCTTCTGTCACCCATGCCCAGCACGGCAACGTCGTCACAATCTCAACGCCAAAGCTTCTGAATCCCGTCGCACCCTATGAATTGGTCAAGCAGATGCGCGCCAGCATTCTGGTGCTGGGTCCGCTGGTTGCCCGGTTCGGCCAGGCTCAGGTTTCTTTGCCCGGCGGCTGTGCAATTGGCGCGAGGCCGGTAAATCTGCATCTGAGCGGCTTGGAAAAACTGGGCGCGTCCGTGAGCATCGAGCACGGCTACATCCAAGCGCGAGCGGACGGCCTGAAGGGAGCGACTTTTTATTTCGATACCATCTCCGTAACCGGTACGGAAAATCTGCTGATGGCAGCGGCTCTGGCCGAAGGCGTCACCGTCCTGGAAAATGCGGCGCGTGAGCCGGAGGTCCAGGATCTTGCGAATCTGTTGATCAGCATGGGGGCGCAGATCGATGGCGCCGGGACCAGCACCCTCACCATTCGTGGAGTTAGCACGTTGCACGGCGCGGAACACACGATCATTCCTGACCGCATCGAAGCTGGAACGTTCATCATTGCGGCAGCTATTACCGGCGGCAAGTTAACGGTGGAGCGGCTGGAGCCGGATCATCTGGGCGCTCTGCTGGCTAAACTCGGAGAAGCCGGCGTCAAATTCACGGCCGCGCCAGTCCCGGAAGGCATTCCCGGCCCTTGGAAAAACCTGGTAGCGGAATCCGTTGACGGCTTGCGCGCTGCGGACGCCGTGACCCAGGAATATCCCGGGTTTCCCACCGACATGCAAGCGCAATACATGGCGCTAATGACCCAAGCCGAAGGTTCTTCGGTGATTTCCGAAACGATTTTTGAGAATCGTTTTACTCACGCTTTGGAACTCGCGCGCATGGGCGCGGACATCCGAGTGGAGGGACGCCGCGCCGTCGTCCGGGGAAAAATGCGGCTGACCGGCGCTAACGTTCAGGCGTCAGACTTGCGCGCCAGCGCGTCTTTGGTGCTCGCGGGTCTAGCCGCTGAAGGCGAAACCGCCATTGACCGTGTGTACCACATCGACCGGGGTTACGAGCGCATCGAGGAGAAGCTGGCAAGGGCCGGAGCCGCGATCACGAGGATCTCGGACTCCTGATCTTTCCGAACGGCGCGTCATCGCGCGCCGTTCGGGATTCGAGTTAACCCAGAGATCGAAGCTCCAGCCTTCGGCAAGCAAAAAGCCGCGCCCTCCTGGTTTCCGCACTAAGGTTATCAACCATCCTGCCTAGCGCCCGCAAGAGAAACCTGGCGGAGGCGTGTAAGGACTCGCCTGCCCAAGCTCATTGGCAAGGGTATTCAGCTTACATCCAAGAATATTGTTGGATATCTCTTGCAGGGTAACGGATGCTTCCGCGACTGCAGTCGCGGCCGCGGCGGCCTGTGTTGCCGCCGTTGCTGCCGCCGCTGCGGCTTGCGCTGCGGATGAAGCCGCGGAGGCGGAGGTTAATGCTGACTGGGCCGTGCTCAAAGCCGAGTTGGCCGTCGAGTTGGAGCTGCCCGCCTTGCCCAAGGCTACTGCGGATAGAATGACTCCCGTCCCCGCTGCCGAAATTTCAACAATTCGCCAGGTTTGGCTGGATCCGCCACCGCCCGCCGGCGGAGCGCCCGCGTTCGGCGCCGGCCCGCCTTGCGGGAATCCCAGGGTCCTGGGCCTGATAACCAACGACTTTCCTTGTGCCAGGTCCACGGCGTGTCCATCTCCCGCCACGCGGAGCCGGCCTTCTTTGGCCGTCACGAAGACCCCTCCGTTCTCCATCGCCACTTCACCGAGCGATTTGTAACCGGCTACCGGACGCACCTCCACTTTTCCCGCCATCACCCGCAGCATTCCGCCCAGCGCGGGATGATAAATGGAGACATTCCCTGATTCCAGCAGCACAGCGATTCCATCCGAACCGCGAAGGAAGCTCACTTCCGATTCGCGGCCAATTGCCATCCGGCTGCCATGTTCCAACGCCACTACTGCCGCCCCATCCTTCACCCGCAAGCGGTCGCCGCTGAAGATGACGCTGTTCGGCAACAAAGCAATCCCGCCAAGGGTCGCATTCAAGCTTCCGGCGACGGAACCGATCGCTGCCGAGCCCGCGCGCACCGCTGAAGGCGCAACCACACCGAAGGTCAAGATCAATCCTACAAACGCGCTGATTTCTTGTTTCCTCATTATCGAACAATCTCCTCTCATCGTCTTACAGGGATAGCCGTCTGCGCCGCGATGATTGCGGCCAACCGGCTAAGTTCGATTGATCTTACCATCGTCCCAGTCATTCGCGGCGATTCTCAGCAGCAACAGGCCGCGAAGGGCCGAAGGTTTTCACGATCACTTCGATCAACGCCTGGGCGCCCGGCGCAACAAACTTGCCTTTTGCTCTAACAATTCCGATCGTCCGTCGCGGCTCCGGCGGGTGAAACTCCAGCAGACCCACTCCCGAATGGCGGTAGTGTTCCCGGGCCATCTCTGGAATGAGCGTGATGCCGGCGCCGGATGCAACCAAGGAAATCAGCGTGTCAAACTGTCCACCCTCGAAGACCACATTGGGATTCACCCGCCCGCGCTTGCAAATCTTCAAGACATCGTCACGAAAACAGTGGCCGTCCTTCAGCAGCAACAACGGCTCGTTAGCGACTTCGCGGAACGTGACTCGTCGCGGCCGCCGTTTCCACACCGCGTGACTTGCGGGTACGGCGAGCAACATGCGGTCCTCCATGAGCGGGCGAGTCGCAAAATCACCGGCGCGAATGGGCACCGTCAGCAGGGCCAGATCCATCTCGCCTTCGGAGAGGCGCGTGAGCAGGGACGCGGTCAAGTCTTCCTGCACCTTCACGGCGATTCCCGGACACGATTCTGCAAATGCCTTCAAGATCCGGGGCAAGAGAAATGGAGCAAGCGTGGGAATGGCTCCCAGCGAAACACTACCTCTTCGCAGGCATTGAATTTCCTGAATTTCCTGCCGCGCTCCTTCCAGTTCCTGCAGGACCCGCGTCGCATGATCCAGGAGCCGCTCACCGAAAGCGGTCAGCGTGACGCGGCGTCCCAAGCGGTTGAAAAGCCGCGCGCCGAGTTCGTCTTCGAGCTTGCGAATCTGCTGGCTCAGCGAGGGCTGCGCCACATGCTCGTGCTCGGCGGCGCGGGTGAATGAGCGGAAACGGGCGACGGCCCGGAAATAGCGCAGTTGGTGAAGCTCCATACTCAATGCCTATCACTTTCATAGTTATCATATATTGGACCTATGGAGTCTTCCAGGATAAATTAGGCGGGATTCAATTAACATCACGAACGAAAAGGAGGCAAGTATGGCAAGAGTTGCACGGGAAGTGGTGCAAAAGGCCGGCGTGGACGTGGATAAGCTTCTGGACATGCTGCTGCGCAACGCCGCTGCTGAACTGACCACTTTCTACTATTACACCATTCTTCGCGTCAACCTGATTGGTCTGGAAGGTGAAGGCCTGAAGGAAATCACCGAAGACGCCCGCATTGAAGACCGCAACCATTTTGAAGTCCTGGTCCCGCGCATTTATGAGCTGGGCGGCAAACTGCCCGACAGCATGAACGCCTTTCACGATATTTCCGCGTGTCCGCCCGCCAATCTTCCCAAAGATCCGACGGACGTTAAGGCCATGTTGCAGGTTCTGGTGGCCGCGGAACGTTGTGCCATCGGCGGCTATACCGCCATTTGCAATATGACGGCGGGCAAGGACCATCGCACCTATGACCTCTCTCTCGCCATCCTCCATGAGGAGATTGAGCACGAGGCGTGGTTCTCCGAGTTCATCGGCGAAGGACCTTCGGGCCACTTCCGCCGGTCGGGCACGGGCTTCGAGCGGAATTCCCCTTACACCGCAAAGTTCATGCATCCTTAGGATTCGGGTCTTTCAGGTTTACCAGTGGGCCGCCCCGCTTCAAATGTGGGCCGGTCCATTGGGCGACTTGAAGGACACCCGCCGCGCATGTTACCTCCGTTCCTCCGGTGAAGCTTTAAACCTTCATCCCTCTGCCCGCAGGTCTCGCGCTTTCCAAAAGCTCGCGCAGAGCTTCCACCGCTCCTCCCGGATGGTCAAACACGGCTGATCCGGCCACAAGAACGTTGGCGCCCGCCTCCACCACAAGGGGAGCCGTCCTTACTGAGATACCGCCGTCTACTTCCACTTCGATATCGAGTTCGAGCTCAGTAATCATACGGCGAACCTGGCGAATCTTGGGCAACGTCTCTGGAATGAACTGCTGTCCGCCAAAACCTGGATTCACCGTCATTACCAAGACGAGTTGCAACATCGGTAGAATTTCCGAAAGCAGGATGGCCGGCGTCGAAGGATTCAGCGCCACGCCCGCCTTTTTGCCGAAGGCATGAATTTGCTGGATGGCGCGGTGAAGATGAGGAGTGGCCTCCTGATGAATGATGATGGTGTCAGCGCCGGCTTGTGCGGTATTCTCGATGAAATCCTCGGGCGGCTGGACCATCAAGTGAGCCTCCAAGGTGAGTTGCGTCAAGGGGCGAAGGCATTCGATGGCCACTCCGCCAAAGGTGATGTTGGGCACAAACCTGCCGTCCATCACATCAATCTGCACACGGTCTGCGCCCGCTGCCTCGACGCGAAGGACGTCCGCACCCAGGCGCATAAAATCAGCGGAGAGAATCGACGGCGCAATTTTAATCAATGAACACCCTTGCCGCACGAATCCCCGATGGGCAGGTTCACTCATGGGTCGTTGCGGTCCCGAATTTTCCCCTCACCCGGCGCTTCGCTCACCCTCTCCCGGAGGGAGACGTGCGTGATTCAGAATGAGAGCTGTATTGAGCAATACCCATCGGAGAATTGTTCCGCCACCTAAATCAGCCGCGCTGCGTCAGCGTCAAGATACCAGCGCACCTGGCCGTTCGCTGGATGAATCCCTTGTGACGGAAACTGCGCCGCTCCCTGCTCTGGGCGCAGCACCTTTTGAAGCGTTTCCGCCTTGTCCGCGCCCGCCACCAGGAAGACCAATTCTGCGGCGGCATTGAGCACGGGAAAAGTGAGCGTCAATCGATTCATGTGGAATTTTTCGACAAAGTTGGAGGTCACCCAGAGTTTCATTTCGGTCAGCGCCTTCGATCCCAGAAAGAGGGATGCCGTGTGACCGTCACTCCCCATGCCCAGCAGGATTAGATCGAACCGGGGAAACTGGCCGGGCGCGGGTTGCAGAACTTGGGCCAACTCGTTGGCGTAATCGCAGGCGGCTTGGTCGAGATCGGGCTGCTCTGCCGCCATGCGATGAAAATGTGCTTTGGCGGCAGGAACCCGGTCCAGCCATGCTTCGCGGATCATGCGGAAGTTGCTTTCCGGATGGTCCGGAGGAACACACCGCTCATCCACTTGAAAGAGGTGAGTGTGCTCCCAAGGCAATTGCGCTGAGATGGCATCGGTGGCCAGAAGCTGGTAAAGCCGCCGCGGCGTGTTGCCGCCCGAAAGAGCAAGGCTGAAGATCTTCCCAGTCGCAACCTTGGCGCAAGCCCGCGTCACGACCAGGCTGGCGGCGGCTTCGCTCATGTCTTCGAGACCGGTAAAACGGCGGATTTTAGGCGGGTTAATCATAAACAAAAAGGGATGTGTTAGCCCAAATGCCACTTACGTCCATCGCGCTCAATGAAACTGTCGGCAGCGGGCGGCCCCCAGGTGTCCGCCTCGTAAAAATATAGGCCCTTTTTCCCATCCTCTTTCCAACGGTCGAGAATGGGCGTGATCAATTGCCAGCTTAGATCGACAAAATCGTCGCGCGTGAAAAGCATGGGATCACCCAACATACAATCGAGGAGCAGCGTTTCATACGCAGTGGTCGGAGGCGCCTCACCGAAGGCCTTATCGTATTGGAAGTCCATGGCCACGGGGCGAATCTGCATGGTGGTGCCGGGAATCTTGGCGTTGAAATTCAGGGATATTCCCTCATCTGGCTGAATATGGACGGTCAGCACATTGGGCTCAATGGCGCGGGTCAAAATACCCTGGAAAAGCAAGTGCGGGGCGCGGCGGAATTGGATGGCAATCTCGGAAACACGGCTGGCAAGGCGCTTGCCGGAACGGACATAGAACGGAACATCCGCCCACCGCCAGTTATCAATGTAAAGCTTGAGAGCGGCGAAAGTCTCCGTGGTGGATTGGGGAGAAACCTTGGGCTCAGCGCGGTAGGAAGGAAGTTTTTTCCCGTCCGCCCAGCCCTCCACGTACTGCCCGCGCACGGCAAAATCATTTAGTTGATCGAGCGGGATGGGACGCACGGCTCGCATGGCCTTGGCCTTCTCATCACGCACGGCGGTGGCCTCAAACATGGCGGGCGGCTCCATCGCCACCAGGCTCATCAGGGAGAGCACGTGATTCTGGATCATGTCACGCAACAGACCGGCTTCCTCATAATACGACCCGCGATTTTCAATGCCGATCTCTTCGGCGACTGTGATCTGGACATGGTCGATGTAGCGACGATTCCACACGGGTTCAAAAATGCCGTTGCCGAAGCGGAATACCAAAAGGTTCTGCACCGTTTCTTTGCCCAAGTAGTGGTCGATGCGGAAGATTTGGTCTTCTTTGAACACACCGGTGAGTGTGCGGTTCAGTTCTCGCGAACTTTCGAGGTCCCTGCCGAAAGGCTTCTCCACTACAATGCGGGTCCAAGTGCAGCCATCCTCCTTCGGGGTGGAAAGATCCGCGGCGCCAAGATGGTTGATGATGACCGGAAAAAAGCTCGGAGGCGTAGCGAGATAAAACAGCCGGTTTCCACAAGTGCCGCGATCCTTGTCCAACTGGTCAAGAAGCTTTTTGAGTTGGTCGTATGCAGCGGAATCGCCGAAATCGTCGGAAATGTAGTGCACGCCCTTGGTAAAGGCTTCAACGGATTCATTGTGCTCGGAAGAGAGATTCAGGTATTTTTTGACGGCTTCCCGCATTTTGTCGCGGAATGTATCATCCGTGTAAGACGTCTTGGCGCAACCGATCACGGAGAAGCCTGACGGGAGCAACTGCTGGCGAGCCAGGTAATAAAGCGCAGGAATTAGCTTCCTTTCCGTCAGATCGCCCGAAGCGCCAAATATGACCATGACGCACGGCTCGGGAACTCGCCCTTGGCGAGGCGGCACCTTGGTAGACCCTGACAAGACCGTGGCTTCTGCCATAGAAATCAGTCCTCTCTCTGTACGATCTGGGATTGCTGCAATAAATTCCGGCTCCTGGCCGGAATGTCCAAATTGAACTCAGACCTAAAGTAAAGCACTCCAATTCAATAATTTACGAGAGTATATCTGGGAAATCAGCGTACTAGAACTCTTCTCGAAATTGACATGGTTGTGTGCTTCTTGTGCGTCGATAATTCTTGCCAATCTTTTGTTTTCAATTACATGTCTGGCTCTCTCTTTCATTTTTAGTGTTTTTTGGGCCATCCGCCACCCGTAGTGACAACTGTTATTCGTGTATTTCTAGATCCAAACTCCGTCCCAGCAGTGTGTCTGAAATGGTCCAGGCTTGCGAAATCAAGTAGCCCATTCTAGCCCCAAAAACCCTCCCGAACTGAGAAAGACTGGACGAAGCAAAGCCACTGGGCGTCTTATAATCATCTTAAACTATTGATTCTAAACAAATTAATTGGATTTGGTCCTGATATCGACGTATCTTACTTATAATACAAGGGTTATCGATCATTAATGGCTTTGATTAATGGCTTTGGATGGGTTTAGTCCTCGAGTCTTCCTTTGTTTTCAATCGAGTTTGGGTTTGCTTCGAAAATAATTCTTTTCTTGTGCAATTCGCTGCTTCCCCACCGCCTCGTCGTGGATTGCCGCTTTCGCAGGAATGACGGTTTGCCATCCTCTGGATTCCCGTATTTGGGGGAGTGTCTGCTTACCATAATCTCGATTCCCGCGTTTCAGGGAGTGTGGCGACCTACCATACCTTGGGTTCCCGTTTTCGCGGGAATGACGGATTCCAATATTCCAGATTCACACTTCTCGCTTCCCCACGTTGGGGAAGTAACAACAAAAGGCGGAATTTAACCTTAGAGGCGCTAAGATCCAGCTACCTCATCCCTGCAACATTTCATGGGCTTTGGCCACGACGTTCGCTGCGGTGAAGCCGAACTTCTCCGCAAGTATCTTATAGGGCGCCGACGCTCCGAAGCGGGTCATGCCGATGACCTTCCCTTTGGGCCCCACGTAGCGCTCCCAACCGAAAGGCGATGCCGCTTCGACGGCAAGTCTCAACTCGCATTCGGCGGGGAAGACCGATTGCCGGTACGCTTCGGACTGCTTTTCAAACAGGTCCCAGCTCGGCATACTCACGACCCGCGCGGCACGCCCTTCGCTCACCAGCTTCTCATAAGCCTCAATGGCCACTACGACTTCCGATCCTGAAGCAATCAACAGAATCCCCGGCCCTTCGCCCTGTGACTCGGCAAGGACGTAAGCGCCGCGCTCCAAGCCATCCGCCGAGGCGTACTTGGCGCGGTCAATGATGGGAAGCGTCTGGCGGGTAAGCGCGAGCAGGACAGGGCCACCTCGATGCTCAATTGCAACCCGCCATGCGGCGGCGGTTTCATTGGCGTCAGCGGGGCGCATGAAACACAAGTTGGGAATGGCGCGGAGCGAGGGAATGTGTTCAATGGGCTGGTGCGTCGGCCCATCTTCCCCAAGAAAGATACTGTCATGCGAATAGTAGAAGATGGTGTGGATTTCCATGAGCGCCGCTAAGCGGATGGTGGGACGCATGAAATCTGAAAACGTCATGTAAGTCCCGCCATAGGGAATCAACCCACTCACGGCCAGGCCGTTCAAAATGGCGCCCATGCCGTGCTCGCGCACGCCATAATGCACATTGCGGCCGGCATAATTGCCCTTCTCAAAGTCACCGGCGCCCTTGATCTGGGTGTTATTGGAACTGGTCAGGTCCGCAGATCCTGCGATCAGGGTGGGCAGAGACGGAGCAATCGCATTTACCACCTTAGCGGAAGCCTGGCGCGTAGCAAGCATCCCATCCGAGGGCTTGAACGAAGGGATTTTGGATTTCCATCCTTGGGGGAGTTCACCTTGCACATAACGGTCAAATTCCGCAGCCAGTTCCGGGTAGGCGTCTCTATAAGCTTCAAAACGCGTTGTCCAATCTGATTCCCACCTTTTGCCCCGCTCGACAGCTTCCCGGAAATGGATTAGGGCTTCCGGCGGGATATAGAAAGGCGGATCAAGCGGCCATCCTAAATTCTGCTTGGTGAGCTTCACCTCTTCTACGCCGAGCGGCTCACCGTGGACTTCCGCCGTGTCATGCTTATTGGGACTGCCATAGCCGATGTGAGTCCTCACGCAAATAAATGACGGACGTCCTTTTTCGGCGTGGGCGCGATCGATGGCGGTGGCCACGGCTTCCAAGTCATTCCCATCCGGCAGCCTTTGCACAAACCACTGATAGGCCTCAAAGCGCTTGCAGCGGTCTTCCGTGAAAGCGAGTTCAGTATTCCCATCGATAGAAATGTGGTTGTTGTCGTAGAGATAAATCAGGTTATCAAGTCCCAGATGTCCCGCCAGCGACGCCGCCTCCGAAGCGACGCCTTCCATCAAATCACCGTCGCTGACGATGGCATAGACCTTATAATCCAGGATTTCGTGGCCGGGACGGTTGAAATGGGCGGCCAAATGTTTCTGAGCCACGGCCATGCCGACGCCGTTGCCAAATCCCTGACCAAGCGGACCGGTGGTGGTTTCAACGCCGGGAGTGAGGCCGTACTCGGGGTGGCCGGGCGTTTTGCTTCCCCATTGACGGAATTGCTTCAATTCGTCGAGCGGCAGATCATACCCCGTCAAGTGCAGGAGGCTATAAAGCAACATACAGCCGTGGCCGGCGGAAAGAACGAAACGGTCGCGATTGGGCCACTTCGGGTTGGTAGGGCTGTGCCGGAGGTATCGCGTCCAGAGGACGTAGGCCATGGCGGCGGCGCCCATCGGCAGACCAGGATGCCCTGAATTAGCTTTCTGGACGGCATCGATGGCCAGGCAGCGGATAGTATTGATCGAAAGCTGGTCAAGAACGCTGGAAGCAGATGAACCGGTTTGGGCCAGTGTTTGAGTGCTCAATTCAGTCCTCCTTCATGATTTGCGCGGCAAGGTTTCAATTTTGAGGGCGACTCGGAGGCGCAAGGCTCCTGCCGTTGCGCGCCGGGATTCATAATACCGGACGCATCCGGACAAAAACTTATTATATCCTCTCCTCATCCCACGAGGCGAACTCTGTGACGTTTTCGTAGTGGGTCAGTTTGCTGTAGCGGCGCTCTATGAGCGCCGCTACACTAAATTGCGCCACTATCCTCCACCCTTATCGATGTTCTGTTATCCTGATAAGTTCTACAATTCGCCAAACGTTGAGGAACGAATTCCATGAGCAAACAACATCTGGGCATCATCGGTCTGGGAGTTATGGGAAGCAACCTGGCCTTTAATGCGGAGAGCAAAGGGTTTTCTGCGGCGGGATACGACTTGAGCGCGGACAAGGTGCAACATTTCGCCGCGCTGGGCGCCGGAAAGAACGTGGTGGCTGCCAAGACGCTCCCAGATTTCGTGAATTCATTGGAAGAGCCGAGACGCATCCTGATGATGGTACCGGCGGGCGCGCCCGTGGACGCCGTGTTACGCGACCTGAAGCCGCATCTGAAGGCCGAAGACATCGTGATCGACGGCGGAAACTCCTACTTCAAGGATACGGAGCGCCGCGTGAAGGAACTGGAAGGCGGCGGGCTGCGGTTCTTTGGAATGGGGGTGAGCGGCGGTGAGGAGGGCGCGCTCCACGGCCCCAGTCTGATGCCGGGCGGTCATGAAGATTCTTACAAGCACCTGGAAGCAGTGCTCACCAGGATGGCGGCGCAAACCGAGGATGGCGCCTGCTGCACGTGGCTCGGACCGCGCAGCGCCGGGCACTACGTGAAGATGGTCCACAACGGCATCGAGTATGGGATCATGCAGGCGCTTTGCGAGGTCTACGATCTGTTCAAGACCGGGTTGGGGCTTTCCGCGCAAGAGGTCCGTGACGCTTTTGGCGAATGGAGCCAGGCCGAGCTTGGGTCATTCCTTGTTGAAATCAGCGCGCTGGTGCTGAACAAGATTGATCCTGAAACCAAGCAGCCGCTGGTGGACCTGATTCTGGATGAAGGAGAGCAAAAAGGCACCGGAAAGTGGACGGCACAAGACGCCCTGGACCTGGGCGTAGCCGTTCCCACACTGACCACAGCAGTTTGTTCCCGGATTCTTTCCGGACAGAAGGATGAGCGCGTGGCGGCTTCCGCAATTCTGGTGGGTCCGTCATCGAAATTTTCCGGCCCGAAGGCGGACCTGATTGGGAAGGTGCGGCATTCGCTGGGGGTGGCGATGGTGGTGTGCTACGCGCAAGGATTTGAGCAGCTTCGCGTGGCTTCGGCGGAGTATAGCTACAATCTGAAACTGCCCGAGATTGCCAGGATCTGGAAGGGCGGCTGCATCATCCGCTCCAAAATGCTCGATCCCATCGCGGCCGCCTTCCGCGCCAATCCCGGGCTGAAAAATCTGTTGCTGGATGCTTATTTCAGCCGCCTGGTGAATGAACAGGCGGCAAGCCTTCGCGAGGTGGTAAAGATATCCGCTGATCTGGGTATTCCCTGCCCGGCCATGGCTGCTTCACTCGCCTACATTGATAGCTACCGCCAGAAACGGCTGCCCGCCAATTTCTTGCAGGCCCTGCGAGATTGCTTTGGGGCGCATACCTATCGCAGGACGGATAAGCCGGGCGTCTTTCATACGGATTGGAAGGCGTGAGCCAGCACCGGCTGCCCATTGCAAAACTTGGGCCTTTGCGAACACCTTGGGACTGCATGGATGCCAGATTTCATACACGGCGACAGAATTTGGGTAGTGTCTCAGTTTGCTTGCTGTAGCGGCGCTCTATGAGCGCCGGAAGGTGTTGATAAATAAAATTCGGCGCTCATAGAGCGCCGCTACAGCAAGCAAACTGAGACACCGCCAGAATCGGGCGCCGCAAAGCTTCCTTCACTTCAAGGGTGAAAGCCACGGAGAATTGATGACGTGCAGCGCAACAACGACCATGCAAGCCCAAGCCGCATGACGGCCAAACGTCCTTTCCGCACGTGACCGCCAGAAGTAATAGGCTAGGCATGCCATGATGAATCCCAGCTCGAAAAGCCACCCGCCGCGCGGCCATCGCCGCCAGATGCCGAGTCCCATATGAATGCTCGCACCGGGCCACAAGGCCAGGTCCGGTGGATGCATGAAGAAATCCAGAACGAAGTGAGAAAAGACGGCGCATCCGAGCGCCAGGTGGACACCCCAGTCGCGGCCGTGGAACACGGACGCGAACAGGACTGACCAGACAACCGCCATCAGTAATGAGTGGGACCAGTCGATGTAGTCCAAGGCAAATCCGGGTGAAGTCCCCGGAGTCATGTGGACGCGTTCAATGCCCGCCATCACACACACTCCAAACAGGAGATCAAGGAAAACGGCCCCGGTTAACAGTCCCGCTGTAGGCGCGTCTGGCTTGCGGGCCTTGATGGCCAGCCCCGCCGCAAAGTGACCGGCATACATCAGCGAATCTTCCTAGCTTCACGGTGCCGCCTGGAATGCTCGCCGGGGGCGCGATCCAGCCATGCCAAAAGCGGCACGGGCAACGCAAAACTCAGGAAAACAAGAATCGCAAATCGCAAACTGGTCATCATGAATACCGTGGCGTTGCCAGAAGGCTACCTTCCTGAAGCCGCTGTGCTGGGGTGCGTGGTGTGATGATGCCGCTTCCTCCGTGAGCGATGGGAAGAAGCTCTCTTTTTCGAGGTTCCGGTTTTCGCTACCGACTTCTTTTCCATTTCCTTCCGTTTTCGAACATTCCGGCCTTGAAACTGCGGTAAGACGTTTTTCATGGACGTGGCTTGAGGCCGCAGCCCGTGCATGGCAAAACCCAGTTGATTCTGGCAATTGGTAAGATCCGTCAGATACATCTGGACGGCTTGATCGTGGTGCGTGAAGAGAAAAGTCAAGTAAGGGAGAAGATCGTCCTCTTGCGCCCGCAGGCCGCTCGCCGCTTTCTGATAATTCGCCGCAGCCCGAGGGCTTTCGTACTGCGCCACTCGCAGGATCACACCTTCAAGCGGCTCCAGCACGCGGTCAATCGAGACGTAGGTTTGAAAGCCCGAATTCAGGTCAGTGGGGTGTTCGGAAAAGAGAGATCTCCATCGCTCAAGGTTTGCAAGACTCTTCAAGAGATCCTGCCGCGAGGCGTTGAAGGCATTTTCCCCGGCGGCGGGCGCCTTCCATTTTTCCGGCTGTTCCTGACTCAATAAGTCCTTAATCCGAAAAGCAGGAACATAGACGCTGTAGAGCAGTTGCTTCACTTGCGGCGCACTGAGGGGCGGCGGCTGCGTGATGACCGAGGTTAGAGGCTTGATGTTAGGCTGAGCTTTTATCACCTCGGTCTCAAGAGCTGGGCCTCCGCCCGGAGCTTTCGCTGCCGGCGAGAGCAACTCCTTCATGCGTGCTTCCATTTCCGTAATGTAAGGCTTGAGTTGGTCCGCAACACGGGCCAAGTCCTGAGACGCCCGCAGAAATTGATTGCCTGCTGCAGAGCCCTGGTACGTAACGACAGCGGCGCCGATGGAAGCCACCACGGGTTGCAGGCTCTCGACGGCCGCTTGTGCCTTCTGCCCGTCCGCCAGATTATCCAGATGGTAATAAAACTGGTAGCGCCATCTTTCAAGGTCCTGAACCTTCTGTTGCGCCGAACTGATCGACTGATCGATATTCTGATGTTCCGCATCGGTCGTCTTCCAGAATGTGGTTTGCAGCGTACCCATCAGATCCTTAATTCTGGACTCAGTAAGAAAGAGTTTGTCCAGGAGAGCCTTGGCCTGACCGGGCGTCATGGTTGAGGCGCTGGAGGGCGGAGGTGAAACTCCTGCGCTGCCCCCAGGTGGGTTGGCCACAGAACGAGTGGGACTAGCGGGTTCAGGCGTGGGTTGCGCCGCAGGCTCAACGGCCGGAACCGATGGCGGCGGTGAGGACAAGTTCTCCTCGCTGGCTGGGGGGTTCAAAACCTGCGGTTGGAGCCGATCCGCTACTTGCTCCAGGTCCTGCGAGGCTTCCAGAAACTGGCGGCCTGCCGCCGGGCCCTGGTGCTGGAGTGCGGCAGTCCCGATCGAAGCCACGACCGGTTCCAAACTCTTGATGGCCGCTCGTATCTTCTGCGCATCCGCGTGATTATCCAGGTGGTAGTAGTACTGGTAACGCCATTTTTCAAGATCCTGAAGCCTCTGCTGCGCCAAACTGATCGATTGATTAATCTCCTGGCGTTCCGTGTCCGTGATCTTCCATGATGTGGTTTGCAGCGTACCGAGCAGGTCCTTGATCCTGGACTCTGCGAGGAAGAGTTTATCAAGAACCGGTTTGACTTGCTCCAGGTTTATTAAGGTGGGAGTGGGGTCCGAAGCTGGAGCGGCGCTAGTGGATTCCGACGGCTTGGAGACTGGCGAAGTTGGAGCGGATGATTGAGACCCAGGCGGCGTGGCGGGGCGGGCCGGTTGCCCGGCTTGCGGGCCATGAACCGCTAGAGTTCTACCCTTGGCCGCTCCTGCGAGACCCAGCAACCAAACTGCAATCAGGCAAGCTCCCGCCCGCGATAAAATAAATATACGTGCCTTCATCACTCCTCTTCACAACATTATGATGCGCGAAGCAAGAATGACAAGGTTTAATTGGACTCGTCTACAAATTTCTTCAAAGCCTGGCGGGACTCGTCACTGAGGTCTAGGAATTCAACGCCAATCCCCCGGCCATCGACCGAGTAAATAACACGGCACCGGCAACTGACGGGCTGTCGATCCTCGCCGATTGCAAAGGTCGCAATTCCCTCAGAAGATTCCGTAATTTCACTCTGCGGGAAAGTTGAAAGGCCTCCGGGACTGATGTCCTTTGCGACCAGCACATACTCCCGGCCGGAAAACTCCATGGCGACGTCGGATTCGATCTCAGCGCGCGCGTGTTTGCGGCGATCCGAATCAAATTCAAGCTGGTTGGGAGTATTGAATTCGCTCATGTCTCAAGTTTTGTCATGCCTGGAGTTTTGGGGTCATCGGTCTGTGAAGCCCAACGCAAATTGGCACTCCCTTACCGCGGTTGATCAGTCCAAAAGCAAAAGCCCCTTTCGATATCCTTCGTGAGCCATGCTATCACGCTCTGCGAAGAAATCGAAAGGGGTTTAGTCTACGGTAGTGGCGCGATTTGTTTGCGTAGCGGCGCTGCCTAGTCTACGAGAAGGTTTATCCCGGAAGAAACAAGTTATGCTGGTTCGATTACCTTTGAACAGCGCCGGCCGTTACGCTGCGGGCTGCTGCGCCGATTCCGGCTTCGACAATGGCTCCATGTTCTTCCTTGGTAAATTTCAGTTTCGAGCCACATTCGTCCAAATCCACCGTGACCAAGTCACCCAGTTCGATCTGCGAGGTGGCGAGCAAATTGGAAACCGGGAACACCAGGTGGCGTTCAATGGCCCGCTTCAGGTGGCGGGCGCCGGATTTGGCATCGGTTCCCTCTTCAAGCATGAACTCCCGCGCCGCGTCTGTGCATTGAAAGATGAAGTGCCTCCGTTCATTCGCGGCCAAAATGCGCTCTTGCACGCGTTCCAGCTCGATATCAAGAATTTCATCAAGGTGGTGCTTTTGCAGCGAACGGAAGACGATGATCTTGTCGATGCGGTTCATAAACTCCGAGGAGAATTTGCGGCGAGCCGCCTCCGAGGCGACGCGGTAAATCTTCTGATCCAGATCATCTCCGTGGGCCATGGCTTCGGAGTTGAATCCCATGCCCCCTTCCAGAAGATGCGCCATCTCTTTTGACCCGAGGTTCGAAGTAAGGAAAATCATGGCCCGGGAAAAATCCACGCGGCGGTTGTCGCCCAACGTCAGCGTGGCCTTGTCCAGAATACCGAGCAGCAACTGCCAAAGCGAGTCACTAGCCTTCTCAATTTCGTCGAGGAGCACCAGCGAAACCCGCAACTCGCTGGTGTGGTACTGGTCAAGAGCTTCCTGAGTGATCATGGGATGGGTCTCGCGATGACCCAGGTATCCGGGAGGGGATCCGATCAACTTCGAAATCTCGTGGCTGTGCTGGAACTCTGCGCAATCGACCTTCAACACGGCGTGAGCGTCGCCGAACATCGACTCCGCTGCGGCCTCCACCAGCCGGGTCTTGCCTGACCCGGTGGGGCCGAGCAACAGCAGATTCGCAAGCGGACGGCTCGGCGCGGAAAGCCCTGCTTTGAACACCTGGAAGACACGGGCCAAGCGGCGGATGGCGCGGTTCTGTCCTACGACACGCCGGCGCAATTCACTCTCAAAAGTCTCAACCTCCGGGCTCTGCCGCGAAGGGTCCAGAGTCATCACGGGTCTTGACATCGACTGCCTCCTCTTACAGCACGTCCGTGCCGTTACACCTGCTCTATATGCAAGACGCTTGCCATTTCCCCCGATCCATGAGGTTTTTCCCCGGACCGGACGAATTTGCGCAAGAGAGGCAGAAAGGTACGAACTCATTTTGGCTGTTGAGGAGAGCACCGGGATTTTCCCGTGGCGCCCAAACGTCTGGAATTCACTTTGCATTAACCAGTTATGTAAAGAATTTCCAAGTGTATGGAGAAACCGGTATCCCTTTTCCTATTATGATGAAATCTCTTTCTCTGTACTCAGGCGTCGAACCAGGCGAGAAACCATTAAAAAGGTCTAAACAACCCACCTCGTGCGGGCCCCTACTTTTACCGGCAGCCTGTTTCCGGAATCAAGAATATCGCCAGCGAGGCCCTCCGCATAAGAGATTCCTCGTCCCGGCTCCATAAAAAATGTTTACAACCCGCCTGTCTCGCTCGCCGAGGCAGAATTAACCCCACAATATTTACCGAAACAACCTCCCCAATTCCCAAAACGGGAAATTGAGATGGATAACGGCATTCAGCTTCGCGCTAACCCGGATTACTCACGAAGCTCCCTCGATTGCCGTTTCGGTCATGCCGAATTGCTTTCTTCCACCTCCGAAAAAAAGTGGAAGTAAAGATAGATGTTGATGGCCATGACGCCGGCATAGACGTAAAAGGGCAAGCCAATATCCGAAATATCAAACAGATAGCCGGTGAGAGAAATTGCTCCAGACGAAGCAGCCAAGCGCGCCACCTGATTGATTCCCAACGCGCGCCCCACTTCAGTTTGATCGACCATTACGACCATGGCATTCTGTTGGACCGGCAAAGCTGCAACCCGCAGTGCCGGGGTCAGGAAATAGATCGCCAGGGCAAGGCTCAGGTAATGACTGAGCGGCAACAGCGCTAATAGCAAAGCTCCCAATCCGCGGGTGTAGGCAATACTCTTCACAAAACCAAAGTGACGCTCCAGTCTGGGCGCCGCCAGAATGGCAAATGCGCCGAGCGTTCCGCTGATAAAGCCGTAAACAGACATTTGTGATTTGGGGACGCCGTAAACAAGGACGAAAAAAGGAATCAGAAAAGGTGTGATGAGGCCCTGGCTGAATCCGTTCAACGCTCCTGTCAAAGTAAATTTACCGATCACTCGCTTGCTGCTGAGGCGGCGTGTCTCTCCGCGCGTCTCTTTCAGGCGAATGGGCCACATGAAGGCCAGGCCGGCAAACGAAATGATGGTGGCCGCGAGGAAAATATCCCTCACCGTGAAAAGGCGGGCCATCAGCGCCCCGACCGCAGCGAAGGCGCCGCTCATGAAGGTGAAAACTGAAAAGTAAAAGGTTCGCTCCTCGAGCGAAGTAAGTCTGGTGAGGACGACCATTTGGATGGGCTGCGCCGCTCCGCCCACGCCGCCCCCCATCAAGGAACCCGTAGCAGAGTAGCCGCCAATCGCAGTCGCCAGAAACAGCACCCACAGTTTCACCGACAGAAAGACCAGCAATGAACTGGCTGGAAACATCAGCGCCACCAAAGCCAACGTCTTCTTCTGGCCCCAAATGTCCGCCATGAATCCGAACAACAGGCCAAATCCAGCGGTAGCGACCGCGGCAACGGTGTAGAGCAACCCTAGGGTCAAAGCCGAACGATGAAGGGTGGTCAAAACCAGGTACGGAAAAGCCAGCGTAATCATACCGGCCGAAATGCTGCGGGAAGTCCTGAAGATAGCTAGAAGGAACAAATACCAGTGACGCCTCGCCATCGGCCTCCATGATTCCCGCTATGACAGAAAGACAAGAAAATATAGCGGATGGTTAGTGGTGCTGTTTCGCTCCTACCGCAAACTGCCCCGTTACCTCCGAATTACTCTGAAAAATATCCGCCGGCGCTACCTGTCATGGGATTCATCAAGCAGGGACTGGGCTAGGGACAGCGCCTCCGCTAGGCGCGATTCGTCCAGACCTCCGCCTTGCGCGAAATTTTTCGCGCCGCCTCCTTTGCCGCCGCATCGGCTGAGCGTCTGGCGCATCAGCGCGCCGAGGTCGGCCGTTCCACCAGCGGACTGGGAGAAGAACAACGCTGCGGACTGGCCTCTTACGCCGATCAACGCCACGCTCGAATTGAGATGTGCGACGGCATGAGCCAACGTCTTTGCCTCCTGAGCATCCCCGGCTTCGAAAACCCGTTGAAGCACTTTCCGACCGTTTTTAAGCACCGCCTCTGCCCACCACTTTTCAGCTTCAGCCTCAGAAATGCGCGTGGTGAGCTTTTCGTTCAAGCGGAGAGCGCGGCGCAGATCTTCAGCCTGCCGCGAGGCAAGGGTGGGAACGTTTTCAAACGGGGCTGAAAAGAGCCGCACTGTTTCCTCAAGAGTGTGAAAGTCGCGCCGCACCGCAGCCAGAGCACGGCCGCCGCATACAAACTCGACGCGCATATGACCTTTCATCCGCTCCACTTTACGGACAACTACCAGACCGATGGCTCCCGTACGCCGAACATGCGTGCCGCCACAGGCGGAAAGATCAAAATCCGCAACCTGAATTAGCCGGACCTCACCTTGGCGCTGCGAGGGCTTGCGCAAGCCCATGTCCGCCGTTTCCCTGGAATCACGGAAAAGGATTTCCACAGGGCGGTCCTCAAAGATCACTTCATTCGCCAGTGTCTCTGCAGATTCGATCTGGCGAGGGCCAAGACGGTCCGAATCAAGGTCAATCGAGGACACTTCTGAACCCATATGGAAAGAGACCGTCTTGTAACCTCCAGTCCGCTCGAAAGCGGCGGATAGCACGTGTTGGCCAGTATGCTGTTGCATGTGGTCAAACCGCCGGCCCCAATCGATGATTCCCTTCACCGTTTCATCCTTTGGCTTGCTCTCAACAATATGCGCAATTCCATCCTCCTCATCGATCACGTCCAGAACGCGCACATCCCCTAACAGGCCACGGTCTCCGGGCTGACCGCCAGATTCCGGATAGAATGCTGTGCGATCCAAATAAAGACGCACGCCAGTTGGACCGGGCGAGTCCCCCATAATTCTGGCTTCGAATTCTCTCAGGTAGCAGTCCTTGTAATAAAGACGTTCCGTCTTGGACATAGCAGCCTTGCTCAAATGCCACCGGCCTTAACCCGGCGGAGGACGCGGACTGTAAGCTTGCACTCTTGCCCGCGGACAGTGGGGGTTTTCCTCAAGCTCGAAGCTCGAACCGCGGTCTACCCAGCCGCCGGAGCATCAATTCTTGACTAGCATCTCCATCACTTCAAGATACTTGTAAGCGCTGCCCGTAAGAAAGAGGACAATCGTTTCCGTTCCAGAAAGAATTCCATCTGCCAACAGACGGTCCAACGCAGCAATCGTCGCGCCGCCTTCCGGCGCAGTCAGCACTCCTTCGGTTTCTGCGAGACGGCGCGTCGAGGCCAGCATGTCATCGTCCATCACGGCGACGGCTGCTCCCCGGCTTTCGCGCAGGGCGCGAAGGATCAAGAAATCGCCGACCGCGGAGGGCACGCGCAAGCCGGAGGCTACCGTTGTGGGCTTTTGCCATTCCTCCGCGCGCTCGGTCTCCTGATTAAAAGCACGCACTATCGGTGCACAACCGGAAGACTGAACGGCAAACATGCGCGGGCGGCCGCCAATCCATCCAAGTTGCTGCATTTCCTCGAACGCCTTCCACATTCCCACCAGCCCTGTGCCGCCACCGGTGGGATAGATCATGGCCTCGGGGATCTCGCCGCCTAACTGCTCAAACACTTCATAGGCCATGGTCTTCTTACCTTCTACGCGATAGGGCTCCTTGAGGGTCGAAACGTCAAACCATTCGTGCATGTCCAGCTCTTCGCGCATGACGCGGCCACAGTCCTTGATGCTTCCCTCCACCAAGGTCACCTTGGCGCCGAGAATGGGACATTCCAGGCGATTGACCAGCGGCGTCCCTTGCGGAACATAAATACGGGCTTCCATCCCGGCTCGAGCCGCATAAGCGGCCATTGCTCCCCCTGCGTTTCCTGCCGACGGCACTGCAACTTTGCGGATGCCGAGCTCCTTTGCCATGCTGATGGCTGCGGTCATGCCCCGCGCCTTGAAAGAGCCGGTGGGATTGACGCCTTCATCCTTGAGGTAAAGATTCGGCACGCCCATTTCCTCGCCCAACCGCGGCGCATGTAGCAAAGGAGTAAATCCTTCACCCAGGCTGACGATATTGCTCTCCTCACGCACCGGCATAACCTCACGGTATCGCCAGAGGTTTGGCGCGCGCCCCAGGAGAGAATTCCGAGTCATGGATCGCGCCGCTTGAGCGAGGTCATACCGCGCAAACAGCGGCGACCCGCATTCGCAGAGGTTATAAACCTTACCGGCTGGATAGGTCCGGCTACAACGCGCGCATTCAAGATGGGTCAGTGTGGACATAAGCCAAAAAGTTTAGCAGAGATGGAGAATAAATGGGGAGAGGCAATGCGGCCGCGCAGCCGCCGGCCGCCTGTTCCTGGTATTACCTCTGTTAAACTGGAAGCAGCTATGCTAATCCGACTCATCGCCATTGACCTGGACGGGACGCTCCTGAACAGCCGTAACGAAATCTCGGGCGAAAACCTCAAAGCCCTCACCGCTGCGTACCAGGTCGGCGTAGAGGTGGCGGTCGTGACCGGCCGGCGCTTCCATTCAGCACGCCCTTTCGTCGAGCAAATTCCCTTCCCTGTCACCATCATCTCCTCCAATGGAGCGCGCATCGGAAACACGTCCGGCGAGGTCTACCATCGGAACTTTCTCCCCGCAGATTTGGCCCGGAAGGTGATTGCAGCCGCTGCGGCCTATCGCCCTTACGCCGTGGCCATCTTCGACCGTTCCGGACGCGGCCAGGTGATGATGCAGGTTGGCGCTTCGCACGAAGGTCCGCTTGCCTGGTACTTGCGCAACAATCCGGATTCCCTGGAACTGGTTCCGGACCTTGTCACAGCCATTGCCTGCGATCCAATTCATGTGACCTTTGGCGGGCCGCCACCCGCCATTGAGCCATTGGAAGCCTTCCTGCATGGCTCAGGCTTCTCAGCCGAAGTCTACTTGACGTGGACGAAATACCTCACACGCAATGTCTCCCTGCTCGACGTCATGAACCGCGCCTGTTCCAAAGGAAGCGCCCTTGCCTTCTGGGCTGCACACCGGTGCATCTCTTCCCGGGACGTGATGGCGATCGGCGACAACCACAACGACCGGGAAATGCTTGAATTCGCCGGTTGTGGGGTGATGATGGCGAATGGCAGCACGGATCTCCATGACGGCCGATGGTTCCGAACTCTTTCCAATGACGAGCACGGCGTGGCGGAGGCCATCCGGCAGTTTGTGGTCAAATAGGGCTGACCCTGATGGCCGGCCATGTGCGCTTCTGGTTCGGGCGCTTCTCAGGGCCGCCTCGCGGGCGGGCAGAAGACCCGCCCCTACGGATTGGCCGATCTCGCCGGTATCCTTAGTCTGTCGGGCACGAGTCCCGCCCCTACTGGTGAATGACCTCCGTTCCGGGCGGAGGAGTGAAATCAAACAGCGAAGGACTCACAGCCAGATTGCGGCGAAAATTTGAAAAGTCAAACTGCATGGTGCTGTTATCGGGATAAAACACCACCAGGCGGCGGATGTCAAACGTGGGTGTGAGCTCAATCAGCGCGCTCGAGTAATCACCCCTAAACCGCGAGCGAGGAATACCGCGCAGCACGCGGTCACCCGGATCAGGGCGCAAAGCCTGGTTAGCAAACTCAATCCGCGAAAACATTTTTTTCAGGTCGATCCGTGAAAGCAGCACGGCCAGCGGAATCCGCACGTCATCCGCCGACTTCACAGGTGACACGGTCAATTGCTTCTCCTCCGGGATATAGAGGAACAGATCTTTGCCGTTGGAGAGAAACAGCTTTTGTTCCGGTCTCTGATATTCCCACCGCATCTTGCCGCCTTGCTCAAGATAGACCGTGCCGGATTCGACGCGCCTCCGGCCCCAGGCAAAATAGCTTTGAGTGAAGTCGGCTTTCAAAGTCCTAACACCCTGGTAACTTCTCTCAAACCGAAGGACATATTCTTCGAGCGGTATTCCGGGATTGTTGCTGGCGGAGGTAAACGCGGCTGGAATGCCCGCAAGCCACGCCAGCAGAAAAGCGAGGCAAAAGGCGATCCGAATAATGACTCGCCGGATTGGTTCGTGGGAATTTTCAGGGATTGGCAGCTTGGTCATGGCTTAAGTTTGATTTTAGCTTTTTGAGGGCTGCGAGGGCGAGCGCATTCTTGGGATCTGTTTGAAGACCCGCTTCGTACTCCGCTATGGCCTGCTCAAAAAGCCCGGCTGAAGCATCCAAGGCGGCCAAGCCAAAATGGGCCCGGCTGTCATAGCGATTCAACGCCAGCGCACGTTGAAATTCAATCCGCGCCTCACCGGCGCGTCCGGCCTGCATCTCCAACTTGCCTAACCCATCGAGCGCCGTGACGTTGGGACTGGCGGCGAGCGATTTTTTGAACTCGGCCATCGCTTCTGCCGTCTGGCCCATAGTTTCATCGAGTCTGGCCATTTCATTGCGCGCGGCAGGATCAAGCGGAGATAGAGCAATGGCCGCCTTCAACTGAAGCTCCGACTCGTTCCACTTCCGTTCTTTACGAAGGACTGACCCCAGATTGAGATGAGGGTCCGTATAATCCGGCTTCAGGAGCATCGCCCGCCTGAGATAGCTTTCCGCTTCCGTGTAATTGTTCTTCCGCGTGTAATAGAGGCCCAGATTATTCAGGAAGATGCTCTGGGTTGGACGAAGCTGAAGCGCGCGCTCCCAGCATCGCCGCGCATCTTCAATCCGGTCCTGCCGCCAGTAAACCGTGCCCAGATTATTCAGAATTTGATAAGCGTCCGGCGACTGGGCGAGGGTCTTGGTGTAAAGAGATATGTCATTACGCCAGTCGCGGTTACGAATCACGATCCGCGCGGCGGCGGCAATCGCAATCAGGCATGCGGCTGCGGCCACCATAGGCCGGAGTCGACGAGACTTCGCGCCGGCTGCATCCCAACCCAGGATTCCCGCCCACGCCATTAGCCAGCAGAAGCCGACCGAGGGAAGATCGAGGTATCGCTCCGCAAACACGTTCGCTGCCATCCATCGCGCGTTCAACACAGGAGCGAGTGTCGCAATGAACCACACAAGCGCGAAGGAAATCCGGCGGTCCCGGTTCCAAAAGACGATGAATAAGGCCAATCCTGCTCCCAACACGCCGATGCCTGCGATCACGCTCGGGTCCGCGAGGCGCGAGCTCGCATGGAAAACGTAGAATGCGCAGAGGCGGGCGGGCCAGAAAAGCTTGCCGGTATATTGCGCGACCAGCGCCAAGCCGGAAAGGAAAGCTACCCGCCAAGTCAGGTGGGGAAGCTGGATGACCGGAGCAAGCCCACCGAGCACACTAACTCGGAATACCAGATAAGCCGCGGTCAGCAGCCACAACGGCCCGTATCGGGCCAGCTTTCCAGACCATGCAGTATCTCGCCGATCCTCCCGGCAGGCGTGTTCGTAGAAAGTGGCCAACGCAGGAAAAGTAGCTGCCTGCTCCTTGGAAAGCAGAGCCAGCAGAAAGCTTGCCATCATTCCGAGCATAGCCGCGTCCGAAAGGCCGCCAGCTCCCTTGGGCAGCCGCAGAAAGAAGTAAAAGGCCAGCAAGAAAAAGACGGTGAGCTCCAGCTCCGTGACGCCCGCAATCCACGCTACGCTCTCCGTGTGGACGGGTTCCAATGCAAACAGTGCCGCTGCCACGAACGCCAGGCTGCGCCGTTTGAACATCCGCTCTGTCACCGCAAACAGCAGCAGCGTCACCCCGGCGTAGAGCAGGACGTTCATCAGGTGATAGCCATAAGCCAACATCCCGAACAGCTCGTGGCAAATCAGATAGCCCACGGTCATCATGGGGCGGTAATAGTTGGTGAGTCCCTGTTTGCCAACGTAAGACCAGACCGTGGTCGTGAAAATTGCGCGTAAATGACCAAAATTCAAAATGTAGGGATTGTTCAGCACCTGCGTGTCATCGTCATAGACGAACCCGTTAAGGAAAGTATTCAAATAAGGGAGAACGGCCAGCAAGAATAGAACCGCAAGAGAGAAGGCAAGCGTTTGGTGAGTCTTAGCACGGCTGGAAATGGGCGGGCACGTATCCTGCTCACGGGAGCGGTAGAGATGGGGAGAAATCTCACTCAAGGGATGACTCGATTTGATTTGGGCTTTTGGGGCAGCGCCGGCCCAGCCTTCCCGCTCAAGCGGCGGACCGCAGCGAGAACGGTGGCATTCGCAGGATCGGTCCGAAGACCGGCCTTATACTGTTCCAGAGCTTCCTGATCTCGGCCTGTGTTCTCGTAAAGCAATCCGAGTAAGAAATGGGACCGGCTGTCCGCGGGATTCAAGGCTTCCCCTTTCAGGAAGGCTTGTTCAGCTTGTTGGGTATTTCCCAGCACCCATTCCGCAAGACCCAAACCATAGTACGCGCGCAGCGAGGGTTGGCTGCGTAGAGCAGCCTGGAATTCGGCAGCGGCCTCGGCGTTCTTCCCCTCATCCTGCAGGAGTTCACCCATCATGACAAGGGCGCGAACGTTGAGAGGAGCAATGGCGACGGCTTGCCGAAGATCGGCTTCCGCATCCGCGCCATGACCCAAGTATTTTTCTGTCTGGCCCAGGTTCACCAGCGCGCTCACGTCATGCGGGCTCAGCGCCAGGGCTTTTTGCAAGTAGTATTCCGCCTCACCATAACGCTTCTCCCGGTAGCAGAGCAGCCCCAGGTTGTCGAGGACGTAAACCGCGCCCGGCCCAAGCTGATAGGCCTTCCGCCATTCCAGTTCGGCGCGCGGCCAATCATGCCGTTGCCAGTAGATGATTCCCAAGTCATTATGCATATCGGAGGAATTGGGAGCGTTGGCGAGCGCCGCCTGGTAAAAGACAAGGTCGTTCTTCCAGGCAGGATTATGGATGTAAATCCTGATTGCGCAAATCACCGCAATCACAACGCCCGCGGAGGCTATCACCATGCGCCACACCGCCCGCCGTGGCGCGGCTTCCTTCCAGATTAAAGCGGCCCCCCAAGCGGCAATCCAGCAAAAGCCGGCCGAGGGAAGGTAAAGGTAACGTTCCGCAAAGACGCAATTGGGAAGCAACCGGACATCCAGCACCGGAGCCAACGTCAGCGCAAACCAGACGCACCCGAAAGATATGGGCCGCGCCCACCGCCAGAGGGCGTAGAACGCCAAAGCAAAAATCGCCACCGCCAACAAGCCTTCGAGCATTTGCGGCACCCACTCGCCCAGCGTCTGCGGAAACGCGTAATAAACATGCAGGTGAACCGGCCAGATGATTTTTTTCAGATACTGCCCGGCGAGCCCGGCGGCGTAAAAAACCACTTCATCCAGGCCAAAGTCTTTTTTCTGGCCGCTGGGCGCGAATCCGCCCAGAACATGAATCCGGAAAATCACATAACCGGCGCCCAGTATCCAAAACAGTCCGTAGCGGCTCAGCTTTTCCCTTAAACCGGTTTGGTGATGGCCGGACCGGTAAAAGTGTTCATAGGCAGTGGCGAGTAGGGGAAGCATCATTGCCTGTTCTTTGGAAAGCAGACAAAGGAAAAAGCTGGCGGCAAGGCCGGATTGCCCAAGCCACCAGCGCCGGTCATGGGGGCGAGCCAGGCTGAGGAAGAACCAGAACGTCAGCAGGAAGAAAAGCGTCAGCTCCAGATCCGTAATCGCCGCGATCCAGTTGACCGGCTCGGTGTGAATGGGGTGAAGCGCAAAAAGCGCCGAAGCAATGAAAGCCATTGTCCGGTCACCAAACATTCTGAGCGTCAGCACATAAAGCGCCAGCACCACCGCCGCGTTGGTCAGGATATTCATGAGATGAAAGTAGAATGGGCGGTAGCCGAAGGCTTGGTGAATCAGCAGATAGCCGAAGGTCATCAGCGGACGGTAGTAGTTGGTGACGCCTGTCGCCCCACCCTGATAGGACCATACTGTGGTCGTGAAAATCTGCCTCAGATGGCTGAAATTCTGGATGTAGGGGTTGGCCAGGACTTGCGTGTCATCGTCGTAGACGAAACCGTTCCAGAGGCTGTTGAGGTAAGGAAGCGTAGCGAGCAGCGGCAGGATAAGAGGTGGAAGCCAAATGCTCCATCGCAAATTCCGGGAACCCGCATCCGCCGCTGCAGGAGAATCGGAGCGCGCCATGCCGGAAATTGCGGCGGCGTCGCTCACAACGGCTCTCCCGGACTGCTTTCCCCGGCCTGGACAGGCTTGTGCGGTTCAAGCCAGCGTTCCGGCATCGGGACTGCCACGCTCAGTTCGCCATAACGGGCGAAGAGCCAGTTGGCCAGGAAGTAGGCCAGCGGCGCCAGCAAGAAGCCCACTACGCAATCGACCAGGTAGTGGTAGCGGAGATAGACCGTTGAGAACCACAGGCTGAGGATGAAGGGCGAAAGAATCCAGAACAAGGTTTTGGAATTACGCCAGGCATAAAGCCACACGACAAAAGAAATGCCCACGTGAAGGCTGGGGAAAACATCGCGGGTAATTCGGGCGTAATCCATAAAGTCAATTTGCCGGCTGAAGATGGCAAGGGGTTGAGTCAGGGGGACGGTGTATTCGTTGCGCAACGCATACAATGGCCCCACGGCAGGCACCAGAATGTAACCGATGAGTCCGAAGAGGGTAATCAACACCATTCCAAACATCATTTCCCGGAAGCGCTCGCGCGGACGACAGATGTAAAGGAAGCAGGCGACGATCGGAATGTTGTAGAGATGGAAAGCGTAGGCAAACTCCATCCAGGCGGTTAAGGAAGGACTGATGATGCGTTGGAGCGCCAAGCTAGGTTCAAACCCGAATAGCCACTGGTCCCAGGCAAGCAACGAGGCGTCGCGGTCATGCGTGACGAGCAAATGCGTGGCCGCACCCCAGAGCGAATAATACATCATCAAAATGATCAGGAACGGGAACCAATCCCGGAGAATATTCCAATAGGGCCGCACGAATTTCCTGATGTCCTCGGTGGATTCAACCCGAGTCTCTTCGCCCGCCACAAAGTAATGGATCACTTCCTTCGCCAGAAGCAAAGCAACGGCAGGAACAATGATGAGGACGTCGGCGGGCTTGGCGCCTTCACCGCGAACTTCTGAGAAGATCACCTCGACGGCAAGAAAAGCCACAAAGAATGCAACCGCCGCAGCGTCCTCCAGGCGGAAATTGAGCCGCATTCGGCGGTTACTGGCCATAGAACTCCTTCAAGTTTTCAAAGTGTTTCTGTTCGTCCACTGAGAAAGGATATTTGCCAGTGGCGTTCAACACCGCCAAACATCTCGATGTGTCTCCGGAAAGATAGTAAGCTTGGGCAAGACCATCCACTGCGGGAGTCAGAGTGGGAGCCAATTGCAGGACTTGAAGAAAGGTCTTTTCGGCGTTTGCATAGTCCTTAAGTGAAAGATAGGCCTGACCGCGCAGGATATAGGGCACCGAGTAAGAAGAATTTGTCCGAAGCAGGTTTGCGGTGATGCCGATGACTCGATTATAGTGGCCCAGCACCAAATCACTGGCAGCCAGGCGCACCGCGTCGTCCTCGGGTAGTTGGCCCCCGCTCAACTCCTTGATTTTCGACTCGTCCTCGATCACCGAGTTGTACTGGTGAGCGCGCAGCTTGACTTGAGCGAGCTGCTGCCAATACCGCAGAATGCCGGGCCGCAATTCGACTGCCCGCAGAGCGTTGGAATAGGCTTTGTCAAGTTGGACCTTGCTCAAATTCGATCCGCTCACCCAATAATAGGATTCCGCAGCAAGATCGTATCCCGCGATGTCCGCTCCACCAATGACCAGCGCCAGAACCGCGGCGTACAATGCGTATCTCACCGGTGCGAGCCAGTTAGCTCCGCTAGATCCATCGCCCGGCCTTAAGGCGCCCACGGCCTTGACGGAAACCAATCCGAGGAAAATCAGCGCCAGAACCTTCGTCAATTCCCAAAAGATGAACTGTATTCTTTCCATGGATGGATGATCCAGGTTTCGATGAACCCTTAGCCATGCGGAGCCAAAACGGACTTCCATGCCAAGGCGTTCGAACACTGTCATTTCCGCGAAGCTTGTTCCCGCGAAGGCGGGAAGCGCGAATCCAGGACTTGCAGTACCGATGGCTTCCCGCCTTCGCGGCAATGACGGGCCCAAAGTGGCTCAGAATATACTGCCAGAAATACGCAGATCCCCACGATGAAGTTTATGATTCAGATGGCGCCTCTATTCTAACAGCCTCAGATTCACACCACTTCGAGGTGAAAGTTGCGCGTGCCCATCCGGACCCAGAATATAAGGAACGCCGGACGGGTCCTGCGGGATGCCGCGAAGGATGCCGGCTGCAACCATGTCCCGGATTGAAGCCGGGGCGTGTTTTTCTTTCGTCTCATAGGCAGCAACCAGGTTGTCAATGGTATCCATATCCTGCCTGGCCTTTAGTGCCGCGAGATGAGCAAGGGCGCTCTTGCGGATGGTGTCATTCTGGACGTGCTGGTAAATCTGCGACCACAAGATTTGCGAGGTCCGAAGTTCCCCGCCCTTCACGGCTACGGACGCGGCCAGTGCTTTCATCCAATATTGCGCGCCCGGGCGTTCGCTTCCGGCCTTGAAAGCGCGGGCTGCGCTCGGGTAATCCTTCAAATCCCAATAGTAGATAAACCCCAGGTCTTGCCAGAACCGCCAATAATCGGGGTTTTGCACAATGCCCCGCTGTAGGAGTTGCAACGAAAGCCTGGGCTCGCCTGCCCCGGCGGGCGGTTTTTCCGCCAGGAAAATGGCTCCGAACCGGTAGGCCACAATTAAGTGAGGGTCCAAATCCGTGGTCATAAAAAGCAGAGGTCCAAGCAGGTCAAAGCGCCTGGAATGGGCAAGGCTCTCGCTGCCAAAATATTGCACAACACGAGTCCAGTAAATGTCCGCCAGCAAACCGGTATACCCCAGACTAAGAGCTTTTAGAGCGTTCCCGGAGCGGATATAAAGCTCAGGAGCACCCTCCGCGTTTTTGTCCGCCCACGAGTCCGAAACCCAACGCACGGAAATCTGAGCGGCGAGGGCCAACGCCAAGGCCAGCCACCAGGCGCCGCGCCGGGGCAAGCGCGAATCGAGAGTTTTGTGAGTTTCCATCATAGCAGTCTGGCACGAAGGAAATTGTTTGCCGCTGTCGGGGCGACCCTAATGGCCGCCCCTAGGAATATCACAGCAATTCCCGCTCCTCAAAAATCAGCACGGAGGCTGAAACCAGCACCGTGACGTAGAGCAGAGCATAAAGGGAATTCGAAACCAGCAGGTAGCGCGGCGCCCACGAACCATGCGCGGCTTCGCTGATAAAATTGAGCCTGCGAACGTCTGGAAGCAGGTAGTAAAGGGCCAAAGTGAATTTGCTCAAAGCCACGCTGCCCGTGTGCGCGCCGGACCAGCGAATGTCATCCAGAAAGTTGCCGATCACAAAGAGCGAAACCGTAAAGACTCCGGAAAGCACTGGAGTGGCGATGCAGGAAAACAGAAGCGCCAGTCCTACGATAATGGCAAATTGCAGCAGGATGAAATAGACGGCCTCAAGCGGCGCGAGGTCGGCGAATTCGAATCGGCGGTTTTCAATCCACAACGCCAGATAAAAGCCGGCGGTCATAATGGCGGTATTGACGAGCAAGGTCAAAAACAGCCCAAAATACTTGCCCAGAATGAACTCGGCGCGCGACACCGGCTTGGAAAGCACGTTATAAAGAGTCTTGCGCTCAATTTCCTTCCAGACCAGACTGATACCGATGAAGATCGCCATCAGCAGCCCGAAAATAGAGATCGAGCTCAAGCCCAGATTCACCAGGATGATTTTCTGGATGCCAACCGAAATCCTGCCGAAGACGATGGCCGCGCCAATCAAGAACAGCGCGAAAACGATCAGGTTGTAGAGCACTTTGTCCCGCACGCATTCTTTGAACGTGTGAACGGTGATAGCAAGCGTTCGTCGAATCATCCCTCGCATCTCCAAACAGAAGCTGGCTGTAGCGGCGGTCGGAGCTTGCCCTGTCAGGGCAAGCTCCGACCGCCGCTACAGCAAACGGAGCCATTACCCGGAATTTATCTTGGCCGGGACAGCGGAGTCTGCGGGTTCGGCCTCCGGCTGCTTCTGGATTCTGGCCATGAAGTAGTTCTCGAGCGAAGCCTTTACGGGGTTTAGCGAGATCACGCGCGCCCCCGAACGGAGGGCAATGTTGAGGACCGTGCTCGTCTCAACCTCGGCCGGAAACTCGATTCTTACGCGATCCCCCGTTCGCACCATCGTACGCGCTAATGGCTTCAGGGCGCGAAGAACCTCCGGCGGTGGATCTTCAAGCACTATCTCCGTGGCTGCAAGCTCAATCCCGAGGATTTTGCGCAATTCACCGCAACCTTGAAGCCGCCCGTGATCGAGGATGGCGACCCGGTCGCAGAGGGTTTCCGCATCGGAAAGGATGTGGGTCGAGAAAAAGACGGTCTTACCTTCTTGCCGGAGTTCGAGGATCAAGTTGCGCACTTCGCGCCGGCCAATGGGGTCCAGGCCGGACATGGGCTCATCCAGGAAGATGAGGTCGGGGTTATTCACCAGCGCTTGAGCAATTCCCAATCGCTGCACCATTCCCTTGGAAAACTTGCGAAGGGGAAGATTCCGTTGCTCAGTGAGGCCCACGCGGTCCAGCAGGCGGCCGGTTCGGTTGCGGGTTTCGGCTTTGGAAAGCCTAAAAAGCCCGGCTGCATAGCGCAGGAACTCGGCGGCCGTCAACTGATCGTAAAAGCTTGGATTTTCAGGGAGATACCCGATCTTAGAACGGACGGAAGGGTCGTTTATATCGCGGCCCAGCAAGGTGGCCTGCCCGGAGGTTGGGAAAATGAGGCGGAAGAGAATCTTGAGGGTCGTGCTCTTTCCAGCGCCGTTTGGACCTAGCAGTCCGAAAGTCTCTCCAGCTTCGACTTGAAGATTCAGATGGTCCAGCGCCCGCTTGGGCCTCTTTCGCCAGAACCCAAGCCGGTAATCCTTCGATAGGTCCTTGGTTTCGACGGCTAACATGATTCAGATGGCGCAACCCGTCACGAAATCACAAAAAGCCGAATAACTTCAACTTTGGCGACGGTCTGTGACCGCCGGTCTTAATCTACAAATTGTCTCGGCGATCCTTGACCGCCTTTTTTGCTTTTCACCTCGGCGGTCCCTGTCAGGGCAAGCTCCGACCGCCGCTACAGCATTGGATTGAAAAAAGTAGAGGGGGAACTTAGCGTTCCCCCTTTCTAAAGGTCTCAAACCTGAGAATTCAGACGACTTTTACCCACCAATTGGCGAATCGGTTGCCGCAGCCGTCGAAGCCGTGTTGAAGCGAATCACGTTCGACTGGTCTGTGAAGTAGTAGTTCTGGCCCGTGGTGCCTTGCACGACAGGGTTCCCAGTGATGCCATAGGTGTCGATGTTGCCAGCGGTATCCGCTGCCCCAGGCGTGTAAACCAGAGAATAACCACTCTTGATGCCTGCAGCCAGAACGCTGTCAATCAGTCCGGCGGAAGTTGCTGTGGGTTGTGCGCCGGCAGCCTGAGGACCCAGGGCGATCAAAGTCGAGCTATAGCCGGTGTTGTACGTCGAAGAGTAAGTGATCTCCGCGGTGTTGAGGGTACGAAGCGAGCCAACACAAGAAGCCTGGTTAGCAGCAATCTTCGACCGCAGTAGGTTGGGAATCGCAATAGCCGCAATGATCAAGATGATCGCGACCACAATCAGAAGCTCGATCAGTGAGAAACCGCTCGAGGTCTTTTTCATAAAGTAACTTCCTCCATGTCCATCAAAGTCCCCGACAGGTTTCTCCAGCCGGGCGTCCTACCTAAGAGCATGTCCCATTCCAAAGCAACCAGAGCCATCCAATTTTACTTAAAAGTTATCCGCTTTCATATGTATACATTAAATCGCGGCGATTGGGCCTGTGATCTTGGAATAAGCCAGAGATAGCGCCTTGCCTGAATTTGTCGTAATGAAATGACATTTTTTGTCACGCGTCGGGGCAACCCTGGTGGTTGCCCGTGCCTGAATTCATGACTCTGCCGGTGGACAGTCGCCGGGGCGATCCCGCCCCTACCACTTAAATCCCATGCTTTTGGGCATAATGCCGGAAGGACCGATAGGACATGCCCAAGAGATCCGCAGCCTTTGTGCGGACACCGCCAGCGGCCCGCAATGCCTCCATCAGATATTGTTTCTCCATTCCCGCTATTTCCCTTTCAAAATCAATGCGTTCGCCCGAAAGCATGACGTGTTCACTCTTGACCGGGGAATTCCGCAGCACTGACTCGGGCAAATGCCGGACCAGCAGCAGCCGGTCCTGGTCTCCGGCGAATGCCACGGCCCTTTCAATGGCATTCTCCAGCTCCCGGACGTTGCCCGGCCATGAATAGCGGCGAATCGCCTCCAGGGTCTCAGGATCGAAGTCATGGACGGGACGGCCTGTCTCGCCGGCATATTTTCGCAGGAAATGGCGAGCCAGTGGCTCAATGTCCTCCGTCCTGTTGCGGAGCGGCGCCACATGCACCGGAATCACGCTGATGCGGTAATAAAAGTCTTCACGGAATTGCCCCGAGGCAACCATAGCTTTCAGGTCGCGATTGGTGACGGCAATCAGCCGCACATCGATGGGGATATCGGCGGTTCCGCCCAATGGCCGCAACGTGCGCTCCTGGAGCACGCGCAACAGCTTAATTTGCATGCTGAGGCTGGTCTCGCCAATCTCATCCAGAAGCAGCGTGCCGCCATGGGCTTGTTCAACAATGCCCTTCTTATTGGTATCGGCGCCGGTGAAAGCGCCTTTCATATAACCGAAGAGCTCGCTTTCCAATAGGGTCTCCGGGAAGGCGCCACAATTGATGGAAACAAAGGATTTATCCTTACGCAGGCTGGCGGCATGGATGGCGCGGGCCACCAGTTCCTTGCCTGTGCCGCTCTCTCCTGTGATCAGCACGGTGCTATTGGTGGGGGCGACGTTGCGAATGGTTTCCAAAATCTTCTGCACCCATGCGCCCTGCCCCACAATGTTGTCATGGGCAAAGACGCGCAGCAGCTCGCGACGGAGCTGGGAATTCTCCTCGCGCAGCGCCAGCTCCTCCAATGCCCGCTCCACCACCAGTTTCAGCTCGTCGACCAGCCGGTCCGTCTTGATGACATAACGGTAGGCGCCCAGGTTTAGAGCCTCGACTGCCGTCGAGACCGTTGGTACGGCGGTGATGAGTATGAACAGGGCTGTGCTGCGCGTGGATTGGGCGTGTTCGAGCAGTTCAACACCGGTCAGGTCGGGCATGCGAATGTCGCAGATGATGATGTCATAAAGACGCGCTTCGATCTTCTGGCGTGCCGCCGCACCGGTGGTGACCGTTTCCACTTCATGCCCCTCGCGGCGGAAAGTGATCTCCAGAAGCTGGCAGATCGATTCTTCATCGTCAACAATCAACAGTCTTGCCATGGGTCCCTCTGTCCTTGCCGAGACAGGAGAAAGCCTTCAGCAATCAGCTCTCAGCGATCAGCAGGCATCATACCGAGAGCGCAGCCGGGCTTCCGGCGCTGTTTGCTGAAAGCTGAAAGCCGAACGCTAACGGCATCTTTCGCTTGTCACTCTTCACTTGTCCCTCGTCACTTTTCAGAATGTGTGAAAAAATCCGGATATGTCATGCTGAGCGGAGCGAAGCATCTCGGCATTTACTGAAAACAAAATGCTTAGATCCTTCGCTTCACCAGGATGACAGGCACGGCGAATTTATTCACAGGTTCTCACTTGTCACTCGTCACTTGTTGTTGGCCTCTTATCTCTGTCCTTGCGTCCAGTCTCCTGGGAATCTCAATCAAGAACTTAGAGCCTTCGCCTTGTTTCGAACTCACCCGGATGCGTCCATGGTGGCCCTGGACGATCTGATAAACAATGGCGAGGCCGAGACCGTTGCCATTCCTGAACTTTGGCTGAAACGGCTCAAAAATCCGCTCAAGCTGCTCCTGGGAGAACCCAACACCGGTGTCAGCCAGCGTCACCTGCACTTCTCTTCCAGGTTCGTCGGCAATCTCCGCCGTCAAGCGTCCGCCCTCCGGCATCGCCTTGAGTGAATTATCACAAATGTTCCAGAAGACTTGGCGCATTTTGTCAGCATCAGCGCTGATGCTGACCGGCCGCTGCGGAAAGTTGCGTTGGATCAGGTACCCCTTGTTGAAGCGAGGGTGTTGCTCCAGCAGCAACAAAGTTTCGTCCAGTAAATTCACCAGGTCGACCGGTCGAAATTCATAGCGCTGTTCCCGGGAATAGGTCAGGAATTCCGAGACCAGCTTATCCAGGCGCGAGGACTCACGATTCACAATGTCAATCAGCTTGGCCTGGTCTTCCGTCAGGTGCGAGATATTCTGTAGCAGGCGGACCGAGCCTGCGATAGAAGTCAGAGGATTACGGACTTCATGGGCGATTCCAGCCGCCATCCTTCCCAGAGTGGCCATGCGGTCCTTCGCCTGATATTCCGCTTCGCGGCGTTTTTCGTCCGTCAAATCCTGGAAGGTGTAAATGTGGCCCACCACGCCGGACTCCGGAACGTGGAGCGGAGAAAGCGAAAGGCCCAGAGTCCGCTCACCCCCCGAGGGATGATGATAATGAATCTCACGGCGCGAAAAGGCAGCGAGCCCTCCTTCGGGAGATTCCTTCCCGTCTGGCAAACCCGGAAAAATGCTGGCCAGATTCTTTCCTTTCACATCTTCACCCGAATACCCCAGGATCGCCGCGCCCGCGGGGTTGATTTCAATGATGGAGCCTGCCAGGTCAGTCGTAATCAAACCGCCCCTCATGCTCTGGATGATGTTCTGGTTGATGGCTTGAAGACTTCGGACCTCGCCGGTTTTGTCCCGTAGGGCTTCTCCAGTCCTCCGCAACCGTTCCGCAAGGGAACTGGTGAGATAGGCCACGGCAAAGAATCCGAAGAGGCTGGCAATGATCTTTACTTCGAGCGTGCCCAGGTCCACTGGAATGCGGCCGCTTGAGGCATAGCGGGAGAGCGCGGGGTGGTTCATGGCAAACGCCGGGAACAAGTCTGGAAGGTAGTCAAATTCTAAAATAGCGCCCATGAAGACAAAACTGAGGGCCGCGACCAGAAAAGCTCTTGCCCTGGGAAGCAGGATACTCGCCAGAATCACCACCACCAAGTAGAGCGACAGGTAGTTGCTTTCCAGATCGCCGGTGAGGTGGACGATGAGCGTGATCAGGAAAATGTCACCAAAGATTTGCAGGTAAGCCTGAAGCGTGTAGTCCGGGCTGAGCTGGTTATAAATGAGGTAAAACAGCCCTAGCACGTACCACAAAATGATGGCAACTCCCAACGATTCGATCAAATGCCCGCTGTTGGGGTGTGGCAAGAGTTGACGGATGGAATACTCGATGGCGAATACAAACGTAATAATAACAAACCGGATCTTGATGACCCAGGGGAGCCAGAACTGAAGTTCGCCGGTGGGTTTCATGGGCTTCAGGGCTATTGTACGATAAGTAAACGCAAGCGGCAAGAAGTGGTGCACCTTCTGAAGGAAAAACTCGAGGTCCAGCCGCCAGCACCGGCTGGCGCCCCTCAACCTCCGGCAACAGACGATTAAAGTGATTCTTAAATTCGATAGGATGTTTGAACGCCGGGGGTATGCAAGCGCATGATGACTGTTGCCGCCGCTACAGTCGCCAAAATGTGCACTACCCGGTTTCGCTGCAAGTTGACACTACCCATCGTGCCGCTGCGCATCAAGCGGAGGCAGGAGCGGATTTCAGCGGCGAGGCAGGCGTGGACGGAAAGGTGTCGGAATCATCGGTCGGAAAAGCGGCCCTTTCAGGCTGTCGAGGCCCCAACGACAGGGAGAACGGATGCCTGCCGCGATCGCGGAGAGGCTCAGCGCCCTCAATCCGACGGGCGATTGCATCCTGAGTCGATCAGGTGTAGGTTATCGTTTGGTCGAGATTTCAAAACGGAAATCCTGGCTTGAATGACCGGCAGTTTCAGTTCGAGTGGGACGAGATTAAGGCCGCCGCCAACGTGAGCAAGCACGGGGTGACCTTCGAGCTTGCGTCAACAGTCTTCGCCGACCCGCGACTTCTCACCGTTGCGGATCTGGAGCATACCGAAGTCGAGGAACGCTGGTTCACAATCGGCTGGGCGAGCAACGGCGCCATGCTTTCCGTCGTTTACCTCTGGTCGGAGTCTGATCCTGCAACCACGAAGATCCGCCTTATTTCGGCCCGCCAAGCCACACGGACGGAAAATCGCAATTACGAGGAGAGGCTATGAATGACCGGGCTTCCGAAGATGAAACCATGACGCCGGAGATCGACTTCAGCAAAGGCGTCCGCGGCCTGCATCACATTCCGTCCGACGCCAAGGTCTTTTTGCCCGCTTCGATTGAGCGCAGCGTCTGGGAATACTTCTCCGTTAAAGCCGAACAAAAGGGCGTTGATCTTGCCGACCTCTTGACCGACGTACTGAAGCGCGATATCGAGATCAATGAGGTATTAAAGTGACGCCGGGTGGTTCGGAGCCGGCGCGGGGCGGGTGCCCGGTGGCTAGCACAGGTCGAGCAGATCGAAATATCTCTCCCGCGACATACCCGCTGTGCGCATATTGCGCTTGATGATCTCTGCGTCGATGGCATCGTAGGCGGGGATGACGACAGGGCGAAGGCAGCCGGGCTTGGCGAAAATCAAATGGTCCCCTTCTTGGCGTCGGAAGGTGAAGCCATCCTTTTCGAAGACACAACGCAGCCGCTTCCAGGAGAGCGGAGTGATGCGCCTCTTGGATTTGCGCGCTGGCTCAGGTGGATTGGTGCTCACGGGCTAGAAGGGCAATGGGGATAGTCAGCCAATGAACCCCGATCGGATGACGAACTCTCTCGGATGGCTTTCTGGCCGACACAAACCCCGCCTGTCGAAGAACCTCGTCCAGCGTGCCGCGCTCGAAGCAGTCTGCCAACATGCCCCTGATCGCGTCACGCAGGTTGTCCGAGGCCTTCTCCTTAGTTGGCCCCTGGCTGGCAACGTCGAGTGACTTGCATACCGCGAGGTACCACTTTCGTCGCTTCTTCATAATGTAAGGAAGCCGAAATTCAAAAACGGGTATAGGCGCCAACCTGCGTCCTCCATTTTGAGCCAACCAAGGCTCCCAACGGACACATTAGCACAGGTCGGCCATCTTCCCATAGGGCTTTCTAAACCAATACTAAAGTTTCTTGCCTTTTGAGCAAGAATTTTCGGGCCATCCGTTTACGCGAAGCGCCATTCTAAAGGTCGTGACTCCGCGCCCTCTGTTCCTGAGAAAGGACTCAACCTAGCGCGGCAGAGCCGCAGCTAAACTTGTCGAGAGTGGTAAGTGGCAAGCAAGAAGATTGGAGTCAGAAGCAGGTAGCGCAGACTTTGCGCCCTTCGAAGTCTGCGGTTCTTACTTTCAAGAGAAAAGCCGCAGACCTCCTGGAGACGAGCTCTGCGCTACGAACTCGCACCGAGGTGACGGTCTGTGAAATAGTCCACGGTGATGCTCCTTCGCGCGCCGAGAAGAAGTTCGGGATTAGTCGTAAAGGGAGAACGGGCGCCTCCCGCGATCGCTGAGAAGCTCAAAATCCGACGGGCGATCGCATTCTGAGGCGATCAGGTGTAGGTTACCGGTCAGGCGGAAAGTTCATAATCGAAATTCCGAGTGAGGGGACAGTGCAAACAAAACGAGTGGCTTTTGTCGTGGGGCACGAGCATTGGGGAAAATCTTGGACTTTGAGAGCGCTAGAAGAAATTTGTGATAGTCGGGGGCGGCGAGTGACGATTGACGGTTTTGAATTCCTTGTTCGCAAGATGTCAAATGACGATAAGCCTGAAAGTTACCTTAATTTCGTCAATTCCGTTTCCAGACCCAACATCATTGCCGCTCTATGTCCGAAATTCAAGAAATTGGCAAACTACGATGATGCCAGGAAAGCGGCGGGCGGGGTTCTTCAAGCCCTTCAGGGAAGGAGCTATCAGCTTTTCTTTTGGGTAATTGGGCACAAGTGGGGCAACCCAGCCGACGTCGTGAGCCAGGATGAGATTTCACAGATGCGCAACTACGGCACCATGGAAATCTTTACAACAGTGAATCAGGAAGCATCAGAAAGAGCCAGAGAGTTCCGCACGTTTATCTCAAGCGTAGTCTGTCCTAAAACCGGAGCGGGTAGATTCTCTCTTGAATTTCAAGAGCTTTTTTTAGTTCAAGCGGCCTCCTTGGAGTCCTTGCTTGAAGCGATGGGGTTGCGAGCTTCAGGCCGGCGGAAGAGCTTGGAGCCGTCGTAGAGCTGATGGTGTTTGAACATGCCGAAGATGG
>Ga0102924_1000642_pt1 | contig 42980 bp, 43 predicted proteins | sample PaiPotPPM11metaG_FD_80116 | JGI IMG/M metagenome (GOLD analysis project Ga0102924, IMG submission 80116) | Iron sulfur acid spring bacterial and archeal communities from Banff, Canada, to study Microbial Dark Matter (Phase II) - Paint Pots PPM... ...
GACATGCCCGGCGGGGGGCCGGGCATCAATAAGGGTGTCCGGTCTTACATTGAGTTGGGAAGGCCTTCAATCGGGCTCGACTCGGCGCTACACTGTACCGATGCCCGAGACATTCGAATCCGCCCTGCAAGCGCGCGCCGACGCCATGGCCGACGCCTGCACCCGCTGTGGCAAATGCGTCGAGGTCTGCCCGGCAACCGGACCTGCCGGTCTCGCCGCAGAGGCGGAGCAAAACCCTGTCCACGTCATCGACGGCATCATCGATCTGTTGCGTCACGGCGCGGGCAATGAAGCCGCGCGCAAATGGGCAAGCGGCTGCCTGCTCTCAGGCGAATGCATCAAGGCCTGTGATTACGGCGTCAATCCGCGTTTCCTGCTCGGCATGGCGCGGGTGGCCATGGCGCGCGCCAAGGACGACGTGGCGACGCAACGCCGCAGCGGTGTCGCAAGCTTTCGCAATGTGGCGCGCGATGTCAGCCACATTTCGCGGTTGCAGCTCGACGACGCGCTGCTGGAGCGGCTGGGGCAGGGCGCCAACCGAGCGGCATCCGCAAAAAGTGCGGACGCGCTGCCGGACTTTGTGTTCTACACCGGTTGCAACGTGCTCAAGACACCGCACATCGCGCTGCTTGCGCTCGATATCATGGATGCGATCGGCATCAGCTACGACGTCATGGGCGGCCCGACCCATTGCTGCGGAGTCCAGCAGTTGCGCAGCGGCGACCTGCCGACATTCGGCCGCGTAGCCGAAAACACGATGGATAAACTGGCGCAGAGCAAGACCGGGCAGGTGCTGTCATGGTGCCCGTCCTGCCACGTTCAGTTCACCGAGATGACGCTGCCGTCGGTCGAGAAGACGCGCGGCGCAAAGCCGTTCGAGATGACGCCGTTCACGATGTTCCTGCGCAAACACCTCGACCGGCTGCGGCCAATGCTGCGCGAGCGCGTGCCGTTGCGGATTGCGCTGCACCGTCATCCCGGCATTCACGGCGTGGTCGAAGCCGCCGAGGATATTCTGCGCGCGGTGCCCGGCATCGAAATCGTCGATCTGCATCAGCCGGCCGTCGGGCTGCAAAGCAACAATCTGCGTGTGCTGCCGGCATACCGCCGCGAGTTGCAGCAGGCCGAGCTATTGGCGGCGGAAGCGGCCGGCATCGACGCCCTGGTCGCGGTCTATCATTCCGATCACCGCGAAATGTGCGCGCACGAGCGCGACTGGCCGTTCCGCATCATGAACATGTACGAGATCGTCGGCGCCAGCATGGGCGTGCACCACGACGATGATTTCAAGCGTCTGAAAATCATGCAGGACGCCGATGCGATCCTGGCCGACTGCCGGGACCTCGTGAGCAAGCACGGTCTCGACATAGCGACCACGCGGCTCGCAATCCAGGCGATGCTTGCCGAGCAGCCGGCGCCGTTGCGCGGCAGCTAACCCATCCGCGCGCCGCTTATCGAAGCGTGACCATGCCGCTCCAGAACTGGGTCGCATTGCCGGTATCGACGTCGTACTGACGCTTGAGCTCGAGCTTGCCGTCGCTGCCGATGTGAAAGACGGAAAGCCGGGCGGGAACGGTCTTGATGCCGTTGGCATCGCGCACCGGCACGGGCTTGATGCTGGCCGCGACCAGCATGCGGCCGCTCGGATCGATGCCGAATGTGCGTAGTTCAAACGCGCGGCCGTCGGCGTTCTGTATCAATGTCGGCTCGCCGGTTGCCTGGTCGATCGCAAACACCGCAACATTGTTCTCGCCGTCGATAACGACCGTTTTACCATCGACGGTTGTCAGATCGGAGGCGCGATTGGTCAGATAGACGAACTTGCCGTTGGGATGGACATGAATCGCCCCGGCAGCCTGGCGCACCGGCGGCTTCGGATTTGCCAGCGTATCCTTGATGAACATCGGCACGCGCGCCAGCCCGGTGCTTTCATCGCGCTTATAGACGTAGAGCTTGTTCTGCCGTTCGATCGACACGAACACCCACGGCTTGCTCGGGTGAAAATCGAGATGGCGCGGGCCAAAGCCGAAGCCGTTGCCGGGCGCGATCGACGCTAGGTTGCTCAGCGCGCCGCTGTTGAAGGCGAATGTCTTGATCGCGCCGGGATCCTCCGGCTTGTCCGATTTGGCGTCGTTGCCGCGGGTGACCAGCAGCACAGTCTTATGCGACGGCGCGGCGAGGATTTGATGGGCATAGATGCCGGCATCGAGCGAGCTTGTTTGCGCGACCGGCGCGCCGACCGTGCCGTCGGCGTTGAGTCGATGCACGGTGACGTTGCTCGGATTGTTGTATGCTGTGAGCAGGAACTCGCCGCTGGGATCGACGCTGGCGTGGATCGGTCGCGATGGCAGTGCAGCCGCCGGGCCATGCAGGCGCAGCGCGCCTGTCGCCGATTCGATCACAAGCGCATTCGCGCAATGCTTGTCGCCGGTGAGTCCCGGCCCACCGTTGCTCGACACGACATAGAGAAAACGGCGCGACGGGTGCGGCCAAGCGTATTGAATATTCGCCGGCAGGGTCACCGCGCTGCGCTTTGTCAGGGCGGCGCCCTCGACGTCGATATCGTACAGCGTGAGCTCGGGACCGATGCTGGCGTAATAGACCGTCTTGGAATTGTCGCGGCTCACGCGTCCTCCGATCGCACCCTTGGCGGTGCTGTTTCGTTATGAGGCGCGTACTTTAGCGGATGAATGTGCCTTTGCGCAGCTCCGTGAAGGCCTGCTGCAACTCGGCCTCGGTATTCATCACGATCGGACCATGCCAGGCGACCGGCTCCTCGATCGGCTTGCCGGACACCAGCAGGAATCGAATTCCGTCGTCACCGGCCTGCACAGTGACCTCGTCGCCGCTGTCGAACAGCACAAGCGAACGATTGCCGGTCCGCTCGCGCTCCACGGTCTCGGTTACGCCGTCGGTTTTTTCGGTCAGGACGCCAAACGGCTGCGACGCCGCGCGAAAGCTGCCGGAGCCCTCGAACACATAGGCGAAGGCGTGCCGCTCGAGCTCCACCGGCAGCGTCTTGCGCTTGCCCGCGGGCACCCAGACATCGAGATAACGCGGATCGGCGGCAACGCCTTCGATTGGGCCCTGCTTGCCCCAGAAGTCACCGCAGACGACCCGCACGCGGGTGCCGTCGTCATCGATGACTTCCGGAATTTCGGCGGCTTTGACGTCCTGGTAGCGCGGCGCCGTCATCTTGAGCGACGACGGCAGATTGGCCCAGAGCTGGAATCCGTGCATGCGGCCCTGCGCGTCGCCTTGCGGCATTTCCTGGTGGAGAATGCCGCGCCCCGCCGTCATCCATTGCACATCGCCGGCGCCGAGATTGCCGCGATTGCCCAGGCTGTCGCCATGCTCGACATTGCCCGCCAGCACATAGGTAATCGTCTCGATGCCGCGATGCGGATGCCAGGGAAATCCCGCACGATAATCGTCCGGCCGGTCGTTGCGGAAATCGTCGAGCAGCAGGAACGGATCGGTTTCATCGGTTTCGCCAAAGCCGAAAGCGCGGCGCAGCTTGACGCCCGCGCCCTCGATCGTGGGCTTCGATGTGATGATTTTCTTGACGGGTCGAATGGACATGATCGCAGCCTCTTCTCGTGCCTGATCTCTTGCCAACAAAGATTGGGTGGGCGGGAGCGGCAGGCAAGAAGGCACATCGCTGATACCAGGCAGCCTGCCATGGCTCTCGCCAGCTCGCTAGCCGGAGCCAGCACGCCGCGCCGTTTGGGCGAAACGATTGAAGAATTTCAGCCGCGCGCGGTCTGACCGTCGCCGAGCAGAGCGCAGACCAGGCGGTCTATCTGCGCGATCGAACGGAAGTTCGAGGGCGTCATGTCCCGGTCGGGAATCTTGATCGAAAACTCGGCCTCGACGCCGAGCATGAGATTGACGATGTCGAGCGACGACAGGCCGCACTCGGTCAGGCTGTCGTCGTTGCCGACCGGCCGGTCGATCGATCGTTTCGCCAGCAGCTCGCGAACCAGGCGAGTCACGCGTTTGGTCGAGCCGATGTCGGTGCGATCGAGCAAGGTGAATATTCTCCAAACGTAACGCCGGGCGCTGGTTCCATCGCGGCGACATCGCCGCGAGCCGTACTTTCCATGGTTATCACAGGATGTGTTTGCGATTGGTAACCTTGATGCCAAAGAACTGCGCTAATCCCCCGCGAACGCCATCAGGAATTGGCAATTCTAAGATACCCGAAGGTGTTAGTGCGCTGTCGAGGTTGATAGCGCCAGAGTGAGCCGATCGTGAGCGCAAACATCAGTGCTGGAACCGCGACGCACCAGGACGTCGACGAGGACCGTCATGTTGCACGCAGTGCCATGCGCGGCATTCTCATCGCCGCGAGCAATCTGCATGTCGCGAGTTCCGCGGAATTGATGTCGCGCGGCGAAAAGGTGGCCGCAGTCGCGGCGACCCATGCCGCGTCGGTCGATTCCCATTCGCGATTTCCGAGTGAGGCGATCAGTGCGGCGCGCGCCGAACGCCTGTTGGGCATCGCGGTGCCACCGGAGCTTGGCGGCGAGGGCGCGAGCCTCTCCGATGTCGTCGACATCTGTTACATGCTGGGCCGGACCTGCGCATCGACGGCGATGGTCTACGCCATGCATCAGACCAAGGTCGCCTGCCTCGTGCGCCACGGCAGAGGCAGCACCTGGCATCAGCAGCTGTTGCGCCGGCTGTGCAGCGAGCAACTGCTACTCGCGTCCTCGACGACGGAGGGCCGCGCCGGCGGCGACGTCCGCAACAGTTCGGCGCCGCTCGAGTGGCGCGATTCACGCATCGCGCTCGAACGTCAGGCAACGGTTATTTCCTACGCTGAGGCGGCGGATGGCATTCTCACCACCGCGCGGCGTTCGCCCGAAGCTGCGAGTACGGATCAGGTGCTCGTCGCCTTCATGAAGGCCGACTATCAGCTCAAGCGCCTGAGCGGGTGGGACGCCTTTGGCATGCGCGGCACGTGCAGTGAGGGTTTCACGCTCATTGCCGAAGCCGCGGCCGAACAGATCATTCCCGTGAGCTACGATAAGATCCATGCCCAGACCATGACGCCAGTCGCGCACCTTGCGTGGAGCGGCGCATGGGCGGGCATCGCCGCGTCCGCCGTCGACCGCGCCCGCGCTTTCGTCCGCAAGGCAACCCATGGCGCCGGCGGCACGATGCCGCCCCGGGCCGACCACCTGACGCGCGCATGCGCATCGCTGCGGACGCTGCGCAGCTTGATTGGCGCGGCATTGCAGCGCTTCGAGGCGGTGTCGGCCGATCCGCTCGCGCTCGAAGCCATCGACTTCCAGACCGGCATGAACATGCTCAAGGTCAATGCGTCGGAGCTCGCAGTCTCGACCGTCATGAGCGCGATGCAGGCATGCGGACTGTCGGGCTACCGCAATGACAGCGAATTCAGCATCGGCCGCCATCTGCGCGACATCCTGTCGTCGCCGATCATGATCAGCAATGACAGGATTCTGGCAAATATCGCGGCAGCATCGCTGCTGGGCAGCACTCCGGCGTCGCTGCGCGACTGAGACGTCATAAGAAGAAGTCTGCGGTAACTAGAGGCGTGAGTACAATGAATGTGGCATTCAAGGAGCCGGCCAAGCCGGCCCGTTCGCTCGATTCGATCGCCGAGGCGTTGTTGTTGCCGACCGGTATCGACGGCGTCTACGCGCGCACCGCTGTCTTCGAGCAGGTCGCCGATGCTCTCTCCATGCTGATCTCGCGCTATCGCGATCCGGATACGGAAGTGCTGCGCTTTCCCCCGGTCATGAGCCGCCGGCAGGTGGAGAAATCGGGCTACCTCAAAAGCTTTCCGCATTTCCCCGGCTGCGTGAGCTGTCTCGGCGGCGAAGAGGCGCAGATCAGATCGGCCGTGGAGCGCAGCGAGGCCGGCGAGGATTGGACGGGCGCACTGTCCGCGGCCGATCTCGTGCTGGCTCCTGTCGCCTGCTATCCGGTCTATCCGCTGGTCGCGAGCCGCGGCACCGTGCCGGCAACTGGCCTCGTGTTCGACGTTGCCTGCGATTGCTTCCGCCGCGAGCCGTCGAAAATGCTCGACCGGCTGCAATCGTTTCGCATGCGCGAATATGTCTGCATTGGGACCCCCGTCCAGGTCGATGACTTCCGCCGGCGCTGGATGTTACGGGCGCAGAGTTTTGCCGGCCAGCTGGGACTGAGCTGGCGCATCGATGCCGCCAGCGATCCGTTCTTCGGCCGTGGCGGCAAGCTGATGGCGATGAGTCAGGTCGAGCAGTCGTTGAAGTTCGAGTTGCTCGTTCCGGTGCATTCGGCCGAGCAGCCGACCGCCTGCATGAGCTTCAACTATCACCGCGATCATTTCGGCGCGACGTGGAACCTGAAGACCGATTCCGGCGAGCTCGCGCATACCGGTTGCGTCGCTTTCGGCATCGACCGGCTGGCATTGGCACTGTTCGCCACCCACGGCCTCGATCTGCCGCATTGGCCGCTTGCGGTTCGCAAAGCGCTGGCGATTTGAATTGGCCGGTTAAACGCCGAGGACTGCGTATTCGGTGTAAGCGAGGTCGCCGAGACGCGGGCGCTGCGGACCCTTGAAATATTTTGCCATGCTGCCGCGGCAGAAGGTGCCGAGCAGTCCGGGTATGGCGCCGTTCGAATCGACGATGACGAACGGTTTGCCGCGCCGTGCCAGGTAGCGCCCGATCGGGCCGGCAAAGCGAACGAAGTCGGCGATGTCGCCGCAATAGATCATCTGCGCGCAGGGCAGGACATTTTTGACCAGCCGCGGGCGAAATACGAACGGAAAGGCACGATCGGCCGTCTCGCACCACAGGCTGACGCAGCCGTGCTCGGCGTGGCGCAACAGGATCTCCCGGTCGGACGGATCGAAGGCGCCGCTTGGCTGCTGGCTTGCGTCGAATACCTTCACTGCCACGCCGTTGAATAGTCCCTGCAAGGTTGGCATCGCGATGAAAATGCCGTCGCAATAGCGGGAGAAGCCCTGCGCCTCGATGATCGGCCAGGTGTGCGGCGCCGCCGAAACATTCAGGTAAGTGACCTCCTTGTGCCGCAGCGCCATTGAGACGAGCAGCGTCGCGTAGGCGCGGAAGGCGGGGTCGACGTACCAGCTCGAAAGATTGCACCGCGTCGCGATCCGATCGCCGTCGCGCATGGTCGAGCAAATCAACAGGATTGTGCCGACCGGGTCGCCGCCGGTTTCCAGAAGGTAACCATATTTCGGCAAACCCGGCGGCGGTTCATGTCCCGCCAGCCGGCGCAGCGCGTGCACCCAGAATTGGCGGCTGCGGTTCGGGAACCCGCGCTTGAGCAGCGTCGCAATAGCGGGAATATCTGCTTTACCGATCTGACGGCAGCGGATCGCCGGCACAGGAGCATCCATTTGCGTTGACCACGACGACGGTCGTGAACTGGATCGTAATCTTGCGCGAATATACCGAAGCCGAGTGAACAAACAGTAGGCCGTCCGGCAATGAGGATAAAATTAACCATAATGGATCAGATGGCGCAGGTCGCGCGCGAACACGGCAAGACGCTGGCGCCGTTGCGCGACGATCTCGTGCTGCTGGATTCCGGGCTCGATTCGTTGGGCTTTGCCGTGCTCGTCGCGCGTTTGGAAGACACGCTCGGTATCGATCCATTCACGGCCGCCGAGGACGCCATGTTTCCGCTGACGTTCGGCGACTTCGTGAAAGTGTACGAAAATGGTGCGCGCGGTGGCGCAAACGCTGCGTGATTGCCTGGCCAACGCGCCGGCGGAGCGATTCTTCTGGGATCGGACCGTGCACGTTTGCGTCAATCACCTTGCACGCGGCACGGCGCTTGGCGGCCGGCTTGCCGAACTGGCGGGCCGCTCCGTTCTTCTTGCAACGTCGAGCCAACTCACCACCGCACTGGTGCTGATCGAGCTTGATGGCGTAGCGCGCCGTCTCACCATTCTGCCGCCCGATACCGCGACCGACCATCTTGCCACTTTGATCTCGTGCGCCGAAGCCGATGCGATTGTTATCGATGCCGGCACGCCGGAATGCGCGGCTTTCGATCTTCCCGCTCGCATAACCTGCGCGCCGGCTGTCGTTTCGGCTGACGAGCATCCGTTGCCGCACGTGCCGACCAAATGGCTACTGCTCACCTCCGGCACCTCGGGCGTGCCGAAGATGGTCGCGCACAGCCACGCGAGCCTTACCGCGCCAATCGGCGCCGGCAAGCGGCCAGACGGCGCCGTGGTGTGGGGCACATTCTATGACATCCGCCGCTACGGCGGCCTGCAGATATTTCTGCGGGCCGTTATCGGCGGCGCATCGCTCGTGCTGTCGAGCGCGGGCGAGCCGATCGCGGATCACATCCGGCGGCTTGCCAAGCACGGCGTGACGCACCTGTCCGGCACGCCATCGCATTGGCGCCGCGCGCTGATGTCGCCGGAGATCCGGAAGATAGCGCCGCGCTATGTGCGTCTTTCGGGGGAGATCGCCGATCAGCCGATCCTCGACAGCCTGCGCGCGGCATTTCCGGAGGCCGGCGTCAGTCACGCTTATGCGTCGACGGAGGCCGGCGTCGCATTCGAGGTCAGCGACGGCCTTGCCGGATTTCCTGCCGCTTTCATCGAGCACGACCGCGACGGCGTAGAGCTGAAGGTCGTCGACGGCTCGCTGCGCATTCGCTCCGCGCGCACGGCATCGCGCTATGTCGGTGCGCAACAACCAGAGCTGCTCGACCGCGACGGCTTTGTCGATACCGGCGACATGGTGGAATTGCTTGGCGACCGTTATGCCTTTGCCGGCCGCAAAGGCGGCATTATCAATATCGGCGGACTGAAGGTTCACCCGGAGGAAATCGAGGCGGTCATCAACCGGCATCCGCAAGTGCGGATGTCGCTGGTGCGTCCGAAGCAGAGTCCGGTTACCGGCGCGATCGTAATCGCCGATGTCGTGCTGCGGTGCGAATGCGAGTGCCCGGACGCCGAACTTCAGGTCAAGGATGATATCCTGGCGCTCTGCCGCGCGGCGCTGCCGCGGCACAAGGTGCCGGCGGCCATCAGCTTCGTGCCGTCGCTCGATGTCGCTGCAACCGGCAAATTGGCGCGGCGTCATGGCTAAGGCCATGCGCAACGTTCTCGTCACCGGTGCGAGCCGCGGCCTTGGGCTGGGCATCGCGCGCAAGCTCGCGGGCGCGGGCTATGGCGTGATTGCGCTGGCGCGGCAGAAGACCAAGCAGGTGACGGAGGCCGCCGCCGAAGCCAAGCGCGGCAAGCACGGCGCGCTGCATTTTGTCTCTTTCGACCTCGGCAAGGTCGACGAGATTCCCGACCTGGTGAAGGTGCTGCGCAAGGATTTCGGCCCGCTGTTCGGCCTGGTCAACAATGCCGCCATCGGCCACGACGGCGCGCTCGCCATGATGCACAATTCGCGCATCGACGAGCTGGTGCGCGTCAACACGCTGTCTCCGATCATGCTCACCAAATACGTGGTGCGCTCGATGATGTCGGAAGGAGCGGGGCGTATCGTCAATGTCGCCTCGATCATCGGCTCTACCGGCTATAGCGGCCTTTCGGTCTATGCCGCGACCAAGGCGTCCATGATCGGTTTCACCCGCTCGCTGGCGCGCGAGGTGGGACGGCTCGGCATCAACGTCAACGCGGTGGCGCCCGGCTTCCTCGATACCGACATGACGCACGGCCTCACCGGAGAGCAGCGGCTTAAGGTCATGCGGCGCAGCGCGTTGCGCCGGCTCGCCGAAGTCGACGATGTGGCGAATGCCGTCGAGTATCTGCTGAGCGACAAGGCGCGCAATGTCTCCGGCACGGTGCTTACCGTCGATGCCGGCGCCACGGCTTGAAGCATCACGGCCGGCGCAGCTCGAATTCGAACAGCGAAAATTTGCTGGCGGCTGCATCGGCGGCGGCTTTGGCGATTAAGCGCGACGGCTCCTGATCCTTCGGCAGTGTTTGCAACAAGTCGGGATACACCGCGGTCGCATAGTAATCATCCGGGACAACTTCCAGCCACACGCGGATCCGGTCGCTGCCGTTCCACGGCAGTTCGATCGCGGCGGTCTCCAGCGGCATTAGCCGCGTATCCGAGATTTCCGTCCATCCATCGTTGCCATAGCGGACGCGGCGCGCGATGACGTGCGTGCGCTCGGTGTCGCGTAGCGGGGCGCCGGCGCCGTCAAGCGCCACTGCGTGCATGATGATTGCCGGCGTGACGTAGGTCGGAAAGGCGTGCCCGACGCCGGTATTGCTGATCTCAAAGCGGGCGCGCTCGGCGTTGGCCGATGTGCGCGCGGTGAGGCCGTTGCGCACCGTGTCGGGATCGTGAATGCCGCGCCACAGATGGCGGCGGTCCGGCATGTGGCAGGCCTGGCAGGTCACGCCTTGCAAGAATTGCGGGCTCGCCTGCCACTCCACGAGAGTGTTTTCCAGCGGCTTGCCATTCACCGCCCTGTCGGCCGGGAATTGATGGCAGTGCGAACAGAATTCCGACTGTTCGAAGAATTGCGCGCGCATGACGCCGTCGTGAGCCGCAGGCGTCGCGCCGGGCCCCACCGCGCCGGTGCCGCGTTCCGGCGGACCAAAGCGGTGATGCAAACGCAGGTGACAGCCGCCGCAGGAGTTTCCCGCCGCGGCCAATCCCAGGCGCTCGTCGTGCCCGGCCTGTGCGCCGGCACGTGCCTGCTCGAATGCCATGCGCTGCTCGGCGAGCGGTGCGTGGCATTGCAGACATTCTGCGGTGTCGCCGGCGTCGAATGTCAGCAATTGACCGAGCACCCCCGGCGAAATCGAGCGTGCATGCCGCGACGATTGCCATTGCGCCAATTGTTCCGTGTGACACTGGCCGCAATCCTGCGGCGCCAGCGATTTCTCGGCCTCGCTCCATTGCGCGGGCGGCGCGCCTTGGGGTTCGAGCGATTTTGGCCAATAAGTCGCCGCGCTGAACGGCGATGGCATTTGCGCGCCGACGGAGGCTACGACGACAAAGCTGGCGATCGATACGCCGAGCGCGAGGAAGTTACGCATTTGCGGCCGCGCTGGCGACTTTCACCATCTTGAAGCGAAGCACGATACCCCCACGCGGTGAGATCTGAAGCGTGGAGCGGTCAGTTACACGGGTTTACGTGTCCGCCGCCAGATCCGACTTCTAACAACTTGCAATAATTGCAACCCACTGACAAGCATGCAGCCGGTGGTGGATTGCGTTCATCGACAAAGCCGCCGGTGCCATGTAATTTTTGGTTGGCCGCGCGTGGACATTTTCATGCCGCCCAAGGCGGGGTTCGATTTTGCCTTGGGTTGTTATGATCGGGCGATCCGCGCGCGTCGCGCATGCAATTTCGATTGCAAATCACCGCGCCAGGAGCGCAGCAAAACACAGAGGCAAGTTGATGAGAAAATACTCCGTCGCTGCGGCGATTATTCTTATGGTGCGCAGGTGATATGACAAGCAGCATCGGTCGACGCAGATTGCTTGCCGCGCTCGGCGTTGCCCTTGCATTGCCGAGGTCCGCGATCGCTCAGCAGTCCGCCTCGACTGCGACTGCCGATCCGCCCGGGGCCCTCGTCTCCGCGTCTTGGCTGACGGGCCGCCTCGAAGACCAAAACCTGCTCGTACTCGACATCCGATCGGCAGCAGACGGCGGCGGATTTGACGCATTCCGCACTGGGCACATTCCCGGCGCTGTCCACAGCAATTACGACACGGCCGGCTGGCGGGTGACGCGCGGCAGATTGCCATTGATGCTGCCGACTATTCCCCAGCTCGAAGCGCTGATCGGCGACCTCGGCATCGATAGCGACAGCCGCGTCGTTGTGGTGTCGACGGGCCTGCACGCATCGGATTTCAGCTCGGCCGCCCGTGTGTACTGGACGCTCAAGGTCAGCGGCGTGACGAGCGTGTCGATCCTTGACGGCGGATTTGCCGCGTGGCGCGCGGCGCCGGGCAGCGCAATGGAGAGCGGATCGGGGCAAATCTCGCCCACGATATTCACTGCGACCATTGACAAGAATCTTGTGGCCGAACTCGATGAAGTCGAGGGTATCGAGCGCCGGGGCGGTGCGACGCTGGTCGATGCGAGGCGGGCAGCGTTCTTTTCCGGCAAGACGAAGGTGGCGGCGGTCAAGGCTTTTGGTCACATTCCCCGCGCGCTCAACCTCGATAGCGCAGCGTTCTATGACTTTCGGGCCAACCGGCTAAAACCGAAAGCCGAGCTCGCCAAAATTGCCGCGGCGCTGCCCGACGGGCCGATTGTAACTTATTGCAATTCCGGCCAGTGGTCCGCGACCGATTGGTTCGTGCTGTCCGAACTGCTCCAGCGCAAGAATGTCAAGCTCTACTTTGGCTCGATGATCGAATGGGCTTCGGATCCCCGTCGTCGCTTGGAAACGGTCCACCACGGCCGCAACCTGAGCAGCCGTTCATCGCTCGAGCCGCGAATTTGACGACCGACGGCTTAAAGCCGTATCGCAGCGGACGATATTTTTTCAAACAGCGCGCGGTCGAGCCGCACGTAAGCTTGCCGAGATGGGTCGTCGAAATAAATCGCATCGGCCGTCGCTACCGGATCGAAGCCGTTGCGCACGAGATCGCTCTTCTGATGCTTGAAGGTGGCCGTCATCGCGATGCGGTCCTGGATGCGCAGGAACAGCGGCCGCGCATAGGCCGGCAGGCGGTGCGCGAGATGGGCGCGCAGTTCCGCGAGATCGAGCGCACTATCGGTGACCAGCGCAGCCATGCCGGCTGATCCCTCGGCGCCGGGCACGGCAACGCCGTACACGGTCGCGTCTGTGATGCCGGGAAATGCCGTCAGTGCGACGGCGACTTCCGAGGTCGCGACATTCTCGCCTTTCCAGCGAAAGGTATCGCCGATCCGATCGACGAAATAGAAAAAGCCGCCCGCGTCCTGGCGCATGAGATCGCCGGTGCGGTACCAGGCATCGCCGCGCTCGAACACGTTGCGGATGATTTTTTGTTCCGACGCGCCGTGGTCGGTATAGCCCTCGAAATCGGACCCCGACTGCGCCGCGCTGCCGTGAATTCGGCCGAGCGCCTCACCAGTCTCGCTCGTCGCGCAACGGATGCAAAATCCGTTCGCGTCGCGCGCCGGCATACTCGCCGCCGGATCGAATTTCACCAGCGCCAGCGGAAAGCGGTGCGTCAGAAACGGCGGCACGCGGCCGATGGCGCCGACCTTGCCTTCGACGTTGTACAGCGAGACGTTTGCCTCGGTGGCCGCATAGAATTCCAGAATTCTTGGGATATTGAATTTCTCCTGAAATTTCTCCCAGACATCGTCGCGCAGACCGTTGCCGCAGGCTAATCGCAGCCGGTGCTGGCGCGGCGCCGCGGTGCTGTTGACGAGATAGCGGCACAGCTCGCCGATATATTGCAACAGCGTGCAGTCCCAATAGGCAATATCGTCCCAAAACTGCCGTCCGGAGAATTTCTCGCGGATCGCGACCGATCCGCCGCGCACCAGCAGCGCTCCGGTGGCAACGACGCCGCCGACGCTGTGATACATCGGCAAGCAGTTATACATGCGGTCGCCGGGCCCGGTATTCATCAGGCCGGCAAACCAAAAGCTCCATTGCATCAGCCGGTGATGGCTGACATTGGCGGCTTTCGGCAGCCCGGTGGTGCCGGAAGTGTAGATGTAAAGCGCGCGATCGGCGATCGTGATGCCACGGCGCTCCGCCGCCGCCAGCGTCGCGACTGAGAATTTTTCAATCTCATGATCGATGCGCGCGAAATCATCGCTGCCGTGCGACCAGACTTTCGGCCGGGTCTTAAGTTGCGCGACCGCAGCGTGAGATTCGCCGATAAGTTCTGCCGCGACGATGATGTGCTTCGGCGCGGCGATGTCGATGCAATAAGCGAGCGAGGCGCCGCGCAAGTTGGTGTTGATCAGCGAAACCACGCCGCCCATGGACGTGATGCCGAGCCAGATCGCCATGTATTCCGGCCGGTTCGGCATCACGAGGCAGATCGCTTCGCCCTTGGCGAGGTTTTGTGCCAGCGCCCAGCGCGCATAGCGGTTGGCGCGTTCGGTCAGCGAGCGGTAGGTCAGGGTCTCACGCGCCGAGATCAGCGCCGGCGCATCGCCATGGCTCTGCGCCAGTTCCTCGATGACGCAGGCAAGGGTGCGCCGCGGCTTGCCGGCAATCGGCGCCGTCGCCTCAAGCGCACGGACCCAGTCTTGCAGCGCGCTGTCCTTGCCGCCGACCTGGGGCAACGGCTGTTTTTGCTGGTGAAGCGTCATGCCTGATGATTGCGGAACAAAGTGAATTTTTCGCTTCAACACTGCATAAAATTTGAAGGAAACACGCAGTTCGCCGCGTCTCGCCGCGATGCTTCGGACGGCGGCAAATGATTAAGGTTATTCCTTCTAATTCGGCTTTCTAGCCACGGATCGGAAACCCAATTCGCCTAGGCTCGGCCCGTATTCGGACATGGGTGGTGTCGGAAGTATTTGGCGGGAAGGCATGAAGAAAGAAACGGTGGCCATCCACGGCGGCTATGAAACCGATCCGACGACCAAGGCCGTCGCGGTGCCGATCTATCAGACCGTGGCCTACGAGTTCGATAGCGCGGATCATGGCGCCGCGCTGTTCAACCTCGAGGCCGAAGGTTATCGCTATTCGCGGATCAGCAATCCGACGACGGCGGTGCTCGAGCGCCGCGTCGCCGCGCTCGAAGGCGGTATCGATGCGTTGTGCGTGGCCACGGGCCAGGCGGCGCTGAACTACGCCGTACTCAATCTCGCCGGCATGGACAGCAACATCGTCTCGGTGCCGCAGCTCTATGGCACGACCTACGCGCTGTTCGCTCATGTCCTACCGAGCCAAGGCATCAAAGTCCGCTTTGCCGAATCTGATGGCCCCGACGCAATCGAAAAACTCATCGACGAAGGCACGCGCGCCATCTTCTGTGAAAGCATCGGCAATCCGGCGGGCAACATCTGCGACATCGAGGCGCTGGCGGCGGTCGGCGCGCGGCACGGCATTCCCTTGATTGTCGACAATACGGTGGCGACGCCGATCCTGCTGCGCCCGATCGATTACGGCGCCGACATCGTCGTCCACTCGCTGACCAAATTCATGGGCGGCCACGGCACCACGCTCGGCGGCGCCATCGTCGACTCAGGCCGCTTTCCGTGGCGCGCGCATGCGCGGCGCTTCCCGATGTTCAACGAACCCGATGCGTCCTATCACGGCCTCGTTTACACCGATCACTTCGGCAACGCCGCCTATATCGCGCGATGCCGCAGCGTCTATCAGCGCACCACCGGCGCCGTGCTGGCGCCGTTCTCTGCTTTCCTGTTGCTCCAGGGCATCGAGACGGTGGCGCTGCGCGTCGAGCGGCACGTCGAGAATGCGCGCCGGGTTGCTGAATTCTTGCGGCAGGACTCACGAGTGGAGTGGGTCAATTACGCCGGCTTTACCGACAATCCCTATCACCAGCTGGCGGTGAAGTATCTCGGCGGACGCGCATGCTCGCTGTTGACGTTCGGCGTCGCCGGCGGGCTAGAGACGGCAAAGAACTATTACGACGCGCTCAAACTGTTCAAACGGCTGGTCAATATGGGCGACGCCAAGTCGCTCGCTTGCCACCCGGCTTCGACGACGCATCGCCAGATGTCGGCGCAAGAGCAGAGCAAGGCCGGCGTCACGCCGGAGATGATCAGGCTTTCCATCGGCATCGAGCACATCGACGACATTATCGGCGACCTCGATCAGGCGCTCACGGTGGCGCAATCGCACCGCTCGCCACTTCTGGCGGCCGAATAGGCGTTTTGCGGAGCAGCCCGATGCCTCTTCTCCTGGATACGTCCCGATCGAGCCCCGCACCCGAATTGCGCGCCTCAAACTGCATCACAATCGGGCTCATCAACAACATGCCCGATCCGGCGTTTGAAGCGACCGAGCGGCAGTTTGTCGACCTGCTCCGCGCCGCTTCGCCCAAGATCGTCGTGCGCCTGTTGCTGTTCTCGATACCGGAAGTTCCACGCGCTGACACGATGCGGCAGGAGGTCGGCGAGCGTTACCGCGACATATCCGAGCTGTGGGACAGCCACATTGACGGCTTGATCGTGACCGGCACCGAGCCGCGGGCAAAAAATCTGAAGGATGAGCCGTACTGGAATACGCTCAGCCAAGTGGTGGACTGGGCACGCGACAATACCACGTCGGCCGTCTGGTCGTGTCTTGCGGCTCACGCCGCCGTTCTCCACACCGACGGCATCGAACGCCGTCCCGCTGCCGAAAAAGTATCCGGCGTCTTCGATTGCGAGCCGGTTGCGCTGCATCCGATGACGATCGATACGGCGCGGGGCTTGCGGGTTCCCCACTCGCGCTACAACGGCTTGTCCGAGCAGGCGCTGGCGGAGGGCGGCTATCGCATTCTCACGCGGGCGACCGGCGCCGGTGTCGATATGTTCGCCAGGCAGGAGAAAAGCTTCCACCTATTTCTCCAGGGTCATCCGGAATACGAGGCCGCCACGCTGCTTCGCGAATACCGCCGCGACGTCTGCCGCTACCTAAAGCGCGAGCAGGAAATGTATCCGGCGCTGCCGCAATCCTATCTCGACCATGCCGCGGCAGCGCTCGCGCTCGGCTTTCGCCAGCGGGCGCTGGCCGATCGCCGGCCAGACGTCATCGCCGGCTTTCCGATGGAACAACTCGTGGCCGGGCTCGAAAGCCCCTGGCGCCCTTGCGCTATCGGCATCTACGAGAAATGGTTCGAATATCTCAGCGGCCGCAAGTCGGACCGCCGGCCGCTGACCAAGCCGCTGCGCCGGGCCTGGCGCGATTGGCCGACCGGCGGCGTCCGTCCTGTCACCGCCCAGTCCGCGCGCTAGGCATCAATTGCAATTAGCGGCTGCAACGTGGGCATTCAGGCCACGCCTCGCATTTACTTTTTGTTTGGTGCTGCGGCGCTTTAATCACGGCACAGATTCTTGGGGGAAACGCCATGCCACAGCCAGTCGTCTTTGCCGTGCCTGCCGAGGTCGAGCTTAAGCCCGCGCCCATAGCGCCGCATTGCATCATCGAAGGCAATCCGCGGGCACGTTCGCGGCGGTTGTCGGCAAGCGCCGACGGCACCTCATCCGTGATGGTATGGGTGTGCAGCGCCGGCCGGTTCCGCTGGAATTATACCGTCGACGAGACGCTATACATCGTCTCCGGCGAAGTCTTCGTCACCAACGAGAAGGCCGAGGTCCGCCGCCTCGGGCCGGGCGATCTGGCTTTTTTCCCGGCCGGCAGCCACAGCATCTGGCACGTGACGCAAGAGGTGAGGAAAATCGCCTTCTGCCGGCACAGCATGCCGCGCCTGTGCGGTTATGCGCTACGAGCGTGGAACAAGCTCATTCGCGTCGCCACCCGCTTTTCTGGCGGTGCGCTCGAGGCCCAAGGTCCGGCCGGCACTGCTGCCGACACCAGGCACGTCAGCGCCGCTTAGGCACGCCGACCCCGATCCGTGGTATCGTCGCTCTCGCGCTGCAATGCGCGCGAATGGGGTAGCCATGCTGAAGACCGAAGGGGTTTTGCACTTCACCATCCCGGTCAAGAACCTCGACCGCTCGGAAAAATTCTACAGCGAAACGCTCGGCTTTAGGAAGATTGGCCGCACCGATCGCATTGTCTTCATGCGCGCCGGCGATGACTTCTTCAATCTGACCTATTCGGAGAATCCGATCACGCTCAACGCCGCCGGCCGGCATGAGATCCATTCCGCCTTCCGGGTGACGCCGCAGGAGTACGAGCAAATTTTGAAACTCTTGCCGGAAAAGGGCGTCGAGATCTTCAAGCAGGAAGATCGCCCCGTCGGCGTGTTCGTCGGCCGCAGCGCCTATATTCGCGATCCCGACGGTAACGTCATTGAATTCATCGACCTCGTCCGCGCGGTCGAACAAGCCTAACTCGCAAAAGCCGGAGAACGTCCATGGCAAGAGCGCCAATCCGCCGCGTCATCACGGGCCATGACGGCAAGAATGTCGCCAAAGTCATCCGCGAAGGGCCGGCGACGAACACCAAAACGCCGCGCGAAGGCGTCGCCTCGACGCTGATGTGGTGCAGCGACGCGATGCCGGCCGATATCTCGATCGGCGAGAACGCCGAGGATATGGGCGCGCGCATTCTCGGCACGGCGCCGCCGCAGAACGGATCGCGTTTCATCGTGATGGAATTTGCGCCGGGCATCGCATCGGAGATGCATCGCACCGAGACGATCGATTACATCGTCATGCTGTCCGGCGAGATCGACATGGACATGGACGACTCCACGGTGAAGCTTCAGGCCGGCGACATCATGGTCCAGCGCGGCACCAACCATGCATGGATCAATCGCAGCCAGGAGCCGGCGCGGCTCGCCATCGTCCTGCTTGACGCCAGGCCGCTTGGCATAGGCCATCCGCGCCTGCGCGGCGACCAGGTGCGATAGTCGGAACTAAATTTCGATGGACGCATCTGCCGTTACCTGCGCCGGCGCGAACGCCGTGGCGAGCGCGGGAAACTGCGTTCGGTCGCAAAAGGCGGGAATTACCGTCTCAGCTTGCACCGCCCGCACCAGCGCGACACTGTCGGACAGCCGCGGATGCACGTTCCAGCGCATCGTTGCCGCGCGGCCGCTCTTGGCCATACGGTCGGAGGGCGTGTTGGGGTTGACGTAGCCCGTCAACACGATCGCCGGCTCGGGCTTCTGCTCCCATTCGCTGAACAGGCGCGCCGTCGCGCCCGATACGCCATCGGCTGAGGCCGCGAGCATGATGCCGCGCGCGTCCTCAATCGGCTTGGTCGCAGCCGCGAGATGTTTGATTTCGTCGCGGACGCTTTCGTGCAGCGAAATGCCGTCACTATCGGCAAGCTGACGCAACGCCTTCTGCATTGCCTCGTCAACAAAAATATCGCTACAGCCGTGGCGGAAAAGTTCGAGCGCGATTTCCGGGCCGCGGCCATTGGCTGGCACCGGCAGCAGCAACGGTCCACGCGCCACGAATGATACCAGCTTGTTCCAGCACTCGGCGATCGGCTGTTCGTAACTGCCGTATGAACAGTCCAGCAGCGCCGTCGCTGCCGGTTTTGTCGGCGGGTCGTAGGCGTAGAGGAATGATTCCGCCGAAATATCGCCGGTGTAGATGAGGCCGCCGCCGATCGCGAAGCGCAGCCATATCCCGCCGGGCGCATGGCCGTTGCGCCCGGTCTCGACAGCAATGCCGAGTATCTCGCCTTGGCCGCCCACCGGCATCGGCCGCACCGCGGTGCCCTTCGGCAGTGCGCGGGCGACAATGTCGGTCGCATAGACCAGCGGATTGCCGAGCTTTGTAAGCAGCGCCAGGCCGCCGATGTGATCCTTATGCCCGTGGCTCAGCACGAGGGCGTCGATGGCTCCCACGCCATCGATATTCGGCAACAGCCCCGGCGGCGGGCCCTCGCCGAGATCGAGCATCAGGCGCTTGCCCGCTGTTTCGAGCAGGAAGCAGGCCGGGCCCTTGGCGCCGACGCCGGAGATCAGGCGTAATGTTGCAAACGCTTTGCCCATCGCACTTTCATTACCATTTATCGGTAACAACCCGCGCATGGCCAACGTTGACAAGCCAAAGCCGCGTCCTTATCAACCGCGCAGCAAGGAATTAGGCCATGAAAGTCCGCAACTCATTGAAATCGCTGCGCAGCCGCCACCGCGATAACCGCATCGTGCGCCGCAAGGGCCGCGTCTACGTCATCAACAAGACGCACCGCCGCTTCAAGGCCCGCCAAGGCTAAGCAAGGCTAAATTCGCATTCATCGCTGATTTGGCAGGCGTTCGCCATCGAGCGCCGATGCCCATTTGCGCCGCATTGTTCGCGGAACATTGAGCACTTTTCGGGCTTGTTGCCGTGCCACAGGCGAATAAACTCGTGGTCATGAGCGCTCGATTCTTCGGCTGGCGAAATCCGGCTCTTGCTGTTTGTGCCGTGCTTGCCATTCCGCTGACTATGCCGTTCACGATGCAGGCTTGGGCGCAAAGCCCGCATTCGCATGAGTGGATCAAGCCGCCGAGCACCCTGCCGCATGCCGAGCACGGTGACCAGACCTACAATCTCGATACGCTGTTCGATGCCTTGAAGATTGCGCCGGACGACACCAGCGCCAAGGCGATCGAGGAACGCATCTGGTCGGTGTGGATGGTGTCGGGCAGCGATACCTGCAATCTGCTGATGAGCCGCGTCAAGGCCGCGACCAACGACAAGGATTACGATCTCGCCGTCAAGCTGCTCAACGCCATCATCACGATCAAGCCTGATTACGTCGAAGCCTGGAACCAGCGCGCCACGATCTATTATCTGAAGAACGATTACGGCCATGCGCTTGCCGACATCCGCGAGGTGCTGGCGCGCGAGCCGCGCCATTTCGGCGCGCTGTCAGGTCTCGGCCTGATTCTGCAAGATATCGGCGACGACAAGCATGCGCTCGAAGCCTATCGCAAGGCGCTGCTGATCGATCCGCATCTCGAGCACATCCCCGACGTCGTGAAGACGCTGACCGAAAAGGTCGAGGGGCGCGATATCTGACTGGCGGCTAGCTGCATGCCATCCGTCGATTTTCGGAATTACAGATCGCTACCAGCGTCGGCCCCGACAAACGCAATCCGCATGAAATTAGTTGCGCCCGGCGTACCCAGCGGCACGCCGGCGACCACGATGATGCGCTCGCCGGCCTTGGCGAAGCCCTCCTTGAAGGCGAGGCGGCAGGCGCGCTCCACCATGTCGTCATGGTCGTGCGCGTCCTCGGCGATCACGCAATGAATGCCCCAGACCACTGACAATTTCCGGCCGGCGTTCTCGATCGGCGACAGCGCAACGATGGGACATTGCGGCCGTTCACGGGATACGCGCATCCCCGTCGAACCGGATGAGGTCCAGCACACGATCGCCGGCAGATCGAGAGTCTCGGCCACCTGCCGTGCCGCTGCCGCAATGGCGTCGGCGCTGGTCGCCTCCGGCTCGGTGTGCAGCACGTGCAATGACGGCAGATACATGCCGTCGCTTTCCACTTCCTCGGCGATGCGGTTCATGGTCGCCACGGCCTCGACCGGATATTGGCCGGACGCCGATTCCGCCGACAGCATAATGGCGTCGGCGCCGTCGAAGATCGCGGTGGCGACGTCGGAGACTTCGGCGCGCGTCGGCACCGGGCTCGAGATCATCGATTCCAGCATCTGCGTGGCGACCACCACGGGCTTGCCGGCGCGGCGGCAGGCCCTGGTCATCTCCTTCTGAACACCCGGCACTTTTTCCAGCGGCATCTCGACGCCAAGATCGCCGCGCGCAACCATCAGCGCGTCCGCTAGATCGAGAATGTCGCCGAGCCGGCTTACCGCCTGCGGTTTTTCGATCTTCGCCATCACCGCCGCGCGCCCGCGGGTGAGCTTCTTCGCCTCGGCGATGTCCTCGGGCCGCTGAATGAACGACAGCGCCACCCAGTCGATCCCGGCATTGAGCGCCGCTTCGAGGTCGGCGATATCCTTCGGCGCCAGGGCCGCGAGCGGGACGACGGTGTCGGGCAGGCTGACGCCTTTCCGGTTCGACACTTTGCCGCCGACTTCGACACGCGTCGCGATGCGCTGCGGATCGACGGCGGTCGCGACCAGGCGCAGCTTGCCGTCGTCGATGAGCAGCGCGTCGCCGGGCTTGATGGCGGCGAAGATCTCGGGATGCGGCAGTTGCACGCGTTTGGCGTCGCCCGGAGCCACGTCGCTGTCGAGGATAAAGTCCTGTCCCTTGTCGATTTCGACAGTGCCATCCTTGAAAGTGCCGAGCCGCAGCTTCGGTCCCTGCAGATCGACGAGGATGCCGATCGGCCGATTGTAATCCGCCTCGACCGCGCGGATTGTCGTCACCAGCTCCCGCATCTTGTCGTGCGAGGTGTGACTCATATTGATGCGGAAGACGTCCGCGCCGGCCTCGAACAGCCGGGCGATGACGCCGCGCTCCGACGATGCGGGTCCCAGTGTGGCTACAACTTTAGTGCGCCGCCGCCGCCTCATTTGTTCTGGCTTCTGGGCGGGGCGGCGGGTGCGGGCGCTGGTGAAGCGGGTGGAGCCGCCGCGCCGGCGCCGGACGGCCTGCTCAGTGGACTGCCCGCGGGCAAAGGCTTTTGCGGCGGCTGCTCGGCGGATTCGGTGAGTTGGACCGTCCAGGCGCGCTGCTCGCCGGTATCGACTTCGAAAAAGCCGGTGCGGTCATAGCCGTGGGCCAGGCAATCGCCGATGCCGCGGATGGTGAATTCCTTGTCGCGGGTGCACATATAGGCCCGTCCCGTCCATTCCCCGCCGCGATCGTAGTCGATGGCGTAGACATAATAATAACGCGCAACGAGGTTGCCTTTCAGCACAGTCTCGCAAGTGCGCGACGGCAAGTTCCACCAGCCCTCCGTGGTCCAGCCGTCCGCATCCTTGTAACCGACAGCGACGCCGACCCGGCCCGGCGTATTGTTGCATAGCCGGAAATCGGCTGCGGCCGGGCGCACCGACGCCGCGAGGCCGAGCATCGTGACGATGCTCAGCACCACTACGCCTGCCGGTATCGTGCGCAAACGCGCTTGCCTCATTGCCGGTTCAGATTCCGGGACAAAGTCATGGCCTGTCAACGACGATGGCGCGAAAGTCGGTGATGTTGGTGAACGTCGGGCCGGGAATGAATAAATCGCCGATGCCGTTGAAAAACCCCGTGGAATCGTTGTCGGCGAGAAACGCGGCGGGATCGAGGCCAGCGGCGCGGGCGCGTGCCAGCGTGGTCGGGTCGACGAAGGCGCCGGCGGGGTCGTCAGGGCGGCCGCGGCCGCCGTCGGTTCCGTCGGAATCGGCGGCAAGGGCGGATATGCCGGGGGCGCCATCGAGATGGATTGCCAGCGCCAGGTCGTATTCCTGGTTCGGCCCGCCACGGCCTTTGCCGCGCAGCGTGACCGTCAGTTCGCCGCCTGAGAGGATCGCGATACGGCGGCCCTGGGCACTCAGTTCACGGGCAAGCCGGGCGTGTTCGGCCGCCACGTCGCGGGCCTCGCCTTGCAGGCGGTCGCCGAGAACGATGCATTCGTAGCCGGCTGCTTCGGCACGGGATTGCGCGGCGGCAAGCGCGTCGGCCGGCCGTGCCACGATGCGGTAGGACGATGCGGCAAAAATCCTGTCGCCCGGCTTAGGCGACTCATTCTTGGGATCTGCGAGCGCGCGCGTTACGGCTTCGGGCAGGTCGAGCCGGTATTTGCTGGCGATGGCGCGAGCGTCCGCAAGCGTCGTCGGATCGGGCACCGTCGGACCGGAACCGATGACGGCCGGGTCGTCTCCAGGCACGTCAGAGATCGCCAGCGTCGCCACCCGCGCAGGATGGGCGAGCCGCGCCAGGCGGCCGCCTTTGATGCGGGACAGATGTTTGCGGACGCAGTTGATCTCGCCGATATTCGCCCCGCTCCGCAACAGCGCCCGCGTCGTCGCCTGCTTCTCCGCAAGCGTGATCCCGGCGGCCGGAGCGATCCAATTCGCCGAGGCGCCGCCCGAAAGAAGAACGAGGACGAGATCGTCCGCGTTCGCCGCTGCGGCGAGCGCCAGCACCCGCTCCGTTCCCGACAAGCCTGCCTGGTCCGGAACCGGATGGCCTGCCTCGACAACTGGAATATGCCGGGTCGGGCGGCCATAGCCGTGGCGCGTCACCGCGATCCCGGTGAGCCGGCTGGCGGGTAAAATCCGCAAATAATGCTGCTCCGCGACTTCCGTCATTGCACCCGCCGCCTTGCCGGCGGCGAGGACCACGAGTTGTCCGCGCGGCGGCGGCTCCGGCAGGTCCGGCGGCAGGCACCCCGACGGGTGCGCGGCTGCAACGGCCGTCCGAAACAGCGATTCGAGCAATTCGCGATTTTGCGTGGCCAAATTGGATGTCTCGACAGACTATGGAAAGACGCGGTTCACCCCTCTATCTTTGCCATACCTAAACCGCGGAGAAGATCATGGCTACCGACGACAAGACCCGCACGGAACTCGAAGCTGCCGTCTACCGCCGCTTGGTCGAGCACCTTCGCGAGCGCACCGATGTGCAAAACATCGATATGATGAATTTGGCCGGTTTCTGCCGCAACTGCCTGTCCAATTGGATGAAGGATGCGGCCGACGCCAAAGGCCTGCCGATGACCAAGGACGAAAGCCGCGAGATCGTCTACGGCATGCCCTTTGATGAATGGCGCGCCAAAAATCAGAAAGAGGCGTCCGCCGGGCAGCAGGCTGCATTCGAAAAAGCAAGCCAAAAGCACTGACGCTGCGGCTTTTGCTCCGATGTCCTGTGCAGAGCGTGGATGAGCGTCCGCGCGGCTTGACCTGAAGGCTTCCGCTTTCGAAACCTCTTCGCATGCCCGTCATTGCGAGGAGCACCCGATGGCTACCGCTGCCGCCGCCAAAGACGATCAACCCGCCCGCCGCTTCGCCAAGGATCAGCTCAAGGCGTTCGTCGAGCGCGTCGAGCGGCTTGAAGAAGAGAAGAAGGCTATCGCCGACGACATTCGCGACGTTTATGCCGAGGCCAAGGGCAACGGCTACGACACCAAGACGCTGCGCGTCGTAGTGCGGCTGCGCAAGCAGGACGTTAACGAGCGCAAGGAGCAGGAGGCCATTCTCGAGACCTACCTCAATGCGCTGGGGATGTTGTGATCGCGTCATCGATGCTGTCCTCGACCTAAGCAATCCAGCGTCTTCTCCTGACCTCGTCACCACCGGGCTTGACCCGGTGGTCCATGCTGAACCGCCGCATGGATTGCCGGATCAGGTCCGGCAATGACGACATAGACGATCGTTCTCGCGACGCGCTTCGCGCCCGAGTCATTCTTCAAGCGGTAAGAAAAGCTTTGCCTCGAACGGACGGGAGGCCACGAAAAAGGGAAGCGGAGCGCCGAACAGCGCATCCATTTCCGATTGCCGCGCCCGATGAGCAGGCGCAGCCGCGGCCCGGAATGCGGGACCGCACGCCTTCCGGCGCTCCACCGCGGTTTTGCGCCGAGAGTTGCCCCTCGACTCGGCCTGGGCCGCGCTTCCTGGAATCACCGGATCCAAACGGGAGAACCCTCTCCGGCACCAGTGCAGCGAGCACCTCGCGGTCCGATCACGCGCCGGACGGGACGATGCCCAAACCGCCTGCAAGCCAGAGCGACGAACCCTGCCGCAGGAACCGCACCCGCTCCGTCAGTCGGCGTCACCGGTTGACGTCCCTTACGAAGAGCGGGATGAAGCGGCATTACTCAAATCGCCAATGCGCTGTCAAAAGCTTTTCGATTTCTTCAAACAAATTGCGGGGTTGTATGGAGCGGATTTTGGTGTGCGCACGCCCTGACGCGTTTCACTCTACTCTAAAGATTCGCAAAATGCGAAGTTGTGGCTGTGAATCAAGGTTTTCTGCGCTCTGCGAATCTTTTCGGGGCTGACCGGCCGTTCATCTGTCATTGCGAGGAGCGCTAGCGACGAAGCAATCCAGAGCGGCTTGCATTGAGCGCTGGATTGCTCTGAGCGGAGCCTGTCATCGGGCCGGCCACTTCGGGCCGGACCCGTTGGCTCGCAATGACGACAATCCAGTCATTGCCGAGCCTGATCCGGTAATTCATGATGAGGCGGCCATGCCCCAGGAGAGGAAGCAGTGAGAGCAATTATTCTGTTCTTCGGCCTTTTTCTGACAATCGCTTCCGCGAAGGCCGAGACGATTTCAGCGTGTGACGCTGACAAGTACGTGGGAAAATTAGTCACCGTTGAAGGTGTCGTTAGCAAGGTTCGCGCTGCACCATCAGGCAAAGCGACATTCATCAATATGTGCGGCTCCTTCCCGAACAATGGCTTTACCGGAGTCGTCTTTTCCGAAGATGCGGCAAAATTTCCTGGAATCGACTCTTTGGAGGGCAAGACGGTCGACATTACAGGCCGAATTCAACCCTACCCAGGCTCCTTCCCGGAGATTATCTTGAACGATCCGTCGCAACTAAAAGTAAAATAAGGTCGCTCAGCGAGCGCAGAAGCCCGGATTGAGCACCAGCGAAATCCGGGATGAGCGGCGAGGTTTACCCCGGATTTCGTTTCCGCCTACGCGCTCCGCGCTTCGGCGGACTCGAACCCTCCGAAGCTCGCCGAGCGAGCGTAGGAGGGTCACTCAATCCGGGCTTGCTACTTCAATGCGCTGTCGCCCACGCTACCCGCACCGCCTGTCATCACGAAATAGTGCGAACGGCGGAGCGGGTCACCGGAGCGAAACGGCCGTCAGCTGACTGCGCGTGCGTGGACGATCTCACGCGCCTCGACCGGCCGCACATCGGACGCATCAAGGGTTACGACGGCAACCGTATCGCCCGACAGCGTCGTGAACTCAACCTCGTAGCCCGCACCTTGCTGATGCACCAGCACGACGGTGCCAACGTCACCAATGGCAAGCCGCGCGCCGGGCAAATCGCGCTTCAGCACCACGAGATCCAGTTCATCGATCATGGGGCAACGATCCTTCTCGGGACCAACGTCACCAGGCGCGGGATGCTTTCCTGCGAATCCACAAACCATACCACACGTACGATTGGGACGCGACCGTAAGGCGTTGGCAAAGGTCCATCGATCTCATATCTGGTCCCGAAGCGGGTTTGGTGTGATGCAGTGATATCGTTTGCTGCTGCGTGAGCGACTATGGCATCGCGTAAAACGCGCCAGTCTTGGGTACGAAACCCGAAGCTCTCGAGGAAGCGTGCTTTCGCACGCCCACCGGAGTGGCGAACGCTCAACAGGTAGTTGACGATCTTGGCCTCGGGGACGACTGCACGATCCAGATGAGGCAATCGCGACATGCAGTTTGCCCAACGTATCCGCTAGCGCCTTCAATTCGTAACGACACAATACGAGGAGCGCAAGTCGACGGTCTATATCAGCTTCAGTCCCTTCAAACTCGCGTAGCCTTCCTTGCCGACGATGATGTGATCGTGGACGGCAATGCCGAGCGGGCTCGCCACGGCGATGATCTGTTGCGTCATCTGGATATCGGCGCGCGACGGCGTCGGATCGCCCGAGGGGTGACTGTGCATGATGATGATGACGATGACGAGGACGAGGACTCAGGTTCTCGCGCGCCGCCGCGCCAGCACCGCGCGAACGGCGCTTACCGCAGCGACGCGGTGCGCGTCGGATAGGTCACGGTCGACAGGAACACGATCGCGGTGCCGCTGAAATGATCGTGCGCCAGTCCCATCGTCGGGTCGGTTGAGAACGTCATCATCACCGAGCTCGCGGGCTTCACCATCAGGTCCGCCAGCGCGGTGAAATCGCGCGCGCCGAGCGCGAGCGTGGTCAGGAAGCGGTGCACGCTCGGCGACAGGATCACGGCGCGCAGCCAGGGATTGTCGAAATACGTGCCGGCCTTCACCGCTGTCGAGGCGAGCTGGATCGCCCGCTGGAATGACGATTGCGGCCGATCGATAACGCCCTTGGTTACGGTCGTCATGCCGTTCTGGGCCATGATCTCGCCGGCATCGCCGGCCGCCGTTCGGGTCGCTGCTGCGGCGGCACCGACTGCCTGGGCTGGCGAGGCGCGATCGGGCTGTTCGGCGTAGGCGAGGGCGAGTTCGGGAGGCACGCGATCCTGGTTCGCGCCCAACGGTCCGACCGAACCGGTCGCAGCGGGATCGGCGCTGGCCACTTCGGTGCGGCGCGGTCGCAGCGCATTCTTGAGTGCGGATTGCGCTACCGGTTGCGCCGCGGCGCCGCCGTCAGGCAGGCCCTGCCAGTAACCGCGCGCTGTGATGATTTGGTTCGGCGTAAGCGCCGCGAAGCGGGCCGCGGTATCGGGCGCGGGCGTTGTGGAGGTCTTTGCAATTTGCGGTCGAGGGGCAGGCACCACGGCTGCGGTGCGGATCGGTTTCGGCTGAGCGGTCGAGCTGACTGGTACCGCCGGTTTCTTTGCGGCGACGCGCTCAAAAGACGCAAGCACGACTGGCTTGGCTTGCGCAGTCGCGGGCGCCGCTGATGCGCCTGAATCGGCGTCCTCATCCTCGCCATCCTTCGCCAGGCCTAACAGCCTGGCGAACGGATTGACGAAATGCTGGTTGCTTGCCAGCACGGGGCCGATGTCCACTCCGGCATTGCGCGCAACTTCAACGGAGTTTTCGGAAGGATTGTTGCCGCGCTTCCTGATCTCGGCGAGTGCCAGGGCGTAGCCTGGCAACGGCTTGCCGTCGGTCGGGATCTGCACGGTTTTGCCGTCCGGGAATACGCGCGCCAATTCCTCGCGCGACATGCGCGGCCACATCCGGATGCTGCCGGTATCCATGTGGACGAACGGCGAGCCGGATGACGGATAGAATCCGACGCCGCCGCGGGCAAGTCGCAGTCCGATGACGCGAAGCTCTTCGAGCGGCGCGCCGGGAATGTAGAAGTCCATGGCGCGGCCGAGCATGTGCTGGCTAAAGCGCGCCACGCCACGGCTGCGGTGCCGGAGCATGGCGTTGGTCTGCGGCGAACGATAGCCGCACACCACCCAGACCGGCTGCGCCGTGCCCACCTCGCGCTGCACCTCCCAAACGAGGTCGATCAGGCGCGGATCCATGTCGGTCTTCTCGCCGCGCCGCCAGTCGCGCAGGAACCAGTTGAGCTTCTCCAGCGCGGCGTCGTCGTAACGGCCGTTGCGCTTGTAGGTGATGGTGATGTCTTCGTCGGTGTGGATGTGATGCAGCGAGATCGTGCGGGTGTCGCCCTCGGCGATCGCGTTTTGCAAAACTCTCGAGCCGAACAGGAGAAGAAGAACTGCAACGCCGCACGAATAGCCGGCGCGCGCCGCGACGAATCCGAAAGCCTTCAGGCGCGCCTTCCCAATCGGCACTGGCCATCTCGCATTGACGCGTTAAGCGACCGTACTCACCCCGGCTGGCGGCCGCGGCGAGTAACGCTAACGCAGTGTTAATTTGGGAAGGGTTACCGAAACCTTACGCACCCCACCCCCGACCTCGTGAGGGGTAACGCTCTAGTGTGGCAAAATATGGCCGTAAACGGTCCCCTGGGGATGGAGGCCCCAGGCAGGGGTCAATAGGGCCCTATGGCTAACGGCCAGACGCAGATTTTGCCGAAATTCCAGCCCTAACGCTGCACCGGAGCCCCGGAACTGGTCTCTTTCCGGCGCTGGGTCGCGGCATGCCTGTGCGAGGGCGGCGCCGGTGGCGGGGCGGCAAAGGAGCCGAACAGCCGGGAGAAGAAGCCGTCACCACCGGACTGCCGGCCGGGGTAGTAGTTGCGACCGTCGCCGCCGGTTAGCGGCACTCCATCCGGGATGGCCAAGGCTTCGCGGCGGGTGACGTCGTCTCTGTGCTCGACCGGAATGTCGGCCACTTTGAGGTCGTTACCCTTCAGGATCGCCAGCAGGGTCCGGTCGCGGCCGTAGAGGTCGTCGCGGAATTGCAGCTTGCCGTCATCATCGACGAACGCGGTCTGGTAGGTCAGGTTGACCGGAATGAAGGTGGGAAACTGGATATCCGTCTCGCCGCCTTCGGCGATCATTTTCTTGATCCGCTCGACCGTGTAGCCGTCGTTTGGCCGCACCAGCGAGAGCAGCACTTCAGCGTAGCGCTGCGGATCCTGCACCCGCATGCAGCCGTGGCTATAGGCGCGCTTGTCGTAGGCGAACAGATATTTGTCCGGCGTGTCGTGCTGATAGACCAGGAACTTGTTCGGGAAGTTGAAGCGAATGCGCCCAAGCGCATTCTTGTCGCCAGGTGGCTGCCAAATGTGGACGCTGCCGTCGGGATTTCTGCCGACCTTGAGCCCCATGCGGTCGAGCACCGTCGGGTCCTGCTGGAGCGCTGGCAGATATTCACGGGCCACGATCGACGGCGGCACGTTCCAGGTCGGATTGATCGTGATATATTTCATCTCGGCGGACATGATCGGCGTCGGCAATGCCGGCTTGCCGTCGACGATTTTGGTATTCCAATAAAGCTTGCCGTCGTGCATCACGCGCAGCGTAAAATCGGCAAGATTGACGATCACGTAGGTGTTGCCGAGATCGTGCGGCATCCACCGCCAGCGCTCCATATTGGCGATGATGATATCGACCGGCTTATCGGGCTGGCGGCCGTTGAGCGCATCGATGGTCTGTGCCGTGAGCGTGCCGGTGGCCTTAAGCTCCTGCTGCTGCTGAAACTTCTTCACCGCTTCGGCAAGCGCCTTGTCGTAGGTGGTGCCGGCGCCGGAAACGCCGAGCCGCTCGCGTAGTTGCGGGACACGGTTGTCCGGCGCGCCGATTTTCGGCGCCGGTCCGCCCGGGATCGATGGTTTGCTGATGTCGACTTTGCCGGCGCGAATTTCCGCAAGCTTGGCCTTGAGCGCGAGGTATGGCGCGGCATGCGGCTCGTAGGAATCGAGCGCCGCCGCGGTGTCCTTGGCTTCGACCATTTTGGCGAGAACATCGGTCGGCTCCGGCGGCTTTTCGGTATAGAGGATGTCCGGGCTGACGCGCGACCAGTGAACGCGCCCCACCGCCGCGTGGTGCGCATAGGTGATGGCCGCCATGGAGAGTTTCAGTTCGGCCTCGGCGAGATCGGCCGGGTCGCTCAGCGCGGCAAGATCCGGCACCGGGTAGTCGGCGGGATCGAGGCCATCGGCGTCGACGTGATGCAGATAGCTGATCGCGGCCTTCGCCCGCTCATTGGCTTTGCCGTCGGTGATCCAGAGCGGCGCATAGTCGCGGCCGGAATAGAACGCATCGATGACGATGCGGTCCTTCTTGCTGCCGATAATGCGGTCGAACTTGCCGCTCGACATATTGTGCAGTTGATCGGCAACGGCCGCATCGGCAGCGCTCAGCGCGATGGCAGCCGGCGCTGTAGGTTTGGCGGCGGTTTCAGCCGGCTGGGGTGCAAGCGCAGGCGTGGCAACTGCTGCGGGGGTGGGCGTCTCGGGCGGTTGCGCCGCCGCGGCCGGCGATGTCGGAGCGGCCGGTACGGTTGCCGCCGCAGGGGCGGGACTTTCGGCAGTATTGGCCGATTTGTCTGGCGGCGTTGAAGCAGGCGTCGCCGTTGCCGCTTCCGCCGTCGGCGGCAGGTCTGGGGAATCGAGCGGTTGCGGCGTCAGCGTTGCTGCCGGGGCCGCAGTTTGATCAGCGGATGGGCTTGGCGTTACGGCGGCCTTATTGGCGTCCGCCGGAGCCGGAGCGGTCGCGCTGTCCGCTGCCGGGGCGGCGGAACTGGCGCCAGCGTCGCTTGCCGGTTCGGCCAGCGCGCCGACCGGCGCGCCCGACAGAAAAAGGATAACAGCAGTCGAGGCCAGAAACCGATCGAGGCGGATGCCCGGCATTGCAAGTTCTCCTTAGGAGGCTGCGCGACAGACGCAGTCTCGTACGGCGTGGGGTGTGACGCCCCACCTTGGCATTAGTATGGAACTATGCCCGCACCGGCCCAAGATTACTTGAGCCGGCCGGTTTTGTCCTGTGTGCAACCGGTAATATCGAATCGATTCAGGAGATTTTTACGGCCTGTCGCTCTGCGGCCACGGTTTCGCTATCTGCTTCATCCGCTTCGCTATTCAGGCCGAGCGCATCCAACTTCCGGTAGAGCGTTGAGCGGCCGATCTGCAACCGCCGAGCAACCTCCGACATCTGTCCCCGATAATGGGTAATTGCGTACCGAATGAGATCGGCCTCAAGTTCCTCCAAGGGACGAACCTCACCGGCGGCATCGAGCAACGGCAACGCATCGGCCGCGGCAGTTGCGGCAGGCGAGGGCGGTGGGGCCGGTTCGATTTCCAGGTGCGACGGCAGCAGTTCCGCTTGGTCGAAGTCGGGCACCAGCGGTTGTTGCGCCGGATCCGGCGCCGCCGTGCGGTCGCCAGGCTGACTCGCGGCTTGGGCCGAGACCTGCGCGGCGATCTGCGGCAGTTCCGCAAGGCCGATCGTATCGCCTTCGGCCAGGACCACGGCACGGAACATTGTGTTCTCAAGCTGACGGATATTGCCGGGCCACTGGAACGCGGCGAGCACGCGTAACGCGTCAGGCGAAATGAGGCGAATCCGCTTGCCCTCTTCGGCCGCGAAACGCGCCAGGAAATGCCGGACCAGCGCGGGGATGTCCGCCGGCCGTTGCCGCAGCGGCGGCACCGTGATCGGAAAGACATGCAGGCGATAGAACAGGTCTTCGCGGAAGCGCCCTGCTTTCACGTCGGCGATCAGATCGCGATTGGTGGCCGAGACGATGCGTACATCGACCTTGATCGGCTTGCGCCCTCCAACTGGCTCGACCTCGCCCTCTTGAATAGCGCGCAGCAGCTTGACTTGCGCCGCGCTCGGCAATTCGCCGACCTCGTCAAGGAATAATGTGCCGCCGGAGGCTTCGACGAACTTGCCGGTGTGGCGCTCGGTTGCGCCGGTGAACGAGCCTTTCTCGTGGCCGAACAGGATGGACTCGACCAGATTTTCCGGCATCGCGCCGCAATTCACCGCGACGAACGGTTTTGCCCGCCGCTCGCCGGTGCCGTGGATGGCGCGCGCGATCAGCTCCTTGCCGACGCCGGATTCGCCGGAGATCAGCACCGGGATATTCGAAGCCGCGGCCTTCTCCGCCATGCGCAGCACCGCGTGCATGGGCGGGCTCTTGGTGATGATGTCATTGAAGCCGAGCGTGCCGGAGCGGCTGTGCTTTAGCCGTTGCAGTTCGCCCTCGAGCGCGCTGGTGTTGAGTGCGTTGCGCAGGCTGACTTGGAGCCGCTCGACGCCGACCGGCTTGACCACGAAATCGATGGCGCCCGCGCGCATGGCGGACACGACATTGTCGATGCCGCCATGCGCGGTCTGCACGATCACCGGCACAGTGATCGCCGCCTGGCGCAGCCGCGCCAGCACGCCGAGCCCGTCGAGGTTCGGCATCACCAGATCGAGGATCATGCAATCGATGCGCGCGCCGTCGGCGCCGGTGAGCAGCGCCAAAGCAGCGTCGCCGTTGTCGAGCACCACCGCCTCGTAGCCGGACTTCTGCAACATGGCTTCGAGCAGCCGGCACTGCACGGGATCGTCATCGACGATGAGAACTGCCATTACGTCCCTCGGCGCTTGCCACGACACGGTGTGCCGTTTCGGGGCACTCTGGCCCAGGGTGCTTAAGGGGGTATTAAACGAAAGGACCTCATGCCGCCGTCGGGCGAGGCTGCCGGTCGCGCTATTCCACCGGACGCGATTTTGGGCCGGCGTCCCGGCCGTGCGGCGCGCGGTCACTGCCAATCAGCGGAACGCGCTGGCGTAATATCTGCTCCAAATCCTTGAGCATTGCCGGGACGTCCGAGGATGCGCGCCGCATGGCCGGGTACAAAAAGCGCAACAGCGAGCGCATCAGCGATTCCAGCGAAAGCCGGCGGAAGATGGCGAGCGGCAAGACCAGGCATAGGCCGACGGCAACCGACGTCATAAGAACGAGCGTCGGATATCCGATGACCCCCTTCGCAACCAGCACAAGACCGCGAACGTAGATCAAGCCGACCAAACAGATCATGGCCACCATAAGCGGAATGCCGAGCAGCATGGAGCCGACAGACTCGATCATGCCGCCGAATTCTTCGGCCGGTTCGCTACGGCTGTCGAGAACGGCCGGCTCCGTGAGCGCCGGCCGGTCATTTGCCTGCCTGATCGCCGGCGCTGTTTGACGGGGCGCGGCGATCGGCTCGCCGGATTTCTTCGCGGCCGCCTCGCGTCCCTCGTAAGGCTGCAACTCCTGAAAAATCTTGCCGAGCTGTTTCGCCGCCGGTTTGCCTTGCCCATCGTCCAACGCGGCAACGCGCGCTGCCGTCGCTCGAGGCGGCCTCCCGCCGTTACTACTCTGGCGTTGGGTTGCACGCGATTCCGCTTCTAGTTTCCCAATGGCGATCTCCAGCGCGGCCTGTTCGCGCATCATCGCTCCCGACGAAATCGGCGGATCGTACGCGCGCAATTGTCCAATGACGATTTTGCGCGCGTTGTCGTAGACTTCCTTCCGCGCCTGAGCGGTATTGCTTGGCAATCCTGAAATCGTGCGGGCAAGAACGGGATAATAATCAGCCATTACAGGCTTACCCTCGACCGCTCACGCTCCGCGGAACTTGTTGCCTTGCAGGGAAATATCGGCTTGCTCAGGGTACCTCAGGCGCTGGTTCGGCTCAAGGCAAGAGTCCTGAAAGCGCGTAGAACGCCGCCGCCATCAGCGCTGAAGCCGGCACGGTGACGATCCACGCGATCACGATGTTGTTCGCCACGTTCCAGCGCACGGCCGACACCTTGCGCGCGGCGCCGACGCCGATGATGGATCCCGTCACGGTATGCGTGGTCGAGACCGGAATGCCCAGATAGGTCGCGGCAAAAAGCATGATCGCGCCGCCGGTCGAGGCGCAGCAGCCCTGCACCGGCGTCAGCCGCGTGATCTTGGAGCCGACCGTGTGCACGATGCGCCAGCCGCCGACCAATGTGCCCAATGCCATGGCCGCCTGGCAGGTAATCACCACCCAGAACGGGACATAGAACTCGCTGCCGAGCCGGCCTTGCGAGAACAACAGCACCGCGATGATGCCCATGGTCTTCTGCGCGTCGTTGCCGCCATGGCCGAGCGAAATCGCCGACGCCGCCGCAAATTGCAGCCATTGAAAGGTGCCCTCGACCGCGCGCGGATTGGCGCGCACGAATACCCACGACACGGTCAGCACCAACAGTAACGCCAGAAAAAAGCCGAGTGTCGGCGACAGCACGATGAAGGCTCCCGTCGTCAACAGCCCCGGCCAGACAATCGAAGCAATGCCGGCTTTGGTGACGCCGGCCCCCACCAGCCCGCCAATCAGCGCGTGCGAGCTCGAGGACGGAATGCCGCCCCACCAGGTAATGAGATTCCAGATTATGGCGCCCATCAGCGCGCCGAAGATCACCCGCGCGTCGATGACATCTGCCGAGACGATGCCGACGCCGATGGTCCGCGCCACGTGCACGCCGAACAGCAGGAATGCTATGAAATTAAAAAACGCCGCCCATATCACCGCATAGCGCGGCCGCAGCATGCGCGTGGACACAAGCGTCGCAATCGAATTTGCGGTATCGTGCAAGCCATTGAGAAAGTCGAACGCAAGCGCGACCGCGATCAGGCTGATCAGGACAGGCAGGCTCAGGAGGGCGGCCATTGCGCAACGCGTTCAAATCTGATCGGTGACGATTGAATTTATCTCGTTCGAGACATCCTCAAAGCGGTCGACTACCTTTTCGAGGTGATCGTAAAGCTCCGAGCCGATAATGAAAATCATGGCATTGGCCGGTGCATTGCCTTGCCGATTGGCGAGGAAAAGCGCCTTCAGCCCCTGATCGCAGACCTCGTCTGCCTGTTCCTCGATTGCGATGATCTTGGCGGTGAGCGTGTTCAGGCGAACGTTATTGGTGCCGATCGAGCTCAGTAACGGCACCGCTTCGAGCACCAGGTTCGCCGCCTGCACGATGATCTCGCCCATCTGCTGCATCTGGGGTTCGAAACTGCGGACCTCGAACATGTTGATGATCTTTGCGGTCTTGTTCATCTGGTCGATGGCGTCGTCCATCGAAGAGATCAGGTCCTGAATATCGGTGCGATCGAACGGCGTGACAAATGTGCGGCGGACCGCGGTCAAGACCTGGCGCGTGATTTCGTCGGCTTCGGCCTCGCGCTCGAAAATTTGCTTGCAATAATGCTCGATGCTGTCGCCGCCCCGCAACAATCCGCGCAACGCTTCGGCGCCACTGACGACGATTGCAGCGTGCCGCTCGAAAAGGTTGAAGAAGCGCTCTTCCCTGGGCATCAGCGCCTGAAACCAGCCGAGCATCTGTGCCTCGCTTTCGCCTGCCGTCGAATCGAACAGGCATGTTAGTTTGCGCGCTGCAACCGCTCAAACTGCACCTTGCGATTGCGCCGGCACTACGCCACATGATGGCACGTCGAGGATCGACGATTTCATGCCGCACGCCAAGACGATCACCAAGAAAATCGCCACTAAACGGCTGGCCAAGCCCGGCGCTGGGCGGCTCGGGATTTTGCCCGAATGGAATCTCGCCGATCTGTATTCCGGCCTCGACGACCCAGCCATCACGCGCGATCTCGACCGCATGGATGCCGAATGCGCCGCCTTCGAGGAGGCCTACAAGGGCAAGCTCGATGCGATCGCGCGCTCGCCGCGGGGCGGCGCCGCGCTCGCCGGGGTGGTGCGGCGCTATGAGGCGATCGACGATCTCATGGGCCGGGTCGGCTCCTATGCCGAACTCGTGCATGCCGGCAATACGGTCGACCCGGCGCGCACCAAGTTTTATGGCGACGTGCAGGAGCGGATGACGACGGCTTCGACGCATCTGCTGTTCTTCTCGCTCGAACTCAACCGCGTCGATGACGCGCTGCTGGAAGCGGCAATGGCCGATCCGGCGCTGGGCCATTACCGGCCGTGGCTCGAAGATGTGCGCCGCTATCGGCCCTACCAGCTCGAGGATCGGGTCGAGCAACTGTTTCATGAGAAGTCGGTGACGGCCTATTCCGCCTGGAACCGGCTGTTCGATGCGACGATCGCCAACCTGCGCTTCAAGGTCTTGGGCAAATCGCTCGCCATCGAGCCGACGCTGAGCCTGATGCAGGACCGTTCGGGAGCAAAGCGCAAGGCCGCCGCGCAGGCGCTGGCGCATACGTTCAAGGACAACGTGCAGCAGTTCGCGCTCATCACCAATACGCTCGCCAAGGACAAGGAAATCGCCGATCGCTGGCGCGGCTTTGCCGACATCGCCGATGACCGCCACCTGTCGAACCGGGTCGAACGCGAAGTGGTCGATGCGCTGGTTGCGGCGGTGCGCGCCGCCTATCCGCGATTGTCGCACCGCTATTACGCGTTGAAGGCAAAATGGTTCGGCAAAAAGCGCCTGCCGCATTGGGATCGCAACGCGCCGCTGCCGCAAGTTGCAACGCGCACGGTCGGCTGGACCGAGGCCAAGGACACCGTGCTGACGGCCTACGGCGCGTTTTCGCCCAAGATGGCGGCGATCGCCGAGCGGTTCTTTGCCGAACGCTGGATCGATGCGCCGGTGCGTCCCGGCAAGGCGCCGGGCGCGTTCGCGCATCCGACGACGCCGTCGGCACATCCTTATGTGCTGCTCAATTACCAGGGCAAGCCGCGCGACGTGATGACGCTGGCGCATGAGCTCGGCCATGGCGTGCACCAGGTGCTTGCCGCCCCGAACGGCGCGCTGATGGCGCCGACGCCGCTGACGCTGGCGGAGACCGCGAGCGTGTTCGGCGAGATGCTGACGTTCAAGAAATTGCTCGCCGCGACCTCGAATAAAAAAGAGCGCAAGGCCATGCTCGCGGCCAAGGCCGAGGACATGATCAATACCGTGGTGCGGCAGATCGCGTTCTATACGTTCGAGCGCGCCGTCCACACCGAACGCAAGACCGGCGAATTGACCGCCGAGCGCATCGGCCAATTATGGCTCGACGTCCAGCGCGAAAGTCTCGGTCCCGCGATCGAGCTGAAACCCGGCTACGAGACGTTCTGGGCCTATATTCCGCATTTCGTGCATTCGCCGTTTTACGTTTACGCTTATGCGTTCGGCGATTGCCTGGTGAACTCGCTTTACGCCGTCTACGAGCACGCCGCAGACGGCTTTGCCGAGCGCTATCTCGCGATGCTCTCTGCAGGCGGCACCAAGCATCATTCCGAACTGCTCGCCCCGTTCGGGCTAGACGCCCGCGATCCGGCCTTCTGGCAGGGCGGGTTGGGAGTGATCGAGCGGATCATTTCGGAACTGGAAGGCTTGGATTGACAATGTCTTATTGTCCGTAAAACAATTGTTGTACAGGCCGCGGAGTCAGGTTATACAGTCTGTATAACAAAAGAGGCAGTCATGAACGAACGGCCGCGTACGACCAGCGCTGAAGGCTACGTGCTCCAGATCAAAAAGATCGGCAATTCGACAGGTCTTATTCTGCCGAAGGAACTGCTGGCGCGCCTCAAGCTCAAGGAAGGCGACAGGCTCCATGTCGTCGAGCAGACCGAACGTGGCATCAAGCTCACTCCCTACGATCCAAAGCATGCCAAGGCGATGGAAATCGCGCGGCGGTCCTTCCGCAGATATGCCGACGCCTACAAAGCGTTGGCGAAATGAGCGAGCCGGAATGGCTCGACACCGATATCGTTCTTGATTTCCACGCCGAGCAACTTGCTCTCTTCGGCGGCCCCGACGGAGTCCGCGATCTTGGCCTTCTTGAATCGGCGCTGGCAAGACCGATCAATAAATTCGCCTATGGCGAAACCGACCTCGCCGTTTTGGCGGCTGCTTATGGATTTGGAATCGCAAAGAATCATCCCTTCGTCGATGGTAACAAGAGAACGGCTCTCGCATCGATAATCGTCTTTCTTGGGCTTAACGGCGTTGACCTTGACGCCACGCAAGACGCGGCGGCAGCAATTGTCTTTGCCGTTGCAGCAGGAGAAATCACCGAAGATGTATTGGCGCGTTGGGTCGCCGGTCACAGCAAACCACTTGTCGCGCCTGGAATCGTTCCCTGAACGTACTTATCTCTGAGCCAATACGCCAACGACATGCCCACCGACCGCGAAAAAAATCGTTTCTCCGCTCGCGCCGCGCGCTATGCGCGCGTCGGCGCCAATGTCGGCGGCGTGGCAGCGCGCTATGCCGGCAGGCGGCTCATCGGCAGCGAGCCCGATCGCGCCGGTGATGCGAGCGCGTTGTCTTCGGCGCTCGGCCGCCTCAAGGGTCCGCTGATGAAGGTCGCCCAGTTGATGGCGACTATTCCGGATTTGCTGCCGCCCGAATATGCCGCCGAGCTGCAAAAGCTGCAAAGCGAAGCCCCGCCGATGGGCTGGGCATTCGTCAAGCGCCGGATGGTGGCGGAGCTCGGCGCCGACTGGCCGGCAAAATTCGAAAGCTTCGAGCACCATCCCGCCGCGGCCGCTTCGCTCGGCCAAGTGCACCGCGCTCGTTCGCTGGACGGCGCGCTGCTCGCCTGCAAGCTGCAATATCCCGATATGCAGTCGGCGGTCGAAGCCGATTTGCAGCAATTGCAATGGCTGCTCGCGATCCGCCAGCGGCTTAGCTCCGCCATCGACACCACCGAGGTCGCCAAGGAAATCGGCGCGCGCGTGCGCGAAGAGCTCGATTACCGGCGCGAGGCGAAACACGCCGCGCTGTATCGCGAGATGCTCGACGGCGTCGACATTGTCCGCGTGCCGCGCGCCTGGCCCGAGCTTTCGACCGGACGGCTGCTTACCCTTGACTGGCTCGATGGCAGCAAGATGCTGACCCACAAAAACGATCCGCTGGCGATCCGCAACAAGCTCGCCACCGCCATGTTCACTGCGTGGTGGTTCCCGTTCAGCCGCTTCGGCGTTATTCACGGCGACCCGCATCTCGGCAACTACACGGTATTCGCGCACGACGGCGCACCCGGCGGCATCAATCTGCTCGACTACGGTTGCATCCGCATTTTCCCGCCGAAATTCGTGCGTGGCGTCGTCGATCTCTACCACGGCCTTCTGCACGGCGACCACGATCTCGTCGTGCATGCCTACGAGACATGGGGCTTTCGCAAGCTGTCGCGCGATCTGATCGACACGCTCAACATCTGGGCGCGGTTCATCTATGCGCCGCTACTCGACGATCGCGTGCGCACCATCGCCGACGGGGTCAAGCCGTCGGAATATGGCCGCCGCGAAGCCTTCCGCGTGCACCAGGCGCTCAAGCAGAAAGGCCCGGTGACGGTGCCGCGCGAATTCGTGTTCATGGATCGTGCGGCGATCGGCTTGGGCGCGGTGTTTCTGCACTTGCGCGCCGAGCTGAATTTCTATCGCCTGTTCAACGAGGCGATCGAGCGCTTCTCGATGGATCGCGTCGAGAAGCGCCAGGCGGCGACGCTGGCGAAGGCGGGATTGTAGGACGGTCCTTTATGTCGCTAGTCAAAACTAGTATCTTAGGAACATGACCAAGCTTCTTGAACAAGCTCTTGAGGCAGTGAGTCGTCTGGCGCCCGACGCCCAGGACGAGATCGCGCGCGCCATGTTGCGGCTCGCCGCAAGCGATGGCGAGCCGGAGGAGATTGACGCGGCGCATTTGCCGGCAGTGCTTGAGGGCCTTGCGCAGGCCAGACGCCGCGAGTTCGCCAGCGACGCCGAGGTGGAAGCAGCCTTCCGTCGCTTCGATCAATGAAGCTTCGCTTCACGCCGCAAGCGACGCAGGATCTTATCGACATTGCCGACTATATTCGCGAGCGCAATCCAAATGCCTCGTTGCGCGTACGCGCCGCAATTCTGGATTCACTGCAAGACCTCATTTTGTTCCCCGAAGTCGGACGGCGCCAAAAAGTGGAAGGCGTGCGCAAGCTTGTTACTCGAAAATATTTTTATCTGGTGTACTACAGCCTCGATCGGTCCGCTGATGAGATCGTCATTCTCGCCATCCAGCATTCTGCTCGCGAGCGGGAGTACGAAGACGCTTAGCAGCAGTCGCAATCGATGCCGTCGAGCGCGACGAGCGCGTTCTTCATGAACGCGGGCGGCAGATCGTCTTCGACCGCATCGGCGAGCGGCTTGAAAATCTTGAAATGATGCCGTCCGAGCGCGGTCCAGAACACCACGTGGGTTTCGATCGGCGGACAGCCGGGAACCGCGCAGGCGATCTCCGACACCATGACTGTCTCGTCGTCGGCGAGCACAAAGCGCGCCCGGGTCCAGTCGCGTACGCGATCCGCGCCGGGGCCAGGACTTTTCTTGGTGAAGCCAAGCATTGCAACTAAAGCCGTCATGGCCGGCCGCCCGGGTCCGGCCTGTTGGCCGGCCCAAGTGCAAGCTTGTGCCGGGCATCCACGTCTTTATACACCTTCACTGAACAAGGCGTGGGTGGCCGGAACAAGTCCGGCCATGACGGTAGTAAGGAGGCCGAAGTGGCCGAAAAAGTACTGGCTGCGGTGCGCACGGGGCCGAGCAAGACCGAAATCCGCGAATATCCCATGCCGGATATTCCGGAGGACGCAGCCCTGTTGAAAATGGAGGTCGGCGGCATCTGCGGCACCGACGTCAAGCTCTACAAGCACCCGCCGAACAACGCCCCCACCATCATGGGCCACGAAAATATCGGCGTCATCGCTAAGGCCGGCCGCGAGTTCACCCGGCGCAAGGGCTTCAAAGAGGGCGACCTGGTCTTTGTCGAGCATTACGTGATGTGCGGCAAATGCGAGTGGTGCCACGCCGGCCAATACCGGCACTGCGAAAATACCAATTGGCGCACCAATCCCGACGCCATCCGTTACGGCTACACGTCCGCGGAGAAGGCGCCGCATCTGTGGGGCGGCTTCGCGCAATATGTCTATCTGCCGTGGAACGCCGTGGTGCACCACGTGCCGAACGGCGTTTCGGCGGAACTCGCCGGCCTGGTGACGCCGATGGCGAACGGCGTCGAGTGGTCGCTGTTCGACGGCGGCGTCGGCTACAACTCGACGGTGCTGATCCAGGGCCCGGGCCAGCAGGGGCTGTCGCAGACCGTCATCTGCAAGCAGGCCGGCGCCTCGCTGATCATCGTCACCGGCACATCGAAGGATCGCGCCCGCATCGAGGTCGCAAAGAAACTCGGCGCCGATTATGTCATCGACGTGCAGAAGGAAGACCCGCTCGCGCGCATCATGGAAATCACCGGCGGCAAGGGTGTCGATGTCGCGCTCGACTGCACCGCGGGCGCCGGCACCATCCCGATCCTGCTCGGCATCGAGGCGCTCAAGCGCAAGGGCGGCGTGATCGTGGCGCAGGGCGAGATGGCGCAATTTCCGAATTTTCCGCTGGAAAAATTCACGGTGAAATTCATCACCATGAAGAGCGCGCGCGGCCACAGCTACAAGGCCTGCGAACTGGCGCTGGCGCAGCTTGCCTCGAAGCGCTTCCCGCTGGAACTCGTCACCACCCACCGCTTCGGCCTCAAAGATGTCGATATCGCCATCAAGTCGGTCGGCGGCGAGGGCGTGCCCGACGTCATCCACGCCTCGCTGATGCCGTGGACGTGACGGCGCCGGCGTGCAGCGATGTCGCAAGCGGTGCCGGCGGCGCAGTGCTATAGTCGGAGACTGACAGTCGTTCCGCAATCGAGGAGGAATAAATGGATCCGCTGCAAATCGCCCGCCGCTGCCTTATCGCAGCCGTTGCCGTCGCGGCGGCCGCCGGATTTACCGGCCGCGTCCAGGCGCAGGAGCTGACGATCGGCACCATCGGTGCAGCGAGCGACGCGCCGTTATTTATCGCCGACGCCAACGGCTATTTCGCCGAGCAAGGGCTCAAGGTCAAATTCGTCCGGTTTGACTCGGCGGCAAAAATGATCCCCTCGCTGAGCTCGGGCGAGGTCAATGTCGGCTCAGGCGCCACCTCGGCCGGACTCTACAATGCGGTCGAGCGCGGCATCGGCATAAAAATCGTCGCCGACAAGGCGCGCAACGCCAAAGGCTATGGCTTCGAGGCGATCATGGTGCGCAGCGATCTGTTCGACAGCGGCAAGGTCACGAGCCTGAAGGATTTCAAAGGCCTGAAAGTGGCCATTTCCGCGAACGGCAACAGCGAGGATGCGTTGATGAATTACGCGCTGGTGCAGAACGGACTAAGCTACAAGGATATCGATCCGGTGTTTCTCGGTTTTCCCAACCAGATTCCCGCCTATGCCAACAAGGGGATCGATGCGAGCCTGACCGTCGAACCGACTGTGACCAGGCTTCTCCAGCTTGGAACCGCGAAAAAGCTGATCTCTGCCGACGACATCTTTCCGGATTTCCAGACCGCGGTGATTTTTTACAGCCCGAAATTCACGCAGGACCAGCCGGAAAACGCCAAAAAATTCATGGTAGCGCTGGTCAAGGCCATACGTTTCTACGACGATGCGCTCAAGGGCGGGCATATCGCCGGCCCGAATGCCGACGCGGTGATTGAAACTCTCGTCAAATACTCGTTCCTCAAGGATGCGGCGGTGCA
>Ga0102924_1000644_pt1 | contig 42886 bp, 40 predicted proteins | sample PaiPotPPM11metaG_FD_80116 | JGI IMG/M metagenome (GOLD analysis project Ga0102924, IMG submission 80116) | Iron sulfur acid spring bacterial and archeal communities from Banff, Canada, to study Microbial Dark Matter (Phase II) - Paint Pots PPM... ...
CACCGTCTCCGGCCAGGGGACGCGTTCAGTGGATGCTCAACGAGGAGTGGGGACTTCTACATGGCCACCAGCGGGGACATCCTCTTGGCCACCCGCGAGGACTTTTCCATGGCCACGGACAGCCGGGTTCTTCAAGGGCCACCGGCAGATGCCGTTCGCGTCCTCGGCGCTGATGGACCCCATCTCCAAGGGCTTCGTGGCCGACATCCACCGCTTCATCAAGGCCGAGGGCGTGGACCTGGTCCACTTCGTCGCCGGTGAGCGCAAGGACGACGTCGCCCTGTCCTACCTGGCGGACCACGACGGGACTGAAGGCGTGCTGTTCGTCGGCCGGGCCCAGGAGAAGACCAAGGTGTTCCGCACCGAGAAGCGCCGCAACCCCGACACCGGCTCGACCTATCCGTGGATCGTGACTGCCAGCGCGATCGTCAACCACTTCTACGTCTACGCCTTCGACGACGACTTCGGGCCGTTCTTCATCAAGTTCGGCACCTACTTCCCCTACACGGCCCGCTGTTGCCTCAACGGCCACCACTTCGCCCAGCGCCAGGCGACCAAGGCCGGGATCGCCTTCGAGGCGTTGGACAATGGGTTCGCCTCCTGTGAGGACCCCGCCGCCCTGCAGGCGATCTGCGACTCGCTCACCCCCGAACGCATCGACGCCTTCGTCCGCAAGTGGCTCGCCCGGCTCCCCCACCCGTTCACTGCGGCGGACCGCCGCGCCGGCTATCGCTATGACATCTCCGTCCTGCAAGCCGAGTTCTCCCTCACCCAGGTGATCGACCGCCCCTTGAGCGGTCGGGTCTTCTTCGAGGAGGTCATCCGTGACAACTTGGACATAGGCCGACCCGACCGGGTGAGCCTGGTCTTTGACCGGCGCATCGTCGCCCGTGGCAAGTTCGCCACCCCAGGACGGTTTTGCACCCGGGTCATCACCGAAGGCGTCACCCCGAGCCTGCACGTGGACTACAAGCGGACCAAGGTCAAGCAGTATCACATTATCTGGATCGGTCCGGCCGGAACCGTTGCGCGACAAGGGTTTGTGCGTCAGCGACATGTCGTCGAGGGGCACGGCAACCGTTGGCGTCGCGATGATCAGAAGTCGTCGTGCCCGGATCCGCGGGAGCGCCGGGCCCCGAACATCCGGGCGACTTGGTCGCGTAGCTGGCGGTTCTCCTCGCGCAGCCGGCGGGCTTGGTCGTGGAGAGCTTCGAGTTGTTGGCGGCGCGATTCGGCGGACGCGTGCTGGGCGGCGGGGGTCGTCGGCTTAGGAGCGCCGGGTCGGCCGGGACGGAGCCGTTCGATCTCGGCCCGCACAACCGGCTGGCGATACAGCCACGCCCGAGACACCGAGGCGGTCTCGGCGACGGACACGAAGGTGATGGGCACGCCGGAACGGTCGAGGCGTTTGAGTGCGTCCTGAGCCCGTTGAACGGCTTGGTCGTGGCGGTCATGAGCAGCCTGGAGGATGAAGCGGGAGTTGTCAGCTCGCATCGCGGGGTCCTTCCAGCGCCTCGAGGGCGGGGATGATGCGCTCGAGGCTGTCGAGGACCCGGCGGTGGTTGGCGGCGAGACGGAACTGACCGCTGGCATCCGCGGTGGCGATGAGGATCCGCGTGTTGTCGGCTTGCTGGCGGTGGACGGGGAGGAAGTCGGGTGTGGTCTGGAAGTCCGCACACGTCAGGCATGCGTTCGGATGCGGGCAGTCTTGTTGGGGCGGCCGGCCGCAGAAACCGTTGGGGAGGCTGTCCTGGGCGCGGGCGAGCCGGTGCTTGACCCACTCGGCCTCAGCCGCGGGGCTGTCAGGGTCGAAGCCGAGGACCTCTCCGGCGATGTTGACGCGGGCCTGGCAGTAGTCGTCGAAAGCCCGGCGCAGCGTCGAGTCGTGCAGGTGCGCATATCGGGCCGTCATTTGGGCGCTCTTGTGGCCGAGCATCTTCTGCACGACGTGTTCGGGCACGCCGAGGTTGATCATCCGTGTCCCGAGCGTGTGCCGAAATTGATGTGCGGTGGCCGTGAACGGCCGGCCGGACTCGTCGCGTAGGTCGATCGTCGCCTGCCAGCGCCGCAGGCGTGACTCCAAGGTGGCGTAGGAGAACGGGATGTTCCAGTCGGGGTTCGCTCGTTCGCGTGGGAACAGGAACCGGGTGGCTGCGGGCCAGTTGCCGCGTACGTACTCGGCCTGGTCGCGCAGGGCGACGGCGCCTTTCGGACTGAGCGGGACGAGCTGCTCGGTGCGCACCTTGGAGTTGTAGAAGCGCAGGCACGGCCAGCCGACGCTGTCATCGACCACCGCGTCGACGGTGATGTGGCAGGCATCGCTGGACCGCAATCCGGTCTCGATCAACACGATGACCAGGCGGCGGGTCGTGGTGTCGGGGATGCGGGCGAGGTTGGCTGCAGACTCCAGTTGGCTCATGACGAACTCGGGGATGAAGCGCGGCAGGTACTCGCCGTGGGCTGGCATGTCCTCCTGATACAGCCGCGTCTCGGGAGGCAGACCGGGCAGCCAGCGGTGACGGCGGCAATGATCGATGAAGATCCGCAAGCTGACCAGATAGCCGAGACGGGTCTGATCCGCGAGGCGGGCCGACGCCAGCCACGACAGGTAACCCTCGAGCAGCATCCTGGTGATCGCCGACTCATCGACCGCCGCCGGGTTCGCCTCGTTGAGAAACGAGGAGAACCATCCGAGGGCGAGGACATCTTGGATGACGGTGCCGACCGCCCGCCCGGTGGCCAGACGGAACCGCGCCCACCGTTTGGTCGCTTGGCGCAACCACGCCGGCTCGACCGACTCGAAGCGGATCAGGTGCCCCGGCGAGCGGGTCGGGATGCCGAGACGGCGCGAGTCCCAGGTGTCGCGCTCGTACTCGTCGTCGGGACCGCCGCCCGCGGCCAGGTCTGCGACCCTGGTGTGGGTGTAACGGACGAAGGCCATGCACGCCAGGTCCCGCCATCCCTGGTCCTGGGCGAACTGAAGCCAGGCCTGCAGAGACCGGTCCAGGACCGAGGCGGTCTCGGCGAGGGCGAGCAGCTTGACCGCCCGCGCGACCACCGGCCGGTTCGGGCCGGCCCCACGTTCGTCGTGGCGGCACTGGAGCGCGTAGCCGACCTCCAGGCGCAGCTGGGCGGGCAGCGAACGAAGGTCATAACACTGCGTTGCTCGCAGCCCGGCGCGGGCCGCCATCGGCCCAGTGGTCGCGACCCAAGAGGTGAGCTCGGGCCGGCCGGCCTTGGACCAGCGGTCGAAGTGGCTGCCGCAGATCCCCCGGGCCACGGCCAGACGCCCGCACTCGACAACCGCGCACCGTGCACCGCCAAGCACGACGTCGTCGGTTTCGGGGACGTACACCTCGACTCCGAACTCGGCCCGCACCGCGTCCGTCAGCCGCGCCAACAGCGAACCTTCAACGCCGAGCCGATGAGCGCGGACGACCGCGCTCATCGGTCGCCGTCGTTCGCTGCCCACACGCCCGAGCGCACAAGCTCGGCGCGCACGTCATCGGCTTGGAGGTGCACGTAGATCTCGCTCGTCGTTGTGACCGACGCGTGCGTCAGCCGGGCTGACACGACCTCGATCGGGACACCCCGGCGGATCAGGTCGGTGGCGTGTGAATGTCTGAGCATGTGGGGAGTGAAGAAGATCCCGGTCCGGGCCCGCAGGCGGCCGACGAGACCGTCGACCGCCTGATAGTTCAACGGCCGCCCGATCGGTTCGGCCCACAGGTTCACGAACACATAGTCGGAGTCCAACATCCCGTACTCGACGTGCATGTACTCCGAGTACAACCGCACCAGCCCGGTCGTGATCGGCACCCACATGGGTCCTGCGGACCTTGGCCCGGGCGCCGTTGGCGTTGTCGGCTCGGGGAACGATGCGGACCTGGCGGTCCCGGGACACGAAGTCGGAGTGGCGGAGGCCGAGCGCCTGACCAATCCGAACGCCGGTCTCTGCCAGCAGGGCCAGCAGGAACTGGTCGCGCAGATGTGTGCAGGCCCGAAGGATCGCGGCGATCTGCTCGTCGGTCAGGGTGCGAGGAATCGCCTTGTCGACCGCCAGCTTCACCGGGCGGGTGGGGACGAGCCGTCCCTTCGTGACGTGATGGAGGAAGGGTTTGTAGGAGCCTCGGCCAACCCGTCGCCACTCGACGAGACGCTCGGCGAACTCGTGTCCGCAGCGGGACTGGTAGTCATAGAAGCCGAATAGCCCGGCCAGGTGACGGTTGACCGTCGTCGCGGAACGCCGGGAAGCGCTGGCGTCAAGCACGATCACGTTGGCAGCCGGGGCCCGCAGCCACGACACGAACCGGGCCACATCGTCGACCTCGGCCCGGTCCCAGCCGACGCCCCGGGCTGCGAGGAACTCGAACCACAGCTTGAGGCTCTGCGCGTAGGCGCGCACCGTGTTCGGCGACCGCTCGATCGCCGTCAAGTAAGCGAGGTAGTTCTCGACCGGGCCGACCGGCGCGAGGTCGTCGCCCAACACGGTCCAGGACTCCGCCTCGGTGACGGGCATCACGACCCGCTGAACGATCATGGCTACCAACCTCCGGTCTATCGAACACCAGTTCGATCAGACCCTTGTACGCCTCCGCCCCCGCGGATGCAATGCCTCAACGTCAGGATCCAGAGAACTCGTCGCCCACGGGGCCAAACCCTCCGTCAGCTACCTCAGCGACACGGCCGAGACCGGTCCAGAGAAATCACAAGCTCGGTCAGGCGCTGCGCACGGAGACCACCATCAATGACAGCCGCGACTTCGGCATCGGCCGGCGGCTGTGCAACCTCCCCGCCCTGGGCGAGGTCGGCTTTGCCGCCAACCGACGTCTCCTCGACGTCCAACGGGCCAGCGCCCATCCCAGCATCGGCGAGGACGGCTTCGCCCGTCTCAACCGACCGGTCATCCATGACGGCCAACGCGGTCCTGCCCTACGTTTCGGCGAGCCCCGCACCCACGCCCTGTGCCACGCCCTGTTGCTGTTCGCCCTGCTGCCCAACGGGTTCGCCAACCGCGACCTACGCGGCCCTCTCGCCGCGCTCCTCGGCCTCCCCGCCGACACACTGACCCCGGGCGTCATGAGCTATGAACTGCGACGGGCGCGGCTGCACGGGATGATCCGGCGCTTCCCGCACGCCAACCGCTACCACCTCACTCCGTTCGGCCTGCGAGCGGCGCTGCACTACACGCTGCTCCACGACCGTCTCCTCCGGCCGAGTATCGGCGAGATCGTCGGCCCCGCACCCGCCAAACCCGGACCCCTACGCCGCGATCTCGACCGTCTCGAAACCACCATCGAAGGCCTGATCCAACACGCCAACCTCGCGGCCTGAGGAACTTGACTCAAAACCGAAGGCCCTGAATCCCAAGTGCCCTAGACCGGGAGCAGGGTGACGTCCATCTTCGAGATGCCGTTGATGAAGCCACTCGCGAGGTAGTCGGGTGTGCCGGCCTCCAGCACTTCACATCTCGCCGCGAGGTGCCGGAATAGCGCCCGGAGCTCTGCCCGGGCGAGGTTGGCCCCTAGGCAGAAGTGGGGCCCGCCGCCGCCGAACGCGACCTGGTGGTTGGGGTCCCGTCCGATGTTGAACTGCGCTGGGTGTGCGAACTCGGTCTCGTCCTGGTTGGCCGACTCGAAGAAGAGCACGACCTGGTCGCCCTCGGCGATGGCCTGACCGTTGAGCTCAGTCGAGGTGGTTGCTGTCCGTCGGAACTGGATGACCGGGGTGGCGCACCGGAAGATCTCCTCGACCGCCGCCCTAATTGTCCCGTTTACGTCGGCCCGCAGGGCGTTCCACTGGTCGGGGCTCTCGGCGAAGAGGCGTACCCCGTGCCCGATTGCGGTGCGGGTCGTGTCGTTCCCGGCGAAGCCGAATAGGAGGAAGATGCTGCCGATCATCTGGTCGGTGAGGGGCCGGCCCTCGAACGAACCCTCGAGCAGCACCGACACGAGGTCGCCCGTGGGGTGATGTCGTCGGGCCGTGGCAAGCTCGGCGGCCATGCCGAAGACCGCCGACGCCCCCTCCATCTGCGAGGCCATCTGACTTTCGGGATTGTCAGTTCGCACGTCCAGGCCGTCGCTCAAAAGGTCGACGGCCCGCCACATCTCTGCGTGCATGGAGTCGGGCATGCCGAGCATCTGGGAAATGGTCCACAGCGGCAGCCGAGCCGCCAGCTGGGTGACGTCGCCGCCGCCAGCCTCGACGAACTCGTCGACGATCTGTTTGGCCCGCTCGTCAATCGCCTCCTCCAGCGCTGCTACTCGCCTTGGGGTGAAGGCGCTGCTGACGACGCGCCGCAACTCGGTATGCCGGGGTGCGTCCATGATCAAGAAGGCTGACGACATCTCGAGGAGCTCGACCGGGAGGTTGTCGAGCGTCACGCCCTTGCCGGAGCAGAACTGCTCGGGTTGGCGGCTCACGTGCACGACATCTTCGAACCGGGTAACGGCCCAGTACCGCTGCTCTGCTGGGAAGGACCCAAATCTGGGGGGCGGGCAGCAGGCCACGGGAGCGGCGCGGCGCATCGCCGCGAAGTAGCTCGCCCGCTGGGTGGATGGCTGCATCCAGAACTCCCGGGTCGACAGGTCACTGCCGAGCCCGGCGGCGCTCAACGACATCGGACCTCCTTGGATCCTCGGAGATGTTGTATAGACTAATCACTGGTTCGGCCCACTCCGGCGCTCGCGGAGCAGGTGCTTCTGCGTCCGCATGGTGGCGGTCTTGGGCAGTTCGTCGATGACCTCGAGGTTGCGCGGGACCATGAATGCGGGCAGTTCATATGCGAGGTGAGTAGCGATCTCGGCGAGATCAAGCGCGGTGCCGGGTCTGGCGACCAGAAACAGCTTGATCTCTTCCTCGTTCGTGTCGGCGGGTACGCCGACCGCCGCCGCTTCGGCGACGTCGGGGTGCGTCAGCGCGGCTGCCTCCACCTCGAAGGAGGAGATGTTCTCGCCCCGACGTCGGATGCAGTCCTTCGTTCGGTCGACGAAGTAGAACCAGCCGTCCTCGTCGGTCCGGAAGAGGTCGCCCGTGTGGAACCAGCCGTCGCGCCACGCGGCGGCGGTGGCCTCGGGCATGCCGAAGTAGCCGGGCGTGATCGACCCCGGGACGGAGGAGCGCACGATCAGCTCTCCGATTTCTCCGACTGCCACCTCGCAGTCGTGCGCGTCCACGAGCCGGGTCTCGAAGTACGGCCATCCCGGCCAGCGCTTCCCGGCCGCTAGGGGATTGTCGGTCGCCCAGCCGTCTCCCCGGATCGGCACCGACAGCTCCGTCATTCCGAAGGCGGTGTAGACCCGCACGCCGAAGCGTTCCTTGAACGCGTCCAGGGCGGGCAGCAACGGACCCATCACAATGTTCCGCAGCGGGAGATCTCGGTCGGAGTCAGAGGCGGGCTGGCTCTGCAGGAAGTGCGCCATCGAGCCAACGAGCCCGGCGGAGGTGATTCCGAAGCGACGGACGTCGTCGACGAACTCGTCGGTCTTGAAGGAGGATCGCAGCACGGCACTGCCGCCGACCATCGCCGCGAGGTATGTCCACTGCCGCACGCCGATGTGTGACGAGGGGAAGTAGATGTACATGACGTCGGTCTCGTCGAGATCGGCGTAGGGAAGGGTGCCTTGCGCAGTGACCTGGAGCTGCACCCAGGGCACGATCACCGGCTTCGAGGGCCCGGTCGTGCCGGAGGTGTAGAGGATCACCGCGGGGTCGTGAGCGTCGCCGAGCACGCGATACACGGCTGGAGCCGCGGCGGCCATCTCATCGCGGGCATTGATCACCACCACGCCGCTCTGGGGGATGTCGAGCGTGTCGATACCTCCGAGTACGAGGATCTTCTTGACTTGAGGCATGCGAGCGAGCGATGCGGCGAACCGAGGCAGTGCGTCGGCGGAGGCCACGACCACTTCGGCCTCGACCGCGTTCACGGCATGCTCCAGCAGACCCGCTTTGAAGGCGGGGTGCACCGGCGTCTCTATGGCCCCGCACGAGGCGATCCCGAGCCAAAGCGAGATGCTCTCCACCGAGTTCGGCACCATCGTCACCACGCGGTCGCCCGCAGCGACGCCGGCGCGACGCAGCACCGTCACCCAGCGGCCCGACCGGTGATAGGTGTCGGCATAGGTCGCCTCGCCGCCGTCGAGGTCCCGGAGGAACATGCGGTCGGGGGTCGACGATGCTCGTTCGATCACCATCGCGACGAGCGACGGCGTCGGCCCGTCGTCGGGGTACTTGACGATCCCGCTCATCGGGCGACTAAGACCGGTGGGCCGCCGACAACACCCGTGCCATGTACGGCGCTCGGGCGGTTGCGTCGGTGTCGAGGTAGCCCCCACCCGCTCCTGCGACTGCGAAGAGCGCGTCTCGGGCCCTGGCCGGCAGAAGCTTGGCGACCGTGCTGATCACGGCGACGCGCCGAGGCGCAAACACCGCCGCGCGGGGATGGTCGAAGGCGCGAACGACGGCGCGGGCGACGACCTCGGGCGGGACCCGACCCATGCCGATGACATCCGGGAGGCCGCTGGTGAGCTCGGTGTCGATCACGCCCGGCGCCACGACCGTGACGTCTATGCCACGGGGTCCGAGTTCGAGGCGCAGCGCCTCGGTGATGCCGACGACCGCGTGCTTGCTCCCGCAGTAGGTGACGATGCCCGGTGCGCAGATGTAGCCGGCGCCGGAGGCGACGTTGACGATGTGCCCGCTCCCGCGACGGAGCATCCGCCGCGCTGCGAGCTTGCTGCCGTTGAGCACCCCATGGACGTTGATGTCGATGATCCGACGCGTCAGCTCGTCGGGCTCGTCCTCAAACGCGCCTGTCGGCATGATCCCGGCGTTGTTGACGAGCACGTCGATCGGCCCGAGTTCCGTCTCGACGACCTCGAGGAAGGTGGTGAAGGACGCGTGATCGGCCACGTCGAGCAACAACCCGATCGACCTCGTCGCAAGCTGCGCAGCTGCGGCAGCGACCTCGACGCCGTCGATGTCGCCGATGGCGACGTTGGCGCCAGCCTTCGCTGCGGCGTTCGCGATGGCGCGGCCGACGCCGCGGGCACCGCCCGTGACCGCCACCACGCGCGTCACGGCCATCCCCTCAGGCCCTCACGCGCAGATGCGGCGGACGGCGTCGGAGACACTGACGGCGTCGACCAGGAAGGCCTTCTCGAGCTCGGCCGCGTACGGGACGGGCGTGTTCGGTGCCGTGACTCGCGCAACCGGTGCCACGAGGTCGCCCCACAGGTTCTCGTGCAGGAGGCAGGCGATGTCGGCGCCGACGCCGCCGCGCCGGACGGCTTGGTGCACGACGACGGCGCGCTTGGTGCGCGCTACCGACGCCAACATGAGCTCGGCGTCGAGCGGGACGAGTGACCGCAGGTCGAGCACCTCGGCATCGATTCCCTCGGTGGCGAGCTGCTCGGCCGCGGCGAGGCACACGTTCACCTCGGGCCCGTAGGTGATCAGGGTGACGTCGGAGCCGGGGTGCTTGATGTCGCCGACCCCGATCGGCACGACGTGCTCGCCGACGGGTACGGCGCTTTTCTTGTAGTAGAGGCCGCTGGGTTCGATCACGATGACGGGGTCGTCGTCGAAGATCGCCGCGGTCAGGAGCCCCTTCGCGTCGGCCGCGCACGACGGCATGACCACTTTGAGGCCGGGAAGGTGGGCGACCCAGGCCTCGAGCATCTCCGAGTGCTGGGCGCCGAACTGCATGCCGCCGCCTGCCGCTGTCCGGATGGTCACCGGCACCGCCGTCTGCCCGCCGGACATGTAGCGGAGCTTGGCAAGGTGGTTGGCGATCTGGTCCATCGCCACGGCGAAGAAGTCGATGAGCATGAGCTCCGCCACCGGGCGGTAGCCGGCCAGTGACGCGCCGATGGCGGCGCCGACGATGGCCTGCTCGGAGATCGGCGTCGAGCGCACGCGATCCGGGTACTTGCTCGACAGCCCCTGGGTGACGTGGAACACGCCACCGCCGGACTCGTCGTCGACGTCCTCCCCGAGGACGAGCACCTTGGGGTCCTTGGCCATGGCGAGATCGAGCGCGTCGTGCAGGGCGGCCGCGGTCGACTTGCGCTCGACCTGCGTCTCGAGATCGGTGGCGGTCATCGAGCCATCCCCTCTGCGTAGACGTCGGTCAGGAGCTCCTCGAGCGGCGGGGCCGGGCTCGACATCGCGAACTCGACGGCATCGTCGATCTGCGCCTCGACGGCGTTCTCGATCGAGGTGAGCTCGTCCTCGGCGAACCCGAGCTCCTCGATCAGGCGTTGCCGGTAGCGCACCGCGGGGTCGGCGTCCATGGCCGCTTGCCGTTCCTCCGCTGGCATGTAGTGCATGTCGTCGCCGAAGACGTGGCCCCAGAACCGGTAGGTGACGCATTCCACCAGTGTCGGGCCCAGACCGGCTCGGGCCCGGCCGATCGCTGTCTCCGCGGCGCCGTAGACGGCCAGCGGATCGTTGCCGTCGACGGTCACCGACGGCATCGCGTAGCTGCGACCCCGCTCACTGATGTGCTCCACGCTGGTCGTCGACTCGTAGCGGGAGTGCTCGCCGTAGCGGTTGTTCTGACAGATGAAGATCACCGGGAGCTGCCAGATCGAGGCGAGGTTCAACGCCTCGTGGAACGCCCCGATGTTCGACGCTCCGTCGCCGAAGCTCACGGTCGTCACCTGCGACTCGTCGCGCAGCTTGCAGGCCCACGCGAGGCCGGTGGCGATCGGGAGACCTGCCCCGACGATGCCCGTGGTCACCATGAGGCCGACCGAGGGATCGGTGAGGTGCATCGGGCCGCCCTTCCCCTTGCACGGTCCGGTGGACTTCCCGAGGAATTCGGCCCAGATCCGCCGCAGGGGGACGCCCTTCGCGACGGCATCGTGGAGGCCACGGTAGGTGGCGACGCAGTAGTCGGTGGGGACGAGATGCACACCGAAGCCCGCCGAGATGCACTCCTGGCCGCGGGGCGAGTAGTACGTCACTCGGATCTGGCCCGCCGCCAGCATGGCCCGGAAGCGCTCGTCGCTCTGCTTGATCGTGGTGATCAGCTCGAACATGCGCCGGAGGTCGGCGCGTTCCGGCTCGGAGGTCGCCGGCAGCGGCGTCACCTCCGCATCGGTCGAGACCGTGGGTGTGATTGTCATCGAGCGTGCCTCCTGTTCGATTACTTGTCCAGACTAATCTTGGCTTGGGCCTAGCGCAACCGACGCCCGTTCCTTACGCTGAGGAGATGTCGACGACCCTCTTCATCCCCCGGCTGGCACAATCGATGACCGAGGGGACGATCACCGAGTGGCTCGTGGCCGATGGCGAAACGGTGATCGAGGGCCAGGCTATCTACCGCCTCGAGACCGACAAGACCGAGTCCGAGATCGATGCGCCGGCGAGCGGCGTGCTGCGGATCGAGGCCGACCCCGGTGAGGAGCTCGCGGTCGGCACTCCTGTCGGCGAGATCGTGTAGCGCGGCCGTGGTCAAGCACCCACTGTGCTGGCGCCGAGGGCGCCGACGAGTTGGGCCGCCTCGATGAGATGGGCTTCGACGCCGTACTCCTCGAGCACGTCGTGGGCATCCTGACCCACTGCCGGCGCCGGGTTGGCGACGAACGACCGGGGCGGATCCTGCACCGCAGGCGCGAACGTCTTCACCGACTCGCCGGTCGTCGGATGAGGACTCTGGACTACGAGGGCGCCGCTCAGCTCGGGATCGGCGAGCGCATCTTCGATGGTGTTGAGGGGCGCGCTCGGGATCCGGTGCTCGCGGAAGAGGGCGAGCCACTCGTGGCGTGGCCGTGTGGCCAAGGCCGCCTGGACCTCGCGGTAGAGCGCGGCCGATCCGCCGGCGAGGTCGACCTCACCGGCCGACCAGTCGCCGGCGTCGGCGAGGTCGTCGCGCCCGATGAGCGCGCAGAACCGGGCCCAGAAGCGCTCCTCGATGGGGCAGACGCCGAGGATCTTGCCATCGGCGGCCGTGTAGTAGCCGTTCTTGGCGACCGGCTGGTGCCAGTCGTCCCAGAACCGCGATGTGCGGTTCATCGCGTCGGTCATCGCGGCGCCGTCGCCGATCATCAGCGCCTGCACCAGTGACACGTCCAGGAATCGCCCGGTGCCGGTGCGGTCACGCTCGCGGATCGCCGACAGGAGTGCGAACGCTCCGTGCAGCGCGGCCTCCTCGAGCGGCAGCCGGTAGCGGCCCCACGGGAGCGGTGCATGGTGCAGGTCGCCGTTGGCATCGGCGCTCGCTGCAGCCACGCCTGCGAACGCCGCGAGGTTCGCTCCGTGGGTCGGCAGCCTGGCATAGGCCGAGTGCTGACCGAACCCCGTCAGCGACAGGTAGACGATCCGTTCGTTGATCTGGCGCAGGGTCTCGTAGTCGGCTCGGAGCGCCTGCATCGCTCTTGTTCCGCTGACCTCGACGACGGCATCGGCGCTCCGGGCCATCTGGTGGAGCACAGCCTGGCCTTCGGGAGTGCGGAGGTCGATCGCGATGCTGCGCTTGTTGCGGTCGAACGCGAGGTGCAGGAGGCTCAACCCGTCGTGGATCGGCGGCACCGATCGGAGCCAGTCACCGACGGGAGGCCGTTCGACCTTGACGACGTCGGCGCCGTAGTCCGCAAAGTGGTGCGTGCACGCCGAACCGGGGATGAGCACCGACAGGTCGAGGATGCGCAGGCCTTCGAGGGGACGGAACACTGTGTCGCATCATCCTCCACCGAACGGGGAGTTGTCCAGACAACTTGGGGTTTGACTACCAACCGGCGGTCTCGTCGATTAGTCTGGACAATACCAGTTCGACGTCAGGCGGGTCGCCGTGCGAGAGATCAGAGAACCGATGAGCGGCGTGATTTACGGCCTCGAAGAAGACGGCACGGTGAAGCTCGAGAAGGACGGCCAGGTCGGATGGTTCGACGCGCAGGGGCGTTGGCTTCGCGGCGACATCCGCGTCGCGGTTCCCCACCTCTGCCTGTGGATCGCCGGGCGAGCTACACCGAGTTCTTCGCCGCGACCCTGACGGGCTGCGCGTCGCGCCAGTGAGGCACGCCGTGCTCGGGCTGGGCGACGGGGATGTCGCTGCCGTTCAGGGTCGTCCAGTGGGCGTGGTTGAGCTGGTGCAGGGTGAAGCAGCTGTGCAACGAGTTGGTGAAACCCATGTTGTCGACTGTCTGGTTGACGGACTCCTTGATGAGCAACGCTGCCATCGTCGGGAGCTGGGCGATGCGACGGGCGAACCCGAGGGTCCCCTCCGCCAGCTGGTCCCGGGCGAACACCTTGCTCACCATCCCGAGGCGGTAGGCCTCGTCGGCATCGAGAGCATCGCCGGTGAGCATCAGCTCCTTCGTCTTCCGCGGCCCGAACTCCCAGGGATGGGCGAAGTACTCGACGCCGCACATGCCGAGGCGGGTGCCGACCACGTCGGCGAACGTCGTGCCCTCGGCGGCGACGATCAGGTCGCACGCCCACATCAGCATCAAGCCGGCCGCGAACACCGGGCCGTGCACCTCTGCGATCGTGATCTTGCGCAGGTTGCGCCAGCGCAAGGTGTTCCCGAAGAAGAAATGCTGGTCCTGCAGCATCCTGCGCTCCGGGCCGACCCGGCTTCCGCCGTGGGTTGTCATGGTCGGGTGCTGTTCGGGGCCCGGCGCCCGTTCGGCGCGATCGACGCTGGAGCCGAGGTCGTGGCCGGAGGAGAAGATCTCGCCCTCGCCGCCGAGGATGATCACCCTGACCCGGTCGTCGGCTTCAGCGTGGCTGAGCGCGTCGTCGAGCTCGACCAGCAACCCGCGGTTCTGGGCGTTCCGGGCGTCGGGTCGGGCGAGCATGATCCGCACGATCGTCCCGTCGTCGACCGGCTCACTCGTGATGAACTGGTAGTCGGGGCCGGCCTTGTGCTCTGCCTCCACGGTTGCTCCTCGGTCCTGCAGTCGGTGGGTGGTGCGCCCTCGGCGGGTTGAGCCTTCGGTCGTCAGGACGATCCCGGCATCGACGAGGCGAGCGATGTCGTCGTCGGAGTAGCCGACCTCGGCCAGCACCTCGGAGGTGTGCTCGCCGAGCACCGGCGGCGGGAGCCGCAGCTGCGACGGCGTTGTCGACATCTCGATCGGGCCCGCCAGCTGGGGGATCGTGCCGAGGCGGGAGTGCTCCATCGAGCGGACGAGGCCGAGTGCCTGGGTCTGGGGATGCGTGAGCGCCCGGGAGATCGTGCACACCTCCCCGAACAGGGCCCGCTCCCGGTGGAAGGCCGCCTCCCACTCCTCTGTCGTCTTCTCTTTGAAACGCGGGACGAGCTCGGCGTTGAGGGCCTCGCGGTGTACGATGCGCTCGGGGTTGGTCGCGAAGCGAGGGTCGTCCTGGAGGTCGGGGCGCTCGACCGCTGCACAGAAGCGGGGCCATCCTTCGGGCGACCAGGCGCCGGCGACCACCACGCCATCGGCCGTGTCGTAGGCCTGATACGGCATGACGACGCTGTGGGCGCTCCCGAAACGCTCCGAGTCGGCGCCGGTGGCCCAATACGTCGCGAGCCGCGTCGACAGCGAGAAGAGCATCGACCCCAGCATCGAGATGTCGACCCGCTGGCCTTGGCCGGTGCGTTGGCGAGCGAGCAGCCCGAGCAGCACCCCCTGGACGACCATCATCGCCCCGGCGAAGTCCGCGACCGGCACGCCGGTGAGCAGCGGCCCGCCGCCGGGCTCCCCCGTCACCGACATGATCCCTGACATGGCCTGGAGGACCGGATCCGTACCCGGAACGCCGGCATAGGGCCCGGCGCGGCCGAACGCGGACAGCGAGCAGTAGATGAGCCGGGGGTTGCGCTCGGCGACGGCCTCGTAGCCGATGCCGATCTCTTCGGCGACGCCGGGGCGGTAGTTCTCGACGACCACGTCGGCACCGTCGATCAGTCGGAGCACGACCTCGAGGCCCTTCGATTCGCGGAGGTCGACGGCCACGCTGCGCTTGCTGCGGTTCCACTGGAGGAAGACGCCCGCTTCCCCGTCGACGAACGCAGTGCCGGTGCGTCGGCTCGGGTCGCCATCGGGCAGCGACTCGACCTTGACGACATCGGCGCCGAAGTCACCGAGGACCAGGGTGCCGTAGGGCCCGGCCATCTGGCGCGTGAAGTCGACGACTTTCACGCCCGATAGCGGGCTCGCTCCCGTGGCGCTGCTCACGGCTCGACCGCCTGGCACTCGTCGAGCAGCTTGTAGAAGTGCCGGATCTTCGTCTCCTGGTAGTAGGAGAACGTGACCCCGGGCTTGGTCGTGGACTCCAAGCCGCGCTGCACGCTCGGCAAGTTGAATGAGTCCTGCTGGAATATCTTGGCCAGACGCCCCAGCTCGGGTGCCTCGGTCCAGTCGTCGTCGACGCCGAGCTCGGTGACCGCGGCGGGCGCGGGACGCTCGCCCGCATAGGGCGACAACACCATGACGTCCATGATCGACGACGCGTGGTCGTCGCCGTTGGGTCGGAACCGGTACACCAGGCGGCTGTAGCTACCCCACGGATGGAAGTTGGGGAACAACGTGTACTGGAGGCTGTCGACCATCTCGGCATCGCAGAGGTCGTCGACCGAATCACCGAGCACCCTCCGCAGGGCGTCACGCTGGCGATCAGCGGCAGCGACCCGAGCGGTCTGCCCTGCGGGCACGACGAACCGCGGCTCCTCGTCGAGGCGCCGGTCCATCATCGAGTCGAGGATCTCCTGCTCCGTCGGCGCCCAGCGAAGGTAGGGGCTGGGCGTGGCGTTCGCGGCGATCACGCGGCTCCAGTTGCCGAAGATGTCGTACTGCGCGTTGGTGTCGCCCAGGCCGGGGAGCAGCTGCGGGTGGGTGGTGACCACGTGGAACGACTCCATGAACGCCTCTTGGCAGGCCTTCCAGTTGCACGGGATCACCTTCGCCACGTGCGCCTGCACGTAGCGGTCCTCGAGCGGCCACCGCTCGAAGTGGCGGGTCAGGTCACCGATGTAGGTGCTGAGGGGTGCCGAGGCCGCGTCGGGGTTGATGAAGACGAATCCACCCCAGGTGCCCACGCTTACCTCGGGCAGCGACCACGAGATGGGGTCGAGGCCCGGGAAGTCCCACGGGCACGGCACGTCCTTGAGCGACCCATCGAGATTCCAGCAGAAACCGTGGAACGCGCAGCGCAGCTCGCTCGCCGGACCCGAGCAATCACGCAGCAGCCGGCCGCGGTGCAGGCACGCATTCGGGTACCCCTTGATCTCGCCGGCGGCTGTGCGGACGACCAGGTACGAGCGCCCGGCGATCTCGTAGACGTGGGTGTCGCCGACCTCGGGGATGTGCTCCTCCCGGCACGCCATCTGCCATGACCGCGCCCAGAGCCGCTCCTTTTCCCACTCGTGGACGGCACGTGACGTGTACGCGGCGACAGGGATGTCGTCGGAGTCGAAGTCGATCGGCTGCTCGATGCGCAGGGTGTCGGGCACCTCGTGGGTGTCGCGATCGAGCAGCTCCTGGTAGGTGACGCCGCGTTCAGTGGTTGTGTCCATCTCGAGGTCCTTCGCCTACTCGGCCGTCACGGCCGCGGCGGCGTACTCGTCGCGCAAGAGTCGCTTCACCAGCTTGCCGTTGGGCTCGCGCGGCAGCTCGGCACGGAAGTCGATGGTGCGGGGGCACTTGATCGATGCCAGGCGCTCCCGGAGATGGGCGAGCAGCTCGGCCTCGAGAGCGTCGCCGCGTGCCGTCGGGTCGACGAGCTGCACCACGGCCTTGACCTCCTCACCCCACTCCGGGTGGGGGACGCCGAACACGGCAGCATCGGCGACGGCCGGATGTGCGATCAACAGGTTCTCCGCCTCTTGGGGGTACACGTTCACGCCGCCGACGATGATCATGTACGCCTTGCGGTCCGTGAGGTAGAGGAACCCGTCTTCGTCGACGTGGCCGATGTCGCCGTAGGCCGCCCAGCCGTCGGGGAGGTAGGCCTTGGCGGTCTTCTCCGGGTCGTTGCGGTACTCGAATGGTGCTGACCCGCCGAAGTACACGGCGCCGTCGACGCCGACCGGCACCTCTCGGCCGTCGTCGTCGACGATGTGGAGCTCCCCGGTCACCGGCCGGCCGACCGAGCCCTTGTGCGCCAACCAGTCGGTGGGTGAACAGTAGGTGAAGCCGACGTTCTCGGTGCCCGCGTAGTACTCGTGGATGATCGGGCCCCACCACTCCATCATCTGCTCCTTGATGGGGACGGGGCAGGGGGCGGCGGCGTGCGCCGCGCACTGCAGCGAGCTGAGGTCGAAACGCGAGCGGTCGGCCTCGGAGAGGCCGAGGAGCCGGACGAACATGGTCGGCACGAGCTGTACGTGCGTGACACGATGACGCTCGATCGCCGCGAGGAGCTCGAGCGGGTCGAAGTGATCCATGACGACGACGGTCGAGCCCATGGCCAGGCAGCCGGTCACGAACCCGTTCGGTGCCGAGTGGTACAGCGGCGCCGGCGACAGATACACCGACGACTCGTCGATGCCGAACAGCAGGCTCAGCGCCGCCGCGAAGCCCGGGTTCGCGCCGAGCGCGAAACCGCTCAGCGGACGCGTGATTGCCTTGGGGAACCCTGTCGTGCCCGACGAGTAGAGCATCGGCATGCCCTCTACCCGGTCGGTGAGGGGCTCGTTCGACACGCCCGCGAGCTCGGCCTTGAGGTCGGTCGCGGCGATGGTCTCGACCGCGCCATCCACCTCAGCGCGCAGGGCATCACCGAGGTCGGCGGCGAGGTCGTCGCCTAACAGGACGATCTTCGAGCTCGAGTCGCCTACGATGTAGGCCGCTTCACCGGCGGTGAGCCGGGCGCTGATCAGCGTGTAGTAGAGGCCGGCATAGGTCGCCCCCCACCACAGCGCCGGGTAGTCGAGCTCGTTGTCGAACCACAGCGAGATGTGGTCGCCGGGGGTGAGGCCGCGGTCGCGCAGGAGCCGGGCGAGGCGGTTGGCGGTGTCATCGAGCGCGGCGTACGACATCGTCGCCCCGGATCGAGCGAGCGCGAGCGCGGTCTTCTCCCCGTGCTCGGCCGCGTGCGCGCCTGGGTACCAGGGCCCGGCATCGAGATCGCCGGCCACCTATGCGGTGATCCCGTAGCGGTGCAGGCCGAAGGCGTTGATCGCGTTGCCGCGCAGCAGCTTGTACACCTCGTCGCTGTCGAGGCCGGCCCTGGTGACGATCTTGCGGACGGTCTCGAGGGTGTTCGGGTAGGGCGAGTCGGCGTGGGGGAAGTCGACCTCGTAGCAGATCTGGTCCATACCGATGAGGTCGCGGCAGCGCAACCCGACCTCGTCGTCGAAGATGCAGCCCCAGACCCGACCGGGCAGGTAGCTCGACGGCGGCGCCGGCAGCGTGCTGCCGAAGCTGTTCCTCCCCCGCTCGCTCCAGAGCTTGTCGGCGCGCTCGAGCAGGTACGGCATCCAGCCGATCTGACCTTCGCTGAGCGCGATGCGCAGGCCCGGAATGCGGTCGAGCGTGCCCGAGAAGATGAAGTCGAGCAGTGCTCCCATGCCGTTGCTGAACGTCAGCGTCGAGCTGATGATGAAGGGGGCGTCGGGACCGGTCGTCTGCATCCTCGAGCTCGAGCCGATGTGGAGGCACACAACGATCCCCGCCTCCGCCGCGGCGGCGAACAGCGGGTCCCACTCCCCGGAGTGCAGCGATGGGAAGCCGAGGGGGTGCGGGTTCTCGGGGAACGTGATCGCGCAGCAGCCCTTCGCCGCGATGCGCTCGATCTCCCGAGCGCTCAGCTCGGGGTCCCAGAACGGGACGAGCGCGACGGGCAGAAGCACGCCCTTGCCGTCGCCGCCGCACCACTCGTCGATCAGCCAGTCGTTGTAGGTCCGCACACAGGCCAGGGCCAGCTCCTTGTCGGACCGCTGCGCGAACGCCTGCCCGGCGAAGCGGGGCATCGTGTTCGGGAAACAGAGCGCCGCATCGACGTGGTCGGAGGTGATGGCGGCGATGCGCGCCCTCTGGTCATAGGCGCTCGGGTCCATCGCGTCGAACGTCGTGGGCACGTTGTCGATCCCGTCGATGCCGGCACCGTGCATCACGGCGGGGACGGCGAACTCGTAGTCCTCGTAGATCCACCAGTCGGAGTCGACGCCGTCGTCGGTGCGCTCGAACTTGAAGAACCCGTCGGTCCAGGTAGAAATCGCCTTCGAGCGCTCGACCCGCGGCGCCCTGTCCCGGAACTTCTTCGGCATGCGAGCCGTCCACAGGTCGGGTGGCTCCACGACGTGGTCGTCGACCGAGATGATCCGCGGAATCCCGAGCAGGTCCGTCATCGCGCTGCCGCCTTCGTCGTCGTGTGAGCTTGCGAGTACTTGTCCAGACTAATCTGTGGCGTCCGAGGGCGCAAGGTTCTGCCCCGAGGCGGTCGGCGCCGATTGGAACGGGCGGCGAGTCCGCCGTAGAAGGCGCCCCCGATGCGCCCGATCAGACGCGTGCGTCGCTTCGTGTAGGGGAACCAGAGCGGCTCACCCTTCGGGGTCCAGCGGGCGATCTGGATCGTTTTCGCGTGACAGAACTTGCGAATTCCGTCGGCGCCGCCGTGACGACGGCCGAGACCGGAGGCCTTGGTGCCCCCGAAGGGTGCATCGTGGGCGGTGAACACCACCGTCGCATCGTTCACCATGACGACGCCGGCGTCGATCTGCCGGGCAAGGGCGGCCCCGCGCTCGAGATCGCCGGTCCAGACGCTCGCGGTGAGCCCATAGGGGGAGTCGTTCGCGAGCCGCACGGCCTCCTGTGGCCCGGCGACCGCCATGACCGGCAGGACCGGCCCGAAGGTCTCCTCGCGCATGCACGTCATAGAGTGGTCGACCCGCGTGAGGACCGTCGGCTGCAGCGCCGTTCGACCGCCGAGCTCGACCACGTCGCCGCCGACCTCGACGCAGGCGCCGCGGTCGATCGCGTCTTGCAGGTGGGCACGCACGATGTCGAGCTGTGTCGGCGCGACGAACGGGCTGATCTCCGCCATGCCCGCCGGTTGACCGCTCCCCACGCGAAGCCCGGCGACCTTTGCGACGAGCCGCTGAACGAACTCGTCGTGCACGACCGCATCGACGTAGATCCGCTCGACCGACATGCACACCTGCCCGCCGTTCGCGAGACCGTAGAAGGCAGCGCCACCTGCGGCGCGGTCGAGATCGGCGTCGGCGAGGACGATCATCGCGTCCTTGCCACCGAGCTCCACTGTGCAGGGGACGAGCCGCTCGGCGGCGCGGCGGGCGACCGACCTTCCCGTCGCGACCGATCCGGTGAACATCACCGCGTCGACGTCGTCGACCAGCTCGGCCCCGGTGGTTGGCCCGCCGCACAAGGCCTGGAGCACGCCGCTCGGCGCGCCGGCCTCCTCGATCAGCGGCGGGAGCAGCGCGTTCGAGAGCGGCGTGTGCTCCGACGGCTTCATTATCACGGCGTTGCCGGCTAGGAGCGCCGGGATCGCGTCGCCGAAGGTCAGCAGCAGGGGCGCATTCCACGGTCCGATGACCCCGACGACGCCCACCGGGTCGTAGGCCACGAACGTCGAGCGGCCGATGGCTATCGGAGACGACGAGCGCACCTTGCGGTCAGCGAGGAAGCGCGGCGCGTGCGCCGTCCAGTACGAGAGCGCAGCGAGGGTCCCCAGGTAGTCGTTCTGTACGTCCTCGAAGTTCTTGCCCGACTCATGCTGGAGGGCGTCGAGGATGGCGCTCGCGTCGCGGTGCATCAGGTCGCGGACGCGCTGCAGCACCGCCACGCGTCCCTTGACCGGGCCATCTGCCCACACCGGCTGCGCGCCGCGTGCCGCGGCACACGCCGCCGCGACGTCCGGCCCGGTCGAAGGCAACATCAGGCTGACGGCAGTGCAGGCTCGAAGGCCAGGCGGAGCGTCGGGTGACCTCGCAGCATGTAGCTCGCGTGCCAGCGCACGCTGTCGGGTTCTCGCAGCTCGAATCGCTCGAACCGCTCAAGCACGACCGCGATAGCGACCCTGGCCTCGACGCGCGCGAGCGCTGCTCCCAGGCAGTAGTGGGCGCCGAAGCCGAAGGCGAGGATGGGCTCCGGGTCGTCGCGGTCGAGGTCGAGCCCGGTAGGGTCGGGGAAGGCTCGTTCGTCCCGGTTGCACGACGAGTACGACAACCAGAGCTTCGACCCCGCCGGGATGGGGCACCCGCCGATCTCGACGTCAGCTGTGGCCCGTCGATACGGGCCCTGCACCGGTGACTCCAGGCGCAGCACCTCCTCGACGAACGGCGCGATCATCTCGGGCTGCCGACGCAGCCGGGCGACGAGGTCGGGGGCCTCCGCCAGCATCCGCATGGCCGAGCCGATGAGGTGGGTGGTCGTTTCGTTGCCGGCTGCCAGGAACTGCATGACCATCGAGAGGATCTCGGATCGCGACAGCTGCTCACCGTCGGCCGTCGACGCGTTGGCGATGACGGCGACCAGATCGTCGCCGCCGTCGCGCTGGCGCTGGGCGACGACTTCGTCGAAGTAGTCGAGGAACTCCGCCTGGTCCAGGATCATCTCCCGGAGCTCCCCTCGCGACAGGCCGTGGTTGCCGATCGCGAGTGTGAAGGCGTCGGACCACCGTTTGAACTGCGGCAGGTCGTTGCGCGGCACACCGAGGCGGTCGGCGATGACCGCCAGCGGGAGAGGCACTGCGAACTGGCTGACCAGTTCCACGTCGCTCGCGTCGCCGAACCTGTCGATCAGATCCTCCGCCATCGAACGGATGGCCGGCACCGCATCGTTGGCTCGCCGCTGCGTGAACGCTCGGTTCACCAGGCTGCGTTGCCGCGTGTGCAGCGGCGGATCAGCGTTGAGCAGTGACGGCGACATGGTGCCGACGACTCGGCCGAGGGCGACGCGGAACTCGTCGTCCTCGGCGGCCAGATCGGCGACGAGCTTCATCTGCAGCGATCCCACGGCCACCGACGACGAGAAGAGGTCGGGTTGGCGCAGGATCGCCATGACGTCGTCGTATCGGGTGACGACAAAGGCGCCGATCTCCTCGGCCCAGGCAACGGGCCGTTCGTCCCGAAGGCGCTGCAGGCGCGTGTAGGGGCAGCGCACGGCGTCGGGGTCGAGTGTGAACAGCTCGCGGATGTCTGGCTCCAACATTCTTGTCTAGACTAATTCTCCGCCATCCACCCCGCAACCGAGGAGCGACCGTGGCAGGGCGCAAGGACCACGACATGGCCGGACGCTCGGTGATCATCACCGGCGCGGCGAGCGGGATCGGGAGGGCAAGCGCGCTCGCGTTCGCCGCGGCAGGGGCCCGAGCGCTTGCCATCATCGACGTCGACGCAGCAGGCTTGGCTGCCGTCGCCGGCTGCCTCGATGGCCGTCCTGTAGAAATGACGTCGATGGTGGCCGACGTGGGCGACCCGCAGCAGCTGACCGCAGCGTTCCGAACTGCCCAAGACGCGCTCAAGAGGATCGACGTCGTGCACAACAACGCAGGCATCATCACCGGTGAGCCCGGGTGGCCCGACACACCCATCGAGCGGATCGCCGAGGTCGTGAACGTGAACGTGTGCGGCACGCTGATGGGGACGAGGCTCGCTATCGACGCGCTCCGTCCCCACGGCGGCGCCGTCGTCAACACGGCATCGGCCGCCGGGCTCGGTCCGATGCCGACCGACCCGGTGTACGCAGCCACCAAGGCGGCGATCATCTCCTTCACGCGCTCGTGCGGCGCGATGGCTGCAGAGAGCGGCGTGCGCGTGAACGCGGTGCTTCCGGGGCTGGTCGACAGCACCATGATCGCCAAGACCGGTCGCAACGGCGTCCCGGCCCGATGGCTCGATCGGCTCACGTCGACGCTCGAGCTCCTGTCACCGGAGCGCGTCGCCGCCGAGGTGGTCAGGTTGGCCGCCGACTCCACGCTGTCCGGTGAGACGGTCATCATCGCCAACGAGACCCGATCACGTGACCGGTCTGGCATGGAGGCCCCCGTTGACCGCTGAAGTCGTGCTCTACGAGGTGATCGATGGAGTCGCGGTGATCACCCTCAACCGGCCGGAACGGCTCAACGCGTGGGTCCCCGAGATGGAGAAGGCGTACTTTGACCGCCTGATCAAGGCCGGCGACGACCCGAACGTCGGCGCGATCGTCGTAACGGGTGCCGGCCGCGGCTTCTGTGCTGGCGGTGACACCGGGTTCATGGCCGATCTGCCGGGGGGCGAAGTGCCCGAGGACCGGGAGCTCATCCTTCCGCTTACGATCCCGAAGATGATGGTCGGCGCAATCAACGGTCCGTGCGCGGGACTGGGGTTCCTCCAGGCACTCCTGTGCGACGTCCGATTCGCCGCCCAGGAGGCGAAGTTCACTGCCGCGTTCTCGCGGCTCGGACTAATCGCCGAGGTCGGCACGTCGTGGGTGCTCCCTCGCCTGATCGGTACCTCGCGCGCGCTCGACATCTTGTTGTCGGGTCGGATGGTCATGGCCGACGAGGCGCTGGACCTCGGGATCGTGAACAAGGTTTACCCGGCGGCCGAGCTTCTCGATCGGAGCATCGGCTACGCCCGCGAGGTCGCGCAGCGCTGCTCGCCCACGTCGGTGGCCACGATCCGCGCCCAGGTGTATCGCGACGCGACCCGGAGCCTCGACGAGGCGTACGAAGACGCGATGCGCATGGAGCGAATCTCGCTCAAGGGCCCCGATTTCGCGGAGGGCATCGCCAGCTACCTCGAGAAGCGCTTGCCGCAGTTCCCGCCCTACGGCGAGGGCACCGACTACTCGTAGGACGACACACACTCATCTACGAAGATTAGGGTTGCACCCCTCGACCGCTGTTCTCCCGCAGCGTCACTCATCAATGCTGACGGTCTGTGTTCGGAGCAGCTGCCGAAGCTCGGCCTTTGCGACCTTGTCCAGCGCCGCCCGGGGCAGCTCGTCGACCACTCGGACCTCGCGGGGGACTTTGAAGGGCGCCAACCGCTCCCGACACGCCGCCAGGACTTCACGGGCGATTACCGCGCCGTCCCCGCTGACGACGATGAAGGCCACCGGGACCTCGGTCAGCATCGGGTCGGGAGTGCCGACCACGGCCACGTCGCGCACGCCCGGCACGCGGCAGACCAGCTCGACCTCCGACGCGGAGACGTTCTCGCCGCCGACCTTCAGCACGTCCTTCACCCGGTCGACAGATGCGATCGAACCGTCGGGGTGCACCGTCACCCGGTCGCCGGTGTCGAGCCAACCTGCCTCGTCGACCGCCGCGGCGGTTGCCTCGGCGTCGTGGAGGTAGCCGGCGAAGAGCGACAGCCCGGGGATGCCACGCACGTACAGCGCCCCCGTCTCCCCTGGCTCTACGGGGCTGCCATCGTCTCGGTTCACGGCGATGTCATATTCGGGCGCAGCCCGGCCGCAACCGAACCGGGCGCCAGGATCGGCGATGTCATCGACGATCCCGTGGGTGACCGTCTCGGTCATCCCCCACCAGGCGATGGTCCGCACTCCGAAGCGGGCGTCGTCGCGAGCCGACCGGCTCCCACTTCCCCAGCAGCGGTACGAGTGGCGTTCCGGCACATCGCGCTCGGCTAGGGCACGATTGCAGAACGGGACCATCGACGTCCACGTGCAGCGGTTGCGGAGGGACACGTCCCAGAAGCGGGAAGCCGAGAACTTCGGCTGGAGCACGACCGTGGCGCCGGCCCAGAGCGACGCGAGCACCGAGTAGCTCTGGGCGTTCGTGTGGAACAGCGGGAGGTGGACGAGGTGGACGTCGTCGTCCCGCAGCGCTTCGTGCGCGGCGCTCACCTTGGCAGCCCACAGGCAGTTGGCGTGGGTCCACACGACGGCCTTCGGCCGAGACGTCGTGCCCGAGGTGTACTGGATCGAGGCCGGAGCCCACGGCCCCGGCGAGAATGCTACGAGATCGTCGGCGTCCGCGTAGAGGTCGGCGAACGGTGCGATAGCAACCCAACCGAGCCCGGGTGCCGCTGCGCTCACCAGCGACGCGTACGACTCCTCCGTGACAGCGGCGACGACGCCGGCGTGCTCGGCGAAGAAGGCCAGCTCGGCCGCGACCGACCTCGTGTTGGTGCAGACGGGGACCGCGCCGAGGCGGGCGCACGCGAACCAGGCGAGGAGGAACTCCGGCGAGTTGTCGAGGTGGATGAGCGCTCGGTCGCCCGCGGCGAGACCGCGCCGCTGCATGCCGGCCGCGAGCTGCCGGCTCCGGTGCGCGAGCTCGCCGTACGTCCACGTCCGCGACGGGCCGTCGAAGGGCTCCCACACCAGGAACGGGTGCTCGGCCCGCTGCTGGGCGCGACCATCGAGCAGCCATCCGAGGTCGCGCCCCGACGCCATCGTCGTGTGACCTGCCAGCGCCCGAGCGATCGCTTCTTTCACCGGCATCTGTCTATACCAATTGAGTCCCAGCCTGCGTGGGTACTGCCGCTGGCTTGTCCAGACCAATCACGCTAGATTCCTGCCATGACCGACGCTGTAATCGTCTCCACTGCCCGCACGCCCATCGGCCGCGTCTACAGAGGCACCCTCGCCGGCGTCGACGCCTTCGAGATGGCCCAGCACGTGGTCACCGAGGCGATCGGTCGCTCGGGCCTCGATCCGCGGAAGGTCGACGACATCATCCTCGCCGAGAGCGCCTACGGGGGCGGCGACATTGCCCGCAACGTGGCGGTCGAAGCCGGCATGGACCACGTCCCCGGCGCGGCCGTCAACTGCCACTGCGCCGCCGGGCTGACAGCCGTCGTCGCTGCCGCCTCGTCGATTCGATCCGGGATGGATCGCGTCGTCGTCGCCGGCGGCACGCACTCGATGTCGACATCGCCACGCACGACCAGGCAGCTCTCGGGATCAGACGACTGGACCGACTGGATGTCGCCGACCGATCGCGCCACGCCGTCGGCTCCGAACATGGACTGTCGATCACGGTCGGCTGGAACAGCGCTCAGGAGGCGGGCGTCAGCCGCGAGGAAATGGACGCCTGGGCGTGCCGCTCCCAGCAACGCGCTGTCGCCGGGATCGACCGCGGGGCGTTCAACGCCGAGATCGCGCCCCTCGAGGTCAACGGTCCCGAAGGCCCCGTGCTGTTCGCCATCGACGAGCACCCCCGACGCTCAACGATGCTGGAGGGCCTCGCCCTACTGCCGCCGCTGCACCCCGAGATCGAGGGCTTCAGCATCACCGCAGGCAACGCGGCTGGGCTCAACGACGCCGCGGCCGCGATGGTGATCGCGGATCGAAACCTCGTCGACGCCGAGGGTCTCGAACCGCTCGCCGTCGTGCGGACTTGGGCATCAGCCGGCGTCGCACCCGAGCGCACCGGCCTGGCCCCCACCGTCGCCGTCCCCAAGGCGCTCGAGGGGGCGGGGCTGTCGATCGGCGACATCGACCTGTGGGAGATCAACGAGGCGTTCGCCTCAATGTGCGTCGCCACGTGCAAGGTGCTTGATCGACGAACTGGTCAACGTGCTCGGCAGCGGCTGCAGCCTCGGCCACCCCATCGCCATGACCGGGGCCCGGATGGTGATGACGCTGACCCACGAGCTGCGCCGCCGCGGCGGCGGCGCCGCGGTCGCCGCGATGTGTGCCGGCGGCGGGATGTCGACCGCCGTCGTGCTCGAAGTCCCCGCCCCAATCAGCTGACCCCCGGTTTGCTCGGAGCCGCCTTTCATGTTCGTGGTGAGGTTCCCATCGGGATGAGTCCAAGCCAAGGCCCGGCTGTCCTGCGTCCTGACGAGCAGGAGCTCAGCCGATGTAGTGGCTGAAGATGTCGGTGCCCGCCAGCTCGGCCGCCTCTCCGGCGAAGGTGATCCGGCCCTTGCTGAGGACGTAGGCGTGGTCCGCGAGGGCGAGCGCTTTGCTGACGTACTGCTCCACGATGAGCAGGCTGGTCCCTTGTGCGGCGAGCGCGGCGAGGAACGTGAAGATCTCATCGATGATGAGCGGCGCAAGGCCCATCGAGACCTCGTCCAGCAGGACCAGAGGGGCCTGGCTGGCATAGGCGCGCGCGAGGGCGAGCATCTGCTGCTCGCCTCCGCTCATGGTGCCAGCGGTCTGGCCCAAGCGATCGCGCAGCTTGGGGAACGCAGACACGGCCCGCTCGGTGGCGACGCTGCCCCCGCTCTTTGGGGCGAACAGTCGCAGGTTGTCCCGAACGGTGAGGCTCGGGAAGATGCTTCGGCCCTCGGTCACGTGACACATGCCCATGCGGACCCGTTCGTCGAAGCTTGTTGCGTTGATGTCGGCCCGATCCATGAGCACCCGGCCGGCCCGGGCCGGAATCAGACCCGACGCCACCCGCAACAGCGTCGTCTTGCCGGCACCGTTGGGTCCCAAAAGCGCGACAACCCGACCTTCGGGGACGATGATACTCACGTCGCGCAACGCGATGTTGTTCCCGTATGCAGCGGTGACGTTGTGCAGCTCGAGCCTCACGCGACGCCTTCATCGCCCAGGTAGGCAGCACGGACGACGGCGCTGTCCTGCGTCTCGGCGGGAGTCCCTTCGAAGATCATCTGTCCGAAGTCGAGGACGTACAGGTAGTCGCAGATGCGCATGACGAGGGCCATGTCATGCTCGACCAACAGGATGCCCAGGCCGTGGTCCGCGAGGACACGCAGCAGGATCCGCCCGAACTGCTCGGTCTCGGCGGCATCAAGGCCGGAGGATGGCTCGTCGAGCAGGAGGAGCCGGAACCCGCCCGCGACGACCCGGGCCAGCTCGAGCAGGCGGCGCTGCCCCGTGCTCAGCGTCGACGTGGGCTGAGCGCCGAGGTCGGTGATGCCGCACAGCTCCATCGCCTTCTCGGTGGCGTCGGCGATCTGACGGCGTTGGGCCTTGCCGGCCCAGAACTGCCGCAGCGCGTTCCCTCCCACGAGGCGAGCTTCGAGTCCGAGCGCCACGTTCGCGGCCACCGTCATCGAGTCGCAGACCTCGACGATCTGGAAGGTGCGACCCAAGCCCATCTGGGCTCGATCGGCCACGCTCGCGTGGGTCACGTCACGCCCGAAGAGGTGCACCGTGCCGGCGCTCGGCCGGAGGAGCCCGTTGCACGCGTTGAACGTGGTCGTCTTGCCCGCACCGTTGGGGCCGATCAACCCGGTGATCCGGCCCACGGGAGCGGCGAGGGTGGCGGCGGAGACGGCGACGTTCCCTCCGTATGCCACGCGGACGTCTGTTGCCTCGAGTCCGTCCGCCATCATCTGCTCACGAGCTCGGCGCTCGCCATTCGGTCGGCGACAGGCCCGCGGGCGGCGCGGTCATCGGAGTCAGCGCTCGCTTTGGCGACCCAGGCGAACAGCCGCCCGCGAGACGCAAGCACCACGGCCGCGACGATTGCGGCGAGGCCGAAGGCGAGGGTCTGGTGATCGCTGTCGAAGGTGGTGGCGTAACCCGGGATCACGGTGATGAGGAACGCCGCCAGGATGGCGGAGCGGAGGAGGCGCGTGCCGCTGATGGCCAGCACCGCAACCAGCAACAGTGACTGGACCGGTCCGTAGGCCGACCCGTTGACCGCAGAGAACTGGCTGATCAGCAACGCCCCGCCAACTCCGGCGAAGAACGCGGAGGTGCAGAAGACGATGAGCCGCGTAGTGTTGACCCTCAGACCGTTGGTGGCGAGCATCGTTGGGCTCTCTGCCAGGCCGCGTAGGAGTCGCCCGAGGCGACCTCGGTAGATGGCGGTCAATGCGCCGCACGACGCGACGGCCACGGCCAGAGCCACGTAGTAGAACCACTTGTCGTTGGATCCATCGATGAAACCGAGTTGCGGTCGAGGCGCGCTGACCGTGAGCCCGCTCCCGAACATCAGGAACGATCCGAACACGACGTCCTGCATCAGCACGCCGAAGCCGAGGGTGACGAGCGCCAGGTAGATGCCCGAGAGCCGGATGGCCGAGATGGCGACGAGAGCACCGACTGGCACGACAGCCAAACCGGCGAGCAGCAGGGCCAGGAGCCACGGCACCCCGTCGCCCGTGAGATGGCCCATGGTGGTGGCCCCGACAGCGACGAAGGCCATGTGGCACAACGAGACCTGCCCCGAGGTCCAGGTGAGCAGTGCCAGGGACCCGAAGATCACGATATAGCCCAGCGCGGCGATCCAGACGGGGAGGTGGGCACCGACCACATGCGGGACGAGGAGCAGCACGATCGCCCCTCCGACGAGCAGGGCGGCACCGGTTCGCCTGCTCAGGGGACCCGCCTGCTGAACCAGGCCGCGTACCGCCTTCCGAGCGCCCGGCAGTTTCGTCGCATCCGCCGTGAGCAACACCACGACAAGAATCAGCAAGGGGATGGCCGCCGGCAGACCAGACCAGGGCGGCTTGGTCAGGTACTTGGTGGCCACGGCCGCCACCACGCCGACCACCAGCCCGCCGAGGTAGGTGAGCGGCAGGCTCGAGAAGAGCCCGATGGCGCACGCGCCGAAGGCTTGGACGACGAGCAATGTCAGGAGGGTCGCGTCGAGGCCCAAGGTCGGGGCCAGCAGAACCCCCGACACGGCGGCGAACGCGCATCCGACGGCCCACGACACCTTGCGGACACGGTTGGGCCGCTCGCCCGTGAGGCCCACGAGGGTGGCGTCGTCGACGACGCCGCGCATCGCCACGCCGATGCGGGTCAGACGCATGAACAGATAGAGCCCAGTGGCAGCGAGGAGCGCGACGGCGGCCGAGATGATCTGACCCCACGACACAACGACGGCCGAGACCGTGAAGCCGCTTGTCGGGAGGAACGCCGGGAAGTGCCGGGTCAGGTCGCCGGAGCTGATGAACAAGGTGCCGTCGATGGCCAGGAAGATGCCGACGGTCAAGGTGACGATCGCTGCCGGCGCCGCACCCACGAAGGTTCGGGTTAAGCGCTCGAGCACAAGGCCACCGAAGACGCCGAAGGTGCCGAGCGTGATCGCCGCGGCGATCGGCCAGGCGATGTGGTGGCTGACGTGGAGGTTGTAGAACAGGAAGGCGGCCGCTGCCGCCACTGCGCCGTGGCCGAAATTGAAGACGCCTGAGGTCCTGTACGTCAGGACCAGGCCCACTCCGGCGAGCCCATAGAGCGAGCCGGTCGTCAACCCGACGATGACGAAGGGCAGCAGGGTGTTCACGGCTCGCACGCCTCGCAAGGCGCAAGACCGGTGCCTGCGAGTTGGGCCGTCTGCTTGCCGGCGACCAGCGGGCAATCGGGCCGGTGGTAGAGCGACACGCCAGCGCCCACCACCATCAACTCGATGTCGGGAGCGGCGCCGGGCATTGGCCCGGCAGCCGTGGTGGAAGGAGCTTCGGCGGTCGGCGGCCCCATCTGGTCGGGGAGGATCGCCGTGCGGGCCAAGCCGACGACGCGCCGACCGGCCAGCAGCCAGCGGGCGTTGGTGAAGCCCGCGACTCCGATCCCGCTGATGCCGAGCCGAAGCCAGGCCAGCTCGTGGCGCACGGTCAGCTCTCCGCTGGCCTCGAGCCATGAGATCGCCACAAGGACCACGCCGGCGAAGTCGCCGATCAGCAGGCGGAACAGGTCCTCCAGCGTCCACGGCCGGAGGCTCCGGCCACCGCGTTGGAGGAGGGTGGCGGGGTCGAGATCGGGGTCGTGAGGCTGACTGCCGTCCTGCTGGCGGTTGGGTGTCGCGATCATCGGCCGGCGCCGCGACGGCGGGACGCTGCCGGTGGTGCCACATGATTGGGCGAGGGTGCCGGCGCAGGCGGTTCGGCTCCGGCTTGGACCTCCGCGTGGGCTCGCTCGTCGGCCCGGGCGCTGGCATCGGATTGGGCCCGGATGTCGGTCTGGATGCTGTCGAGCTTGCGCCATTCGTCGCGCAGGTCGGCCGACAACCACAAGGTCGCGCCGATGCCGAGGGCGAAGACGCCGAACAGTCCGCCCGACGCCAGGTAGGGGATCTGCTGGGTGGCCAACGTCGAGCGGCTCACGCCGAGGTAGCCGAGGACGAGGGCGACGGCGCCGATAGCGACGGCGACCACCGCGGCGGCCCGATCCCACTGGTTCTTCAGGTATCGACTCAGGTCCATGTTCCTCGAACTCCCAAGAGGCGGATGAGCTGCCCAGCGGCCCACATGACGACGGCCATGACCGCCACGATCAGGTACAGGCTGGTGATGTCGAAGTCGTCCCGCACCGCCAGGGGCCTCGCCGACTCGGGCCCGAGGGCCACGGCAGTTTGGCTCGGGGACCCCGCCTGCACCGGGCTGAGGGCCGATGGAGGCGTCGGGGTGGCTCCCTGCTGCACCCCGGCGGCGCTGCCTGCTGGCGGCAGTGGCGGGACGGTGATCGGAGCGGTAGCGCCGGTTGCGGCGGAGGGGCCGACCGGCGAGTCGGCGCGGGCGCCAACCGGCGTCGCGGGTGCCTCTGCCAACCCCGAAGTGAGCATCGCCGCCGATGCGCCGCCGATGGTCAGCGTGTAGCTCCCTGGCCCGGATCCGACGTTCTTGACCGACACCGGGCCGGTGATCCGGAGCGCGGGGGCGACGACGCGACCGGGGTAGGACTGGGCCGCGAGGACGGTGACGGAGATCTTGGCGGCTGACAGCAACGACGCGAGCGTCGCGTTGAGCGGCAGCGGATACGTCGGGCCTGGCAGGTCGAGCCCGGTCGGAGAGATACCGACTGCGAGGCCGCCGATGGCGACGCCATCGATGACCATCGCGGTCGTCGGCTCGATGGTGCCGTCCGGGCCCAGGGTTTCGGTGGCGGTCGACTTCACCTCACCGATGGTGAGCGGGCCGATGGTGAGGCTCTGCACGTCGGACACGGCGGTGGCCACCACGCCGCCATCGCCTTGGACGGACACCCTCGCCTTCGACGTCACCAGCGCTGCGTTGCCGATGACCCCGGTCTGCAGGCCGGCCGTAGCGGACGCCTGCGAGAACGCGAGCGAGCTGTCGGCCGCGAGGTTGTACGGTCCGGCACCGGCGGACTGGTGGGGGTTGGTGCCCGCGTCTGAGGAGATCTCGAACGGGTACGAAGGCGCTTGGGGCACGTCGATTGGTGGGAGCCCGGCGAGGCCGCCGGACAGGAGGCCGGCGCCCAAGCCAGGTAGGGACGTAATCACCGATCCCGGGTCCGGGAACGACGCGAACCCCTCGCTGGTGCCCAACGAGTTGAGGTTCGCTTGCGCGACGGGGCCGCCGCTGTCAACGGGATTGTTGGACACCGGAAAGCCGGGAACCGAGGTGGCGACGTTCGCCCCGGAAGATTCGGCCGAACCCTGGAAGGGCCGGGGGGCCGGATCTGCGTGGCCGAGACCCGGAGCCAAAGCCGTCGCGGCGAGCAGACCGCCCCCGACGCTCGTTCGCGCGGCGAGGCCGATGCGCCGCCGTGACCTTACGCGCATTGGCGGGCCCCGTTGTTCGGGCTGGAGAACTGACCGTTTCGAAGTTGGATCTGATACCAGCAGACGACTTCTGGGGCGTTCTGGCCGCTCGTGAACGTCAGGGGTCCGGTGAGCCCGCCGAGGTCGTTGCTCTTCACCGAGTAGAGGCCGTCGAGGATGTCTTGGCCCGTCGGGTTCGCCGGGAGATGCATCGTGCCAGCCTCGAACAGCTTGGCGGCCGCCCACCCGGCGACGGACGAGCCGTCCAGTCCTGTCCCGACGCCGTACTGCGCGATGACGCTGCGGAACGACGCGACCGCAGGAATGTTGGTCGCCGTCCATGGTGCGGTGACCAAGCTGACGAACATGCCGTTCAGGTTCGGATCGGATGTCATGTCAGGCAGTACGACCTGGCCGCCGGTGAGGAGCTGGGGGTGGAAGTTGACGCTCGCACACGAGGAGGCGATGCGATGGATGCTGTTCGGGTCCATGACGATGAGGAAGGCGGTGACGCCCGCCTGCTTGGCCGACTGGCACTGAGACGTGAAGTCCGGCGCCCCCAGCGAAGCCGATCCGTTGTACACGAGCGTCATACCGTTTTGGCGCGCAGCCGTAGGCGCCTCCTTGCCGAAGGCCGAGCACCCGGGGGCCTCGATGCACGAGAGGACACCCAGGTGCGCCTTCTGGGATGCGTTGATGAAGGTCGCATCCGCCGCGAACGTGGACTTGACCAGCGCGTCGCCCGACGATGCCTGCGGGAAGAAGTTCGGGCGCTGGTAGTAGACCTGCTCGGACCCATCGCCGCCGATGACCGGGATGTTGTGGGAGCTCAGGTAGGACTGGCTGCCGGCGAAGGCAAGCGGCGCGTCGTTCTGCACGAAGGCGATGACGTGGTCCTGTTCGACGAGCTGTTGCGTGAGCGCCTGGTTTCTGGACGGGTCGCCGCCGTCGTCTGCGATGGTGTACTTGAGCGGGTGGCAGGACACACCGCCTTGGCTTGCATTGATGGACTGCACCCACGCCGCCACCGCTCTCGGCCCATCTGCCACAGCAGCTCCGGCCACCCCGGTCTGTTCGCCCACCGCGCCGATGTTGATGGTCGACAGCGCCTTCGGACATGCTGCGGTCACCGAGCCGCCTGCCGTCGGGGCAGCGGTGGCAGACGGCGAGGCGACGCCCGGGCTGGATGGACCGCCGGCCTGCGCCGTACCGGACCCGGCGGCCGCGGACGCGACCGGTGCGGGCCCGGCTTGACCAGCGGCGACTGTCGCCGCTCCGCCCGACGGCATATCGCCGGTGGACGCAGTGCCGATGCCCGTCCCGGCTGCTGAGGGAACGCCCGACGTCGGTGTACCCCCCTGGGCGGCCAGCAGGCGGCCGTATGACACGCGGGTCCCGCAGCCAGCTCCTACCACGAGGACGAACGCCAGGGCGGCGCACTGCCACCGATGACCCACCGCGTTATGCATCAAACCATGCCTCCCCAACGGCGGTACCAATCATTGTCCTATGCCAACCTGCCGCCAAGTCAACGCCCGGAGCAACCTGCACCTTGGGCCCCTCTCTCATCGGCCCCCTCGGAGGCGCTGACAGTTAGTCTAGACCAATCTTCTCGCAGTCGTCTACACAGATTGCTTCGACTCAGTCCGGTACGCTCGTTGTCGCACCCAGGTCGATGAGTGCAGCATGGGCCAAGTCGGGTGCAAAGAGGACCATCTCTGTTGACCATCAGGGTGCCGACGCCCCTCCGAGCACGAACCAAGGAAACGACATGGCGAGCACTGACCGCCCGAAGCCTCTCTACCGGCGCATCGGGGACGAGCTCATGGATCGCGTGCGGTCGGGTAGCTACCCAGTAGGGACTGACCTTCCCACCGAGGTCGAACTAGCGAAGGAGTTCGACACGACCCGGTTCACGATCCGAGGCGCGCTGCACCACCTCGAGACGAGCCGGATGATCACCCGTCGTCAAGGGTCGGGCAGCCGCGTGATCTCGGATCGCCCCCTCGACGCCTATTCCTTGGCCGTTGCCGAGGATGAGGATCTTCTCCGCTACGGCGTCGAGACGCGCGCCGACTGGAAGCTGCACGACCGCCAAGCTCCCCAGCTCCTGGCCCAGCGGCTTGGGCTCGAGAGCCGCGACGACTGGCTCTGGCTCTCCAATGTGCGCCGCGCCGGTCCGGAGCGGAAGAAGATCGGATACAGCAACGTGGTCATCCGGCGCGCCTTCGCCGCAGCGGCACACGACTTCGGTCAAGACCAGCCAGGCACGCTCTTCGAGCGGATCCGCGACGACCATGGCGTGAGGCTGTTATTCATCGATCACACGATCGAGGCGACGATCCTCTCCCCAAGGCTGGCGCGCCTTCTGTCGGCCGAGTCAGGCAGTCCTGCGTTGCGGATCGTGCGTCAGTTCGTGGCCGACGACGGCCCGTTCGAGGTGACGGAGACCACATACCCCGCCGACCGCTTCAGCTATGGCCTGAGACTGCACCGTGAGTCCGAGCGGGGCGCGGAAAGCAGTGAGCTTCCGCTACGTCCGTCGTTGGGATGAAGAAGCTCTTGCGGCATACCCGCTTCGGCAATTAGTCTAGACAAGTGAGGCCACTTACGTCGGGTTCGAGTGATGTCCGTACCAGCCGAATGAGGGTTGACCCCGCAGTGGAGACCGACGCACGATTTGACCTCAACGCGACGACCCAGCGCTGGTTCCTTGCTCTCGGCCTGCTCATTGTGCCGATGCTGCTGCTGGGGATCGTTCTCGGCCATCAGTTCCCACCCACCTCCCCGTCAGCCAGCGCCGTACAGATCGCCCGACTCAACACCAACCATCAGACCGAGATTCAGATCGGGTGCCTGATCATGATGGTCGGCTTTTCGTTCATGGGGCTATGGGGCGGGGTCCTCACCGTGTGGATCTGGCGGATGGAATCGCACCGGTTCCCCGTGCTGACGCTGTCCTCAGCCATCCTCGGCGGGTGCAGTTCCGTATTCGCAATCCTGGGGACGATGTGCTGGGCGGTCGCTGCCTACCGTCCGGGTGTCACGTCACCAGACATCACCCGGATGCTGAACGACTTCGGGTGGTTCGCCCAGCTCTACACCTGGCCGCCGTTCCTGCTGTGGAATCTGTGTTTTGCGATCGCCGTCTACCGGGACACCAACACACCCCGTATCTTCCCGCGTTGGGTCATGTGGGCGACCGTGGCGACGATGATCTCCTACCTGCCCGCCGGCCTTATGGGTTTCGTCACGTCGGGGCCCTTCTCCTACGACGGCTTCCTGTCCTTCTGGGTCGCGGTTGGCGCCTTCCTCGTCTGGAACCTAATCGTCGACCGGTACATCTGGAAGGCAATCAAGGACGCCGAGGCACGCATCGGCCGCCAACCGCAAAGTCAGGACACAGCGATCGCGGTGCCAGTTCCGAACTGAGAACAGGGAACTGCCGCGGTTGAGGCACGCGGAAGGCACGACCAACCCCGCCAACATCGTCGACAATACCGCTGAGCAGCGCCTTTACGCTATGGAACCGGGGACGATCAGCACGTCTGGGAAATGATCATCAATCCCCTGGTTGGGGCGTCGGTGCCCAGCAGGGTCCGATCAGACGTGTCATCCGGTGTCACCGATGGTCCTCGGCTGCCGGCTCGTTGAGGCACGATCACGGACGGAGGGGACCCGATCGCGCGTGATCACTCTGTCGACCAGCCACTCCGCCATCGGGGACGGCAACGCCCCGGTCGTTCTTTCGAGGCAAGGCACCCGTTGGGATGGGGGCGTCATACACGCCGCCATCGCAGCGAGTGGCGAATAAGACCTTCCGCGGCCCGCGCAGGCTTCGGAGCAGCCCGGAGAGGTCAGGTCGAGATGCACTCCCTTTCTGCGAGCGCAAGGACGTAGCCGGTCTGAAGAGCCATGTCGGCCAGGGCGCCGAGGTCTCGCCGTTCGGTGTCGTCGATTGGGCGGCCACAGGCGCCCACGAGGGCTGACGCCCCCCAGGAACCGCGGTAGTTGCTAAGGCAGTACCACACATCGTCGTCGAGCGAGTCGAAATCGAAGTCACGCATGCTGGCAGCGACATGCTCGCGCAGGAGGTTGACATCCATCTTGGTCAGGAGCGGGAGCCGTTCGGCGCGGCTCCACCCCCTTCGGGACAACGACCTGGTCCTGACGTACCAGCCGGTGAAGCAAATCGTGGCCAGGGGCGATCCCAACGCCTGCAAGCGTTCCGTCGATGCAGAAGGGTGCCGTGCACCGAAGTCGTTCAGGTAAAGACGGGTCGCTACGTCTACGAAACTCAGAACGGCGTCGCCGGCCTCCGCCTCGGCGTTCTCCAGGCAGCCGTCCTCCTCGTGCAGGTTGACCACCCCCTGGATGAACGGGTCCGACCGGAATTTGATGAAGAGTCGCTCGAAGCGTGTCGGCGGGTCGTCATCGTCGTCGTCGAAGTCGTCATCGAGAAGCCCGGCCGCCGCGGCCGTGTCGACAAGGGCATCGACGTCCATCCCAACGGCTTCTGGTGCCATGTCATCGGTGGATTCCGCCCTACACGCTCTGTGACGGGGTTCAGTGCTTTGCTTCTCTTTGGCGACGTGCGCGGCAAGGTCGTTCGCCAGGCGGGCGACCGCTTTCGGGGCTGCTCTGAGCGTGATCCCGCGATCGAGGTCATGGGTGAACACGGCCGCCGTTGCGCCGTCCGCGACGAAGCTGCGGATGTCGTGCCAGCCAAGTTCGTCGTACACCCGGCTCGTGCGCCACGCGATGCCGCTCGTCGTGACGGTCACAGTCCCCGACTTGATCGTTGCCGGCAAGCTGTATGGCCCGGATCGTTCAACGACGGGCGGAGGCTCAGCCGGCGCCTTCCGAAACAGTCCCATCGGCGGCGAACTCTACCCGGTCGTCCCTGATCGCCGGATGACCTGCGCCCGGGCCAAGACTCCTGCGGCTACCCGTGCGTTGTGTGACCATCAGGACGTCGACAAAGTCACGGGCGTAGAAATGCTGGCGCTTGACCGCCGCGCAGCCCTGGACCGCTTCTCCCGCGGTGGCCACGAGGACCGCGTCATGCTCCATCGCCTGAGTCAGGTAGGCGATTCCGTCGGCGTCTCCAGACAAGGCACGCGCGTCAACACTCAGGATCGCGTCGAGGTCCCTCCTCGCAGCCTCGCGGACTTCCGACACGCCAAGAGTCTGTCCAGCCCGCCCGTGTCCTTCAACACCGGCTTCAGGCGATGACCAGGCGAAGGCCGAGCTCGGCGGCGTCGAGATCGAGCAGGTCGTGGTTGCGTTCGGCCCACCGGCCGGATGTGATGTCAGCGCGGAGACTGCGCACCGCTCGTTGCTCGGCGTCTGGCCCGACAGCGGGCCACACCGAGATCCCTCGACGGACCTCCTCGTCCAGGTATGCCTGTGGACGGCGCCAGTAGGCCTTGAAGAAGCCGTCCGCGCAGTCCCACGGGACGAGCACAGGTTCCATGCGGGCTCCGATCGCGCCGGCGAGTTCGGTGGCGAGACCGACAGGGGAGGCAGCGACCTCGGGCAGGTAGTCGCGTGTCAACCAGAACCGCCGCCGCCAGCTCCCTTCGGTGGTCTCGCAGGTGAAGACCACCACGCGGCGGGCCACGCGACGCATCTCCCGCATGCCGGCGAGCGGGTCCTGCCAGTGGTGCACCGTGGCGAAGGCCATCGCGGCGTCGAAGGAGTGCTCCGGGAACAGGAGGCGCTCGGCGGTGGCGGCCACGCACCGCGCTGAAGCTCTGGGGGCGTTGCGCGCGCATGACGGCCGACGGCTCGACGGCGGTGATGTCGCGGTCGACGGGCTCATAGGAGCCGGTGCCCCCTCCGACGTTCAGCACGGTCCTCGCATCCCCGAGCGCAGCCCAGACCTGCTCCGCGATCCGGGGCTCGGTACGCCGGGTCAGGGCGTAGGTGGTCCGATGCTGTCGTACAACGGCGCGCTGGACATGACCGGCCTCCCGAACGTCGACTCGAACGGTACGTGAGGTATAGCTGACCATTTCAGTGGCAGCGTCCCAAAAGGCCGGTTCTCGGAACCAGGGTGATCACCGCGGCACAACAAGGCGCGTCGACAGTCGCGTGCTCGCCTCGATTTCGCTCCGCCGGAGCGGTCGGCGGCGAAGTCCAGGTTCCCCTTGCTCAGCTGCGACGGGCGGCGGTCTTCTTCGCCGGGGCCTTCGAGCCAGTCTCGTACTTGAACGACACCTTGACCTTCGCACGATATGCGGAGACCTTGCCGTTCTCAAGCTGCATGTCGAGTTCGACGACCTCGGCCACGCGCAGATCACGTAGCGATTGCGAAGCCGTCGTCACAGCGGCGGCCGCCGCCTTCTCCCATGATTCCTTGCTCGTGCCGATGAGCTCAACGACCGTGTACACGCTCTCTGCCATGACAGCCTCCCTATCCGAGTCGGTAACACGCTACGCAACGGCTGGCGCCGCCGCTCCGTCTCACCGCCGCTTGGGCGGAGCCCGCGAAGTCCTCGACATGCTTCGGGGCAGGCTCTGGCTATCGACGTTGCCCCATCCCAGATTGCCAGCTCCGGATGCCAGGCGCACTACCGAATGCGGCGGCCACCATGGTTGAGAGAGCTGGGGTCAAGAGGCGTCGAGGTCCCGGCATCATCATTGTTCGGTCGTGTCGCGGTTCAGAGGAGACGTCGCGTTTATTCGAGCACGAGGCGGCCCGGGTTGGCGTGGCTGGAGGTTCGCTCTGACGAACTTCGGTCCCAACGACTACGAACTTCTCACGTCCGCTGCGCCCGCGGCATGATCACCGCAACCAACCCGTCCGGCCAGCCGGGGGAAGCTCACCCTGGCCATGACGATCGTCCTGGCCAGTCGCGGATCTCATCCGTCCAGGCTTCAAAGTAGGGACCGCATGATCACCATCGAAACCGACCGACTGACGCTGCGGCCCTTCACGCTCGACGACATCGACGAACTCGCCGAGCTTCATGCCGAGCCGACCTTCTGGCACTACCCGCTCAGGCGCGGCCACACCCTTGACGAGACCCGCGCCTACCTCCAACGCACCATCGAGCGCTACGACACCGACGGCGTAGCAATGCTCGCCGCCGTCGAGAAGCAGCAAGGCCGCATGATCGGGTGGCTCGGGCTGTCCGTGCCCCACTGGCTGCCCGAAGTCCTGCCCGCCGTCGAGGTGGGCTGGCGGCTCGGACGGCGCTTCTGGGGGCACGGCTTCGCAACCGAAGGAGCCGCCGCCAGCATCAACGACGGCTTCGAGCGGCTCGGACTCGCCGAGATCCTCAGCATCTACGAACCCGCAAACGTCCCGTCAGGCGCCGTCATGGACCGGCTCGGACTCGTCCACCGGGCCACCACAAGAGCCGGGGAGCGAGACCTCGACCTCAACATCCGCGCCCTCACCTACGACAAGTGGCAGGCGCTGCGATCGAACGGCGACTGGCCAGGACATGAGATGACCAAACCGGATCGGCTCACTCCTGAAGTTCCCGGAGCGCCAACGCCTGCATGACGTCAGTGGGTCGCGTCCGGGAACCTCCGCTCCCCACCGCACCGCCCCGGCGGCAAACTTCGACGGCGTCTGTCGAGAGTGCGCTCGCAGCCCTCGCAACGGCGCTGGCTTAGTTAGGCCGGGGTGGCGCCGGGCCTTGTGGAGCCGCTCGCCGCACGTCATCGGCCAACCCGCGGAGCATCCTCTAACCGATCCCAGTGGCCGACGATCGTGGCGGCGTGCTCCCGTTCCACTCCTTGATCGTTGCCGTCCGAGTGGTCAGAGCTCATCGGCGCGATCTCAGCACCAACTGGTGCGCCGAAGACGCAGAGATGAGGCACGGAGAAGGCACGACCAACCCCATCGGTTCAGTTGACAATACCGCTGAGCAGCGCCTTTACGCTATGGAACCGGGGACGATCAGCACGTGTGGGAAATCATCGTCGCGGTACGGCCGGCGGCCGGCGCTCGTCCCCACGCCGCGGTTCATGCACGCCTCGCCTCGAGGACCTCGCCGATGAAATGGACCAGCTTGTCGTCCCAGCCGGCGAAGCTCTCGTCACCCAAGAGCCACGGTCGCCCCCAGATCGAGCTCCACTTGGACTTCGAGCAGCTCCCGCGGTACCCCAGCGCTGAGCGTGGCCTGAATCGCCTTGAGGCGGTTGCCACGGACGTCCCGATCGAGGCTGGTCCGGCAGTCGGGAGAGGAACTCCGCTTCGTAGTGCGACACAGCGCGAGCATCACAAGGAGCACATCGCCGGCACACAGGCCGATCGGGAACCTCTGCTCTAATCGAGCCGTAACCTCGTCGTCGTAGTCCATGCCCATTGCGGGTCACGCGGAAGCCAATTCGGAAACGGTCCGCGCCGACTTCTTTCGGCGTGGGCTCGGGAGGTGTCGACGACGCGCTGTCGTCGGGTCACCGTCCTAGAGTTCCGCTGGACCTCGGCAGCCGCTCCAGGGTCTTCCAGCCGAACCCGCACCGATGAGTAGCGCCGGCTTTCCGATGTGGGCACGCCCGGCCTATCCCAGTGAGGACACGTCCGGCGGCTGGCACCGTCGATCATGAGGTCGCGGGCTCCTCCGGCACGCTGGGAGCCACTCCGCTCCGTCGTTAACTATTGGTAGTAAGTTCTTTCGATGCCTTGGCGATGTCGGTCTGGTACTTGAGCAGGATGTGCAGCGTCGACTTGGCCTGCTCGGCGTCGATGGTCTGCACCCCGAGGAGCAGCAGGGTCCGGGCCCAGTCGAGGGTCTCCGAGACGCTCGGGCTCTTCTTCAGCTCCAGGCTCCGGATCGACCGGACGATCCGGACCACCTCGTCGGCCAGATGCTCGCTGATCGCCGGCACCTTGGCCAGGACGATCTCGCGCTCCCGCTCGAGGGAGGGGTAGTCGATGTGCAGGAACAGGCACCGGCGCTTGAGGGCCTCGGACAGCTCCCGGGTGTTGTTGGACGTCAGGAAGACCAGCGGGATCTGGGTCGCCTCGACCGTCCCCAGCTCGGGGATCGACACCTGGTAGTCGGAGAGGATCTCCAGCAGCAGTGCCTCGGTCTCCACTTCGACGCGGTCGACCTCGTCGATCAGCAGGACCACCGGCTCCGTCGCCCGGATGGCCTCCAGCAGAGGCCGGGTGAGCAGGAAGTCCTCGCTGAAGATGTCCTCCTCGACCTCCGACCACGTGCCCCCCTCGCCCTCCTGGACCCGTTGGGCCTGGATGCGGAGGAGCTGCTTCTTGTAGTTCCACTCGTACAGGGCCTTGGACTCGTCGAGGCCCTCGTAGCACTGGAGGCGGATCAGCCGGGCCCCGGTCGACTTGGCCACGCTCTTGGCCAGCTCGGTCTTGCCCGTCCCCGCCGGGCCCTCGACCAGCACCGGCTTGCCGAGGCGGTCCGCCAGGTAGACGACGCCGGCGATGCCGTCGTCGGCGAGGTAGTCCACGTCCCGCAGCCCTTCGCGGACGGCCGCCACCGATTCGAATCTCGCGTCTGCCATCCGCTGAGTTTAGTGTCATGACTTGACTGGTCGGTCAAGTTGAGGCCGTCACACCCGGATGTGGCCGTCCCCCTCCACCACGTACTTGACGGTGGTGAGCTCGCGCAGGCCCATGGGTCCGCGGGCGTGGAGCTTCTGGGTGCTGATGCCGATCTCGGCACCGAAGCCGAACTCCTCGCCATCGGTGAAGCGGGTGGAGGCGTTCACCACCACGGCGGCGGCATCGACCGCGGTCGTGAACCGGGTGGCGGCCCGGAGGTCACCCGTCACGATGGCCTCGGTGTGCCCGGACCCGTACCGGGTGACGTGGTCGATGGCCGCGTCCAGGCTGGGGACCACGGCCACGCTCATCTTCAGGCTGAGGAACTCCCGCCCGAAGTCCTCCTCGGTGGCCTCCCCCATGGGCACGATGGCCCGGGCCCGCTCGTCCCCGACCAGCTCCACGCCCTCCAGGGCGGCCGCCACCCGGGGCAGGAAGCGCTCCGCCACCGCCTCGTGCACGACCAGGCTCTCCGCCGCGTTGCAGACGCCGGGTCGCTGGGTCTTGGCGTTGCGCACGATTGACACGGCCATGTCGAGGTCGGCGGTGGCGTCCACGTAGACGTGGCAGTTGCCGTCGCCGTCGATCACGTAGGGCACGGTGGCCTGGTCGAGGATGGTGGCGATCAGCCCCGCCCCCCCGCGGGGGATGAGGCAGTCGATGTAGCCCCGCAGGCGCATGAAGGCGGTGGCGCCCTCCCGGCTGGTGTCCTCCACCAACACGACGGAATCCGCCGGCAGCCCGGCCTTGGCCAGGCCCTCGCGCAGGACGGCGCCGACCGCCCGGTTGGACGAGATGGCGGCGCTCGATCCCCGGAGGAAGGCGGCGTTGCCGCTCTTGACGCACAACCCGGCGGCGTCGCTGGTGACGTTGGGCCGGCTCTCGTAGATGATGCCGACGACCCCGAGCGGCACCCGGACCCGCCGGATGCGCAGGCCATTGGGCCGTACCCACCCGTCGACCACCTCGCCGACCGGATCGGGCAGGGCCGCCACCTGCCGCAGTCCCCCGGCCATGCCCGACAGCCGGGCGGGCGTGAGGCGGAGGCGGTCGACCAGGGCCGGCGCTGTCCCCGCCTCCTCGGCCCGGGCC
>Ga0102924_1000645_pt1 | contig 42851 bp, 35 predicted proteins | sample PaiPotPPM11metaG_FD_80116 | JGI IMG/M metagenome (GOLD analysis project Ga0102924, IMG submission 80116) | Iron sulfur acid spring bacterial and archeal communities from Banff, Canada, to study Microbial Dark Matter (Phase II) - Paint Pots PPM... ...
ACCGGCACCACCGGGGCCCTGGGAGTTGCCCAGTTCATCAACCTTCAGTCCGAGGACACCAGCACCTACGCCACCAACCCGATGTGGCAGGTGGTGGATGGGCCTTACAAGCTCAGCCAATACACCACTGCTGGCTTCGTAAAGATGGTCCCCAACACCAAGTATTCGGGACCCGATAAGGCCAAGGTCAGTGTCTTCGAAGAGATCCCGTTCACCAGCGACACCGCTGAGTTCAACGAGCTGCGCGCCGGCGACCTGACGATTGGGTATATCCCCGCACAGGACCTGGGGCAGAAAAACTACATGGCGAGCCATGGCTACAAGTTCGCGCCCTGGAACTCCTTCGGGATTGTCTACTTCCCGTACAACTTCACCGACCCCACCACGGGACCGATCTTCAAGCAGCTCTACTTCCGCCAGGCGTTCCAAAGCCTGGTCAACCAGCCGGAATACATCAAGAAGTTCCTTGACGGCTACGGGACCATCGGCAACGGCCCGGTCCCGACCTACCCGCCGGGGAACGCCGACCTGACCAAGCTCGAGTCGAGCGGCCAGGTGTACCCGTACGACCCCAGCAAGGCGGTGGCCCTGCTCAAGGACCACGGCTGGTCCGTCAAGCCAGGCGGCACCACTACTTGCACCAAGCCCGGCACCGGGACGGGTGAGTGCGGAGCCGGCATCGCTGCCGGGGCTGCCCTTTCCTTCCGACTCCTCTACGCCAGCGGATCAGTTCCGCTGACCGACGAGATGGAGGCACTCAAGTCCACCGAGGACCAGGAGGCGGGGATCCAGATCGCACTCTCGCAATCCCCATTCGGCCAGGTGATCGCGACCACCTTCGGCGGTGGCTGCAGCACAACTTCTCCGTGCAACACCTGGGACATGGGCAACTGGGGCGGTGGCTGGGTCTACTCGCCCGACTACTTCCCGACCGGCGAGGAGCTGTTCGAGACTGGGGCCGAGTCCAACCCCGGCTACTACAGCAGCGCCGAGACCAACAAGTTGATCGCCGCGACCAACACCGACGCGACCGTCTCCGGCGAGATCAAGGCACTGGATGCCTACGAGAACTACCTTGCCAAGCAGCTGCCGGTGGTCTGGATGCCGGACCAGCCCTACCAGCTGACCATGTACAAGAGCAACCTCAAGGGGCTGGTGCCCCAGGGCGTCTTCGATGAGATCTACCCGGAGGACTACAGCTTCTAGATCAACTGGTACCGTTCTCCGGCACATGGCTTAGGCCGTATGCCGGATGCGGAGCGGGGCCCGGCGCCGTGCCGGGCCCCGTACCAGTACCACTTCTCCGACCGGCGGGCTATGATCGACTGACTTGGGGACGAACGGGTAAGGAGTAGCGATGATCGGCTACATCGTCCGGAGGGCTGGCCAAGCGATCATCGTGATGATCGGGGTCACGATCATCACCTTCATCCTCCTCCACATGATCGGGAACCCGGTCAATGTCATCCTGGGCACTCACCACAGTCCCGCCAACGTCCGGGCCCTGACGATCCAGCTTGGCCTCAACAAACCACTGCCCCAGCAATACCTGATCTGGGTCTGGAATCTGCTCCACTTCAACTTGGGCTGGTCCTACCGGCAGAACGATTCCGTCGCAAGCCTCCTTGCTCAGCGGCTGCCCAACACGCTGTTGTTGGTGGGCACGTCGACGGTCCTGGCCATCGTCATCGCTGTGCCGCTTGGGATCATGCAAGCGGTGCGTCGCAACAAGCCCGACGATTATGTATTTACCGGTTTTTCCTTCGTCTTCTACGCCATGCCCATCTTCTGGCTGGGACTGTTGCTGATCATCCTCTTCAGCTCCCTGCTCAACTGGCTTCCCCCTGAAGCACCACAGAGCCAGGGAAACCTCTTCTCTCAGCTCAACGCCCTGATCCTGCCGGTGGTTGCCCTAACCTTGGTAACGCTGGCGCTCTTCAGTCGCTATATGCGCAGCTCCATGCTTGAAAACATGGTCCAGGATTACGTCCGTACCGCCAAAGCCAAGGGCGTTTCTGATCGAGCCATCCTGTTCAAGCACGTGCTGCGCAATGCCCTTATACCTGTCATCACTCTCATCGGTTTGAGTTTGCCCGGGATTGTGGCCGGGGCCGTGATCACCGAGAACGTGTTCAACTATCCGGGGATGGGCTTGCTGTTCATCCAGGCCGCGGATAACGAGGACTTCCCGGTGCTCCTGGGTGTGACAGTTGTGGTGGGCATAGCCACTGTGCTCGGATCGTTGATCGCCGATATTCTCTACGCGGTGGCCGATCCCCGTATCCGGTATGTGTCGTGACGGCTCAGACTGAGCTGCACTTGAGCAGTGCCGTGCGTGTGGTAGCCACCCGCCCATGAGCCTCGGCGAACCCGGCCTGAAGGCACTGGACCTGGTCGCAGCGGGCGTCGCAGGGGGCGACGCCCTACCAGAGGGGGGCGAAGGCTACAAGAGCGGCTCTGTTTACCGCATGATCCTGGCGGTTTTCCTAGAAAACCGGATGGCCATCGTCGGCGTCGGCGTGGTCGTCTTCATGATCCTGTTCAGCTTTCTCGGGCCGGTCATCTACCACACCCAGCAGGTCTTCGCCAACCCCAACATATCGCTGGACGCGCCCAGTCTCGCCCATCCGCTGGGGACTGACGGGCTCGGCTACGACAACCTGGGGCGGCTCATGCTTGGTGGCCAAACGTCGCTGGAGGTGGGTCTCGCGGCTGCCGTGATCGCAGTTACCGTGGGTGCCGTCTGGGGTGCGATTGCGGGACTGGTGGGCGGCTTTGTGGACGCCGTCATGATGAGGATCGTAGACGCGCTCCTGGCCATCCCCTTCCTCTTCCTGCTGATCTTGCTGGGTACGATCTTCGGTACCTCGATCCTCGAGTTGATCATCGTCATCGGACTGGTGTCGTGGTTGGTGCCGGCCCGTCTGGTCCGGGGCGAAACCCTGAGCCTGCGTGTGCGCGACTACGTCCAAGCGGTCAAGGTGATGGGCGGCGGGAGTAGGCGCATCCTCTTCCGACACCTGATCCCCAACACCATGGGCACGATCGTGGTGAACGCCACCTTCCAGGTTGCCGACGCCATCACGTTCGTGGCGGCGTTGAGTTACTTGGGACTGGGGATACCGCCGCCGGCAACCAACTGGGGGGGCCAGCTCTCAGACGGTGTCACCTACATCTTCGACGGATACTGGTGGCTGATCTATCCCGCAGGCATCGCCATCGTGTTGGTAGTGGTCGCCTTCAACTTCATCGGCGACTCGCTCCGCGATGCGCTTGAGGTTCGTCTGCAACAGAGGTAGGCGGGCGGCCGGCCATGATTTGGTGCGGCGATCAGGTGTCACACACCTGGCTGCGTATTGACGGCTCGGCCGCGGCTTCCTGGGAGGCTAGGCGGCTGCAGCCGGTTCCGGGGTCTGGAGCGGGAAGTGGCACGCGGCCAGGTGCTGGGGACCGAATGGCCGCAATGGGGGCTCCTCGACCGCGCAGATATCCTGGGCCCGAGGGCAACGGGTCCTGAAGCGACAGCCCGAGGGGGGATTGAGAGCTGAGGGCAGCTCCCCCTTGATCGGCTGCACCTGCTTGGTGCGCTCGCGCACGGGGTTGGGCTCGGGGATGGCGTTGATCAGGCCCTGGGTGTAGGGATGCGCTGGCCTAACGTAGATCTCGTTGCTGGGCGCAATCTCGACCAACTTGCCCAGGTACATCACGCCGATGCGGTCGGAGAGGTACTTGACCACCGAGAGGTCGTGGGAGATCACCAGATAGGTGAGGCCGTGGGTCTCCTGGAGGCTGTTCATCAGATTCAGGATCTGGGACCGGATCGAGACGTCCAGAGCCGAAACCGGCTCGTCCGCGACAATCAACTTGGGGTTCAGAGCCAGCGCCCGCGCCAGCCCGATCCGTTGACGCTGTCCGCCCGAGAATTCGTGCGGATAAAGCTCGGTTGACTTGGGACTGAGCCCCACCTCCTGGAGCAGCTGCCGCACTCGCGACTCCTGCTCGCTCTTGGTGCCGATCTTCTGCACCGCCAGAGGCTCGCGGATGATCGAGCCGACCCGCATCCGGGGATTGAGTGACGCGTAGGGATCCTGAAACATCAGCTGGAGATCCCGACGTCGGTGACGCAGCGAGGATCCCCTCAGCTTGGCGATGTCGGTGCCTTCAAACAGAATCGAGCCGGAGGTCAATCTCTCCAGTGCCACGATCAGTCGACCGATGGTGGTCTTGCCGCAGCCCGATTCACCGACTAGCCCAAAAGTCTCACGTTTTCCGATGTTGAAAGACACGTCGGAGACGGCCTTGATGGTGCCGATTCTTCGCTGCAGTACCGCGCCGGAGGTGACGGCGAACTCCTTGACAACATGCTGCAGCTGTACAAACGAAGGGTCGCTGCCGACACCCTCGGCTGCGCTCTGGGTCAAGGTGGCAGTCACGTTGTTACTCCCTCCAGTTCGCCGGGCCTGGGTTGGCCCGGCTCAAGAGATCGCGGCCGCGTGGGCGTGTTTGGTCACCGGGTTGAAACACGCGAACTGATGCCCGCGAGGATCGCCCTCGAGCGGGGGTTCCTCTTCATGGCAGCGGCCGGTTGCATAGCGGCAGCGGGGCTGAAACCTGCAGAAATCCGGGGGATTAGTGAGGTCCGGAGGCAGTCCAGGGATGCTGTAGAGCAGCGTTTCGGTGGGCTGATCCAGGCGAGGGATTGACGCTAGCAGAGCCTCGGTGTAGGGGTGATGCATGTCGTCGAAAAGCTCTTCGGTGCTTGCCGATTCCACGATCTTTCCCGCGTACATCACCATGACTCGGTCGGCTCGTCCCGCGATCACGCCCATGTCATGAGTGATGAGCAGAACCGCCATCCGTAGTCGCTGCTTGAGCTCGTAGAGCAGTTCCAGGATCTGCAATTGAATGGTGACATCCAGCGCAGTGGTTGGTTCGTCGGCGATCAGGAGCTTGGGCTCGCAGGAAAGCGCCATGGCGATCATCACTCTCTGACGCAGTCCGCCCGAGAGCTGGTGCGGGTAGTCCTTGAGCCGTTCCTTGGGGCGGGGCATGCCCACTAGTCCCAGCACCTCCTCGGCCCGTTTTAGGCCTTCTGACTTGGAGGCGTGACGGTGGATGCGCACTGACTCAGCGATCTGATCGCCGATCATCATGGTGGGATTCAAGGATGTCATGGGATCTTGGAAGATCACCGCGACATCGTTGCCGCGGATGCGGCGCATTTCCTTCTCGGGGAGTCCCACCAACTCTCGACCGTCAAGCTGGATGCTCCCGCCGGCAATGTACCCCCCGGTGGGAAGCAGGCGCATGATCGACATTCCGGTCATGGTCTTGCCGCAGCCAGACTCGCCGACCAGGCCCAGGGTCTCCCCCTGTTCGATTGACAGCGAGACGCCGTCCACGGCGCGGACCTCAGCCCGACGCTGTCTGATATAGGTCTTGAGATCGGTGATCTCAAGTAGCGAGGTCATAGCTCAAGTCCTGCAATCAGGCGCGGCGGCGGTCCGCGCCGAGTTTCCCGGAGTATAGCGGCACTACGGGGGAACTGGTGAGCGGTGTCGCCAGGACCGCATCGGGAGCGTCAGTGAGGCCGCTATTGTGGGCTTCAGAAGATGGCAAACACAGCTCCCACCCGGCACTTCCCCAGCTTGCGCCGGGTGCTCCCCGCCCTGATCAGCCTGGCCATCCTGGGACTGATCGTCGAGTACGTCCAGCCCAGCCATCTTGGCAGCGCCCTGAGCCGCTTCCATCTCGCCTATCTGCCGATCGTGATGGCGCTCTCCCTGGGCTACTACCTGCTCAAGGGTTACCAGTGGCACCTCTTCCTCAAGCCACTCAAGCTCGATCACGGTGCCGTGGAGACCATCCTCATCTACTTCGCCGGCCAGCCCACGGCCATCTTGCCCCTGGGGGAGCTGAGTCGGGCCTTCATCCTGCGCCAACATGCCAAGGTCAATCTCGGGGAGGTCTCGGCGACGGTGGTGGTGCAGGAGTTGCTCTACCCGATCGGACTAATCGCCGCCGCGGTGCCCGGAGCTGGGCGCTTCCCCGGCGCCCAGGCGGCTGTGGTGGTGGCTCTGCTCGGCATCCTCGCCATCTCGACGATCCTGCTCTGGCCCCGCGCCTTCAATTTCGTGATGCGCTTCGCGGTCCGGATTCCCGTGATCCGGCATTACTCAGCGGACCTGACGTCGCTCCACCAAGACGTCATCGTGATTGCTCGGAGTCCTTCCAGCCTGGGCCCGGCTCTGTTGGGCCCGGTGGCGGCCGTGATCGCGATCGCGATGTTCTACTTCACCGTCCGCAGCGTCGGCGTCAACCTGGGGGTGTATCAGGTCGCCTTCGTCTACGCCATCGCTCACCTGGCCGGCGGCATCAGCCTCCTGCCCGGCGGCGTCGGTGCCTACGAGGGCTCTATGACCGTCCTGCTGGTGGCATTTGGGGTTGCCAGCCCGGTGGCAGCGGCGATCGCGATCCTGAACCGGGCTTTCGATCGGGTTCTGGTCACGATCGTGGGCACGGTGGTGTACTTCGCGATTCGCGGGTCGCTCAACCTGCGTGGCTTGACCTTGCTTCCGGACCGGCAAGGGTAGCCATGCTGTGAACTGTGCTCACAGTCGAGGAGGCAGGCAGTGAAGGCCATCATCACGACGCCGGGTAAGACCGGGAGCGTCCGGCTGGGATCGATCACAGAACCCTCGGGAACCGGTTCGGTGGAAGGGGCCGACGGCAAGCAGGCCGAGCGGGTCGAGGTCGAGGTGGTGGAGGTGGGGGTCTGCGGTACCGACCTCGAGATCGCCAATGAGGGTTACGGCGCGCCTCCTCCCGGTCGGGACAGCCTGGTCCTGGGTCACGAGAACCTGGGCCGGGTGCTGACAGCCCCGACCGGGAGCGATCTGCGTGGCGGGCAGCTGGTGGTTGCCACGGTGCGACGGCCCTGCCCCGAGCGCTGTCCACCATGCGCGGCCGGCCAGAGCGACGACTGTCTCACCGGGCATTACACCGAGCGGGGGATCAAGGGGCGCGACGGTTACATGGCCGAGCGCTACGTTGAGTCCGCTGACTACCTCATCCCGCTGCCTGCGACCCTGAGCAAGGTGGGGGTGCTGATGGAGCCCAGCAGCATCGTCGAGAAGGGGCTGATCCAGGCGTTCAGCATCCAGCGAACCCGGATGCCCTGGGACCCCAAGCAAGCTCTGATCTGCGGTGCCGGAGCGATCGGCTTGCTGGCGGCGATTTTCCTGCGGCTTCGCGACATCGAGGTCAGCCTGGTGGCCCGAGCGGACCCCGACTCGACCTCAGCCAAGGTTGCCAAGGCGGTGGGAGCCAATCTTCTCGATGCCGGCCAGCACCCGGTTTCCGGCATGGCTCAGGAGCTGGGCCACATCGACCTCATCTTCGAGGCGACCGGAGTCTCCTCGGTGGCCATGGCCGCCATCGCCGCCACCGGGCACAACGGGGTCTGCTGCCTCAGCTCGGTGACCGCCGGCTCTCGCACCGTGACCGTGGACTCGGACTCCCTCAACCTAGACATGGTTCTGGGCAACAAGCTGGTATTCGGCACGGTGAACGCCAACCGTCGCCACTTCGAGGCGGCCGCTCGCATGCTCGGAGCTGCCGTCCGGAAATGGCCCGGGGTCGTGGAACAGATCGTGACTCGGCGAGTTCCAGCGGAGCAGTTCGCCTCCGCCTTTGATCGCCAGCCCGATGACATCAAGACGGTGATCAGCTTTTCCGGGGGGTGATACAGATGTTCCCTCAGTCCCGCGGGCGCTTCAGCCGCCAGGCCCACGTCGACCTGCCTGAGGGCACCTACGAAGAGGAGTTCGGTAGGCAAGGCTTCTTCGGCCCGGCTTCGCACCTCTACCACTCCCATGCGCCTACCGAGTGGTTGCGCATCGAGGGTCCATTGCGGCCGCGCGCCTACGACCTGCGCCGGGTGGAAGCGGCCGACGCCACCGATCCCGCGGCTGCGCTGACTCCCATCCTGGGCAATCAGGACCTACGGATCCAGATCTCCCGTCGCACCCAGGCCATGCCGTTCGTCTACCGCAACGCCGACGCCGACCTCATCTACTTCGTCCACCGCGGCGGCGGTCGGATGGCGACCGATTTCGGCGACCTGGCCTACGAGGAGGGCGACTACATCGTCCTGCCCCGGGGCACCACCCATCGGATCTTCCCCGCCGGGGAGGAGAGCTTCCTTTTGGTCATCGCCTCCTACGAGATGCCCCAGCTGCCCCCCGCTGACCGGATGGGTCAGCACTCCCCCTACGATCGCGCCGTCCTCCGTCTTCCCGAGCTGCCCTTGGCGGGCGGCCCGCCCAACGCTGACGGAGAGTGGGAGCTGGTGATCGAGCGTGAGGGGCAGTGGAGCCGGGTCTTCTACCCCTTCGACCCCATCGACACCGTGGGCTGGAAGGGTGATCTCAGCGCCTTCGTCCTGAACGTGAGGGACATAAGGCCGGTCACCTCGGGGAGATTCCATCTGCCGCCGTCGGTACACACCACCTTGCGCACCTCCGGGTTTGTGCTCTGCACCTTCGCGCCTCGGAGAATCGAGGGCCTTGACGACCCGGGCGCCGTGCGGCTGCCCTTCTATCACCGCAACATCGACTACGACGAGGTGCTCTTCTACCACGCCGGCCAGTTCATGAGCCGGGCCGGGATCGACGCCGGGATGATGACCTGGCATCCTCAGGGCATCCATCACGGGCCTCAGCCGAAGGCGGTCGAGCGCGACCGCCAGCTGACCAAGACCCACCATGACGAGGTGGCGGTGATGATCGACGCGGTCCACCCGCTCCAGGCTCTGGCCGGCTCCGACCAGGGGGAGATCGCGGACTACGCCGAGTCCTGGATGCCCCACATCGACGACGACTGAGGAGCTGAGGTGCGGCTCGCCACCGTAGGTATCCCAGGACTGCTGGGGTTGACGCCCCGGGTGGTCGCCGAGGTCGCCGACCCCGGGTCCGGCGCTCCGCGCCTGGTCGACCTCACCGCCGCCGGGGAGCTCTGGTGGGCGGCGCAGGGCTCCGGAGACCCGGTGCGCTGGGCGGCTAGCACCTTCCCCCCCGACCTGGTGCTGTTCCTGAAGGGGGGAAGACGGGCATTGGAGATGGCGGCAGCCGCGATCGAGCTGGCCGCAGCCCAGGCCGCGCTCGCCGTGTCACCCTCGGGCAGCCACCTCCACTACCGGGCCGATCAGGTGCAGCGGCTGCCCCTGCTGCGGCCCCCCTTGCTGCGCGACTTCTACGCCTTCGAGGAGCATGTGGCGGCCGGGGCGAGCCGGCGCCAGGAGCCGATTCCAGAACCCTGGTACCGCCGGCCCGTCTACTACAAGGGAAACCCCGCCACCCTGCTGGCGCCGGGGGCAGAGGTGCCTTGGCCCGCTTACACCGATGCCCTCGACTACGAACTCGAGGTGGCCTGCGTCCTCCTGTCCGGGGGCAGGGACCTGAGCCTGGAAGCCGCCTCGGCCGCGATCGCCGGCTACGCCGTCTTCTGCGACTTCTCAGCCCGGGACATCCAGGCAGATGAGATGAAGGTGCGTCTGGGACCGGCGAAATCCAAGGATTTCGCCTCGGGGCTGGGGCCGTGGTTGGTCACCGCCGACGAGACCGGCGATCCCGCCCGCCTGGGTGTCTCCGCCTACGTCAATGGTGAGATGGTGGCCCAGGCCCGATTGAGCGATGCCCGCTGGTCATTCGCCGAGATGGTTTCCTACGCCTCGGGAGCCGAGCCTCTGGAGGCCGGCGAGGTTCTGGCCAGCGGCACCGTGGGTGGCGGCAGCGGGCAGGAGCGCGGCCGCCTCCTCGAGCCGGGCGACCGCATCGAGTGCGAGCTCGAGGGTGCAGGGAGGCTGGTTCATGTGATCGGCCCCCGCCACGGCGGCGGTGGCGACCTCGTCGCCAGGGCCCCTCAGGGATAGATCGCGGCAGAGGATACAATCGGCCTGCCCGGGACCGGCGGCTCGCGCCATCCCGCTGGCTGCATCTGGAGGTTGGTAATTGGCAAGACGCTCTATGGGTGGTCGCACCCGGCGAGGACCCTCGCGTCCACGGGTCTCCCACGTGACTCCGCCGGAGGAGATGAAGGAGGAGACCATCGAGATCGAGGGGACCGTGGTGGAGCCGTTGCCTAACGCCCAGTTCCGGGTCGAGCTCCAGACCGGACAGACGGTGCTCGCCTACATCTCGGGCAAGATGCGCAAGCACTACATTCGGACCCTGATCGGAGACAAGGTCAAGGTCGAACTCAGCCCCTACGACCTCACTCGGGGCCGGATCACCTTCCGCTACAAGTAGCCCGGCTCCAGCTCGGCGAAGAAGGCGACCGTCCGCCGCAGCCCCTCCGGAAGCGTCACCCCGGCGCTCCATCCCAACTGAGACCGGGCCAGTGAGCAGTCGAGGCAGCTGCGCCGCTGCTCGCCTTCCTTGGCTGGTCCGTGCACCGGCGCCGGCAGGGGGCTTGCCTCCCGGCCTGGCCGTGTCTCCGCCACGGCGCGGCTCAGCTCCTCAGTCAGTTCGACCACCGAGGTCGCCCGTCCGGTGCCCACGTTGTACTCACCCAGCGGGCCTGTGAGCAGCCGCATGGCCGCGTCCGCCACGTCCTCGACGAAGACGTAGTCGCGGGTCTGGAGCCCGTCACCGTTGATGACGGGGCTCTTCCCCGCTAGCAGCGCCGCCGTGAAGATGGCGATCACCCCGGCCTCACCGTGGGGATCCTGCCGTGGCCCGTAGACGTTGCCGGGCCGGAGCACCGCGGTCTCCAGCCCGAATGAGCCCGCGAAGGCACTGAGGTAGGCCTCACCGGCCACTTTGGCGGCCCCGTAGGGTGACGCCGGCCGAAGGGGATGGGTTTCCGGAGTCGGGACCTCATCGGTGTCTCCATAGACGGCGCCTCCCGAGGAGACGAAGACCAAGCGAGCGCCACCGGCGCCGACCACGGCCCGAAGCAGTTGCACCGTCCCCATCACGTTGACTTGGGCGTCGTGAAGCGGATCGGCCACCGAGTGGCGGACGTCGATTTGGGCTGCCAGGTGAAAGACCACCTCGGGACGCTCCCGGGCGATGACCCTGGTCACCCACTCGCTGGAGACGTCGAGCTGATAGAACCGGGCCTGGTCGCTGACCTGTTCCCGGCGACCGCTGCTGAGGTCGTCGACCACGGCTACCTCGTGTCCCTCGCGCAGGAGGCGGTCGGTGAGGTGGCTGCCGATGAATCCCGCGCCGCCGGTCACCACCACCCTCATGCCACTGGGTCCGCGGGCGGGCGCGAGGCGCCGCGTCCGCCGCGTCGCTTCTTGGCCGCCTCCCGCTCGCCGGGGTCGACCCGGTCCAACAGCCCGCCGCCCGAGTGCGGCAGTCGCCGGCTCAGCGCCTCGCGATTGCGGCGGGCCTGGATCTCGGCGAGCCGGTTTCGCCCCGCCTGGGGCGAGGCCACCGAGCTGGACCGCTCCAGAGGCGACCTCGTGTCCCAGCGGCGGACGTAGAAGGCACCCTTAAGGGCGGTGTAGGGGATGGCGCACATCTTGTGCTCTCGGCTCTTGGCGTCGATGATGTCCCACACTGAGCCGAAGCGTTGCAGCGAGGCGGGGTTGACGACGTGGGCGCGCATCACCTGTCCGTCGACGAAGTGCAGTGCCACCCGGGCCAGGTCCTTGAGGTCGAGTGCGTCGCCCGGTTGCGAGACCTTGGTGAGGTCTACCTGGCGCACCCCGCTTACCGGAACCAGGGCCTGGCGCGCATTTCCGTCCATGGTGTGGAGGTCGAGGTCGAGGAAGGGGTCGTCCATGTGCAGCAGGGGGAGTTCCCCGTACAGGACCTCACCGTCCAAGAAGGACACAACAACTTCCGGCACAGGACGTCCAACCTCAAATCAATCGCCCGCCGCCAGTTGCCGTCGCCGGTCCCCTACCGTCATCGGACCGTTTGGCCGGTGTCACGCCTTCGCTACCGGCTTGGACCCAAGGCCCGGATCTGGACGACTACGGTGGAAACATCATAGGGCCGGTGCCTGACAGCGGTCCCGGCGCTCCCGCGGCACCGCCCTGGGCGGTGCCGAGCGGCTCCGGTGGTCGGAACGGCCATAGCGTCTGAGATCTGGGACAAGGAGTCTTTGGCCACACAACCGCCGAACCGGCGCGTCCGCCGCAAGTCCTTCACCTCCCAGTTCGCGCTGGTGCTGCTGGGAGTGGGGCTGGCGACGGCCGTGGCGGCCGGGGTGGTGGCTTGGGCTGAGACCCAGCAGGTTCGTAGCCAGCAGGAGCAGGAGTCCGGCCTGGGGGCTGGCCGACTCGCGCAAAGCGTGCTGCGCTTGCAGACCGCAACGGCGTCGCAGCAGTTCGCCTGTGACGTGGCGGCCCTGTCGACCACCGCCAAGGCCTACGCCGCCGGCACCAGCAGTCTGCAGGCCATTGCACAGGCGGGAGTGGCCAATGCCGCCCCCGGCCAGGTTCTGGTCTTCGCCAGCCCCGCCGGGGTGGTGCTGGCTCGGGCACCGGCCACCACGGTGCCGAACCTGGCTCGCCTGGTCAGCCAAGCCAGCGCCGGCTCCTCCAGCTGCAGCGTCCCCGGATCCAGCGGCTTCTACGCCACCACCGGCTCCAGACGCCTCCTCGGGGTGGGGGTCGCACCGGTGACGGCGGGTGGCTCCAGCCTCGGCAAGGTGGTGGTGTTGACCCCGGTGGGCGCCAGCGTCCTGGGTTTCGTGCACCAGCTGGTGGACACCGCCGGATTCCATTCCACCGCGGCCCTGGTGATGGGCGGGCGGCTGGCGCTGCCGACCACGATTGCCGGTACCAGTTATCCGTCCGGCGCGGCTCTGCCCAGCCAGCTCAGCCGAACGCCAACCGACGGCAAGGTCGGTCACGCCTCGCTCAAGGGGGCTGGGTTCGCCGTGGATCAACAGCAGCTGCGCTCCCAGAGCGGAAAGCGGGTGGCCAGTTTGGTGGTGCTGGTGTCGGACGACGGTATCAGTCTCACCGTGGCAGATTTGGCGCTGCCACTGGCGCTGGCCGTCGCCGGCATTTTGCTGCTGGGGATGGTGGTGGTGTTTTTGCTCGCGGAGCACTTCCTCAATCGCCCGCTGCGACGGCTTGACGTCGCAGTGCAGCGGCTTGGCCAAGACGCTTACGCCGCGCCGGTGAACATCGAAGGAGCAGAAGAGATCAGCCGGCTGGCGGCAAATTTCGAGATCGTGCGCAAGCAGCTCCGTCGCCAGCTGCTCAATGCAACCGGGCGCACCGTGATTGCCTCAACGCTCACCGGAAACGCTCCTTTGGAGCAGGCATTGAGTCAGGTGCTGCGCAGCCTGGTAGACCTGCTGGAAGCCGATATCGCACTGATCCTGCTGCGGCCGCAGTCGCAAACGCCGCGCAGCTTCCTGCTCTCCATCGGCGTGCCTGAACCGGGGCCGACCTGGGCCGAGCTCGAGAGCAGCCAGGGCATCATCGGCAGCCTGGTGCGCGAACCGCGCTTCGTGGTCCGCTCTCACCTGAGTCCGGAGGAGCGTTCGTCCGTAGAGACGCAGATCGGTCTGCGTGACTGTCTGGCGGAGCCACTGCGCTCCGAGGACCTTGACCTCGGCGTGATGGTGCTAGGCAACAAGCGTCGTCCCTACCAAGAGGATGACTACACCCTCTGCCGCGCCGTCGCCGACCAGATCGTGGTCGCAGTCGAGAAGAGCACTCGCCTCGCGGTGACCCAGAGAGAGGCGACCACCGACGAGATGACGGGACTCTATAACTACCGCTTCCTGGTCGGATACCTCGATCAGCAGGTGAATGTCGCCGAGCGAGCCAGTTCTCCTCTGTCGGTGCTGATGCTGGACCTCGATCATTTCAAAGCGGTCAACGACTCGCACGGTCACCCAGCCGGCGACCGCGTCCTGCGGCAGTTCGCCAGCCTGACGTTGGAGACAATCCGGAAATCGGACCTCGCGGCTCGATATGGCGGCGAGGAATTTGTGGTGGTGATGGCCAACACCGGGCGGGGCGACGCTGAGGTGGTTGCCGACAAGATCCGCGCTGCCGTCGAGGCGATGGTGGTGAGACTGGATGACGGTAATGAGGTGGGACTGACTGTCAGCATCGGAGGAGTCACCTTCCCGGAAGGAACCAGGGGAGCGCGCAACCTGCTGGACCTGGCGGATCGCGCGCTCTATGCCGCCAAGCGTTACGGACGCAACCGCGTGGAATTCCTCGACCTGACCGCGTCGGCAGGAGAGTCCAGCAGCAGCAGCTGAAGCAACCGTGCTCTAGGCCCTAGCATGGGCCTGAGCCATGCCAACCCCTATCGACCTGCGCAGCGACACGGTGACTCGACCATCGGAGGCGATGCGCCGGGCAATGGCCAGCGCTGAGGTTGGGGACGACGTCTTCGGCGAGGATCCCACGGTCCGTCTGCTGGAGGAACGTGTCGCCCAGCTGATGGGGAAGGAAGCGGCACTCTTTTGCCCCAGTGGCACCATGGCCAACCTGATCGGTGTCGCCAGCGCGACGGTCCCAGGCGAAGAAGCTCTGGTCGATTGCCAATCACACATCCTCCACTACGAGCTGGCGGGGACGGCGATGCTCGCCGGCGTCCAGCTGCGCAACTTCGACGCACCACCCGCTGGCTGCCCCACGCCGAATCAGCTGGAGTCGCTGCAGCGGCTTGCTGATCCGGACCACGAGCCGCGCACAGCGGTCCTCTGCTTGGAGCAGAGCCACAACCGCAGAGGCGGGACGGTGAGCTCGATCGACGACTTGCGCAACGCGTCCGACGCGGCTCACGGCATGGGGGTGGCCGTGCATCTAGATGGTGCTCGCCTGGCCAACGCCGCGACCAGCCTCAGTGTGGCTATGAAGGAGTTCGCTGCAGTCGCCGACTCCCTGACCTTCTCCCTCTCGAAAGGCCTGGGCTGTCCCGCCGGAACTCTCTGGGTGGGATCAGCTGAAGGCCGGCGTCGCGCGCACACCTGGCGCAAGCGACTCGGCGGGGGAATGCGCCAAGTGGGAATTCTGGCGGCGGCCGGGCTCTTTGCCATCGACAACAACCTGGAACGGCTGGGCGAGGATCACCGCAAGGCTCGTCGTCTGGCCGAGCTAGTCCACTCCGCGCCCGGTGTCACGGTCGACCCAGAGCTGGTGCAGACCAACATCGTGCTGCTGCAGACCTCCGCGGAGGCCGACGTGGTGATCGATCGCGCCCAGCAATTGGGTGTGCTGATGGTGGCCTTCGACCGGCACACGGTGCGCTGCGTCACCCACCTCGACGTGAGCATGGAAGCGGTCGAAGTGGCGGGAGAACGACTGCGAGCGGTGTTCGCCGCCTAACGGGAAAAGGAAAGGAGCGGGCCCTGCGACCCGCTCCTTACGACTAAGACTCGGGGAAACCGCCCCTCAGGGCGCTCCGGACCCTGCCAGAGTCACCCGACCGCGACGCTTGCTGCTGCGTCGTGGGGCCTTGGCAGCTGCCGCTGTCCTCGTGGTGCGCCGAGCGGTGGTTGCCCGGGGCTTGCGCGCGGTGCGGCGACGGGTAGTAGCGGCCGCCGGAGTTGCGCGCTTGGCAGTGCGACGGCGCGTCGTGCTGGTGCGACGGGCGCTAGCCGTCCCCGGAGTTGCGCGCTTGGCGGTGCGGCGGCGCGTGGTGGCGGTGCGACGGCGTGTCGTAGTGGCCCGGGCGGCGCTGGTGCGCCGCGCCGTGGTGCGGCGCCGGGCGGGTCTGCGTCCGGGACGAGCAGGGGTGGTGGCAGCACGTCCCACCGCAGCGTCGAGCTTCTTCTCGATATCTCCCAGGCGCTTCTCCAACGCCTTGAGCTGAGCTGAGACTGTCCTGGTCAGCGACGCGGCTGACGGCGCGGTGCGTGTGGTGCGTCGCGCGGTGGTCCGCCTAGCGGTCGTCCGCCGCGCCGTCGAGGTTCGCGCAGCAGCACGCTTGGCCGCTGGCCTTCGCGTAGTTCTGGTGGCAGAACGCGCCGCGGTGCGCCTTGTGCCAGTCCTTCTGGTCGTTCGGGGCATAGTTCCGACTCCTCCTAGTTGCTTCGGCGCAGATCATCAGCGCCTTGAAGGTCAGGTTGATCCTGATATTGACGCCGGTTGTGGTTGTGACGTGAACGAGGTGTGCCTAACCGGGTGTCGGTAAGAGCGAATCAGGCTGATTGTGCCACACAATCGCGCTTGGGTGTTGCAATGTCAACCGCTTTCTGCTAATTGACCGCCGCGCAGTCGCCCCGGTGGGCTGCCCGAATTGCACTCGATCGCCGACTCCAAGCGCTCCTATACTGGGCCGGTGATCGCGAACGCGGCGATGCCGGGAACTGAGGACCTCTACAGCACCGCCCAGCACCGAGTCGATCAGGCAGCCGAATTGCTGCACCTCGATGAGGATGCCCGCGCGGTGTTGCGCGAAGTCAAGCGGATCTTCCAGGTGCACTTCCCGGTCGTGCTAGATGACGGCTCGGTCGAGGTCTTCGTCGGCAATCGGGTGCATCACAGCATTGCCCGCGGACCGGCCAAAGGCGGGATCCGCTACGAGGCGGACGCGACCCTCGACCAGACCAAGGCGCTGGCAATGGTGATGAGCTGGAAGACGGCGCTCATGAGTCTGCCTTTTGGCGGGGCCGCCGGAGCCGTTTGCGTCGATCCTCACCGGATGAGCCCGCGAGAGTTGGAGCGTCTCACCCGTCGTTTCACCACCGAAATCAGCCTGTTGCTCGGCCCCGAGCGCGACATTCCGGCGCCCGACATTGGTACCGACTCTCAGATCATGGCCTGGATCATGGACACCATGTCCATGCATCAGGGCTTCTCGGTCACGGCCTCGGTGACCGGTAAGCCGATCGAGGCCGGTGGATCAGTCGGTCGGTCGGAGTCCGCAGGAAGAGGACTGGCGATTGTTGTGGTCCACGCTCTGCGGAACACAGGTCTCAGTGTCGACGGAGCCACCGTGGCGGTTGAGGGATTCGGCAAGGTGGGGCGCACCTGTGCACGACTGTTGAGTGAGGCAGGCTGCCGAGTGGTGGCCGTGTCCGACAGTCACGAGGGGTGGTACTGCGATAGTGGCCTTGACCTAGCCCGCTTGGAAGAGGTGAAGCTTGGCAACGGCCGACTGACCGATGCCAATGTAGACGGCGAATTGATCACGCGCGAACAACTGCTGGCTCTACCGGTGACGGTTCTGGTGCCAGCCTCGGTGGAGTCGACCATCAATTCCGCCAACGCAAACCAGGTGCGAGCCCGGATAGTGGCCGAGGGCGCCAACGGACCGATCACGCCCGCCGCGGAGGCGGTCCTGGCTGAGGATGGCATCGTGGTGATCCCCGACATCCTCGCCAATGCCGGCGGCGTCACGGTGTCGTACTTCGAATGGGTCCAGGACCTGCAGTCCTTCTTCTGGGACGAACCAGAGATCAACACCCAGCTCGAACGGGCAATGCTGCGAGCCAGCGAGCAGGTCTGGGCCTACCACGCACGGCACAAGGTATCCCTTAGGGAAGCGGGCTACGTAATCGCGGTGGGACGAGTCGCGCGTGCCTTAGAGGCTCGCGGAATCTATCCCTAGCGGGGCAGGCGCAGGAGCGGTGTCTCCGGCCGCTTGACCTCACCACGCGGCGGCTGATACTCGAAGCGGTAGCCAGCTCCAATGACCGCATGTAGATAGTGCGGACCGTCGCGGCGAGACTGGATCTTTCGGCGCAGGCGGTAGAGGTGAGCGTCCAGCGAATGGACGCGATAAGGGTCGCGGTTGCGCCAGACTTCGGCGATCAGCTGGGGCCTGGGCACAACGGCTCCGGCCTGTCGTGCCAGCGCCACCAGGATCTTGAACTCTGTGGGGGTCAGCGCCACCGGTCTGCCGTCGCGGCGCACCTCGTGTCGGCCCATGTCTATGGTCAGTCCCGGGAAGTGGAGACGTTCAACGCCAGCAGCCTCACGGGTCAGCTGCGCACGACGCAGTCGGGCGTTGATCCGAGCCACCAGCTCGCGGACCTCGAAGGGCTTGCGCAGGTAATCGTCGGCGCCCACCTCCAAGCCCACCACGACGTCCTCGGGGTCGTGCAAGCAGCTGATCATCAAGACGGTGACCTTGACTCCGGCGGCTCGCAACCGACGGCACACCTCGACGCCACTCATGTCAGGCAGTACCAGGTCGAGCAGCACCAGGTCGGGCTCGGTCTCCATGATCAGGCGCAGGCCGGCGGCACCGCTAGCGGCGCTGACCACGTCGTAGCCGTTCTCAGCGGCTATCAACTCAACCAGTTTGAGCATTGCGGGATCGTCGTCAATGACGAGGATCTTGGAAGTCGAGAACCCCAGGGGCGGTCCGACGGCGGCCCAGCTCTCCTCGGTCTCGATGGATGCCAGCTCGTTCACGTAGCGATTGTGTCCTGAGGCCCAACGAACGCCTCATCGTGGTCTGGGCACGGGTGGGTAACAAGCTGCACGGCAGCTGTGACGAAGTGAGGCCCTTCTCGGACATCCGTTAACATGTCGTCGGGGGGATTACAGGAGCGGTCGATGAAGAATCCTCTTGGCGGCCTCTCCCAATGGGCAGGGAGGCGTCGCTTGGGCGCGATCCTTGCCGGAGCTGGTGCGCTGCTGATAGTCGCCGGCCTGGCGATCTTCGTGCCGCCCCTGGTCGGACTGCTCCAGCGTTCCCGCGCCGACACCGCGGCACTCAACGCCTGGAAGGACCCGGGCAGCGTCCTCAGCAAGCCGCTGCCCAAGGTCAAGACCATCACCGAACCGGGGACTAGTCCGGTGCCCACCGCCCCCACCTGCGGCAGCGGCACTCCCGACTCGTCATATGCCCTGATCGACTTTCCCAGCCTGTCAGGGATAGAGGGGGTAGCGGGAAACGGCAATTGGTCCCTCCTTAAGGTCCGGTCGGTCGTTCACTACCAAACAACCCCGGGGCCGGGACAATCCGGCAACGGCATCTACGCCCTCCATCGCGAGCCCAACTTCGAACCGCTGGGGACGCTCCAGGTGGGCGACTCAATACTCTTAACGAATCGGGCCTGCCAAGAGTTCACTTACGTGATCACCAACCTGTGGACCGAGTACCCCGCCAACGTCACCCAGCTGCAGCCGATTAGCACCGGCAGCTGGATCACGGTCATCACCTGTACCCCGCTCTGGATCGACACCCAGAGACTGGTGATCCGCGCCGAGCTCAAGACCAGCTAGCCGGCGGAACCGGCGCCTTCCCCCTCCCGGAAAGGACCGATCCACTACATGAGGTGGGCGGGCCGGCCCTGAGCCACAAGATGGTGGGTTAAGGCCGCTGACCCCGGCGATCGGTCTGGTATGCTGATCTTGGGTTGGCGCACATTTGGTGGTCCCTGCGCACCCCCCAGACGGAGGAAGCCTTGCTTGGACATCGAATTAGGAAGGGGTAAGCGAGCAAGGCGGGCCTACGGCTTTGATGAGGTCGCCCTGGTGCCCGGCAAGGTCACCATCAACCCCGACGAGATCGACACCCGGCTGCGCATCGGTGCGCTGGAGCTGGCGGTCCCGATCATCGCCGCCGCCATGGATGGCGCGGTAGACGCTCACTTCGCAGTGGAGATGGGCAAGCTGGGTGGGCTGGCGGTCCTCAACCTAGATGGGATCAACTGCCGCTACGACGACGTCGCCCACGTCTACGAGCAGATCGCCGAGGCACCTAGGGAGCGGGTCAACGTTCTGCTGCAGGAGCTCTACCGGGAGCCGGTCAAGGACGAGCTGATCGCCCAGCGGATCCAGGAGATCAAGCGGGAGGGCGTCGTCTGTGGGGTCTCGAGCACCCCCGCCGATGCCGAGCGCAAGCTGGCCATCGTCACCGAGGCCGGGGCCGACATCTACTTCGTCCAGGGCACCGTGCTCACCGCCCGGCACATCTCCCGCTCCTACCGACAGCTCGACTTCGCCCAGCTGGTTAGGAACTCGCGGCTACCGATCGTGGTCGGGAACTGTGTCGAGTACTACACCGCTTTGGAATTGATGGGAACCGGGGTGGCCGGGATCCTGGTCGGGGTGGGACCCGGGGCAGCCTGCACCACCAGGGGCGTGCTGGGAATCGGAGTGCCCCAGGTGACCGCGACCGCGGACGTTGCCGCTGCCCGCCACGACCACCGCCGCGCCGGTGGCCAGCCGGTGACCGTGATCACCGACGGCGGGATGCGGGTGGGAGGAGACGTGACCAAGGCCCTGGCATCTGGCGCCGACGGGGTCATGATCGGATCCATGTTCGCGTCCGCCGAGGAGGCCCCAGGCCACGGCAACCACTGGGGGATGGCGACCCCGGACGCCAATCTGCCCCGCGGGACTCGGATCAAGGTGGGTACCAAGTCCACCCTTCGCGAGCTCCTCGTGGGGCCGGCCCGAGTCGACGATGGCAGCCAGAACCTGATGGGGGCGATCAAGTCGGCGATGGGCCTCTGCGGGGCCAGGACGATCGAGGAGTTCCAGCAGACCGAGCTAGTGATCGCACCTTCCATCCTGACCGAGGGCAAGCTCTTCCAGCAGGCGCAGCAAGTGGGGATGGCCCGCTAGGTGATCACCCGGAGGCGCAGATGACCACCACTGCCCTCCCCCCGGTCAACCCGGCCGGAATGGCCCTCGCCGCCGGCACCGACACGGTGCTGGTGCTGGACTTCGGCTCGCAGTACAGCCAGCTGATTGCGCGCCGGATCCGCGAGCTCAACGTGTACTGCGAACTGGTGGCGGGAACCACCTCGGCCAAAGAGATCGCCCGTCGCAATCCTCGGGGCCTGATCCTCAGTGGCGGTCCTTCCAGCGTCTACGATGAGGGTGCTCTGCGCCCCGATCCGCAGATCTATCAGCTGGCCATCCCCATCCTCGGCATCTGCTACGGGATGCAGCTGCTGGCCCACGACCTGGGCGGGCGGGTAAAGCCCTCGGAGCGGCGCGAGTACGGGCTGGCGTCGGTGGTGGTCGACAGCGAGGACGGCGTCTTCGCCGGGCTGCCCACTGAGATGTCGGTCTGGATGAGCCACGGCGACGTCATCGAGGAGTTGCCCCCGGGCTTCCAGGCGGTGGCTCACACCGTCAACAGCCCGGTCGCGGCCATGTCCGGTCCCGAGGGCAGGATCGGGATCCAGTTCCATCCCGAGGTCGCTCACACCCCCCAAGGCATGGAGCTGCTCCACAACTTCCTCTACGGCACCTGCGGCTGCAGCGGCGGCTGGGAGGCCGACAGCTTCGTGGAGCAGGCGGTCTTGGAGATCCGTCAGAAGGTTGCCGGGGAGCGGGTCATCTGCGCCCTCTCGGGAGGGGTCGACTCGGCCGTGGCCGCCACCCTGGTCCACCGGGCGGTGGGGGACCAGCTCACCTGCGTCTTCGTCGACAACGGGCTCCTCCGTCGGGGCGAGGCCGACCGGGTCATCGAGGTGCTGAGCCGGAGCATGCGGATGAGGATCGTCCGGGTAGAGGCGGAGGACCGATTCCTTCGAGCCCTGAGTGGGGTGACCGATCCCGAAGAGAAGCGCCGCATCGTGGGCCGTGAGTTCATCTCCGCCTTCGAGGAGGAGACCCGGCGCCTGGGCGGAGTCCCCTTCCTGGCCCAGGGGACCCTCTACCCCGACGTCATCGAGAGCACCGCCGCCGACACCTTCGGCGCCCACAAGATCAAGACCCACCACAACGTCGGTGGACTGCCCGAGAGCATGCGTTTCGCGCTGGTGGAACCTCTCCGCTACCTCTTCAAGGACGAGGTGAGGCGGGTTGGCAAGGCTCTGGGGATGCCCGACGACGTGATCCAGCGCCAGCCCTTCCCGGGGCCGGGCCTGGCGATCCGGATCATCGGCGAGGTGACCCGAGAGCGCCTGGAAACGGTCCGCAGCGCCGACTGGGTGGTCATCGACGAGATCAAGCGCAGCGGCCTCTACAACCAGGTCTGGCAGAGCTTCGCCATCCTCACTCCCGTCAGCAGCGTCGGGGTGATGGGCGACTTTCGCACCTACGCCAATGTGGTGGCCGTGCGGATCGTGCAGTCAGACGATGGCATGACCGCCGACTGGGCCCGGGTGCCCTATGACGTCCTCGCCGACATCAGCCGCCGCATTGTCAATGAGGTCGCCGGAGTGAACCGGGTGGTCTACGACATCAGCAGCAAGCCGCCGTCGACCATAGAGTGGGAGTGAGCCAGGCACCAGACGGTTCCCGGCTTCACGTTCTGGTGGTCGGTGGCGGCGGGCGGGAGCACGCTCTGGCCTGGGCCTGCCAGCGCAGCCCCTTGGTCGAGCGGGTCAGCTGTGCTCCGGGCAACGCCGGCACTCTCCGCCTCGGGCAAAACCATCCGGTCTCGGCCACCGACGCCGAGGCGCTTGTCGCGCTGGCGAGCGCGGAGCAGGTCGATCTAGTCGTGCTGGGACCGGACGCGGCGGTGGCAGCCGGGGTGGGGGATGCGCTGGAGCGAGCCCAGGTGCCCTGCTTCGGGCCCAGTCGACTGGCGGGCAGAATCGAGAGCAGCAAGAGCTTCGCCAAAGAGTTGATGAGGCGGGCCGGGGTCGCCAGCTCGGCCTTTGCGGCCTTTGCGGACCACGGTGAGGCCACCGAGTACGTGCGCCGGCACGGGGCTCCGGTGGTGGTCAAGGCTGACGGGCCGGCGCTGGGAAAGGGAGCCTTCGTCTGCCTCACTCTCGGGGAGGCCGCCGCCGCCCTGGACCGGCTGATGCTGCGCCGGGAGCTGGGCGATTCCGGAGACCTCGTGGTGATCGAGGATTACCTGGAGGGCGAGGAGGCATCGTTCTTCGCCATCTGCGACGGCGACTCCGCGGTAATGCTGCCGCCGGCCAGGGATTACAAGCGAGCTCTGGACGGTGACCACGGAGACATGACGGGTGGCATGGGAGGCTTCGCCCCCACCTCTCCCGAGCGCTGGCCGGAGCTGAACCGCAAGGTCCGCGCTGAGATCGTGGAGCCCGTCCTCGCCGAGCTGCGCCGGCTGGGGACTCCCTACCGGGGCTGCCTCTACGTGGGAGCCATGCTGACGGGCAGGGCGATCCAGGTGTTGGAGTTCAACGCCCGGTTCGGGGATCCCGAGACCGAGGTGCAGGTGCCCCTACTGCCGGATCTGGTCCCGCTGCTACAGCAGAGCGCCGCCGGTGAGCTCGAGGCCACAGACCCGCAACCGACGGCGGGATCGTGCGTCGGGGTGGTGGCTGTGCGCGATCCCTACCCGGCAGTGATCGCAGCCGGCGGTGGCGTGAAGGGTCTGGAGGCAGCTGAGGAGTTGGGGTGCCTGGTGTTCCAGATGGGGACTCGCGCCGCCCCGGGCGGCACGGTCGAGGTGGCTGGAGGCCGAGTGCTCATCTGCTCCGCGGTCGGCGAGGATCGGCACTCGGCCCGTAGGCAGGCCTACCTGGGGATGGGCGCGATTAGCTTTCCCGGGATGCGGTACCGTCTCGATATCGGGGCCTGAGGGGACCACCGCGCCCCGGCATCGTCGTCGCCCGGCGGTCCATCTACTTCGAGGTCAACAGCGTGCCGGAAGCAACTCCATCCATCGACGCAGCCATTCGCGAGCGCAAGCGCGTGGAGGCACTGCTGCGCGCCAAGCTTCGGCAGCTGGCGGCCGAGGAATCCTCGCTGGCCGTCGCCGCCCCCGAGCCCGGCACTCAGGTGCAGTACGGCAAACGAGCAGGAGATCACGTCGCCGAGGCGGCTGATCGCATGGCCCGCTCCCGGACCGCTGGCGAATTAGAGAAGCTCCAAGACGAGGTGACCGCCGCCCTGGCCAAGCTCGAGACGGGCACCTACGGGATGTGCCAGGACTGTGGCAGGCCCATCCCCGAAGGCCGGCTGGAGGCGCTTCCCTGGGCGACCCGGTGCGTCGACTGCCAGTCCAAGCAACGCCACTAGCCTCAACCCACCGGCTGTCCTCAGCCCAACCTCTTGCTTCCCGGCCTGGGAAGGAGGTCCCCGCACTGGCTATCGCTCCAGTTACCCTTGGCAGTTCATGGCCCCGATCGGACTGATCGAGAGCTGCCTTCGCCACGGGCAGCAGACCTTGCTCCTGAGCCGACTGCGGACGCGGCACGTCCTATCGCTGCTCGATTTGCTCGACGGGTGCGGCTACGGAGCTCTGGATGTCTTCGGTGGCCCGACCTTCGAGGTGTCGCTAACCCATCTCGGGGAGGACCCTTTCGAGCGGCTGTCGTCGATCAGATCCGGGTCTAAGACCCCGCTGCTGGGACTGATCAGGGGTCAGGCCCTGGTGGGATACCGGCCCCTCCCCGATGACGCGGTCGACAGCTTCGTGGCCCTGACGGCTGAGTGCGGACTCGACATCTTCCGATGCTTCGACCCCCTCAACGACGCCCGCAATCTCGCCCAGGTGGCGGAGGCAGTGCTCTTGGCGGGGAAGCACCCGGAGGGGGCGCTGGTGTACACGGAGAGCCCGGTCCACTCAGTCGAAACCTTTCTATCTCTGGGATCCGAGCTGGCCGCGATCGGATTCCGGAGCCTCTGTCTCTTCGACCCCGCCGGACTGCTGGGTGCCGGATCGGCCCGGGCGCTAGTCACGGGGCTGCGGGAGCGGACCAAGCTGCCGGTCAGCGTGCACTGCGCGACCATCACCGGCCAAGCCTCCTTCGCTTACCTTGCGGCCGCCGAGGCAGGAGCGGAGAGCCTCGATGTGTGCCTCTCGCCTCTGGCGGGTGGGGCTTCCCTGCCGAGCACGGAGGGGGTGTACGCGGCTCTCAGGGGCACCGACCTGCAGCCGCGATTGGACGAGCGTCGCGTGCTGGCGGCGGCCGATGCCCTCGATGAGCTGATGCCGCTGTACGCCGCCATCGCCGACCCCAGCGGCTGGCAATACGACTCCTCCACCATGCGCACCCAACTGGCACCGTCAGTTCTGGAGCATCTGCGCTGGGAGTGCGAGTCCCAGGGCGCCCAGGAGAAGCTTCCCGCTGTCCTGGAGGAGATCCCTCGGGTTCGTGCGGAGATGGGCTACCCACCGCTTATCACCCCGATCGCGCAGGTGGTGGTGACTCAGGCGGTGGCCAACGTGGCCTCGGGGCAGCGCTACCTGACCGTCGCCCAGGAGGTCAAGGACTACTTCCTGGGGCTTTTCGGTCGGCCACCGGGCCCCGTCGACCCGGAGATCCAGCGACTCGTGATTGGCCAGGAGGAGCCGATCACAGTGCGTCCCGCTGACGTGCTGGAACCGGCTCTGGAAACCGCTCGCCGCCAACTGGGGCGCCAGGGCTTCCCGGATGGGAGCCCGTCCCAGTTGCTGAACTTCCTGCTCTTCCCCGAGGCGACGGCGGCGCTGCTTCGCGGCGAAGCCAGGGTCGAGAGGCTGGAAGACGAGGCGGAACCGGCGCCTCCTCCTCCCGCTCCACCTGCCCCGGTCGTTGATGGTGGCGATCTCAGCGAGCCGGTTGGGGACGCCGCCGCCATCCCACTCGGGCCCCTGGATCCGGAACCGCCAGCTCCGGCGCCAGCACCGGAGCCGGCTCCCGCGGTCGCTGAGTCGGCGGTCAGGGAGTTCGCCGTCGAGGTCGACGGAGAGGTTTTCGACGTGCGCGTGGTCGCCAAGGACGGCGGCGGTCTGGGCGGTGGGTCGGCAGTGGTCGCGGACGCAACGCCTGCCGGTGCTTCACCTCAGGATGGCGTCAGGGCTCCGATGCAGGGCCTGATCGCGAGGATCCCGGTGAAGGTCGGCGATCAGGTGAGCGTTGGTCAGACCGTGGTCGTCCTGGAGGCGATGAAGATGCAGAACGACATCCCATCTGACACCGCGGGCACCGTCACCGCCGTGCTGGTAGCCCAAGGGCAGGTGGTGAGTCGTGGCGACATCCTGGTCACGGTCGCCTAGCCCGGCGATGAGCGCCATAGCCACCGTGCTAGTGGCCAACCGCGGCGAGATCGCGGTTCGGGTGATCCGGGCCTGCCGGGACCTCGGCCTTCGCTCCGTCGCCGTCTACTCGGAGGCCGACAAGGGCGCGCTGCATACCCGGCTGGCTGACGCGGCGGTGGAAATCGGGCCGGCTTCGCCCACCGAGTCCTACCTCAACTTGGAACGGATCATCGGCGCCGCTCAAGGTGCCGGCGCGGACGCCATCCACCCCGGGTATGGCTTCCTCTCGGAAAATCCTTTGCTCTCCGCAGCCTGTGTCGATGCCGGGATCACCTTCGTGGGTCCGCCTGCAGAAGCTATGTCAGCCATGGGAGACAAGGTCAGAGCCAGGCAGCGGATGCAGCAGGCAGGCGTTCCTGTGGTGCCCGGCACCGACGCCATCGCGGATGAGGCGGAGGCCTTGGAGGCTGCGCGCGGCATCGGGTTTCCGGTGCTGGTCAAAGCTTCCGCGGGTGGCGGTGGCATCGGTATGCGTGAGGCCTACGACGAGGAGGAGTTGAAGGCCGCGCTGAAGAGTTGCAGTGATTCGGCGCAGCGATTCTTCGGGGATCCCCGGGTTTTCTTGGAGCGGCTAGTGACCGATCCACGCCACATTGAGATTCAAGTCATCGCCGACGCGCATGGCAACACCATCCATCTCGGCGAGCGGGAATGCTCGATTCAGCGTCGCCATCAGAAGCTTCTCGAGGAGTGCCCGTCGACTGCGATAGATCCAAGAATGCGTGAAGAGATGGGCCAGGCTGCAATCAAGGCAGCGACCGCGGTGGGGTACGTCAACGCCGGTACCGTGGAGTTCATCGAATCTCACGGTTCCTTCTACTTTCTGGAGATGAATACGCGCCTGCAGGTGGAGCACCCGGTGACCGAGCTGGTGACCGGAGTCGATCTGGTAGCCGCACAATTCCGAGTGGCGATGGGCGAGCCATTGCCGTGGCGGCAGGAAGAGATCAACTGGCGGGGATGGGCCATCGAGTGCCGGATAAACGCTGAGGATCCCTGGCAGGACTTCCAGCCCACGCCCGGGAGGGTTAGCGCCTACCACGAACCTTCAGGACCGGGCGTCCGCGTCGACAGCGCGCTCGCCGGTCCGGGCGATGTCAGCCCCTTCTACGACCCGATGATGGCCAAGCTGATCGTGCACGGCGAGAGTCGGGCCCTAGCTGCGGCGCGCGGAAGGCGCGCGCTTTTGGAGTATTGGATCGGTGGAATCACCACCAACATTCCCTTTCACGCGGCGCTCCTAGAGGATCCCGATTTCCTCTCCGGCAAGCTCACCACCGACTTCATCCCTACCCACCCGGGTCTACTGCCGCGCGCTCAGGAATGGCGCGAACAGCAGCCTGAGGACTTCAAACACCTCGCGGGTGACCGTCGTCATGTGGCAGCGATCGCAGCCGCCATTGCAGCCACGCAATGAGTCTTGGATCAGGCCCGCCGCCCGGTGCTTTAGCTGGTAGCAGCCGGCAGCGGCTGCAATGTCACCTGGTACGCGTTCTGCATCTGGGTATTGTTGACATCGGCGAGTGGCGCGGAAACCGTCACCGTCACCGGACCGCTTGGCAATGACTGAGCGGTGACCATCTCCGTGCGAGTCAGCGGCGAGTAGGCGAACTGCAACGGTGAAATCGCCTTTCCGTCGACGCTGATGGTGATCGACTGAGTGTCGGCGGTCTGAGGATTCAAATCCGAGTTGAACTGAATCGCAAAGACAGTGGCGCCGGATTTGGTGGTGGTAGCGGATGCGCTCACCACCAGTGGTCCAGTTGGTACCGGGGTCAGCGTTCCCGGCACGATGTCGGTAATCAGGGGGGATGCGCCCGCTGTCTGCACGGTCACAGTCTCCGGGAGAAAGGCGGCACCAACCGAGCTGGTGGCGTCGCGCACCAGTCGCAACTGCACGGTGTAGGTGCTGGCTCCGGCTGCGGTGGGAGTGGTAGATACGGCGTAGGCATGGTCGAACTTGCCGGGCAGCAGCAGCGACGGGGAATAGGTGGTGCCCGGAGCCAGCAGGGTGGCGATGCTTGCCAGAGCGGCCGGCCCCTGAGCCAGCTGGAGCTGGCCCAGGCTGGTGGCGGTGGAGAGCGCCGACTCCTCGGCGCTCCCAGCGCCCACTGGGGGCAGGGGGGTGCCGGACAGCAACAGGGTGTCAACATCCTGGGAGTCGGTCCCAGTCACTCCTGCCAGCTCTGACAACTGGCCGCCGGCGGGCGCCCAGACCGGGTCGCTGACGGAGCTGAGGGTGCCAAGGGTGGCGGTTACCCTGCTCTGGACATCGATCGCACCGAGCTGCGGGGACAGCCCGGGCATGGCGGACGTGTAGGCGAGGTAGGTCCCGGTGGGATCGAAGCTGAGGTTGCCCAGCTGGACATCTGCAGCCGCAGTCAGCAGTGGGTCGCTCAGGGCACCGGAGTCAGAGCTCGACTCGATGGTCTGCCGACCGTCGACGTTGGCGACGTAGGCCAGCTCCGATTCGGTCGTGGACCAGCTCGGCTCACCGACGATGCTGGCCAGGGTGCTGGCGGTCTCGCCGGGGAGGGTGTAGACGGTGGCGACTCCACCGGGGCGCGCGAACAGCAACTGGGCCGAAGGTGACAGGCTAAAGAACCCGCTGGGATCAAGCTGGATCGATGGATCCACGGTGCTGACCTGACCGTCCAGGCTGACCTCCCGCAGCTGCCCGGCCGCGGCGAAGAGCAGGTCACCATTGTCCAACCAGCCCAGGCCAGGATCGGAATCCGTCGAGGAGGCCAGAGTCTGGGGAGACCCCCTGCCGTTGGCCGCGACCACTTCCAGCGCCAGAGACCCGTCGCCCTGTGGGGACCAGTACGCAATCGTCTCGCCATCCGGGGATGAAACCGCGCCGATTGCGTTGACGGCTATCACTCTCAGCGAAGGACTGAGCAGATAGACGGTACCGCCGACGTGAAGTGGGCTGGCGCTAACACTGGCTGTGGGTTCCGGCGCCTCCGCGCTGGGGGTGACAGCCGGCTGAGAGGTGGAGGAGTTGGCCTCCAGAGCCCCTGAACTCAGCACCATCAGGGCACCGTCCGGTGTGTAGCTGAGCGAGGTGATGTCCTGGCCAACGGCCGGAGTGCTTACGGAGACGACCGAGGGCGTCTGTCCGATCGGAGTCGAGGGTGTGGAGGTGGTCCCGAAGGGGATGACGATCTCCGCTGATGCCTTGGATCCGTCCTGGGCCTTGGCGGCGGTTGCCGCGATGGTCACGACGTAGCTGACGTCGGGCGCTAGTCCCTGGGCCGGGGAGATCACCAGAGTCTTGGGGTTGGGCCAGCTCGTCCGGTAAGAGATGGCAGGGCTGATCCGCAAACCCTCGACGACCGCCGCTTCGTTCATCGGCTGGTTGAAGCTGAGCTGAATCGCCTTGGTCACCGGGATCTCATGGTGGCCGGCGACCGCCGCCTTCACCTTCACCTGGCCCGCTCGCAACGGCAGGGTCCCGGTCGAGAGCGTAACCACCGCGGCGACTGCGACGGCCGCCCCCGCCAGGGTCGCGCCCAGGGGCCAGACCCAGCGGCGCGATCTGGCTCGACGTGACCGTGCCTCCTGCGCCTCCCGGATAAGACTGGCCCGCAGGCGGGACTGATAGGCGGGGTCGGCGCCGGGTTGCGCCTGACTCTGCAGCGCGGTCCGCAGCTGGTCGGCCATTTGCAGCAGCTCTGGATCCGGCCGCCCCTCCCGACCCTGGAAGATCGACCAGAGTTCGGGGTCGATACCGGGAGGACTTTGCGGGTCGGGATCCTTGCGGGGCCGGCGGCCGATCCTAGCCATTGGCAGCCCCTGCCTCGGCTCGCACCCTAAGGAGATGGGCTCGCACCGTTGCGGTTCCTCGGAAGATCAGCAGTTTGATCGCCCCCTCACTCTTGCCCATGATCTGGCCGATCGCTGCCAGGGGCAGGTCGTCGGCGTACTTGAGCGTCATCGCCGTCCGCTGCTGAGCGGGGAGGGAGTCAATCGCCTCCCAGATCTGGGCTAGGCCCATCCGCTGCGCCACCTCGTCGTCGACAGTGGCCCCGACCGCGACCAGCTCAGGTCCGCCCTCCAGGCTCTCCTCAGAGCGCTTGCGCGAGCGGTAGTGGTCGGTGATGGAGTTGACAGCGATCTGGTAGAGCCAGGCCGAGAAGGGATGGCCGCTGGGACGGTAGCGGCCGATGGCCCGGAGTGCCTTGAAGAAGACCTCACTGGTGATGTCCTCAGCCAGCTCCTGGCTGCGCACCCGGGAGGCCACGTACCGGTAGATCTGGGGGAAATAATGGTCATACAGCTCGCCGAAGGCGTCGGGATCGCTCTTGGCCCGGGCGATCATCGCCTCCTCGCGATCCTGGGGCAGCCTCACTGCCTCAGGTCCCGAGCCGCAACTACAAACGCTGGTGGCGGTGAGGCGGTTACGAACTGCGGCGCCATGGCGGAGCCCACGTGCCAACCGTACCTATCCCGGCTGCGCTCGGGGGAAGGTCGGCGCCAGGGTCCCTCGGAGGCGCCACCTATACTCAATTGAGGTGACGGCCCTGCCAGTGCATCAACCATTCCCGGGCAGCCGGTCATGATCGACCGCTACGCCCCCAAGGAACTGCGGGAGCTGTGGTCGGACCAGAACCGGCTTGCTCTCTGGCTGCAGGTGGAGCTCGCCGTGTGCGACGCCCGAGCGGCCCTGGGAGAGATCTCCGAGGGGGACATTGCCGCCCTGCGCCGGGCGACCCCGCCCAAGCTGGAGCGGGTGGCCGAACTGGAGGCTGAGCAGGGGCACGACCTCGCCGCCTTCGTGAGCGCGGTCCAGGAGCAGCTGGGGCCCGAGGGCTCGCACCTGCACCTGGGGATGACCAGCCAGGACGTGGTCGACACAGCCCTGGCCCTGCAGCTGAGGACGGCCAGCAGGATCATCCTGGCCGACCTGGACCGTCTCTTGGAAGTCTTAGCCCGGCTGGCCCAGCGTCACCGCCGGACCGTGATGGCGGGCAGGACCCACGGGATGCACGCTGAGCCCGTCACCTTTGGCTTCGTGCTGGCCAACCACTGGGACGAGTTGGGGCGCTCCCGCAAGCGGTTTCGGTTAGCCGCCGCCGAGGTCGAAGTCGGCAAGCTCTCGGGCACGGTCGGAACCCATGCCACCATCAGCCCAGAGGTTGAGGTGCGAGCCCTGGCAGAGTTGGAGTTGGAGCCGGCGGCAATCACGACCCAGGTGGTAGCCCGAGATCGTCACGCTACCTATCTCTGCGCGCTGGCGCTGCTGGGCGGGGTCTGCGAGCGCTTGGCGACCACGCTTCGTCACCTGCAACGAACCGAGGTCGGAGAGGTGCGCGAGCCTTTCAGCGAACGCCAGAAGGGATCGTCGGCCATGCCCCACAAGCGCAACCCCGTCCGCTTGGAGCAGGTCTCCGGGCTGAGCCGTCTGCTCCGAGGATGGGCGCTGGCGGGGTTGGAGGATGTCGCTCTCTGGCATGAGCGCGACATCTCCCATTCCTCGGTCGAGCGGGTGGCGCTTCCTGACGCCACCATGGCAACTGCCCACATCCTCAGAACCCTGGCGCAAGTCTTGGAGGGAATCGTGGTGAACGAGGCTGCCATGCGCGCCAACCTCGAGCGCCGCGGGCAGGTCTCGCAAAGCCAGCAGGTGCTGCTGGCTCTAGTCCGCAAAGGCATGGCGCGGGAGCAGGCCTACCGGTTGGTGCAGGCGCTGGCCCTGGCCGCGGACGGTGAGGATGGCGACTTCCGGAGGGCGGTGGCGGAGAGCTCAGAGGTGAGGGCGCAGCTGAACCCGACGGAGCTAGCTTCCTGCTTTGAACTCGCTCCCTACCTTGCCGAGGTGGACGAGAGCTTCAGACGGCTCGGATTAATGGAGTCGGCCAGCCTGCAGGCTTCAGGAAGAGGGGAGCAGCGCTGATGGCCCCGGATTCGGCATCGTCCCCTGGAGTCGGAGAAGTCAACCTGCCCAGCATCCCTCTCTACCGTCGGGGCAAGGTCCGCGACACCTTCGACCTCGGTGATCGCCTGCTGATGGTCTCGACCGACCGCATCTCTGCCTTCGATAGCGTCTTGCCCACCTTGATCCCGGACAAGGGCCGGGTGCTCACCGCGATGTCGCGCTACTGGTTCAGGAAGACCGCCGACCTTGTCCCCAACCATCTACGAGCTGACGATCCCAAAGCGCTCCCGCCGGGGACCATGGACACTATTGACGGACGGGCCATGTTCGTTGCCAAGGCGGAGCGGATCGATGTCGAGTGCGTGGTTCGGGGTCGGCTAGCTGGGAGCGGCTGGCAGGAGTACTCGACGGTCGGTACCTTGGCAGGCGAGCCTGTGCCCTCTGGGCTGAGTTTTGGCGGCGAGCTCCCCGAGCTCCGCTTCACACCCGCCACCAAGAATGACCATGGCCACGACGAGAACATCACTCGCGGCCAGCTGGCCCACCTGGTTGGTAACGAGCTGGCACGGCGGCTCGAAGAGTTCAGTATCCGCATCTTCCGGCTCGCCCAGGTGCACTGCCTGGAGTCCGGCTTCGTGCTGGTAGACAGCAAGTTCGAATTCGGCTTCATCGATGGCAGCCTGGCTCTGATCGACGAACTGATCACACCTGACTCCTCCCGGCTCTGGGAGCAGGGGGCGGCCAGCGGCGAAGCCCCCTACGGTTTTGACAAGCAGCCGGTCCGCGACTACCTGATCGAGAGCGGCTGGAGTCGGGAGCCGCCGGCCCCCGCTCTCCCGGACGATCTGGTCCGAGAGACCCGCCATCGTTATCTGGAGGCCAGCCGACGGATCACCGGCCAAGATTTGTAGCCGAGGTTGTGGTCAGCCTGAAGCCCGTCGTCAACGACCCCCAGGGATTGGTGGTGACCGACGCACTCCACTCCCTCGGTTACCCGGAGGTTGGTGCGACCCGGGTGGGGAAGTTCATCAGCCTGGATGTGACCGGCGAGGACGCGGAGACGGCGCGGGCTAGGGTCGACGAGATGTGCCGGCGCCTGCTTTGCAACGGAGTCATCGAGGACTACAGGTTCGAGTTGCGAGAGGCGGTGGCACCTTGAGCGTTCGCTTCGGGATCGCGGTCTTCCCCGGCACCTGGAGCGACCGCGACTGCTCCCATGCGGCGGGACTGGCCGGCGCGGAGGCGGTTCCGCTCTGGCATGCCGATCGTGACCTGAAGGGCGCGGACGTTGTCGTCCTCCCCGGCGGCTTCGCCTATGGAGACTACCTGCGCTGCGGCGCTATCGCCCGGTTCGCTCCTCTGATGGACGCGGTGCGAGCGCACGCCCTGGCTGGCGGGCCGGTCCTCGGGATCTGCAACGGTTTCCAGATCCTCTGCGAGGCGGGCATGCTCCCCGGTGCCCTGCTGCGCAACTCCAGCCTGCAGTTCCGCTGTCAGCCGACCTGGCTCCGGGTGGAGACCCAAGCCACGCCCTTCCTCCGGGAGTGCCGGCAAGGCGCGACGCTGCGGGTGCCTGTCTCCCACGGTGAGGGCCGCTTCTACGCCGACCGGGAGACGCTGGCCCAGCTCAACTCCGAGGATCGGGTGGCCCTGCGCTACAGCGAGGCCGATGGTCGCTTGAGCAGTGATGCCAACCCCAACGGCTCACTCCAGAACATCGCCGGGATACTCAACCCGGAGAGGAATGTGCTGGGCATGATGCCCCACCCCGAGCGTGCCTGCGAAGAGCTGCTTGGCTCGGCAGACGGACTCCAGCTCTTCACATCGGCGATCCACCAGCTGGCCTCGCAGGCGGCATGAGCGCGGCGCCGGCCACGCCGGCCCCCACCGAGGAGGAGCTGCACGAGCTGGCCCTGACCCAGGCCGAGTACGACGCGGCCATCTCCCAGCTGGGCCGAATCCCGAACCGGCTGGAGCTGGGGATGCTGGGGGCGCTCTGGTCCGAGCACTGTTCGTACAAGACTTCCCGGCCGCTGCTGCGGCTGCTGCCCTCCCAGGGACCGAGGGTGGTCCAGGGCCCCGGTGAGAACGCCGGCGTAGTCGATCTGGGTGGAGACCTGCTCTGCTGCTTCAAGATCGAGTCCCACAACCATCCCAGCGCGGTCGAGCCTGTCCAGGGTGCCGCGACTGGGGTGGGAGGCATCCTCCGGGACGTGTTCGCCATGGGCGCCAGGCCGGTGGCCCTTCTCGACGGCATCCGCTTTGGCGACCTCGACCAACCCGGCCAGCGGCAGCGATTCGCGCGGGTGGTGGAGGGCATCGGCTGGTACGGCAACTGCGTCGGTGTGCCCACCGTCGGCGGCGAGACCTACTTCGACGACGCCTACCGACACAACTGTCTGGTCAACGCCATGTGTGTGGGTCTGGTGGAGCGAGATCAGCTGGTACGAGCCCGGGCCAGCGGCCCCGGCAACCCTCTCCTGCTCGTGGGTGCCGACACCGGCCGCGATGGCATCCACGGCGCCACCTTCGCCTCGGTCCAGTTGGATCAGGGCGCCGACGAGCGTCGGCCGGCGGTACAGGTGGGCAACCCCTTCTTGGAGAAGTGCCTGCTGGAGGCCTGCCTCGAGCTCCTCGACGACCCTGACCTCATCGGTCTCCAGGACTGTGGCGCGGCGGGACTGACTAGCAGCTGCGCCGAGATGGCTCACCGCGGCGGGGTCGGACTCGAGATTGCCGTGGACGAGGTCAGCCGGCGGGAGCTGGGCATGACGGCTTATGAGGTGATGCTGAGCGAATCCCAGGAGCGCATGGTGCTGGTGGTCCGGCAGGGGAGCGAGCAGCGATTCCGCACCGCCTTCGGACGCTGGGGACTGCACAGCGACGTGGTCGGTCGGGTCATCTCCGAGCCGATTTTCAAGATCACCGAGCACGGGGAAGCGGTGGCGTCGCTGCCACTCCAGGTACTGGTCTCCGGGGTGCCCGAGCGCCATCCGGAAGCCCGGGCTGCGGCTACCCAGTCCCGGCTGCGCGACGCCGACCCCCTGGACCGTGACCCACCCTGGAGCCTGGCCGAAGCCTGGGTGCGGCTCTTGGCATCTCCCAACTGTGGGGAGAGCCGCTGGGTCTGGCGCCAGTACGACCACCAGGTGGGGGACGACACGGTTCTAGGTCCTGGGGGCGACGCCGCGGTCCTGCGGCTCAGAGGCAGGGCGGACGCGCTGGCCATGACCGTCGACAGTGCCCACCGGTCGGCTGGCATCGACCCCCGCCGGGGCACCGCGATCGCTGTCGCCGAGGCGGCTCGCAACCTGGCCTGCGTCGGAGCCCAGCCCATCGGCATCACCAACTGCCTCAACTTCGGTGACCCCGACCGCCCCGAGATCATGTGGCAGTTGGAGGAGGCGGTGGCTGGCCTCGCGGACGCGGCCCGTGGCCTGGACATCCCGGTCGTGAGCGGCAACGTCAGCCTCTACAACCAGCTCGACGGCCAGGGGATCCCCCCGACTCCCATCGTTGGGATGGTCGGGCTGCTGGACGATCTCGATCGCCGCCTCGGCTCTGGCTTTACCCGGGCCGGCGACCTGGTGGCCCTGGTTGGCTCAGCTTCCGGCTTGGCGGGGGTGGAGCTGGGCGGATCTGAGTACCAGCGCCTCGCCCACGGGGTGCTCGAGGGCCAGCCTCCAGAGCTCGACCTGGACGCTGAGAGGAGGTCGGCGGAGGCCGTGCGCGACGCGATCGCCCAGGGTCTGCTGGCCTCCGCGCACGACTGCTCTCTGGGCGGCCTGGCAGTCACCCTGGCCGAGTCGTCGCTCCTGGGAGGGCTCGGAGCCCGGATCAGCCCGCCGCTGGTGAGCCCGGAGCGGGCTGGGCCAAGTTGGTCCTTCGGCCTGCTCTTCGGCGAGTCGCAAGGCCGGTACCTGGTGACGCTTCCTCCCTCCGCGCTGGAGTCCGCCCAAGCCGTCTTCGAGGAGCACGGCGCCGCTTTCCGACACCTGGGCGAGGTGGGTGGCTCCGTGATTGCGATCGAGGGGCTCGTGGAGATCCAGCTGGAAGTGGCCCGGGAGGCTTGGACCGGCGCGATCCCGGCCAGCTTCCGGTCTTCTGTCTCGGGGCTGGCGTGAGGCGGTCCGGATCCGACACCAGCCCAAGGCCCGGAGGCGTATTCAGGCTATCCTGATGGAGGTGACCTCCAAGGCCGGGCCTCCCGCCCAGGACTCCCCCGCGGCCCATCTGGCCTCGGCTGAGCCTGACAAGCTGCACGAGGCTTGCGGCATCTTCGGCGTCTACGCGCCCGGCCGGGAGGTGGCTGAGCTCTGCTATCTCGGGCTCTACGCTCTCCAGCATCGGGGCCAGGAGTCGGCCGGAATCTGCACCTCCGACGGCAAGTCGCTCCACCTTCACCGTGATATGGGCCTGGTGGGGCAGGTGTTCTCCTCGGAGGAGCTGGCGCAGCTCCGCGGCCCGCTGGGTATCGGGCACACGCGGTACTCCACCACCGGGTCATCGCGCCTCAGCAACGCCCAGCCCTTCACCTTCGACCACGGTCAGCTGGGACCGGTGGCCTTGGCCCACAACGGCAACCTCACCAACACCCAGGCGCTCCACGCCGGGCTGGTTGAAGAGGGGCAACAGTTCGAGACCTCGAGTGACAGCGAGGTCTTGGCCACCCTCTTGTCTCGCACTCCGGGTGACCGGCTGGAGGTCGTGCTGCAGCGCGCCTTGCCTCGGGCCCAGGGCGCCTATTCGCTCGGCTTCATCACCCGCAACAGTCTGGTCGCGGCCCGCGACGAGCTGGGCATCCGGCCGCTCTGCATAGGCCGCTTGGGTCCTCTGGACGCCCCGGGAGGCAATGGCTACATCATCGCCAGCGAGACCTGCGCTCTCGACGTGGTCGGGGCAAAGTTGGTTCGCGAGGTCCGCCCGGGAGAGATAGTCACGATCGACCGCGAGGGGTTGCACAGCGTCAGCTTTGGGGTGCGCCGGCAACCGGCGATGTGCTCCTTCGAGTACATCTACTTTGCCCGGCCTGACTCGGTGCTCCAGGACCGCAGCCTCTACGAGGCGCGGCGGGCGATGGGGATGCAGCTGGCCCTGGAGGCGCCAGTTTCGGCCGACCTGGTCATACCCCTACCAGACTCTGGCACTCCGGCGGCGATCGGCTACGCCGAGGAGAGCCGACTCCCATTCGCCGAGGGAATGATGAAGTCCCGCTACATCAACCGCACCTTCCTTCAGCCCGAGCAGGGTCTGCGCGACGCCGGGGTCCGGCTCAAGTTCAACCCCATGCGCCACGTCCTCGAGGGCAAGCGGGTGATCCTGGTCGACGACTCGATCGTCAGGGGCTCGACCTCGCGCCAGATCGTGGAGGCGCTGCGCCGAGCCGGAGCGGTGGAGGTGCACATGCGAGTCGCCTCTCCGCCGATCCGGTTTCCATGCTTCATGGGGATCGACATCGCCAGTCGCAGCGAGCTGATCGCCGCCGGGCGGACCCTGGACGAGGTCCGCGACTTGATTGGGGCCGACTCGCTTGCCTATCTCAGCCTCGAGGGCCTACGACATGCCCTGCGCGCGGGGACCAGCGGGTCGGGCTTTTGCTTCGCCTGCCTGGACGGCGCCTATCCGGTCCAGGTCCCGCAGCAGTTGGAGATGGACAAGCTGGCCCTTGAAGGCTGAGCCAGCAACACCGGGGTGGGGAGCGTCGATGTGAGCCGGTATGCAGATGCCGGAGTGGACCGGGGTCGGGCCCAAGCCGCCGTGGCCAGAGTCGCCGAGCTGGCGGCCACCACCCACGGCCCATCGGTGCTCGAGGGGATCGGGCCATTTGCAGCCGTCTGGAAGCTGGGCTCTGACCTGCCCAGGGACGCGGTCCTGGTCAGCTCCACCGACTCGGTCGGCACCAAGTCCAAGGTCGCGGTGGCTCTGGGCCGCCACCGGGGCATCGGCCAGGACATCGTCAACCATTGCGTCAACGACGTCCTGACCACTGGGGCGGAGCCACTGTTCTTCCTCGACTATTTCGCCAGCGGCCGGATCGAAGCCGAGGTGCTGGAGCAGCTGGCCGAGGGCATGGCCCAGGCCTGCATCGCCAATGGCTGCGCGTTGGTCGGCGGGGAGACCGCCGAGATGCCCGGCGTCTATGGCATCGGGGACTATGACCTCGCCGGTTTTCTGGTGGGGATGGCCTCGGCGCTGGAGCTTCTGGGCCCCGACCGAGTCAGCGTGGGCGACCGGCTCTTGGCTCTACCCTCGACCGGCCTCCATACCAACGGCTACTCATTGGTGCGCCACCTGCTGGCGGAGCATGAGCTCGAGTACGACACCCGCCTGCCCGGTACCGATGCGCCCATCGGCGAGCTGCTGCTGGCTGTCCATCCCTCTTACCTGGAGGCCATACGAGCGCTTCGGCGGGTTGGTCCGGTGCACGCCCTGGCCCACATAACCGGAGGTGGAATCATCGAGAACCTGCCCCGAGTCCTGCCCGAACTACTGGCCGCAGTGGTGCGTCGTGACCATTGGCAGGTTCCCGCTCTCTTCAAGGCCCTGCAGGAGCTCGGCACCATCCCCGAGGAAGAGCTCTGGCGCTCCTTCAACATGGGGGTGGGCATGATCGCGGTGGTTCCTGCGGGCACCGTCGCGGCCGCCGATGAGCTTGCCCCGTTCAGATTCTTCGAGATCGGCGAGGTGGTGGCGCGGGAGGGTCCTGATCGGGTGCTTCTGCGCTGAGTTCGGAAGTCGCGGCTGGCTCAAAGGTGGGTGTGGGCGTTCTCGTCTCGGGCAGGGGCACCAATCTCAGCGCGATCCTCGCGGCCAGCGCGTCCCCCGGCTATCCGGGCGAGGTGGTGGCAGTCGCTAGCAACCGACCGGGCTGCGCGGCTTTGGAGATCGCCCGCACCGCCAGTGTCCCGACCCGTTCATTTCCCGCCGCCACCTTCTCTGGCGACCTGGAGGCCAGGGACCGGGCGATGGCCGCGTGGCTACTTGAGGCGGGAGCGGCGATCGTGGTACTGGCCGGATACGATCGCATCATCACCCGGCCCTTGTTGCGGGCCTTTCCTGAACGGGTTCTCAACCTCCACAACAGCCTGCTGCCCGCCTTCGCGGGCACCATGAGCGCGGTCCAGGCTGCCCTCGACCACGGCGTCAAGGTGACGGGTTGCACCGTCCATCTGGTGGATGAGGACTACCTGGACGGCGGTCCGATCGTGCTCCAGGCCGCGGTCGAGGTCGAGGACACTGACTCTGCGGCGACCCTGCTTGAGCGGATCCATGCCCAGGAATGGCAGATCCTGCCCGAGGCCATAGCCATGCTGGCACGGGGCGAGATCAAGGTGGAGGGCAGACGCGTCCTTAGGCTGGGTCCTCAGAGATGAGGCCGCGGCGCGCCCTGCTCGGCGTCGATGACAAGACCGGTCTGGCTGACTTCGCCGCCGGTCTCGACCGCCTGGGGTTCGAGCTGGTTGCGACCGGAGGCACGGAACGAGCCTTGCGCGAGGCCGGGCTGCCGGTGATCTCGGTGGCCTCGGTGACCGGGCTGGAGGAACTCTTGGAGGGAAGAGTGAAAACACTCCATCCCGCCATTCACGCCGGCATCCTGGCCAGACGGGACCGGCCGCGCGACATGGCGACCCTGGTACGCCACGGCTACCACCCCATCGACCTGGTAGTGGTCAACCTCTACCCCTTCGCTGAGGTGGTTGCCGGCGGCGCCGAGGAGGCCGCCGCCCTGGAGGCGATCGACATCGGTGGCCCCACCATGCTGCGGGCCGCGGCCAAGAACTTCGCGAGTGTGGGGGTGGTCTCCTCGCCTTCGCAGTACGCCCAGGTGCTGGCTGAGCTGGAGTCGGGGGGGCTCAGTCTGGAATCGCGCCGGCGCCTGGCCATCGACGTATTCCAGCTGGTCTCGACGTACGACGCCCTCATCGCTGGGTACCTGAGCGGGTCGCCTGATCCCAGCCGGGACGGCTGGCCATCCCACCTCGCGATCGGCGGCGAGCTGCGCCAGACGCTGCGCTACGGGGAGAACCCACACCAACCCGGTGCCCTCTATCTCACCGGAGCTACGCCATCTGGTGTAGCCGCTGCCTTCCAGCTCCAGGGCAGCGAGCTCTCCTACACCAACTGGCTGGATGCCGACGCCGCCTGGCGTCTGGTAAGCGGTCTGGAGGGCACCGCCGCGGTGGTGGTCAAGCACACCAACCCCTGCGGGGTGGCGCGGGCACCATCTGCGGTGGAGGCGTTGCAGCGCGCCTTCGCCTGCGACCCTCGTTCCGCGTACGGCGGAATTGTCGCCATCAATCGAGCCCTGGACGCAGAAGTTGCGGCGGCGCTGTCCAAGCACTTCTTGGAGGTGGTGGTCGCCCCAGGCATCAGGGCGGCCGCCCATGCTGCGCTGGCCAAGCGGCCAAGAATGCGGGTGCTGGACGTCGGTCACAAATCGTCAGCCCACCCAGCCGATCTTGAGGTTCGCAGCGTCGACGGCGGGCTCCTGGTGCAGCTTCAGGATCCTCCCAGCGATGACGAATCCCTGTTCCAGGTGGCGTCAAAGCGCCCGCCCACCAAGGACGAACTGCGTCAACTCAGACTGGCGTGGCGGATCGTTCGAGCCGTCAAGTCGAACGCCATCGTCCTCTGCAAAGAGGACCAAGCGGTGGGGATCGGTGCTGGACAGATGTCCCGGGTCGAGGCTGTCGAGCTAGCGGTGGGTCGGGCCGGACGACGCGCCAAGGGCAGTGTCCTCGCTTCGGACGCATTCTTTCCCATGCCGGACGGGCTCGAGGTGGCGGCTCGAGCCGGGATCTCAGCCGTCATTCAGCCAGGTGGATCTCGCCACGATCCCGAGGTTCTGGCAGTCGCCGATGCCGCCGAAATGGCGGTCATCGTGACGGGAATGCGGCACTTCCGGCACTGACCTCGGCGCCGGCTTTGTGTATGGTGCCGACGGGGATCGGAAGGAGGAGATCTAGATGAGCATCGTGCAGGGGCGGCGGAGGCTGGTGGCGTGGGCGGCGGACGGGACGGTGCTGGCGCTCGCGTCGCTGCTGTTCATCGTCGACCTCTTTCTTCCCTGGACACAGGCCTGCGGCGGCCTCCTGTTCCACCCATTTCTCCCTGGAAATCGAGGCTTCTCGCCAGCCATCGCTCACGCGAGCATCGCCTTCTGCTCCGGCACTAGCAACGGGTTTAGAGCGGCGGGCGTTGTCGCTGCCGTGCTGGCGGGGCTTCTGCTTGTCTGGGAAGCCGCCCGGGTGGCGCGGATCTCTGTGCCCATCGGGTTCGGCCACCGCAGCCTGATCAGCGCTGCGCTCGCGTTTGGAGTGGTGCTCTTCACCGCGGTTGACGTGGTGGCGCGCCTCACCTGGGAGCACCCGGTGGTCGGAGGTCTCGTTTACGGGGGCCTGTTCATGTGGATCGCAGTGGCCCTGGCGGTTCTGATCGGACTTGCTGGCGTGGTGCACTGGAGGTTGTGGGAGTATGACGCCCCTGCCAGGGGATTCCCCACGGGACCGACGTCACCCGGAGAGACCGTGACGATTCCGCCCCAATCGCCGCCTCCGCCAAGCGCATCTGGGGTCTGTCCGGCCTGTGGCGCCGTCAACACCCCCGGCGCCAAGTTCTGCTCCAACTGTGGTCAAAGCCTGGCTCCCGCGGCGCCTCGTCGGCGCGCTCCTCGACGCCCTCCCACACGCAGCTGACCACTCGCGCCGTCGAGACCGAAACCATCGCCTAAGACGGCGCGCGGCGAGCGGTGCGGGGGAGCTCGCGAATGTCTCGTGATGCACGGTTCCGTTGCGACTGCGTCATCAAACGGTGAGGCGGAGGCTCGGAAACTCGCTCTAGAAGCGAGATGCCGATGAAGAGCTATTTCAAGGTGAGCAGACCGCCGTCGACGGAGTGGAGGAGTCGTCCCCTACTCAGCTTTGCCTTGCGATTTTTCGTCGTCATGATGCCGATCGCACTCGGGCTCGGAGTGGTGTTGGCGCTTGCCGACCTGCTGCATCGGCCAGCGCACTTTCCGGCTGTACTGGGCTGGTGGCTGCTGCTTTCCATAGCCGGCTTCGTCGCCCTTTTCTTAGCAGAGCGGGCCACGCGTCGGCTTCTGCCTCTGGCAGCGCTGCTTAGGCTCTCGCTGCTATTTCCTGACCACGCGCCGGCCCGATTTGCGCTGGCACGGCGGGCCGCCCGACCCAAGCAGGTACTGGAACACCTGGAGCGGCTTGGCGCGGACGCCAATAGCACCGACCTCAAGGTGGCCCAACGGGTACTGGAACTGACCGCAGCTCTCAGCGTCCATGACCGGGCCACCCGGGGCCATTCCGAGCGGGTCCAGGTCCTGACCAACATGCTCGCGATGGAACTCCATCTAGGTGAGGCAGACCGCGCCCGGCTCCGGTGGGCGGCTCTGCTGCACGACATTGGCAAGCTCAGAGTCTCTCCGAAAATCCTCAACAAACCCGCCAAACCCGACCCACGGGAATGGACCATCCTGCGCCGCCATCCCGCCGAGGGGGCGCAGCTGGTGGCGCCCATCCTGCCCTGGCTGGGTGTGTGGGGCCTGGCGGTGGAGCAGCACCACGAGTGGTTCGACGGCAGCGGCTATCCCCGCGGTCTCAAGGGCTCGGCGATCTCGCAGGCAGCACGGATCGTGGCGGTGGCCGACATCTTCGAGGTGATAACGGCTCCACGGCCCTACAGCCGCCCCGTGGGTGTGACCAAGGCTCGCGAGGAGCTGGTTAGGGTATCGGGTACTCAGCTCGATCCGGCGGTGGTGCGGGCGTTCCTAAACGTCTCGGTGGGAGAGCTGTGGCCGGTGGTCGGGATCGGATCGATCCTGTGCCAGGTGCCGCTGGTCTCCCAGGTGATCGGCGTCCTGGGCAGCGCGCTGCCCAGCTGGAGCGGCTCCACCGCTGCCACCGCGGCGGCGGGAGCTCTGCTGGTCGTCGGCATCAACCATCCGGCCGAGGTAAGGACGCCGACGCCGACCCCATCCAGGGTCTCTCAGCCCACCCATGTGTCGAGATCGCCGGTGGGGTCACGCGCGGTGACGCGCCCCGACGCCAGCGATCCATCGCCGATCGCGCCTGAAGCCAATCCTTCCCCAACTCCCTCCCCTGTGA
>Ga0102924_1000647_pt1 | contig 42754 bp, 44 predicted proteins | sample PaiPotPPM11metaG_FD_80116 | JGI IMG/M metagenome (GOLD analysis project Ga0102924, IMG submission 80116) | Iron sulfur acid spring bacterial and archeal communities from Banff, Canada, to study Microbial Dark Matter (Phase II) - Paint Pots PPM... ...
CTCTATGACCTCTTCCTCGAAATGCCGCCTCCCCTCGCCCCCCGCCGCCTCCGGTTCGAGGTGGACGAGCGCATGCTCGCGGACGGCACCGTACATAAATCGCTCGATCTCTCCTCGCTTCCGGCGATTATCGAACAGATGCGCGCGTTGGGCGTCCAAGCCGTCGGCGTCTCACTTCTGCATTCGTATCGCAATCCGGCACACGAACGCGCCCTCGGCGACGCGCTTGCCGCATCCGCGCCCGACCTCGTCGTCTCGCTCTCCGCCGAAGTGGTGCCGGAGATTCGCGAGTACGAGCGGACCTCGACGACGCTCGCCAATGTCTATGTCCGCCCGCTTGTCCAGACCTACCTGCAACGACTTGAAGAGCGATTACGTGCGCTCGGCATGCGGGATGCCTCGCTCTATGTCATGCTGTCGAGCGGTGGCACGGCAACCGTCGAGACCGCACAGCGCTACCCAATCCGGCTGATCGAATCCGGCCCTGCCGCCGGCGCGCTCGCGGCGGCGGAGTACGGCGCGCTCACCAAACGGTCGAACCTCCTTTCGTTTGATATGGGCGGGACGACGGCGAAGGCGTGCATTATTGAGAATGGCGAGCCGCTCATCTCGGCGGACTTCGAGGTCGCGCGCGTCTACCGCTTTAAGCGCGGGAGCGGGCTGCCGGTTCGCGTGCCGGTGATCGAGATGATCGAAATTGGCGCGGGCGGCGGTTCGATTGCGCGTGCCGATAGCCTCGGCCTCCTGAAGGTAGGCCCGGATAGCGCGGGCGCGCAGCCCGGCCCCGCCTGCTACGGGCGCGGGGGCGGCGCGCCAACCGTCACCGACGCCGATCTCCTGCTCGGCTACCTCGATCCATCCTTCTTCCTCGGTGGAAAGATGCGACTCGATGTTGAAGCGGCGGAACGCGCGATTGGTGGCCTCGGCGAACGGCTTGGACTCTCGGTCATTGATACTGCGTGGGGTATCCATCAAGTTGTCAATGAGAACATGGCCGGTGCGGCGCGTATCCACGCGGTGGAACGCGGCAAAGACCCGCGCGCATTTCCGCTCTTCGCGTTCGGCGGCGCGGGGCCGGTGCATGCCTATCGCGTCGCGAAAATTCTCGACCTGCCCGAACTCGTCGTCCCGCTCGGCGCGGGGGTTACGTCGGCGCTCGGTTTCCTCGTCGCGCCCCTCGCATTCGATTACGTGCGTTCGTTCTTCTCACCCCTGCATGATCTCAACTTTGACCATGTCACTGCTTTGCTCGGCGAAATGGAAGACGAGGGCGCGACGACGCTGACGGCCGCCGGGGTCGCACGCGAACAGATCGCCTATCGCCGCACGGCGGAAATGCGCTATCGCGGGCAAGGACACGAAGTGCCCGTGCCGCTGCCGCACGGAGATCTGCACGCGGCGATGCTTCCCGAACTGGAGGCGGCGTTCGAGGCGGTCTATCGTCGGCTGTATGGCCGCGTTGCCGAGGGCGTGCCGCTCGAAGTCCTCAACTGGCGTGTCGTGGCGAGCGGGCCACGGCCGGAAATCAACCTCGCAGCGGAAGCGGTCGGCGCTTCGGACGCGACACGCGCAATCAAGGGCGAGCGAGACATCTATCTTCCCGAGCAGGGCGGCTTCGCGGCGGTACACGTCTACGATCGCTATGCGCTCGCACCCGGCACGGCGTTCGACGGCCCGGCGGTCGTCGAGGAGCGGGAATCCACGACGATCATCGGCGGCGGTATGGTCGCGGTAGACACCTACCGGAACCTCATCGTCGCCTTGAAGGGAGAAGATACCCGTGACTGAGACGCGGCAGCGGATTGACCCGATCACCCTCGAAGTCTTTTGGAATCGCCTGATCGCCGTCGTCAACGAGCAGGCGACGGCGCTGATGCGCACCTCGTTCACGACCGTCGTCCGCGAATCGGGCGACCTCTCCGCCGGGGTCTTCGACCCGCGCGGCTACATGATCGCGCAGGCGGTCACCGGGACGCCCGGCCACATCAACTCTATGGCGACGTGCATCCATCATTTCCTCGCCGTCTACCCGATCGAGTCATTGCAGCCCGGCGATGTACTCATCACGAACGACCCGCAAAAGACCTCCGGCCAACTCCATGATTTCACGGTCATCACGCCGATCTTTGATGACAACGACCGACTCCTCGCCTTCTTTGGCTCAACATGTCATGCGATTGACATTGGCGGTCGCGGCCTGAGCGCGGACGCGCGCTCGATGTACGAGGAGGGGTTGTTCGTCCCCATCACGAAATGGTACGACGCGGGCAGGCCGAATGACGAATTGGTGAAGATCATCCGCGCGAATGTCCGCGAGCCGGAGCAGGTACTCGGCGACATTCACGCGCAAGTAGCGGGGAACAATGTCGGCGGCGCCAGGCTCAAAGAATTTATGGCGGAGTTCGGTCTGACCACCATCGAACCGCTCGCGGACGAGATCATTACCCGTTCGGAGCGCGCGATGCGTGACGCGATCGCCACCGTGCCGGATGGTGTCTACACCCACAGCGGGCAGAGCGACGGCTTCGACGCGCCCGTCACGCTCGCCGTGACGATTACCAAGAAGGGTGACGCGATGCATGTGGACTGGACCGGGTCAAGCCCCGCCAGCCCGCGCGGTATCAATGTCGTGCTCAATTACACCCACGCCTACGTCACGTACGCGCTTAAATGCGCGCTCTGTCCCGATGTGCCGAATAACGAAGGGTCGTTCCGCCCGGTCACAGTCACCGCGCCGCCTGGCTCACTCCTGCACGCGTTGCCGCCCGCACCGGTGGCGGGCAGACATGTGATCGGCCACTTCCTGCCCGGTATCATCTTCGGCGCGCTCGCGCCCGTCCTGCCCGGCAAGGTAATCGCCGAGGGCGCGGCAAATATCTGGGCGACGCAACTGACCGGCACGCACGCCAATGGCGATCCGTGGACCTACGTCTGGTTCTCCTGCGGTGGTACCGGCGCGCGCCCAACGAGCGACGGTATCCACACGACCGCCTTCCCCTCCGGTGTGATGGGCGTGCCCGTCGAGGTGATCGAGAGCGTTGCACCGCTGCTCATCCGGCGACGCGAGATTGCCCCAGATTCCGGCGGGCCGGGCCGTTTTCGCGGCGGCTGCGGGCAGTACATGGAGGTCGGCGCGCTTGGCGGACGCGGCTACAACCTCGGCCCGATCTTCGACCGGACGCGCGTGCCCGCCGAGGGATACGCGGGCGGCGGTCAGGGTGCGCGCGGCGCGATCACACTCAGTGATGGCCGCGAACTCCGCGATAAGTCCCAGGTCGCCCTCGCGGCAGACGAGCGGTTCACGCTGCAGCTGCCGGGCGGCGGCGGCTACTTCGATCCATTGACCCGCGATATGCAGGCGGTCCTCGATGACGTTCTCGACGGCTTTGTCTCCATCGCCGCCGCACGCTCGGAATACGGTGTCGTAATTGATCCGACTTCGATGATGATTGATATAACCGCGACGGCCTCACTCCGAGTGTCCGCGGCAACGTAATCATCTTCCGGTGAGTCATGGAATAGGCAATCAACGGCTCCGCTATTACGGCGGTCACCCCAAAGAAGTCTTCGCCTTACTCGGCATCCCGGTTCCCGAGAATGCATACGCCCTGAGCCGCATGCGTGGATCGCGCAGCGCCGGAACCGCCTCTGATGATTCGGGCACTGCCGCGTCAACCATCGTTCCTCCTGATCGCCATTACGCTCGCGCCTTGTCGTCCCGGATCAACCGGCTGAGGGCAATCACCTCGCGCATCATCGTCACTGTCCGCTGGCGCGGTACGGCCTCTGTGATGTCCACATTCTCGCCGTCCAGTTGATCGCGGGAGAGGATGACGACCGCCGGGACGACGTGCGCGTTGAGCGTGCGGACGGTGTGATACAGGCTGTTGATGACATTCATCGCACTCGCGCCGCCGTAGCCAAGCAGCGCGACGGCCTTCCCGCCGAGATAGCGCGGCTGGTCGCTCGCGAGAAACTCCAGTGAGTCGAGGACATTCTTCGCCGCGCCGCTGATCGTCCCGTGATAGGTTGGCGAGCAGATGACGAAGCCATCCGCCGCGCGAACTTCGTCAAGGAGCCAGTGCAGCGTCGCGGGATATTCACTCAAATGCCGCTCGCCATTGTACAGCGGTAAATCGAGATCGCGGACGGCGGCGAGGCTGGTTTGCGCCCCCTCCTCCTCCGCGATCCGTAACGCCACCTTGAGCGCGAGGAGACTCATCGAGCCACGCCGCGTGCTGCCGCCAATACCCAGGATGCGCACCGGCTCGGATGTCACGGTCATAGGTGTGCATGCCTTTCTTGCATCAACCTAAGTGGGTAGACATCTGAATTTGGACGGTGGGCGCGGGCTTTAGCCTGCGCCAGACTCGGCAGGCTAAAGCCCGCCGCCACCGGTGTCTAATCTGCTCTGGCCACCTACCTAGCGCGACGTATGGCCTGGTGAAAGTGTCGTTGCCGGCAGGTACCGTACGCCCTCGATTCGCTCGCCGATCCTCCAGGCGTGACCGGGCAATCACAACCAGTGCATCGTACACCATGACCCAACCTGCCCTTCGGGAAAACCGGATCATGCGCGCTCGCGCGCTCCGGCGCCACCGACAAGACGTTGCCAGTCCGGCCACGACACGACGCCGATCTCCGGGCGCGGTGGATCGGGCAACATGCTGATGAACTCGAGTGAGTGCCCATCGGGGTCAGAGAAGTAGAGCGCGATCGCCGGCATCCAGCCGATCACACATGGTGTCTCGCAGGGCACACCATTGAAGCCGCGTGGGACGATATTCGCCGCTCGCAAGTCGTCCACGGCCTGGATAATATCCGCGACCGGCATCTGAAACGCGAGATGGAGATGCAATCCGAGCGGCGCGGATGATCCCCAGAGGCCAAGCATCGCACTGCCGGGAGCGCCGATCCAGAGAAAGGCGGCGCGACGCTCCGGGACGGCATAGGCAAATGGCAGATGGAGCACATCCTGATAGAAACGCATCGAGCGGTCGAGATCCGTCACCATTAGGTGCGTCTCGAAGAGTCCTGTGATGTTCATCACCGTCTCCTGCGTGAACGTCGCCGCGTACGCCGTTGTACGTTTCATGCCTCAAAACCAGCGTAGCATATCTCGGCGAATAAAGCGAGTACTTGCTGTTTTTATTTGCGAAAATGCGCGTCCGGCGTATACTACGAGAGGAGTGGCGATGCGACGCCGGAGGGAGAGCCTGTGCCGACTGAAATCCATCCCGCGTTGTCCGCGATGCCGGAGACGCGCCGACAAATCCTGACCCTGCTGAAAAAACGCGGATCAGCCCGCTCAGAGGGAATCGCCGAGACCATCGGCGTGACGCTGAGCGGCACGCGACAGCACATGACCGCGCTGGAGCGAGACGGCCTCATCGCGCACACCGACCTGCGGGACGGGCGCGGCAGGCCAAAATTTATTTACTACCTTACGCCGTTGGCGGATAGTCTTTTCCCACGCAACTATGTGGATCTCACGAACGAACTGCTTGAATATGTCGAAGAAGCCGATCCGGCGCTCCTGGAACGGATCTTCGACAAACGTGGTGAACGCCGTCTCGAACGCGCCCAACAGCGCACCACCGGGCTTACCTTCGCCGAACAGGTCCGCGTGATTACCGAATTACTCGATGAGGATGGCTATCTCGCCGCATTCGAGGCGCAACCTGACGGGTCATTCCGCATCGTCGAGCACAACTGCGCGGTAATGGAAGTCGCGCGGAAGTATGGTCAAGCCTGCCGTACGGAAATCGCCTTTCTCCGTGCCGCCCTCCCGGATGCCGACGTGACGCGCATCGCTCATATGATCGCCGGTCAGCATGTTTGCGCCTACGATGTGCGACCGAAAGCGCCAGCCCTCACCCCATAAGCGGAACTCCATGCCGGGCTCAGGAAACACTGGTGAAGCATGGCGCATATCTGGGGCCTCGCGCAGGCCGGGCATGACCTATCGCGCGTGAACTTGCATGACAACGATGAGCGGACTTGTCATTCCGCTCGACTGTGCATAGACAGACCACGCGCCCGGTGCGGGAAAGGCGATGGTTCCGGTCAGCGTGCCGTCGCTGCCGGCGGTCGCGGTGGTCGGCATCTCAGTTGAGCCGTCGGGCGCGGTGGCCCAAAGGCTGACCGACGCGCCGGGCGCCCATCCGCTACCAATGAAGACCACCGGCGATCCGACATACGAGAACGGGACGTTCGCAATGAAGGTTGGCTCCCCGAACGCACCACCCGTGCAGCCGGTCAGGTAGGGATACAGAATTACTCCGCTTGGTGGCACCGCATAGTTGAAGCCCGGCCCCGGATAGGGGCCACCAAACGGCGCGCCCGTAAATGGATAGCCAGTATTCGCATCGCCGCCAGCGATTGGCAACGTTCCAGGCGCGCAAACAGTGTAATCGGGGAACGTCGGCGTCACATACGGGTATCCCGGCGGCACGACAGGATAGGGCAATGCCCCAGCGATATTGCTCACGGCGTGCATGCCCGAGGCGTAGCCGCGCGCGTCGAGTTGGTAGAGCGCGGTGTCTGCGTACGGTACGACGCCGGTGATCGCGCCAACCGCGTTCGCGGTCGCCGGGCCGTAGGGGATCGTGCTCCCGTCGTAGCGGATGCCGTTGATTTGCACGAGTTCTCCGGGGTAGAACCCGTTGCCATCGAATTGGATGCCGCCGCCTGCCACCCGCGCGACGAGGCCCGCCGCCGCGACCGGCGCCGTGCAAATGGCCAACAGGCCACCAATCACCGTCAGGATACCCAAGACCTTGCCGATCCGGTTCAGCACGACCGCTCCTCCTCATCACCCGTACCTACACCGCGTCGTCCTCTTTCTACCGTACGGGCGGCAAATTGGGAAGAAGATGTAAAAAGACGGCACGGCGATGTGCGGTTGCGCTGTGCCTCCGGTATGCTCCCACGCGAGGCTCGGAACCGTGGGAGGAGAGGCGGTGGCGATACCCTTGCGATAGCGACGCCGGGGCTGATGCGACTGACGATGACCCGCTTCTCTGCGATCGTTGCGTGCCAGCATGAGCACACGGTGCATCGGGCATGTGAAGCGGGAAGGAAGGGCTGGAGGCGGTGACAGGAATTGGTACTCGGCGAGTCCGGATGATTGTCGTTCTCGCGCTCATCATCGGCGGTGCGATTGCGCTGCCGCATCTCGCGGAAACCGTACCCAGCCATCAAGGGAGGCCGCTCGTCACGCCGACCGGTCGTCTGCTGACCAGCGACGAGATCGCGAACGCAACGATCGCGCCAACGCGCGAACCGACTGCCATTCCGACGATTGTACCTCCGGTGGCTCCGGTCTTCGCGGCACGCGTCGTCGGGCAACGTGCGAGTGAGCCAACACCCACCCCCTTACCGCCCACGCCGACACCCAAGCCGGTCGTTCCGAACGGCCCGCTTCTTACCAGCCGACTCGTCACCTTCTACGGTCATCCCGAAAACAACCGGCTTGGTATCCTTGGCGAGTTCGCCAGCCCGGCAGCGATGATTGCCAAACTCAAAGCGCAAGCCGCCGCTTATCACACCGCCGATCCCTCCCGCCCGGTGATCCCGACAATTGAACTGATCGCCTCCGTCGCCTCCGACACGCCGGGCAGCGATGGCCTCTACCTCAACCGGACGCGACTGCCGTTGATCGAGCAGTATGCACAGATCGCGGAACAAAATAACTGCCTGCTCCTGCTGGACATCCAGATGGGATACGACAGCGTGGCGAACGAGGTCGCCCGGCTCGCGCCGATCCTCAAACGCCCGTCTGTGCATCTCGCCATTGATCCGGAATTTCATGTCAAGCGCGGCGAGATTCCCGGCGAGGTGTTCGGCAGCGTCAGCGCAGCGGAAGTGATGGCTGCGGCGGAGATGCTCGCTGAGATCGTACGCCAGAACGGCATCACCGATAAGGTCCTCGTCATCCATCAGTTTCGGTCCGACATGCTGCCGGACAAAGCGAACATCAAACCAATCCCGCACGTCCAAATCGTCACCGTCATGGACGGATTCGGCGCGCCCGGGGCGAAGACCAAGAACTACACCACATTCGTTCACGACGAATTGATCCAATACGGCGGGATCAAACTGTTCTATACGCAAGACGTCCCGCTCATGACACCCGCCGACATCGTCGCCCTCGATCCGAGCCCACTCGTCGTCATCTATCAGTAATCGGCGGCATGTGGGGCACTCAGGACAACCGTTGGCAATAAGAGAAACACGCCACCAGTCGGCAGCGCGTTTTCGATACTCTGTATGGTGAGCCCGGTGGGATTCGAACCCACGACCAATGGATTAAAAGTCCACTGCTCTACCGCTGAGCTACAGGCCCATCACGCAAAATCGTACCATGCGCTCTGTGGCCGCGCAATTCGCCACGTCAGCCAGTGATGCGCAGGAGTTCCTTACGTGCGGTCTCCGGGTCGAGCGATTGTTGCAGCACGCGCTGAACGACGCCGTTGCGATCAATCATCAGATGCGTCGGGAAGTTCGTGATCCGGTACGGGCCAACATCGCGCGAGCCATCATTGAAGACGAGCGTGCCGCTCATACGCAAATCCCGGTAATACTTCAGTCCGTCCTGCCGTACATCCGCGGTGTTGACGAGGAGCAGAATGAGATCGGGATGTTTCGCACGTTCCTGCTCGTACACGGTTTGCAGGTCCGGCATCTCTGCCTTGCACGGCCCGCACCATGAGGCCCAGAAGTTGACCCAGACCGGATGGCCATTGAGTGTCGTCATATCGAAAGCCGTGCCATCGGTCGTCGTGACCGGAAGGGAGGCAAGCCGGTCGCCCACCCGTGGGACGGTGCGGCCCGGATCAGTGAGGCCCGCGCCGCCATTCTCGCGATTGAGCAAGGCGATGCCAAGGACGATTGCGGCAGCGAGCAGCAGACCGACGCCGACCTGCACGCCGCGTGGCAATGTCCGGAGCGGCGGGGCCGATTCCGGCACGGTGGCATCGTGGGTCGTACCCGCCATTGGCTCAGTCTCCCCCGAGGCCACCTGGCCCGATGAATCCGTGCAATCCCGTGAACCAGTAGTTGCCGTAGTACGTGAAAATCGTCGCGGCGAAACCGACGATCAGGATGATCGCCGTCCCTCGCCCCTTCATCCCACGGACGACACGGGCATGCATGTAAAAGCCGTAAATGAGCCACGTCACCAGCGCGGACGTCTCTTTCGGGTCCCACGTCCAGAACCCGCCCCACGCCTCCGATGCCCAAATGCCGCCGAGAACGAGCGTCAGGAACATCAGGGGAAACCCAACGACGGTCGCGCGATAGCCGACCTCATCGAGTACATCGAGCGACGGTAGTTTGTCCGTCTTCACCCGCTCCTGAATCAGATACATCGCGCCCGCCGCGAAACCGATGGTGAAGAACCCATACGCGAGCATCGCCATCGGGACATGAATGGCGATCCATTTGCTTTGCAAGGCGGGGATGAGGCCGGCAACTTGCTTCTCGGAGGCGGGCCGGGAGATACCATAGAGCATGATCGTGGAGGCAGCGGCCATCGCCATCGCGCCGAGCGCCTTGACCGGATAGATGCGCGACATGATGTAGTACGCAAGACAAATCGTCGTCGCGAAGGCGAGCGCAAACTCGTACATATTGCCGTACGGGCCGCGCTTCGACACGATGGTGCGGAAAACCAGCGCGCCGACCATGAAGAGCAGGGCGGATCGCTGCATGTAGGTCGCGAGGTATCCGGCGGTCGTCGGGCCGCCTGCCCTGTACTGCGCGGTTACACCGGTGGTAATCGTGTCGCCCGTCGTCGTCTGCATGCGTGCGGCGCGGACGCGGAACAGCCCGACGCTATAGATGACATAGAGGATCGTCGAGGCGACCGCGCAGACAAACGCCCCATACAAGCAATACGAAGAAAACTTCAGTGCTCCCAGCATCTCTCACAATCCCTTCGTCCGCCTGATACGCGGATCAGTCACTGACGAGCGTCGCCTCTTCCGATTCGGATCGCAGATGATCCAAGGCCGGCGGAGTATCGTCTCTCTCGCGCGATGCGACCGTGATTCGCTCGACGATCTCCGTCACGAGTCGCTCAAATTCCTTCGCGCCGAAAATATCCAACTTCACCTGCGCGCCGACGTGCATCCGCGCGGCGCCGTCCGCGTGTGGTACGACGAGCGCCCGCACGCGGCGGTGCGGCAAATAGAACGTTACCATAATGCTGAAAAAGATCATGACTGCGGCGGCGATAATGATGGGCAGGCCCGGATTGTGCGTGATCTGCAACCCCGTGAAGCGCACTTCGCGCTGGAATGTGAACGTCAGGCCACCGATGGTCACCGAGCCGCCCGGATCGAGTTTGCCGGTGCCAATCGGTGCTGATCCCACTTTCACCGCGCGGTTATCGAAGATCGCAATTGCCATCTGCCCGACACCGATCTTCTCGTCCTGCGAGCCTGCCGACGCGACGAGGCGCACGGTGATGCCGAGATCCTCCAGCGGCTGCACGCCGGTTGGCTCGAACTCGCCGAGCGCGTCCGTGAACTGCCGTGCGAAGCGGCGATCATCCGACACGTAGATCGGGATGCTGTCATCCCAGCGGATTGCGCCCGTCGCCGCATCGGCGATAACGAACTTCGCCGCCTGCCCGTAGGTCGCCTGATGCAACGACACGCTACCGTAACTGATCGGGCTATTCACACGCAGTCGGCCCGCTTTCACTGTCTGGCCATCGCGAAGGATTTCAACATCCGAGTAGTAATCGCGCGCGCGCCCATCGTCATAGTAGGCGTCCACGAACCCATCGTTGCGGATGCTGAGGCCCGTGCCATGCCCAACCGCGCGGACGGAGCCGTCGGGCACGAGGAAGCCGATCTCACGCCAGCCAAACGTCGCCGCAATCATCGCGCCGAACATCAAGAGGACGAGGCCGGTGTGAAACGGGAAGGTCGCGAGCAGGCTGTAGCGATTCTTGTCGCCATAGAGATGGGTCGCGCCGCTCTTCTCGTCTCGCCAGGAGCGTGTGCGATACCGATGCGCGCCCAGTACCGACATAAAAGTGGTCACACCCGCATCGGGGGTCGGCAGGTCCAGCGTCGTGGATGTCTTAACCGCGCTGAAAAAGCCGGTGGAGGTGCGGATACCGGGGCGCCAGATGCGCTGGGCGATGCCCGGCCAGCGGTTCACCATACCGCCGAGGATGATACTCACGACGAGCAAGCCAAGCGTCAACAAAAAAACAGGCGACTCCCAGACGGCCCAGTTCGCCCACCGCTGCATCAATCCGCGTGTCGCCGGGATCGTCCGACCGAGGTAGGCGGGGAAGGTTGATTGCGCCAGCGTGGCAACCAGCACCCAGCCAATCGTCGCGCCGATCAACCAGAGCGCGACGCGCACAGACGTGAAGAACCACCAGACAGCATCGAGGAGCGCCGCGACGGCGCTTCGATCATTCTTTGGGGTAGTATCGGTCGCTGGCGAGGGAGACATGGGGCAAACTCCGTTGTTTGCGTCCACGGTCACGGAAGTGGTGTCAGTCAGCCGCCCGCACGCCACTCCAACCACACAGAATGATACCACAAGGATCGCGTGTACCGTCGCGGCGATGCACCCTTCACGAAACGCCCGGCAGACTGATTGGCGGCGCATACTGCGCGAGGCGCGCCATCGTGTCGGTGAGCAAGAGGATGCCGATGCCGATGAGAAAAAGACCGCTGGCGATTGAGATGGCGCCGTGATAGCGATTGACGCGACGAAGAACGCTGCTCGCCTTGCCAAAGAGCATGGCAACCCATAGGAACGGCACGCCGAGACCAAGCGAATAGACGAAGAGCAGGATGCCGCCATTCGCGGGTTGCGACCCGACGACCCCATAAATGCCGGTCAGGATCGGGCCAACGCATGGCGACCAGCCCGCCGCGAAAACCGTCCCGATCAAAAATGACCGCCCGAATGTGAACGCCGTGCCGCGTCGCGATGCGACTGGCAATGCATCCGCGTCACCGCGCTCCGGCGCCGTTCGTGGGCGCGCCACGATGCCGAGAAGGTCTCGTTCGCCGCCGAGATTTATCGTGCCCGGCTGTATCCGCACGGTGCGGTCGAGGAACGGGATGCGGACCAGGCCGAGTGTATGGAAACCAAGGATGATAATCACTACGCCACCGCCCCAGCGGACATAGCCTTGTGCCGACTGGACATTGGTGAGTAATTGGCCGATCGCGATACCAACCACCGTGAATACCGCCGAGAAACCGAGGACAAATGCCAGGCCATTGAGCAGCAATAACCGACGCGGCGCGCTTCCCGCCGACACTGATGTCCCGGCGAGATAGCCGATGTATCCCGGCACCAGAGGCGCGACGCACGGTGATACAAACGAAAGAAACCCGCCGAGAAACGCGAGTGGGATGCCGAAGATGAGCGGCGTACCCTGGATGCGCACGTCAAGCACGAGAAGCACGGGCGACCCTCCATTGCAACGAAACCCTACGACGCATGATACCGCGATTCGTGGCAGTCGCAGTCCCTCCGCTCCGCCAGACCGCAAGCGGAAACCGATGTGCCTCCGTCTGTCACGGGTGACTTGACGTAATCAGTGTACGTGCATAGCATACTCACAGTGAAAGCGTGCGGCGCGGATGTCTTGGGCTGGGAGGGAGACGAGGTTGGATCATTTTCGCCTGCATGCCGGGCATGGGCATGTTCGTTGTCGCACATCGTTGGTCATCATGGCGCTGATCGCGCTCTCACTCGTCCTCCCGAACGCGAATCTGCTCGTGCCAAAAGCGCAGCCCGTCACTGCGGCCCCGATCATCCGCTGGGCGTACTACGTCACCTACGCGAAGGATTCGTTCTCGGCCCTACAAGCGAACGCGGGCGCGCTGACGATGGTCTCCCCCTATTACTTTACTCTCCAGGCGGATGGCACGATCAAGAACGCTGAGGAACCTGACACGAATACCATGCTCCGCGCCGCGCGTGTGAAGATCATCCCGATGGTCAAGAACGCGGCCACCGGCGCGGACTTCGCGGCTCAAATCGCGACCCCCGAGGCGCGGGACAAAATCGCCGCGACGATCGCCGACCTGGTCGTGCCGCGCAATTACGACGGGATCAACGTAGATTTCGAAGATGTCCGGCCCGAAGATCGCGCGCTGCTCACCGATACCATGTCCCGGATCGCCGCGAAAATCCGCCCCTCCGGTAAATTCGTCACGCAGGCGATTGTCGGCAAGACAAAGGACTCGACCGGCGGTTATGGCGGCGCCTTCGATTACGCGGCGCTCGCACCGTCAGTGGATCTCGCGATCCTGATGGCCTACGACTATCATTATGCGGGCGGCGACCCCGGGCCGGTCGCGCCGATTGGCTGGGTGCGCGACGTGGCGACCTACGCCACGCAGACATTCGGCGCGGGTAAGGTGCTGCTTGGCATGCCGCTCTACGGGTACGATTGGAATGTGACCAGCGGGGGCATCGCAAAAGCGGTAACGTACGGTCAGGCGCTCGAACGCTCCAAGCGCCCCGGCGCGACGCGCACGATTGATCTTGCCGCGCAGAGTGAGGTTGTTCGGTACACGGACGACAACGGCGATCGGCACGAAGTCTGGTTCGAGAGTTCCGCGACGTTCGACGCGAAATTCTCGCTCGTCCGCCAGGCCGGTATCGCGGGCTTCGGTCTCTGGCGAATCGGCCAGGAAGATAGCGGTGTCTGGGACGTGCTCAAGCGGAGTGATCAACCCGCCGCCCGTGCGGCATCGGCCGGTGATGATAACGCGAACCGGCGCTATTTCGCCGAGACCGGCCACAACCTCCAGAATGGCTTCAAGCAGTTCTGGGACGCAAATGGCGGCCTCGCGCGGTTCGGCTACCCACTGACGGAGGAGTTCACCGAACGCAATCCCGCGGACGACCGCATGTATACCGTCCAATATTTTGAACGGGCACGCTTCGAGTGGCATCCGGACACATCGTCGGTCTCGCTCGGCAGTATCGGGCGCGAAGCGTTCACCGCGAACGACAAGCCCGGTGGCGCCGGTATAGACCCACCACCGAACCTGACACCGGACAAGCGGTACTTTCCCGAAACGCGCCATGTCCTGGCGGGCAGTTTCAAACAATACTGGGACATGTACAACGGCAAGACGCTCCTTGGCCTACCACTGGGTGAAGAGTCAACGGAACATGGCAAGACCGTCCAGTATTTCGAGTACGGTAGGCTGGAATTCGATCCGGCGGGGACAACGCTGCAAGAGCGCGTGCAGGTTGGCCTCGTTGGCACAGAGTTGCTGCGGGCACGGGGCTGGGTGCCCTAACATGAGGCAAACGGCCCGCTTGCGCCTCGAATAGAAAAGGAGCCTGGCGTGTTTCGGACGATCCTTGTCGTGAACGGGCCGAACATCAATATGCTCGGCACGCGCCAACCCGATATCTACGGCAAGACAACGCTCGCCGACATCGAGGCGAGGGTGCGCGCCCGTGCCGAGCCGCACGGTCTCGCCGTCACCTTCGTGCAATCGAACCATGAAGGTGTGCTCGTTGATGCCCTCCAAGATGCGGGGCGAAAGGCGGACGGGGTCATCATCAATCCCGGGGCGTTCACCCATTACAGTTACGCGATCCGCGACGCGCTCGCCTTACTTGCCTGCCCGATCATCGAGGTACATCTCTCGAATATTCACACTCGCGAGGAGTTCCGGCACACCTCCGTCACGGCGCCGGTGGCGCGCGGCCAAATCATTGGCCTCGGCTGGCACGGCTATTTGCTTGCCCTCGACTATCTCGCCGCGCTCCTCGCGGAGGGTGGTCTGCCCACATGACCGAACCGACCGTCCATGCCGAGCGGCTGGCGCGCCTGCGGGCGGCGATGGCATCAGCCGGATTTGCGGCGGTCTATACTACCCACCCCGCGAACCGCCGCTATCTCGCTGGCTATACGGGGGAGGATCACCCGCCGAACGAATCGGCGGGCGCGCTCCTCATCACGGCGGACGCGGCATATCTGCGCGCGAGCGTGGTGAATGCCGCACAGGCCCGTGCCGAAGCGCCTGATTACGAGATCGTCGCGTACGCACGGCAGGGCGAAGCGACGCAACAGGTGCAGGAAATTGCGACGCGGCACGCCCTGCGCCGCATCGGTTTCGACGAGAGCGCGATGCTCTACACGACGTATCACTGGCTCACATCAACACTGCCCGGCATAGCACTCGCGGAGATCGGCGCGCTCATCAGCGACTTGCGTCTCATTAAAGACGACGCGGAGATCGCACTGCTCCGGCGCGCGCAGGAGATCACCGTTGCCGCCTTCGTCGAGGTCTCGGCACGTATCGTCGCGGGAATGACAGAAAAAGAGGTTGCCTGGGAATTGGAAAAGGCTGTCCGTGCGCACGGTGGCGAGGGTCTTGGTTTTTCGACAATTGTTGGCGCGGGCGAAAATGGCGCGCGACCGCATCATACGGTCACCGATCGGCCGATCCGTACGGGCGAGCCGGTTGTCATTGATATGGGCGCGCGGTATGCAGGCTACAGCGGTGATCTGACCCGTACAATCATCCTCGGCGAGCCGGATGACCAGTTTCGCCGCATCTATGATGTCGTCCTGCGCGCCATGCGCCACGCGGAAGAAGTTGCCCGCCCGGGCATTTCGGGCGGCGACCTCGACGCCGCCGCGCGTGAGGTCATCGCGGAGGCGGGCTATGGCGAGGCGTTCTTGCACGGACTTGGGCATGGGATCGGCTTGCAGGTGCATGAAGCGCCGAGCGCCCGCAAGGAAGGCGACGACGTCTTCGCGGCGGGCATGTCGCTCACCATCGAACCCGGCATCTATCTGCCCGACTGGGGCGGCGTGCGCATTGAGGACCTGGTCGTCTTCACACCGAGCGGAATTATGAACCTCACCGACGCACCGGTGCTCGACGTTTGACGCAACCCGATGTACAAAAGCGAGTATGGCGTGTACAGTGCTCCTTGCTGAATGGATGCGCGACTGCAGATTATTCAGGTCTCAGGCACGGGGTGCCGCGTCGGGTGGGGGATGCATGGTCATTGATACGGGCGGGCTGAAGAAGGGCATCGTCATCGAGTTCGAGGGCGCGCTCCTGCGGGTGATGGAGTATCAGCATATCAAAACGGCGCGCGGCAGCGCGACGATCAAGATCACTGTGCGCAACCTCCGCACCGGCGCGATCACCGAGAAGAGTTTCCAGAACGGCACCCGCTTCACGGTCGCCGAACTCGAACGGCGCACCGTTCAGTACCTCTACCGCGATGAGGACGGCAACTATGTTTTCATGGACCTCGACTCCTACGAGCAGCCCGTACTCGCTCCGGAGACGCTCGGCAACGTCGTGCATTACATCCGCGAGAATGATACGGTGGACATGCAGACCTTCGAGGGTGAGCCATTGGACGTGATCATCCCGACGACGGTCATCCTGCAAGTCGCGGAGACGGAACCCGGCATCAAGGGAGATACCGCGACCGGGGCGGTGAAATCCGCGAAATTGGAGACGGGTTTGATCATCAATGTTCCGCTCTTCGTCAACCAGGGTGACAATCTCAAAGTGGACACGCGATCGAACACCTACATCGAGCGAGCGAACGGATGAGCGACGAGCGCGAAGCCGGGCAGGGGCTTCCGTCCGGCCTGACGGACGACATCGCGGCCCTCGCGGCGGTAATGGCCGAGCATGGTCTCGGCAAGATTGAGGTGGACGCGAACGGCGTTCATATCGTCCTCTCCACGCCACGCACGCAGAAGATCGGCGCTCCGACCGTCGGCATGCTTGACACCGCTGACGACGCGAACGCGAGCGACGAACCGCAGGTGATTGTGCCGAATGGATATGTCGTCACCTCCCCGATGATCGGGACATACTATGCGGCGCCCGGTCCCGGCGAGGAGCCATTTGTCCGTGTCGGCGATATGGTCTCGGCAGGTCAGACGGTCGCCACCATTGAGGCGATGAAGATTTTCAATGAAATCGAGGCGGAACGCGGTGGAATCATTGAGGAACTATTGGTTTCCAACGGGCAGCCCGTCGAGTACGGCCAGCCATTGATGCGCCTCCGATTGTAATCACCTGTCGTAGCCAGGCCGTTGTTCCTTCTCCTCTCTACTGCCCCCGGAGGTTCGTTGTGACACTTGTCACGGTCTCCGAAATTACGGCCTATCTCAAAGAGTTGTTCCAGATTGATCCCGTGCTCACGGACATCTGGGTGCGTGGCGAGGCATCGAATATCTCGCGCCCGGCGTCCGGGCATCTGTACTTTTCCCTGAAAGACCTCGATGCGTCGCTCCGCTGTGTCTGCTTCAAGCAGCAGGCGCGCTATCTTTCCTATCTGCCGGACGATGGCGACGCCGTCCTCGCGCATGGCCGCATCGGCATTTATGAGGCGACGGGCCAATATCAACTCTATATAGACCTGATCCAACCCGACGGCGTTGGCCTGCTCGCGGCTCAGTTCGAGCGGCTGCAGCTGCAGCTGGAACAGGAAGGGTTATTCGACGAGGCGCGCAAACGCCCGCTGCCGGTCGCACCCCGCTGCATCGGCGTCGTGACGAGTGCGTCCGGCGCGGTCTGGCATGACATTCAGACGGTCGTGGCCCGGCGGTACCCGCTGACGATGCTCCTGCTCGCGCCCGCGTCCGTACAAGGAAGCGTCGCGCCGACGGAGATCGTACAGTCCATCGCGGCATTGCAAGCGGACGGGCGGGCGGAGGTGATCATTGTTGGCCGGGGTGGCGGTTCGGCGGAAGATCTCGCACCATTCAATGATGAGGCGGTCGTGCGTGCCATCTTCGCCTGCCGTATCCCGGTCATCAGCGCGGTCGGCCACGAGACGGACATCACCCTCGCCGACCTCGTCGCCGACGTCCGCGCGCCAACCCCCTCTGCCGCTGCCGAACTCTGCACACCGGACATTGCAGCGATCGCCGACGATCTCCGCGCTGCCGCGCGCGCGATGACCGCACTGATACGGGACGACCTTGAAGTGCGAGAGAGCGATCTCGACAGACTGTTTCGCGCCCTGCAACGCCTTTCCCCGACACTGCGCGCCGAGCAACTGCGGCAGCGCCTTGATGAGCGGACGCGAACGTTGGCCGCGATCGTGTCGCACGCCCTGATTCTTGACCGCGAGCGATTGGGCGCGCGACGGGCCGCGCTCGCCGCGCTGAACCCGGTCGCGGTCCTGGATCGTGGCTACGCGCTTGTCAGCGATGCCCACACCAACGCAGTCGTGCGACGCGCCGGTGACGGAGCGCGCGGCCGCGCGCTCCGCGTCCGGGTTGCGGATGGAGCGTTCGGGGCGACTGCGACGGGGGTGATGGAGGAAGCATGAGCGTGGTCGAACAGCAAGGACCGATGGACGAACTGACGTTCGAGCAGGCATACGAACAGTTGGAGGATGTACTCTCGCGCCTGCAACTCGGCAACATGTCATTAGACGACTCCCTCGCGGCATTCGAGGAAGGAATGGCCCTTGCCGCGCACTGCCAGGCGCTGCTTGATGCGGCGGAATTGCGCGTCGAGCAACTGGAACGTGCCGCGCCGGAAAGCGACGACGACGACGAGCCGCCGTTCTGACGATAGTGCGAACTGCGTACGTCCGGGATAGATCAAGGCCACGCTTCGTGGCGCGCGACACGATGGAGGAGCAGATGGCGAACGTTCCGGTAGCCCTACAACTCTACACCGTCCGGGAAGAGGCGGTGCGCGACTTTGTCGGCACGCTCGAACAGGTCGCCGGGATCGGCTACAAGGGTGTCGAACTCGCGGGCTACGGCCCGCTCACACCCCAAGCGTTGCGTGCGAAACTTGATGCGCTCGGCATGGCCGTCGCAGGCAGCCACATCGCCCTCACGCGGATGGAGACGGAACTGCCGTCGGTCATCCGGGAGTGCCAAATCCTCGGCTGCCCAACACTCGTCTGCCCATTCTTGCCACCGGAGCGACGCACCCAGGCAGCCTATCGCGATGTCGCAACCGTGTTGAACCAGATCGGTGCGGCGGTGCATGCAGAAGGTCTCTCTCTTTGCTATCACAATCATGCATTCGAATTCGAAACGATGATTGACGGCATCAGCGCCTTCGATTGGTTGATCGCGAACACTGACCCCGCATTGGTGCGATGTGAACTCGACGCGTTTTGGGTGCGGAAAGCGGGACACGACCCTGCGATCGTCCTTGAAAAATACGCTGGGCGAGTGCCGCTTGTCCATCTCAAGGATATGACCGCGGACGCGGAACAGACGTTTGCGCCGGTCGGCGCCGGTTCAATGGACTTTTCGCCGATCTTCGCGGCTGCCGAGCGGGGCGGCGTTCAGTGGTACATCGTCGAACAAGACCGCGCCGATGGTTCGGCCATCGAAGCGGCACGCACAAGTTGGCACAACTTGCGCGCGATGGGCAAGACATAGGGGCAGGTCGCGAGCCTGCCCCCGGAAACGACGAGTTCAATACGCGCGATCAATGAGAACTCTCCCGCGTACCGGCTTGCCGGTAAAAAGATCGGGGCCTTCCTCTTCGTTCTCATGCAGGGGAATGCAGCGAATCGTCGCTTTCGTCTCCTGCTTGATCTTCTCCTCGGTCGCGGGATCGCCGTCCCAGAAGATATATGAGAAGCCCGCGTTTGCGGCGATACGCTCCTTCAGTGCGTCGTAGGTGCGAACGATCGCGCTGTTTTCCCTCTGAAAGTCGAGGGCGCGCTCGAAGAGCGCCGTGTGAATGTCATCGAGCAACGCCTGCACGCGCCCGGCCAAGCCGTCGAGCGGCACGGCTTCTTTCGTCCGGTTATCCCGGCGGGCGAGAACGGCTTGCCCCGCCGCAACATCGCGAGGGCCGACCTCGATCCGCACCGGCACACCTTTCAGTTCCCACTCATTGAACTTCCAGCCGGGCGTATGTTCGGCGTCACGATCCACTTTGACGCGCACGCCCGCCGCCTTCAGTGCGCGCTCGATCTGACCGGACGCCTCGAAGACCTGCGTCTTCGCCTCGTCCGTCCGCCAGATCGGCACGACGACCGCCTGCACGGGCGCGACACGGGGGGGCATCTGCAAGCCGCTCTGATCGCCATGGATCATAATGATCGCGCCGATTGCCCGCCAACTGAGGCCCCATGAGGTGTTCCACGCGAATTCCCGCTCGCCGGAGGGGGCGAGGAACTGAATATTGAACGACTTGCCGAAGTGATCGCCGAGATTGTGCGACGTGCAGGACTGGAGCGCCCACTTTTTGCCGCGCATCATCGCCTCAAGCGTGTACGTCCTGAGCGCACCCGCGAACCGCTCGGAATCACTCTTGCGCCCCATCACCGAGGGAATGGCGAGTTCGTTGATGTAGAAGTCGTTGTAGACATCAATCATCTGCAAGGCGCGTTCTTCCGCTTCGTCGGCGGTCGCGTGCGCGGTGTGCCCCTCCTGCCAGAGGAATTCGCGCGTGCGCAGGAACGACCGGGGTCGCTCCTCCCAACGCACGACGGAGCACCACTGGTTGATGAGGATAGGCAGATCGCGGTAGCTCTGCACCCACTCAGCGAAGATGGGGCAAATGATGGATTCTGACGATGGACGTATGGCGAGCCGTTCCTCCAGTTGCCGGTTCCCGCCCATCGTCACCCACGCGACTTCCGGCGCGAACCCCTCGATGTGCTCCGCCTCCTTCGCAAGCATGGATTCGGGGATGAACAGAGGAAAGTACGCATTCTCGACGCCCGTTTCTTTGAACCGGTCGTCGAGTCTGCGCTGCATGTTTTCCCACAACCCATACCCGTAGGGCTTAAAGACGCGGCAGCCCGCGACGGGCGAGTTGTCCATCATCCCGGAGCGTTTGATGACGTCCACATACCACTGATCGAACTGGTCATCATCTACATCCACGGGTTCGTCAATGAAATTCGATGCCATGGTGATATCCCTTTCCGTTGGGGTAGGGCGCGGGCAGCACACAACCGCCTACGCACTCAGTACTCCGTACTCAGCACTTGGCACTTTGAACAGGCAGGGGTCAGCGAGGGTTTGCGGAAATTCAGCGCACCGGAAGCAGCCGCCCCTGCCGGGACGGTGCGGGGAGGCCACCATCGCCCGACCCGTCACGCGATCCGAACGGGGCGGACGCGGCAGGCATCGTGCGGTATGATCGGTTGTGGGCGCGCGCCAATCTCATTGTGCGATCCTTCGGGACATGCAATGCCCAACACGGAAAGTATCGCATACGCGTCAAGGGATAGGAACATGACAGACAGAATGCTCGTCGGCACATGTAACTGGTCGGATCATCTCGGCTTCTATCCGTCGGGCGTCAAGCCCGCCGACCGCCTCGCCTATTACGCGCGGTTCTTCCCGATCGTCGAGGTGGATAGCACGTTCTATGCCCTCCAGAGCGAGCGCAACTTCGCGAAATGGGCGGACGCAACGCCGAACGATTTCGTTTTCAACGTCAAGGCGTACAAAGCGCTCACGCTTCACGAGCGGGATGTGCAAGGTCAGGCCGTGCTACCGACACGCGAGATTGTCGAACGGTTCAGCGGCGCGGTCGAACCGCTGCGCGAAGCGGGCAAACTGCGCGCGCTCCACTTTCAATTCCCGCCGTGGTTCGTCGCGACCGATCGCAACCGTGCGTATCTCTCGCAAGTGCGCGAGAGGTTCCCCGACGACCTGCTCGCCGTCGAATTTCGCCATCGCTCCTGGCTCGCATCCCAGGAACGGGACCGGACGTATGAGACACTGCGAGCGTTGCACATGGTCTATACAATCGTGGACGAACCGCAGGGCGAATCGAATAGCGTGCCGCCACTCGTCAAAGTGACGAATCCCGCGCTGGCAATCATTCGTTTCCACGGGCGCAATCAGGAGACATGGAATAAGCCGGGGCTTAAGGGCAGCCAGGAGCGGTTCAACTACCGGTACACGATGGATGAACTGCGCGGCTGGTTGCCGAATGTGCAAGAAGTCGCGTCCGACGTACAGACAGTCCATCTGCTCTTCAACAACAACGCCGGGAATCACGCCGTCGTCAACGGCCTCGAGATGCGCGACCTGCTCGGCCAACGACATGAGGCGCCGGAGGTTGCGGCAATTCAGCCTCGCCTTTTGTAACGTCTCCCAAGGACACGGTACACTCACGCGTACGAACGCGGATCACGCGCCACGATATGAGGTCGGAAAGCAGGAGGATGGTGGTGAGTTCATCGAATTGGCGCTGGGATATGGCCCTTGAAGAGATCGCGCGGACATTGCGGCCTGACGATCCAACGACGATCATCGAGACAAAGGCGATCCGCAAGGCGGTACTCGCCCCGGACGAAGATGTAACCGTCTACATCACGCTGGGCGATCACGAAGCGGTGACACTCTGGCTATTGACGAATTGCCAGCGCGTCGTCCGGCTCCACTTTGCCGCTGACAGCATGCGGTATCGGTCATTCCCGCTCGCCACAATCACCTTCCTCGGCGGCGAAATCGAGGGTACAACGTCACGGATGACCGAAGTGGCCGGCTTCGACATGGTGCAGTTCCGTTTTGTCATCCATGATGAGACCCCGATTGAACTTGTGCTGCCGGTCAGTAGGCCGAACAGCGTCGCGGGGCGGGAAGAGATCGAATTCGCGCAGAAGTTGCTGGGCGCGCTCTTCGTTGAGCCAGCGCGTTAGGGGAGCGCTAAAAAGCTGAGGCGTTGCTCCGCGCCATCCCGGCAAAGGAGCAGCGGAATCGCTTGCTGTTCACGCTCCTGTATGAGACTGGCCTGCGGGTCGGCGAGGCGCTGGGCCTGCGCGTTGCCGATGTCTCCCTCAATGACGTGGTTGGCGGCTACCTCCGCATTCTCGGCAAAGGCGACCGGGAGCGGGTGGTGCCATTGATCGACGCACCCCGGAGCGTGCGGCTCCTCCGGGCGGAGAGCAAAGGCTGGGGCACGCGCGGGCCCGTGTTCCGTGGCGATGCACGAAAGGGTATGCCACAGAGTGGCATGTTCTAAGAAAATTATTTATGCAAGGAAATAGAAGAGATGACTATAGCGGCTCGGGGAGGCCCAGGTGGTCTTCGCTCCGCGCACTGCGTTCTCGCCGGACGCGCGTGGCCAGCACGACGATGAGACCCAGGGCCACACTGGCCGCGCCGAACGAGGCGAGCCGCTCCGGCGACGTCGTGAGCCGACCGAGTGCCGCTCCCGCGAGCGCCGCGCCGATCGCCTGCCCCAGGTAGCTCGCCGACGAGTGCAGGGAGACGGCGATGCTCGGTTGTGCGGGTGCCAGCGCCAGCAGCCGGTATTGCTGGGGGATCGAAAAACCCCAGCCTGCGGCACCCCAGACGAAGAGGAGCAGGCTCGCCGCCACTGCGGTGGTCGCCACCGGCACCAACGCCTCAGTGATCACGACGACGCCCAGGGCGACCATGAGCACGCGCCGCGCGCCGAAGCGGTCAGTGGCGCGCCCGCTGATCGCCGTGCCCAGGCCACCACCCAGGCCATAGACCAGCAGGACGACCGCCAGGAGCGCGCCGCGCACGTCGGCCGTGTGCGCGAGCACCGTCGCGAGGTAGGTGTACAGGCCGATGATGCCGCCGGTGGTGAGCATCGTCACCGCGAGGTTGCCGAGCACCGCCGGTCGGCACATCAGCGCGAGCCGCTCGGCGAGGGAGGCCGGCGGGAGCGCATGCACGGCGGGCAAGGCAAGGGCGAGCCCGGCGAGCGCGCATGCCCCGATCGCCGCGACGGTCGCGAAGGTGGCACGCCAGCCCAGCCAGGACCCGACTGCAGTGCCGAGGGGTACCCCGAAGATCGTCGCGAGGCTCATGCCGCCGAGGACGATCGCGAGCGCGCGGCCGCGATAGCGCGGGGGCACCAGGTTCGCTGCGACGGCGGCGGCGTTCGGCGTGTAGAGGGCCATCCCGGCGGCGGCGAGGACGCGCGTGGCGAGGAGGGACGGATAGGTCGGGGCGAGCGCGCTCAGCAGATTGGCGAGCACGAAGAGGGCGAGGGCGGCGATGAGGAGCGGGCGGCGTGGAATGCGCCCGGTGCAGGCGGCGAGGGTCGGGGCGAGAAGGGCGAAGGCGAGGGAGAAGACGGTAATGACCTGCCCCCCGGCGGCGGTGGAGACGCGCAGGTTCGCCGCGATCTGGGGGACGATGCCGGCGACAACGAGCAGGCCGCTGCCCGTCGCGAAGGAGCCGAGCGCGAGGACCCAGACGGTGCGCATGCCTGCAGCGACCGCCCGCTCATCCTCACCGGTCGGTGTCGCGCCTTCATCGTTGGGCATATGTGCCCCCGTGGCTATGGCGACGTGCGGGCGGCGATGCGATGTGCCAAGTGGCCCGCTTCCCGGGGCGGCCCGCCGCGTGGCCGGCCGCCGATGGCATGGAAGGATAACACCGCCCGACCCGATGCCCGTAGCGCGAGGGTGCGCGGCCGGCGCATCATCCGCGCTCTTTCATCGAAGTACCCGCTCGGCGCTCATCACCCGGATCGTTCTCCCAAGGGCTCTCATGCGAGTGGCGACCACTTCATAGATGCACCGCTGCGGGCTCTGAGAGGGCGGGAGAACGATCACACTGCATCCTGCCGGGAGAGGATGTTCTGAGCCACGCTTGTCCGTCGCAGCGGTCCGATCAGGCGGGTCGTTCAGGCATGCATGTGGACGCGGAGCAGCCGGTTGACAACCGGTAAGGCGTCGCATATCGTCCCCGCGAGACATATGTAGATAACCAATGAGATGTGACGCGTCGGTCGAGATCAGCAACTCCCTGTCTCTTTCCCTGCGAAAGGCTCACCGATGGGATTACTAGCGGTTCACGGCTTGACGAAGGAGTTTCGCGGCTTCCACGCCGTGCATAATGTCGACCTGAGCGTCGAGGAAGGTACGATCCATGCGCTCGTCGGGCCGAACGGCGCGGGGAAGACGACCCTCTTCAACATGCTCACCGGCTTCATCAAGCCGACGGCGGGGCGGATCGTCTTCGACGGCGAGGACGTGACGAAACTGCCACCCGAGCAGATCGCGCGGCGCAAGATGGCCCGCTCCTTCCAGATCACCAGCCTCTTTGATCAATTGACGGTGCTGGAACACGTCGTGCTCGCCCTGCAGGCGGAGACGCATCTGGGCTATCGCTTCTGGCAATCCGAGAAGATGCTGGGGCGCTTCCGGGAGCGCGCGCTGGAAATCCTCGCGCAGGTGGGTCTCGCGGAGATCGCCGAGCGGCACGTCGTGAGCATCCCATACGGGCAGAAACGCGCGCTGGAGATGGCCCTCGTCCTCGCGCTCGAACCGCGCCTTCTCCTCCTCGACGAACCGACCGCCGGGATGAGCCTGGACGATGTTGGTCGCATCATCGCGCTGATCCGCCAGGTGCGCGCCGGGCGGACGGTCGTGCTGGTCGAGCACAACATGGGCGTCGTCTCCGAACTGGCGGATCGCGTCACGGTGCTCCAGCGCGGCGGCGTGCTCGCCGAGGGGACGTACGGCGAAGTCCGCGACGATCCGCGCGTCATCGACGCCTATTTGGGGCAGACCCATGCCTGATGGCTCGCTGCTCTCCGTGGAGAATCTTTCCGCCTGGTACGGCGAGGCGCGCGCGCTCAGCGACATCAGTCTCGAGATGCGTAAGGGCGAAACGGTGACGCTCGTGGGGCGCAACGGCGCGGGCAAGAGCACGATGCTTCGTAGCCTGATAGGGCTGCACAAGCAGGTGCGGGGCCGCATGACCTTCGGCGGCGCCGATCTCTCCCGCCTCTCCGCCTCGCAGCGTGCCCGCCGGGGCATGGGCTATGTGCCCGACGACCGCGGCATCTACGCCACCCTCTCCGTGGAGGAGAACCTCCTGTTACCCCCCGCGATCGGCCCGGACCCGTGGAGCCTCGAACGGATCTACGCGATGTTCCCGAATCTGCGCGAGCGCCGTCGCCACCCCGGGTCGAAGCTCTCCGGGGGGGAGCAGCAGATGCTCGCCATCGCCCGCGTCCTGCGGATGGGCGCGACGTTGCTGCTGCTGGACGAACCGACGGAGGGTTTGGCGCCCGTGCTCGTGCAGCAATTGGTCGTGCTCCTCAACGAAGCGAAGGAGCACGGCGTCACCATCCTCCTGATCGAGCAGAATCTGCGCTTCGCCACCGCCGTGGCGGATCGCCACTACCTGCTCGGGCAGGGCAAGATCGCCGATATGCTGACCAACGAGGAGGTGCGGGTGCGCGAACATCAGATTCTCGAATACATGGGCGTGTGAGCATACGTATCACGGGGCAGGCACGAAACGGATTGGTCTGCGATGAAGAAGGAGCGAGAGAAATGGATGGATTGCACGCGACGAATGAACGAGACCTCGGGCGGAAAGGACTGACCCGACGCACCTTCCTCGGAGGTATCGCAGCGAGTGCCGCGGCCGCCATTCTCGCCGCGTGCGGCAGTGGCAGCGCCACATCCACGAGCGCGCCCGCGGCGACCGCGACGAAAGCCGCCGGAGCAGCCGCGACGACCGCGCCCACAACCGCGGCGGCAGCGACCGCCGCTCCAACCGGCGCCACCGCTGCCGTGACCAAGCCCGCCGGTTCGGCTGCCGCATCCGTCGTGGCGAGCAAAGGCCCGGCGAAACTCTCGGACGGCAAACTCGTTCTCGCCGTGCTCAATGACCAGTCCGGCGTCTATGCGGATATCTCCGGCAAGAACACGACGAAGCTCGTCAAGCAGGCCGTGGACGACTTCATGGCGAAGTATGGCAAGGATGTCTTCGGCGGCACCGTCGAGGTGATCGAAGCGGATCACCAGAACAAACCGGATGTCGCGGGCCAGAAGGCAAACGAGTTCTATGACCGCAACCAGGCGGACGTCATCCTCGATGTACCGACCTCCTCATGCGGGCTGGCCGTCGCGGCGGTGGCGAAGGCGAAGAAGAAGATGTATATCAATGTCGGCTCCGCAACGACCGAGCTGAACGGCGCGCAGTGCAACAAATACACGTTCCATTACGCCTATGACACTTTCATGCTCGCCAACGGAACCGCGCCGCTTGTGACGAAGACCCTCGGCAAGAAATGGTATCTCGTCTACCCGGATTACGCTTTCGGGCAGGACATGGTGAAGTCCTTCACCGATGCCATCACGAAGAGCGGCGGAACCGTCGTCGGGACCGACCCATCACCCTTCCCGAGTTCCGGAGATTTCTCCTCGTATCTCTTGAAGGTGCAGTCGGCGAAGCCGGACATTGTCGGCTCGATGCACGCAGGCGGGGACGTCGTCAACTTCGTCAAGCAGTACAATGAGTTCAAACTCCGGGATCAGAAGATCAATCTCGCCATCGGCCTCCTCTTCGATAGCGACATCAAGGCGCTCGGGCCGGACGCCTTCCAGGGCATCACCTACACCACCGCCTGGCTCTGGACGCTGGATGATCAATCCCGCGCCTGGGCGGACATGGCGAAGAAGGTGATCGGCGTCCGTCCGACCTTCGCGCACGCGGGCAACTACTCGGCAGCGTGGCAGTACATGGACGCGATCCGGCGCGCGGGCACGGATGACCCGGATACGGTTGTCAAGGAACTCGAGGGCCACCAGTTCAATGACTTCTTCGCGCGCAACGCGACCATCCGCAAGGAGGATCACGCCCTGATCCACGATATCTACATCGCTCAGGTGAAGCCACTCAAGGAAAACAGTGAAGAGGGCGACTACTCGAAGATACTCGGGACGACGCCCGGCAAGGACGCGTTCAAACCGGACGGCGCGACTGGCTGCACGATCTCCGCCTAACGCGTGCCCGTTCCCGCCCCCTCCCCGCGGGGAAGGGGAAACATGTTCGTCGCGTTCGCACCCTGCGCGTTGGGATGGGTGCGGGGGGAGTGAGGCATCATGAGCGTCGTGCAGCTGTTCAACGGTTTGGTGACCGGGAGTTTCTACGCCCTCGTCGCGCTCGGCCTCTCGATCATCTTCGGCATGATGCGGGTCGTGAATTTCGCACACGGCGCCTTCTACATGCTTGGCGCGTTCGGCGCGTATGTCCTGCTCGATTCCTGGCAGATCGGCTTCTGGTGGGCGCTCATCCTCGCGCCACTCGCGATTGGCTGTTTTGGCATGGTGCTCGAACGGCTCTTGTTCCGCCGACTCTACGCGCTCGATCCCCTGTACAATTTCCTCCTCTCCTTCGCCGTCGCCACGATCATCCAGGATGCGATGCGTCTGCGCTACGGCGCACAAGGGAAACCGTATCGCGTCACGTCGCAACTCCTCAGCGGCGTGCAGCATATCGGCTCGACGTTCTATCCGAAATATCGCCTCTTCGTGATTGTCTTCTCGATCCTGGTCTGCGTCGTCGTCTGGTTTCTCGTTGAGCGGACGCGCATCGGGATGGTAATCCGCGCCGCGACGGAGAAGCCGGACCTCACCCGCGCGCTCGGCGTCGATGTGGATCGGTGGATCACACCGGTCTTCGGTTTCGGGGTCGCGCTCGCCGCACTCGGGGGCGTCCTCGCCGCCGCGATGCAGCAGGTCCGGCCAAGCATGGGTGAGGACCTGATCATTGTCATCTTCGCCGTCGTCGTGATCGGTGGCCTCGGCTCGATCGCCGGGTCGGTCGTGGCTGGGTTGGCGATTGGGGTGATCGCGGCGGTGGGTGAGGCATACTACGCGCAAGTCTCGTCCACGCTGGTCTTCATCGTGATGGCGATCGTCCTGCTCATTCGGCCCGCTGGCCTGTTCGGTAGCGTGGAGGGGGCATGAGCGTTAGGCCCGTGACCGTGCGCTACGCCGGCTATGCTCTCGCACTCATCGCGGCGCTGATCCTGCCGCACATCATCTACCCGGTGCTCGCGCTCAATATCATCGTTTGGGGGCTCTTCGCGGTCGCCGTGGACCTGCTCCTCGGCTTCAGCGGGCTCCTTTCGTTCGGGCACGCCGCGTTCTGGGGCAGCGCGGCGTACGCGGCGGGGATCGCGGCGACGCGGGGCGGCGTCTCGTTCCCGGTGGCGGTGCTGATCGGCACGCTTGTAGCGATCCTCCTCGCCATTCCGATCGGCTACCTCTCCATCCGGCGCCAGGGCATCTACTTCGCAATGGTGACGCTCGCCTTCGCGCAGATGATCTACTTCGTCATCAATCAATGGCGCTCCGTCACCGGCGGGGAAAATGGTATCCAGGGCATCCCGCGCACCCTGCTCGGTCTCGATCTCAGCAGCGCGACGACGTTCTATTATGCGGCGCTGCCGCTCGCACTCATCGGCTACGTCTTCGCCTTTCGCGTCGTCCACTCGCCGTTCGGGCATGTGCTCGTGGCGATCCGGGACAACGAGACGCGGGCGCGGGCGCTCGGCTATCCGACGCACCGGTACAAGCTCATCGGGTTCGTGATTTCGGCGAGCCTGGCGGGCCTCGGCGGCTCGATCTACGCGCTCGGTCAGCGGCTCGCGGACCTTGAATATGCCCGCTGGACGACCTCCGGCCTCGCCGTCATCATGACGATCCTTGGTGGTGTGGGCACGCTCTGGGGCGGGGTGATCGGCGCCGTCGTCGTGCTCCTTTTGCGCGACTGGCTCACCACGCGCCCGGAGTTGTTTGGTGTGGCGACGGGTGGCGTCTTCGCCGTGATCGTGCTCGGCTTCCGGCGCGGCATCCTCGGGACTGCCCTGCATTGGTATAGATCAGGCCGCCCAGATGCGCCGATTCGTCGGCGGGGATTGGCGGCGGCACGCCCGGATCCGACCACAGTTCCTCGCGTTAAACCAGAGAAGGGCGGCCGCTGAGTGGTGCGATTGCCGCGAGCGTGAGTACTGGTGCGTGATGCTGAGTCTGGATGCGCTCTCGCTCATCCTCGTCCTTCGCTTCTTCCACCCGCGTGTTGTGGAACCGGTCCACGGCCTCGTCGGCGAGGGAGATGCCGGGGTGCGTGGGACGCGGCGCGACGGGCGGATCGGGCATGCGCTCCTCCAACAGTTCTCCAAGTGCGCTGACACCTGATCGCAACGCGCGCGGCGCACGATCGCGGAATTATAGCCACGGTACCGAGTCCCTCAGACCGAGCGGTACACCGCCGAAGCGTACGATCTTGTCCGTTTCGTGCGGTGATCACTATAGCGCATTTTTCTGCATCTCCTCGTCCATCACGGCGCGGGCGAGATCGACAGTGATGCTCGTCGTCGCGAGTGAGGAGTGTCCCAAGGCCTTTCTGACCACATCCAGATTGGCGCCCTTCTTGACCGAGTGGGTGGCGACGGTGTGCCGCGGGACCACGCCCATTCACGCTGCGTACCGCCATGGCGTCACGTTCGCCGCGCCCGTGCGTTAATGGAGTGGGATACCCGTCCACAATCGCGATCATCAAGGGGGTGCCGTGATGCCCGACCCGGTCCCGACCGTCTCGCTCCAGCAGGCCACATGGGTGCGCCGCCTCGTCTTCGCCTATGACTTCATCGCCCTCGCGGCGCTCGTACTCCTCGTTTGGTCGTATTTCGCCAATCACTGGTGGTCGATTAGCCGGGCAATCCCGGCAGTCCTACAGGGGCTGCCCATCTATACCGTCTGGTTCGGCGCGCTGGGTGGCATCGTCATCAGTCTCAAGGGCATCTACGAGCACGGCCCGAGTGACTGGCAGGATCGCTTCAACCTCTGGCACCTCGGTCGCCCCTTCAGCGGCGGCGTCGCCGGGGGGATTACCTACCTGCTCTTCCTCGCCGTCAGCAAGAGCCAACCCTCCGAGCCGATCTCGCTCGCCGCCGCCTTCATTATGGGCACCCAGGAGAAGCGCTTCTTCAACTTCCTTTCCCAGGTAGCGGGCCTGATCGTCAGCGTGCCGGGGGACAACGAGGCGGCGCTCGCCGTCACGGCGGTGCAGCCGACGCAGGGCGCGCAGGGCACCCAACTGACGATCCTCGGCCAGGGGTTCGACACCGGCGCAGTCGTCCAGGTGGGCGACAACCGCCTCGCCGACGTCACCGTGAACAAGGATGGCACGAAGATTACCGGGACCGCCCCGGCGGGCGCGGGGCAGGTGGCTTTGCTTGTCATCAACCCCGACGGGACAGCCCGCGCGGTGACCGCCGCCTTTACCTATCAAGCGGTCTCGCCGTCCAGCCTCAGTTTCGGCAGGGAGCAGATCGGCACGACGAGCGCTGTGCAGACAGTCACCTTCACCAATACGGGGGCGGCACAGGCAACAGTGACCGGGGTGGCGATCGGTGGTGCGAACGCGGACAACTTCCAGATTGCGGCGAACCACTGCACGCACACCCTGCTGACGGTGAGCGCGAACTGCACGATGGATATCGCCTTCGCGCCGCTCGCCCCGGCAGGGGAGAAGAATGCCACCGTGACGATCACGACGGACGCGGGGGGGACCTATACGGTGACGCTGAGTGGCACGGCGACGGCATAAGAGGCGGTTTACCGTGCCCCGCGCTGCAATCGTCCGGATCGCGCACGATCACCGGCAACCCCGCCAGTCGCCAAGATGGCCGCAGGCGCACCATGCGGCACGATCACCCCGCTCACCAGAATATTCGTATCGAGGGCGACGCGAGGGACTCTCGGGTTAGCCGCCATGCGTGGCGTGGCGGACGGCATATAGCGGCGCGTATGTGACTTTGCTGAATGACACGAGCTGGCAGTTCACGCGTTGAGCCAGCGCATTATCCGAAAGCGACTGATCTTGAACCGGTAGTAGAGGGAGCAGCCGAGGCAAAAACCCAGCAGTGCGACCGACGCCGCAGTCAGCACCATCCCTGCCAGCACCCAGCCGACAATGGTCCAACCTGTTCCAAAGGCGATCTGTGCGAGCCCGAGCAGCACGAGGGCGATACTGTTGTTGAATCGCATCAAGCGCCGATCTTCGCGCTCCGCGGTGGCAATTCGTTTCGCGAAGAGTCGCTTCCCGATCTGAAAGATGAGACTACCGCGTGACCCGAAAAGCACCGCCAGCACGAGGGTCACGAAGAGCGCCGTGGTAAACAGGGGTTGACGCAGGAGGAATCCGGTAAGGATCCCACCCACTAAGACGGCCCGGTTGAACGTGACGATCGGCATCGGGATACCCTCGACATCCGCAGGCGTTGTTGCCGACATTGTGTGCCCTCCCATACTGTCAACACTCCCTCCCGATCCGCACCGGGATCGCCTTCGCTGAGGACAGACCGCCCGTCAGAATGACGCTGGCAACCCTTCCCAATTCATGTGCTCGCGCGCAAAGCCACCGTCCGTTTCCCACCGGGGCATCGGGTCTTCGCCGCTCGCCCCAACGGGCATGAAGGCGACAAGCCGGTGCGTTTCTGGTTCCAGACCGACAAAGGCAAGTGAGACATCCTCGATCAGCGCGTGCCAGTGTTGAAGGGACGTCGTGAGCCCGTGCGCGGTGATCGTCAGCCAGAGGGCAAACTGCGCCATGCCGATGCTCTGCGCCGCTTGATCGCGCGCGTCGTGTGCGGAGAGTCCGTCGCGCGGCGCGGCGCGTACCACATCCGCAAAGATGAGCACCGTCATCCCACCGGACCGCAGATTCTCCGCACGCCGCAGGTAGCGCGCGCGGCGGTCGCCATCGAGGCGGTCGCGCAACGTTGCCTCGACGCGATCCCAGAATGCCTCGTTGCGTTCGCGGAGCGCCACCACCTGCCACGGTTGCACGTTGAACGCGGACGGCACGCGCTGGAGCGCGGCATGGAGATCCGCAACGAAATCCGGTGGGAAGGCCCCGGGCGTGAGCCGCCGTATCGAGCGTCGTACGTCGAGAAGGTGCATGAGTGCTGCCGCATGCTCCGCCCTTGCGATGGTGCTCACGCGGTTACCTCCCGGCCTGCATAAGCGCCTTTCGATCCATGAGCCGAACCATTGACCATCACGGGTTGGCGAAGCAGTGGCAGCACCTGCGTGCCGATGCGCTCGATCTCCTCGAGCATCGGGCTGCATTGGATGAGAAAGAGATCGAGACCGGCTTCCGCGTACGCGCGCATCCGCGCGGCGATCTGTTGGGGCGTGCCGATCAAGTTCGGGCGCAATCCACGATTCGAGACCGAATAATCACGGAGCGTCAATGCACGTTCCAGTTGCGACATCGTCGTGAAATCCTTGTACCCCGCGTACCCTGCGCTGTCCTTCACATCGGTGATCCGCGCCAGTTCCGCCTGCGCCTCTTCCTCGGTATCCCGGCAGATGACGTAGGCGGCCATCCCGTACGTCATTGTCTTCCCGATCGCCGCCGCCCGCTCCCGCATCTCGACGATCTTCGCACTGACGGTTTCAAGATCGTCCCCATGCATGAGGTACGCATCGCATTCGCGGGAGATGAGCTCCTTTGCGGCGGGCGATTCGCCGCCCGCGTAGAGCCGTGGCCACGGCGTTTGCACCGGTTTCGGTGCGAGATATGCGTCCGCGATGCGGGTATATTTCCCGTCCACCGTCGCGCGCTCCTCGGTCCACATGCGCTTGAGCACCGCGAGGAACTCCTCCGTCCGCGCGTAGCGCTCGTCATGCTCGACGAACTCGATCCCATATTGTCGCGCTTCCTCCGCCCACCACGCGGAGACGACATTGAGCGTGAATCGGCCATGCGAAATCCGGTCAATGTTCGCTGCCGTCTTGGCGGCGATGGCCGCATGATGGAATCCGGGCCGCACCGCAGCCATGATCTCCAAGCGCTCGGTTGCCACCGCAAGTGCCGCTGCGGTAGACCACGCCTCCAGTACTGGCTCCGCCGGCCCCTTGATGTCGTTCAGGTTGAGTTCCGCCACGAGGGTCGTTGAGAAGCCCAGTTCCTCGGCGCGGCGTGCGACCTGCTGGCAGTAGTCCCACGTTGGTGGCATTCCCTCATCCTCGACGTTGCGCAGCCAACCGCCGAAGATCGGGAGCCAGAAACCCACCCGCGGTATCGTCGTCTCGCTCATGCGTTGCATCCTCGCATCCTTGCATCCTCGCATCGTTCGGGTATCGCGCCGTCCGCGATGCCGCTCAGCACGCGCAGAAGTACGGTGTTGGATTGAAGAGATTCGCCATCATGCGCGCCGCTGGCGCCGGGTCATCGGGATCAATCACCGCATCCACCGCCTGTCGTACGTCACCAGCGAGAAGGGCTGCCCACGCCGCTTCCGGGAGATAGGATGCCGTCTCCTTCCCCCTGCCCGCGAGCCGGAGGGCGATGTAGTCCTTCGCGTAGGTCCAGATCAGCCCCTCGCGTGCGGGCGGTGATACCTCCGCTTTCCCGGTCACGTCCGCATAGGCCAACCACGGCAAGTCCACCCCCGCAGCAATCGGCAAGCCGATCCATTTCCAGACGCGTGTATTGACATCCAACAGTTTGTGCTCGCCATCGCGCGCATCGTAGATGAACTCAACTTCCGAAATCCCCCGATAGCCGAACGCCTTGAGGATTTGGACGCCGCGCGCGGCAATCGCCGCTGGCCCCTCCGCTGCAACGAGACACCCCGTGCCGAAATCCGGCGGATATTGCTCCAGTTTCCGGCCCACGAACACACCATGCGCCTCACCATCACTACCGATATAGGAACAGACCGAGTAGAAATCGGTCAGCCCTTGTCCGACAATCTCCTGTGCAACGAGAGGATGCCCCGCCGATCGTTCAAGGGCCGCGTGAAACTCCGTCGCTGTCTCCACGCGCCACGCCTTGTCACCAAAGATGTCATAGAACGAGCGCTGCTCGGTCGGCTTGACGATGCAGGGATACGGCAATACCGCGGCGACCTGCGCCGGGTCTTCGCGCATCAGGTCCCATGTTCGCGGGGTCGGAATGGTGAGTTCACGGGCGGTCCGGTAGAGGCGGGCTTTGTCGAGCACGGGCTCGACAATCTCCGGGCCGGAGAACGGGATGAGGAAATACTGTTCCAGTCGCGCACGATGCCGATTCACCGCGAGCACCCATTCGTCGTTCGTGGGATAGAGGACGCCGGGCCGATCCAGTATCTGACCGAGATCGAGCAGGTACTGAACGAACCCTTCTTCATCCCCAAGGACGTTCGGACAAAGCGCCGTCACGGTGGCGTACTTCGATGCCAGTGCATACCCCTTAGGGTCGCGATCGAGTGCGATCACCGGCACACCGCGTCGGCCGAGCGAGCGCGCCACTGCGAGACCGGTAATGTGGCTGTTGAAGATCACCGCAGCCGAGCGTCCATAGGGATTAATGTGTTCCCGCACCGCGTAGTGGAGGGCGTTGCGGTCCCGCACTGAAAGAATCACCAGAGCGCTCCCTATGTTGTTGACTAACCAACGTCTAAAAGTCAGCAATCGTCGCTGCCATTGTAGATCGTAAACCGAACTATCTGTCAACTATTCCCTGCGGTCCGACGCGCAACCTGCCGACAGTGGCGCAACAACGGAGCAGCAGTGAAACCCGCTGTGCGGGGAATGATGAACGACAATCAAGGTACGCGAAGGGTCAGGCGGCAGCAGGGCCGGCGGAGCGATCGGGTCTGCCGGAATGCAGCAGAGCGTTGCAACATGCGTGCAGCGTCTCGTTGCAGGTGACACGCCAGCATTTGCGATCAGGCGCTCATATTCTATGAAGCAGACTTGAAATATCCATTGGAGTTCCAAAACTCGACATAACGTTGATTCGGCGCAGCGACTCCCCTCGCGGCCAGCAACCGAGCGAAAGGCGCTGCGCCGGTTCCGCCGCTCCTTCCGGGCCGAGCGTGACGACATCGCCGAGCGAAGCCCCGCTACCGTACGGGGTCACGGTTGAACAACGCGCGCGCCCAGAGATAGCCAACCAGCGCGATGGCACCGCACCAGGCGATCGCGCTGTAGGCGCTATTGCCGATCGGGGTGCCCAGCAGCAGCCCCCGTAGCGTCTCGGTGACGAGGGTGAAGGGTTGGTACTCGGCGAACTGGCGCAGTCCGGCTGGCAGCGAATCCGTGGGGACGAATCCACTGCCGAAGAACGGCAGGAGCATCAGGAACATCGGGGTGTTGCTGGCGGTCTCAACGCTTTTGGCTACCAGGCCGAGGGCGACGGACAGCCAGATGAGCGCGAAGGCGATCATCATGAGGACGCCGAGGGCCGCGATCCAGGCGACTGGGCTAGCAGTAGGCCGGAAGCCGATGAGCAGCGCGACAGCGATGACGACGGCGAGGCTGAGCATGGTCTGGATCATGCTGGCGAGGACGTGACCAGTCAGTACCGCGGCGCGGGAGATGGCCATGGTGCGGAATCGCGCGATGATGCCCTCGGTCATGTCCATGGCAACCGATATCGCCGTTCCCTGCACGGCGCCGGCCACAGTCAGCAGGAGGATGCCGGGAACGACGTAATTAACGTAGGCAGCGCGACCGCCCGATGGGCCACCAAGTCCGGCGCCTAACGTGCCGCCGAAGACGTAGACAAATAGCAGCAGGAAGATGACCGGTATGCCGATCACGAACAGGGTCAAAGACAAGTAGCGCAGCATGTGTCGCAGGCTGCGCCGCAGCATCGTTGCCGAATCGCTCACGGCATAGGAGAGGGTGCTCATCGTACACTGCCTTTCTCTGTGTTGGGGTGGCCGGTGAGGGCGAAGAAGACGTCATCGAGATCGGGGGTGTGGACCGACAAACCGTCAACCGCGATCGATTCGTCGTCGAGCCGGTCAAGTAGGGCCCGCAATGACCGGACGCCGCCGTCGCTCGGGACTTGCAGCGTGAGCGCATCGTCGTCGCGCGACCCCTCGCCAAAGGCGCGGGCGGCCGATTCGAGCCCGGCGGTGTCGGCGAATTGCAGGCGGATGTGACCGCCGGGAACGCGGCGCTTGAGTTCGTCCGCTGTCCCTTCGGCGACCAGTTTCCCGTGGTCGAGGACTGCGATCCGGTCGGCGAGTCGATCTGCCTCATCCAGGTACTGCGTCGTCAGGAAGATCGTGATGCCACCGGCCACGAGGTCGCGGATGATCTGCCACATCGTGTGGCGGCTGCGCGGGTCGAGGCCGGCGGTCGGCTCGTCGAGGAAGATGATGCGCGGGTCACCGACCAGGGTCATCGCGAGGTCGAGCCGGCGCCGCATGCCCCCCGAATAGGTGGCGGGCGTCTTTTTGGTCGCCTCGACCAGATCGAACCGGTCGAGCAGTGCGGCGGCGCGGTGCCGCCCTTCGCGTCGGCCCAGGTGGTGCAGGTCGGCCATCAAGATCAGGTTCTCCTCGCCAGTGAGCAGATTGTCCACCGCCGAGAACTGGCCGGTGACGCCGATCGCGGCGCGGGCCGCATCGGGATCCCGGGCCAGATCGTGGCCCGCGACTCGCGCCTCACCATCATCGGCGGCGATCAGAGTGGAGAGAATCTGAATCATGGTAGTCTTACCGGCGCCATTGGGGCCGAGCAGCGAGAAGATCGTTCCTTCGGGAACATTCAGGTCGATGCCGTCGAGCACAATCTGGTCGCCGAACGCCTTACGCAGCCCCCGTGCCGAAATCGCCAGTTGAGATGGAGTAGTAGTCATGGTTCCTCCTTCCGAAACCTGATACCCGGTGCGTTGACCACGATGGCCCGGGTGTTTGCGCGAGCCACTCGCCATTGTCTTTCTTCACTCCCCGCGGCTGTGCTATACTGGATTTCACTCGGCAGCTAAGCGGACCAGGAAGAATTAACTTCGTCACTAAGATAAACCGGGAGGTGGGAGGTTGTCAAGGGGTATGCCGCAAAGACGTGAGGAGTTGCTGGGCGAGCTCGTTCGAGAGCTCCGGCAGTTTACGGGGCTCGGCGCGTCCTTCTTCCGGGCGGCGGCAGGCCGGGTCAGGCTGACCGCCGCGGACGTGCAGGTCATCGACATCCTGGACGCCGGGGGGCCGACGACCGCCGGGCGGCTCGCCGAGTTCACGGGGCTCACCACCGGGGCCGTCGCGCAGATGCTCGACCGGCTGGAGCAGGCCGGACTCGTGCGCAGGGAGCGGGACCCCGCCGACGGCCGCCGGGTGATCGTCCGGCTCGCCGGGGATGGGGACGCGACGCAGGAGATTGAAGCGATCTTCGCTGCCGTCGCGCGGGGATGGGACGAGGTGGCGTCGCGCTACGACGACGCGCAGCTCGCCTTACTGCGCGAGTTCGTCACGCGCGCGAACGCGGTGTCCGGGGAGGAGATCGCTCGCCTGCACGGAGCGTCCGTGGGTGGGAGCGAGGACTTCTCGGCCCCGCTGGGAAACGTGGGAAGCGGACAACTCGTCTTCTCCTCCGGGGCCTCCCAACTCACTCTGCGCGCGGATGCGGACATGGCCGCGCTCTATCGGGCGCGCTTCAAGGGGCCGGCGCCGGAGGTGAAGGCGGAGGGGGGGACGGTCACCGTCCGCTATCCGCCGCGTCTGCGACTCCTCAACTGGCGCCACCGTGCGGCGGAGATCGCGCTGAGTGCCACCGTCCCGTGGCGGATCGAGATCCGGGGCGGGGCGTCGGAGATCACCGCGGAACTGGGCGGCCTCGACCTCTCCGGGCTGGCGATCCGGGGTGGGGCCAGCAAGATCCGGGTGGAACTCCCCGAACCCACCGGCACGATCCCCGTGCGGATCGCGGGCGGGGCCTCGCAGGTCATCATCCGGCGCCCCGCAGGCGTCGCGGCCCGCGTTCGCCTCAAGGGCTGGGCCTCCCACCTCGCGTTCGACGATCAGAGCTTCGACGCCCTGGGCCGCGACGCGCGGCTGCAAAGCCCCGGCTACGAGGACGCCTCCCGGCGCTACGATATCGAAGTCTCCGGCAGCGCGAGCGACATCACCCTGATCGTGGGCTGATTGCGCATTGCTTTCGATACGCTGCTGTTAGGGCGGGTCTCATATGAGGGGTTCAAGAGTTTCTGGCCGACCGTGGCAGACGACGACAATGCCACCCCCGCGCAACGGGAAGTATCCCGGCGCGACAACGACATCGATAAAGTCGTCATATCGGACAGCCTGACTGCAGACGGGACGGAGCCGTGGCGTCACACCACCCGCATCATCCGCCGCGCGGACGCGCACGCGCAGATCGCCGAACTGAAACGCCAAGGAGGAAGGGAAACCTGCAATGGCTGATAACGCGAGCCAATCCCGGCAAGCGCAGCCGCCACGCGCCACTACCTCGCCCATCCGTGGCTCATCCTGCCCGCATCTGCGTACGGCCTATTTCGTTTCGTTCGATCAATGGAGGAGAACGCCATGCGGCAAGAGGACGTCACCCAGATACTGAACGACCCCTCGCGCAGGAATTGCTGCCCATGTCCCGGCCAGGCGGTCGCGCGATTGCACGACGTCCTCATCCTGTTACCCGATCTCTGACCGATGCGCGCGCAGCGCTGCACAGACGGCGTCGGGGTGGCGGCTGGTGAACACGGCCTGGGCGCCGTTCGTCAGGATGAGCATGACCGAGCGCCTCGGACCGGCGTGCCCACGATATCGCCACATGTAGCTGTGGTACGTCATCCCCCACACGCGCGCGTCGGTCGGGGTGCAGCGGACGATCCGTCCGAGCGCGATCCGCTTGGTGAAGAAGAGACGGTACGCGATGGTCAGCGCGCGGTCGTCGATGGCGATGCGAATCCGCGACAGGCTGGCCATGAGCAGGGCACCGACCGCAGCGTCGAGCAGCAGCGCGCCGAGGACGGAGAGCCGCCCGGCGAGGGGGAGGGGCAGGAGGACGAGCAGGCCAGCGAGCACCGCCACGGTGACGACGAAGGGGAGCGCGAGCAGGGCCATCGCTTTGGTCGACATGCGCAGTTCTTCGGTATACACTCCTGCACCTCCCGTCGCATCGCCTCTTGCAAGGAGGAACGAGGGAAAACCCGCGCGGTTCCGGTGCCGAGCAACAGCCCCGCGGTGGGAGCTGCGATTGAACAGCGCGCGTGCATCGCGTGTTGGCGATCTGCGATGCTGGAATGACTGGACAGAACGACTCTTCCGAGCAGTGCACTGGGTATTCGGCATTGGTGAAATCTCTGGGAGCCGATATGGTAATTGATTACACGAAAGATGACTTCACGAAAAGAGGAGAGCGCTATGATTTGATCTTTGTCGCCGTTGGAAATAGGGAGTCCCCGCCTTCAAAATCACGTTGCACGAAAACGCTAACCCCGAACGGGCATTCGTGTCAGTGAATCAGGGGGCACCAGAGATGCGTGCGGAAGATTTGATCCTACTCAAGGAGTTGGTTGAAGCGGGAAAGATCAAACCGGTCATTGATCGACGCTATCCGTTGGAAGAGATCATCGAGGCGCACCGGTATGTCGACAAAGAGCACAAAAAGGGAAATGTCGTCATCACGGTGGACCAGAACGACAACACCGAACGATCACTCCCGACGTGAACTGGCAGCGATGGTCTCCCTAATACTGCTGCCCGGTGAAAACCGCGCTGCGTCGCTGAGGCGCTGCTCGCGGAGATCGGCACGAACATGAGCCGCTTCCCAACTGCGGGACATCTGGCGAGTTGGGCGGGGATGTGCCCGGGAAGCCACGAGCGCGCGGGCAAGCAGCGCGGTTATGAGAAGAACATCTCAGCGAGTGTCACCAGGAGAGGCAGTGGGTCATCCCAGGTGATGCGTCGCCAGATCGAGCACGAAGGAATCGGCAAGCGTGAGCGGTCCCGGCGTCGCTGCGAAGAACTCCCCCGTCAGCCGCTCCGCAGTGATTGTCAGCCGCAGGAAGCCGAAGGCGTTGTCCGACGACTGGTCATTGGCGGCGATCACTGCCACAGCGTCGCCCGGTGGCAGCACGGACCCGGCCGGCAGGATGGCGGCGATGGGGAGCGATCGCTGCGGCGCTTTGGTCTTCCCGTCACATTCCCTCCACAGATCCTCGATCGGGGCATGACCGCCGCTCCCCGCCACCAGGCAGGGCAGTTCCCACCCATCGACATAGCGGTAGGTGAGGCGCTGGTAAAGGTGGGCGTGTGCCGAGAGGATCGCATCGGGTCGTTGGCCGCTTGCAACGAACGCCTGCTGCAGCCGTTCCGCCAAGGGCGCCACATGCGCCTGCGTCGGTCCGCGCGTCGGGTCGCCCCGCGCGGCGAAGTTGGCGGCGCCGGAGTAAGGAGGATAGTGGACCGCGAGCAGGATCGCTTTGCGGGAGCGCCGTCGCGCATTCTTCCTTCGTAGGTCGCGCAGTTGGGACACCAACCAGTCGTACTGGGGATGGGGCGCCGTGTCGGGCAGGGTGGGGTCGTCCAGGATGCCGCCGTTGGCGACGTTGCTGTAGAGCCCGATGATCGACGCCAGCGGCGTCTCCAGACGCCAGTACACATAGGGCTGGGGCATCGTCGGGCGGTCATCAATGTCGTTGTCGGGGGACGGTCGGTCTCCCTCGGCGCAGAAGGTTGTCAGGAAGTGCTGAATCGGGGAGCGCTTCGGCTTCTTGTGCATCTTGCCGTCGTGGTTGCCGGCAATCGCGACGATCGCGCGGCGATAGCCGTGGTAGGGGAGGAAGAACTGGTCACGATACAACTGGCTCTGGTTCTTGACCACGCCGGTCTGATTCGCATCGTCCCTCCTGATGTCATCCGACGCAGCCGTGTCCTCCCCGGTATAGGTCACATCCCCGAGATGGAAGAGAAAGGAGGCGGTCGTCGCGTCGCCATCCGCTAGTCCCACCCGTCCGGGATCCATGATCTGACCCGTCATCGCCGTCGCGACGGCCAGTTGTGGGGTGTGGTCTCCGAGATCCCCCGTGCATCCGACCGCGTGGAAGGTGAGCACGCCCGCAGTGCGGCACCGCGCATCCTCGGCCGGGTCAATCGCTTTGAGGGAGAGGGGTCGCAGCGGACGCGGAGGGGGAATCGGCACTGGCGTCCACACACCGCGTTCGACGCACGGGAGATCTTCATTCATCGTTGGCAAGGACATACCATGCACCTCCGTCGCGGATCGGCAGCGTCGTCGAGCCCTTCCCGGGGATGATCGGCCGTGAGCCAGAGGAGATGCGACGAGGAGCAACTGAATCGGGCATCCGAGGTCGCCGCAGCCTCGATGCGGGCTCAGCGCGACAACCTTCGTGGAAGTGACAACACCCCTTCACCACGTTGGCCCTTGCGTCGGTGGCTGACGGTACAGAAGGGCGTCCACTTCCCCCTGATGACACGTTCACCGGCGTAAAGGCCGTCAGTACCGCAGGCTTCAGCGCTTGTGTTCTGCCCAGTAACGCTCCGCTTCCGTCTCCATCCGCTCCAGCCGGGTGTAATAGTCGGCGTACTCCTTGATGTGCGCCCAGGCGATCTTGCCCGTCAAGAGCGGGTCGTCGTGCGTCACGTCGGTCTCGGGGTCATGCGAGCCGTGCTCCATCTCGACCGCCAGTCCCTTGCGGAACTGCTCACGGTCAACCTGCTCCCAGTCGATCCCGATCTGCGCGCCGATCTGCCTCGCCTCGTCTGCCGTGAACTGTTTGCCTGCTGCCATCGCGTTTCCTCCATCCCGTCACCCCCAAGGGCGACATCGTGCCTCGATACACCGCCTCGGCTGCGCAAGCGGGATGCCACGCACATCCGGCGTGTGGCGACGGCAACGGTTCCGATAAACGGATTCTGGGACCATCATCTGGAACCGTTTACACGACTGGGAAATGCACCTTCTTTCCGATATATACTGTTGTCGAAAACACGTGGTGCCGAAAGTCCACACACCCCCGGAGAATGGGGAATTGATTGTGCGAGGGATACGCGCACAGTTGTGCAAGGCATCGGGTCCGCGTGGCAATGGAACAGCACGTCGGGAGAGGCGCTACGCGGACCCGCTCTCCGGGGCGAGGGTCGGGGGCTGCCGGTTCTCCGTCCGCTCGGCGAGCAGGTTCAGGATCAGGGTCTGCTGCTCGTTGATCGTGTGGACCTCAGTGGTCAGCGTGTGGATCGCGGTGAGCGTCTCGTGGTCGGCCTGC